>Ga0247727_10008660_pt1 | contig 18786 bp, 20 predicted proteins | sample WisWelCaveWW1625_FD_202498 | JGI IMG/M metagenome (GOLD analysis project Ga0247727, IMG submission 202498) | Biofilm microbial communities from Wishing Well Cave, Virginia, United States - WW16-25 | ecosystem: Environmental > Aquatic > Deep subsurface > Groundwater > Cave microbial mat | place... | reverse complement strand
TGGCTCCGACGAACTCCTCCGTGTGCGCGAACAGCGGGAAGGCGGTGACCGCCACGCTCCGCACCACTCCATCCAGACCGCGGATCTGGAACGCCTTGTGCGCGGGGGCCTTGCGGGTGAGCGCGATCCCCAGCGGCAGCTCCTCGAACGGGATCGGCTCGCCCTGCGCGTCGAGAGGCATGAAGGCGGTCGACCAGATGCCGGCCGGCATGCCGTGGCCTTCGATGAACGGACGAGCCAGGAGCCGTTCGGCAGCCTCGTTGAAGTAGATCGCGTTCCCCTCCGGGTCGACGAGGAAGACCGCCGTGGCCAAGCGCGACGCGAAGTCGCGCGCCACGATGAGGATCAGGTGCCGCTGTTCGGGTTGGGTCACGACCGTCAAGCGTAATGCGAGGGGGCCGTCGTCAGCGACGGATGATGACCGGGGTACCCATCGGCACGCTCCAAAGCAGGCCGATCTGGGCGTTGTACACACGCACGCAACCGAGTGAGACCGACTTCCCGCGATCGCTCGGATCCGCGGTCCCATGGATCGCCAGCCGGCCTGGAGACGGTCCGAACCGCACGACCTTGGAGAATCCCGACAGACCGAGCGCGAGCTTGCCGTACGGACCGGCCGGGTTGAAGTACCGGACCCGCGCCCACACGAAGTACCGCCCGGGGACCGTGGGGGTGTCCTCGTCCCCGATGGCCACGGTGAGCGTGGTGCGAGCCTCCCCTCGGACGAAGTGCACAAGCCGGCGGGCGGACAGGTCCACCACGATGCGCTGACTGATGGGGCTCAGCCTCACGTCCCGAGCTCGGATCCACGCCTGCGCCCCGTTGGGGTGCTCCCCGGTCTGGATCCTGACCCACTCGGTCCCCTCACGGTCGCGGAACACGTCCTCGACGAGGAACGACATGCGCTGGCCGAACGGGTTGTCGCCCGCGAGGCGGAAGGCCGCATGGGCCGACGGACCAGGGTCTCGCCACGTCCACAGGAACGGGGTGGTGGGGCGAGCCACCAAGCGGCCCGGACCCTGGAGGGCAGGAAGGGGGATCGCCGGCTGGACCTGACGATCCGGAAGAACGTCCTCGGAAACGAACGTCGCCGGGAACACGGCGAACGCGTCGGCGACAGGCCGTGGATCATGGGAGACCGTGCGACATGCGGCGAGCACGAACGCCATGGGAAGAACGATCGCGGCAACTCGGCGTATCTGCATGGGACACGGGGGGCCGCCTCGCGGCCAGCGTCGCGAACCCTAGCCGCGGGTCCGCAAGCAAGCAAACCCGCCGGTCACGCGTCCGACGGGGTCCTGCGGTCTCGACGGGCGTCCCGGTCCAGGTCGGACAGCGCGTCCAGCAGAGGTCCCTCGGCGTCGGGCGAAGCATCTGGCGCGACCGCGGCGATCTCGGGGGATCCAGGTTCCTCGGCGCCCGCGTCGGGGATGCGCTGGTTCGGTTCGACCTCGTCAGACGACAGGTCGATGGCGATCGTCATGGCGTCGTCGTCGAGGGGCGAGTACAACGCTGCCTCGCGCAGCTCCTCCATCGCGCGCATCTGCTCGACGGCCTCCGCTTCGCGTTCCGCGATCTGGCGCTGGATCACCATCGCTTCGCGCATCGGCGCGATCAGGAGCGCCACCGCCGCATAGCCGTAGAAGCGGGTGAGGGCGTTCCAGTAGGTCACGGAGGCCTCGAGCGAGGTCACTCCCTGGAAGACCTCGACGGCGCCCCAGGCGATCGCCGCGACGCCGGCGAACAGCAGGCCGAGCCCCCGGCCACGCCCGAACGCCACCAGGCCGATCGGCACCAGATAGAAGACCTCCACGGCGAACCCGCCCGAGGCCGCGTCGACGAGGCCGATGAGGGCGAGCAGGAGCAGGCCGACGATGACGACGACGCCGCGCGAACGGCGGGCGAGCACCCCTTCCAGGCGCAAGGCCCACGACCGCTCGACCCGAGCCTGGAGCTCGGCGAGCTTCGTCTCTTCCTCGATGGCTTCCCGGACCTCGTCCGGGACCCCCGTGTCCGACATGACGACTCCTCCATCCGAAGCGTCGGCGTCGGATGGAGAAGGCTTGAGCGGGAGATGTCGGCCGGATGGGCGACGGTGGGCGGGGGCTACGGCGTGGCCGACTCCAGAGCGGGAACGATGCGCTCGAGGGCCCAGGAAAGCTCGTCCTGGGTGATCACGAGCGGAGGAGCCAGCCGGACCGTGGTGCCGTGGGTGTCCTTGGCCAGCACGCCCTCGGCCATGAGCCGCTCGCACACCCAACGCGCCTCGCGAGCATCAGGCACCAGCTCGATGCCGATCCACAGCCCTCGGCCTCGGATCTCTCGGACGTTCGGGATGGTCGCCGCCCTGAGCTCGTCGGCGAGCCACCCACCGAGCTCTGCCGAGCGCGCCTGGTACTCGCCCGTGCGAAGGAGCTTCAGGACCTCGAGCCCGACGGCGCACGCGAGCGGATTGCCCCCGAACGTGCTCCCGTGTTCGCGGGGTTGTAACACGCCGAGGATGTCGCGATCGGCCACGACCGCCGACAGCGGCGTGATGCCGCCGGCAAGCGCCTTGCCCAGGACATAGATGTCGGGCACGACGTTCTCGTGCTCGCACGCGAACGTCGTGCCCGTTCGCCCGAGGCCCGACTGGATCTCGTCGGCGATCAGCAGCGCCCCGTGTGCGGTGCAGAGGTCTCGTGCCACCCGAAGGTACCCTTCGGGCGGCACGATCACCCCCGCCTCCCCCTGGATCGGTTCGACCAAGAAGGCGACCACGTCGTCGGCGAGCGCCGCCTCCAGGGCGGCCGCGTCGCCGTACGGCACGGACCGGAAGCCGGGGGTGAACGGCCCGAAGCCGGCGCGGGAAGCCGGGTCGCTGGAGAACCCGACGATCGTCGTCGTCCGCCCGTGGAAGTTGCCGTCGGCGACCAGGATCAGCGCGCGGTTGTTGGGCACCCCCTTCACCTCATATCCCCACTTCCGCGCCGTCTTGATCGCGGTCTCGATCGCCTCGGCGCCGGTGTTCATGGGCAGGACCATGTCCTTGCCGCAGAGCTCGGCGAGCTCCGCACACCAGCGGGGAAGAAGGTCGTTGTGGAAGGCGCGGCTCGTGAGAGTGATGCGCTCGAGCTGTTCGATGGCTGCCCGCACAAGAGCCGGGTGGCGATGGCCGAAGTTCAGCGCTGAATACGCGGCCAGCATGTCGAGGTAGCGCCTGCCGTCGACATCAGTGACCCAGACGCCGTCACCCTCCGTTATCACGACCGGGAGGGGCTGGTAGGTGTGCGCGCTGTAGCGCTCCATCAGCTCGATCGCATCACCCCGACCTCACGACGCCAGGCTGCTGTCGGGTACTCATCGCGGGTGAGCTCCTCTCGATGTTTCCAGCGCATCACTGTATCCGGGGCAAGTCAAGGCGCTCCCGCCTGGGTCGATACTCAGATGGAAGGCTATGGATCAGGCTTCCAGCCGTCCTTCGAACGGCGGCCGGGGACACAGGCGCAACCGGCAGGCGTTGCTGGTCACGACGCTGGTTGCGGGCAGCGTCTTCGTGCTCGCCGCGACCACCGGCGTCCTCGGGCGTGCGTACGACCGGCTCGGCTTCGGCGTCCGGGACGTGATCCTGACGTTTGCACTGATCCTGGTGGGAGTCATCGCAGTCCTAGCGGCGCTCGGGTGGAACAGGGCCAAGAAAGAGGGCGAACGGCGCGAGCGGGCCGAGGGCCGGTACCGGAATCTCGTGGAACAGCTGCCCGCTTACGTGTTCATCGAGGAGCCTGGGACCCAACGGAACCTCTACGTGAGCCCGCAGATCGAGGCGATGTTGGGGTTCACGCCCGACGAATGGAAGGCCGATCCCGACCTCTGGGCGATCCAGCTGCACCCCGACGACCGGGGACGTGTCTTAGGCGAGATCGAGAGCGCAGCGGCCAAGGGAGCATGGAGCACCGAGTACCGAACACTGACCCGTGACGGCCAGACGCGGTGGGTCCACAAGAAGTCGCTGCTGGTCCGAGGAGTGCAGGGAACCGACCCCTACTGGCAAGGGGTGGTGTTCGATATCACCGAACGACGGAGCGCCGAGGAGAAGCTGCGGGCCGTCGAGACGCAGCTCCGCAACCTCGTGGAACAGCTTCCCGGCTACGTGTTCATCGAGGATCCCGATGACCGCAGCAACCTGTACGTCAGCCCTCAGATCGAGCAGATGCTTGGGTTCACACCCGAAGAATGGAGCGCCGATCCCGACCTCTGGGAGGCTCAGCTCCACCCGGCCGATCTCGATCGGGTCGTGCAGGCTCGATGGGCGGCCGACGCCGTGGGAGCCTGGGACATCGAATACCGGACCTTCACCAGAGACGGACGGATACTGTGGTTCCACAAGCTGGCCAACGTCGTGCGAGACATGGACGGGGTGGCGCCCTATTGGCAAGGCATCGTGTTCGATGTCACGGAGCGAAAGCACGCCGAGGAAGTGATCCTGCAGAGCGAACGCACCGAGCGGGAGGCGGCCGAGCGCCTGCGAGCCCTCGACCAGATGAAGAACTCGTTCCTCACAGCAGTGTCGCATGAGCTGCGTCGTCCTCTCACCACGATCCTCGGGATGGCGCTGACCCTCGAGCGCCAAGAGACTCTCGTTGACGAACGGGCCGACCTGTGGAACAGGCTCACGTCCAGTGCACGCAAGCTCGACCGTCTGCTGCGCGATCTCCTCGACGTCGATCGCCTGAGCCGCGGGATATCGGTGTTCAACCCGAGTGAGACGGACCTGGGTGCCCTGGCCAGGACCTGCGTCGAGAGCATGGACGTCGGAGCACGGACCATCGTCCTCGAGGAGACGCCGGTGGCGATCCAGGTAGACGCCGCCAAGGTCGAGAGGATCGTCGAGGACCTCGTGACCAATGCCCTTCGCCAAACAGGGCCCGACGCTCGGATCTGGGTACGCGTTCTCCTGCAGGGTGACGGGGGCGTCATCGCCGTTGAAGACGACGGACCCGGCGTTCCGCTCGAAGAGCGCGAGTCGATCTTCGAGTCGTTCCGTGGACCCGAGCTGTCCGGGCAGTCCCCGGGTGCCGGCATCGGCCTTTCACTCGTCAAGATGTTCGCCGAGATGCATGGCGGCCGCGCGTGGGTGCAAGACAGGGATGGAGGCGGCGCCTCCTTCCGAGTGTTCTTCCCATTCGCACTCCTCGACTCGGTGCCGCTATCAGCGGAGCACGCTCATCCCGCTCCAGTGGTTGAAGACGTTCCCGTCTGATCGGTTCAAGCGGGGGCGACGCCAGAGGTCGGGGCGCTCTATCCTGCAGCTCACCTGTCCTCTGAGAGCTCTTCGCGAGAGTGGCGGAACCAGGCAGACGCGCCGGACTTAGGATGCGGCTACGCTCGTCCGCTCCCATGTGCCCCGGTTGGGTCCTGTTGGCCTGACCTCGCGTTTCGCGGGGTCCTGGGACGCGCCGGACGGCCCCCGTCCGGTCCCATCGGCTCAGGTTGGGTAGCACGCGGGTAGCACGGCGTACCCTCTCGCCATGGGCTCTCTTGTCGGCGTACCGTCTCGGCACATGGGCGAAGGACGGCCGTGAACAGGGACGAGCGGCGCAGGCACGACCGCCTCGTGTGGGCCGTGTATCTGCTCGCGGTGGCGCTGCTCACCTTGTTGCTCAACCTCTGGGCCAACGACTGGCGGTTTGATCCCCTCGGCTACTTCATCGCGCTGCCTGTCTTCGCCTTCATCGGAATCTTCGTCGTCTCCGCCCTTGACGACGCCCTCGTCGACCCGGCGCGTCGCTGGCGGGCGCGCCGGAAGGCCCGAGGTGTGAGGGAAAATCGTTCGTAGGGCTGCCAGACTGATTAGGTTCGCCAGGGTTCCTGCGGCCTTTTGCGGCCTCGGGGATTGGATTCTCAGTAGAGCTTGAGGACGCGGAACGGCCTCGTGCCGACATGCCGCCCATCCACGAGCAGCTCAAGCGAGTACTGTCCGAACTTCGGTAGCGGCAACCCCGTCAGGCCGACGATCACGTTGACTCCCTGCCCCCACTCGGGAGGAACCCCTGCGATCTTCTCCGCGTGAAAGCTGCCCTCTGCCTTGGCAAGCTCCGCACCGTCTTCGTCTATCACGACCAAGCTGAAGGAGTGGTCCGACGGCACTTCGCTCCCGTGCACCTTGAGCCGGGTCACGACGACGCCCTGGAACACGGCGACCGCGTTCGGTGGCCCGCCCTCCATCGGAGCTTGGATATTCAGCGTGTCCCAGGTGCCGCCTGAGATGTACAGCAGCCCATCGCGAGCCTCGGCGTGGTTGGCCAGAATCATCCAATCGAGTTCCACGAAGGTCCCTCCTCAATCACCGAGGCCATCCAGTCCCCGATCTCCGTGATCGTCGCTTCTCGATCCTGAGGATCGGTCGCCGCCGTCGCGAGAATCCTATCCGCGACCTCGTCGTTGGTCGCTGCCAGGTGCGCGTCATTGAGGTCGAGGAAGGCGTACGTGAGGATCAGCGCGACCCGCTTGTTCCCGTCGATGCAGGCCTGACTCTTGGCGAGCGAGTACAGCAGCGCGGCTGCCTTCTTGGGCAGATCGGGGTAGGCCTCCTCGCCCCCGAACCCGCCCCTCGGAACCGAGAGGGCGGATTCAATCGTCGCGCGGTCGCAGTCCCTAAGGGAGACCGGGGGAGCCCGAAGAGGCAGCCCAATCCAGGCCGCTTCTTCTCGGGCTTCGTCGATCGTGTCAGCCGCCTCGTCGAAGTCGAGGTAGAGCAGGATCAGTCCTCGGCCAGGCGCTCAAGCGCCTCGCCGAACTCATGCACCACGCGACGCCCCGCGCTGCTGCCAACGGCTGCCTCCTGGTGGAGAAGGCCGAGCACAGACCCGCCCACCCCGAAAATCACGGATGGCTGCCCCTGGGGCCTGGGGGCCTTCTCAGTCTCCGGCCAGGGCCAGTCGCTCGTCACGCTCGCCACGATTCTTTCCCTTCCCTTCCTCCAGGGCCGCGGATGATACCTCGCACCCGGACGCCCTGCTGACTGCCAGCTTAGCCTGCTCCCTGATTTTCGGCGTGAACACCCTTGCGGCACAGTCCGTCCAACGGCGCGAAGCGTAGCCCCCGGTTGGGGGATGGGACAAGCGCCGAAAGACCCAATCTTCCGATCCTCGTGCCCAACCCTGTGACGTCGGACCGGGGCGGGTGCGCGGCCCAACGAAGAAAGCGCGCGCTCGCTGGACACCCGTGGGAGAGTTCGATCCAGCGGGACCCGCCCCGGCCCGACGCTTCGACGATCGGTCCGGACCGGACGGGGCCACAGCCGAACCCGCCCGGCCCGGACTCCTCAGCGAGCCGCCATCTCCTCCCGGTGAGCCCGATGTAGCTGGTGACCCTCCGGGGTCGCGATCGCCTCGACGAGCGCCTGCTCCTTCGTGACGCCCTTCTCCTTGGCGATCGAGGCGGCCAGCGCGTCGAGCTTCACGGACGAGGCCGTCGGGCTCGGCTCCGGCGGTTCCGGGATGTCCAGGTTGAACGCCTTCACGAAGGCTTGCTTGCCGAGGGCCTCCTCCGCGACCGCGGCCACGGCCCGCTTGCCCTCCCGGGTCGTGGCCACGGTCGCGAGCGCCTGCTCGATCGACCGGGGGCGTCCGTGGACGTCGAGCGGGCGTCGATCCAGGTCCTTCTCCGCGAGCGCGCGGAGTCGTCCGGCGGCTAGGTCGGCCTTCGAGACCGGTTCCGATCTTGGGGTCGACAGCGCGGCCGCTCTCTCGACCGTCCGGTCGAGGCTCGCGTTGGCCGCGTCCACCCGGGCCTCGATTGACTCGAGAGCGACCTTCAACATCTGGTTCCCGTTCGTCACGTCTCCTCCTTCCCTCGCCTTCCACAGCGCGATCCGCGCGTGCGGGTTGTCGCCCGCGTGGACGAACGCGACGCGGTTGACGACCAGCCCCGAGAGCTTCGTCAGTGGGTTGCCCATGCCTCCTCCTTCAGACTCCGAGCAGCTCGCGGAGCCGGGTCGTCAGGTGACGGCTCGCGTTCGGGTCGCCGGTGCTCACGCCGAGGGCGTTCCCGAGCCGGCTGGTCGTCCACGAGTAGACGCGCTGTAGGTCGTGGCCCCAGGACGGCGTCTCCCCGAACGCCTTGTACCTCGCGTTCGAGTGCGTGCCGACCGGGCCCTTCAAGGCGGAGATCGCGGCGACGGAGCGGCGACCTTCTCCTCGGCGTCCTCCGCGGCCTCGCGGAGCCGCTTCCTGGTCTCGGGCAACCATCGCCGCTGCCTCGGCCGATCCCAGGGCCTCGCGGCGGCGGAGCTCGGCGTAGAGCTCCTATCTGCCGCGGCTGTCCGCCTCCGCGGCCGAGAAAGCGTGCAGCGCAACCCGCCTGGACTCCAGCTCCCCGGCGGTCAACCGCGTCAGGTCTTCCTTCGTGCTCACCTATCCCTCCCTTCCGCGCGGGTCCGCCGCGCGATCTCTGCCTCGACCTCGGCCAACGTCGAGCGAAGATCCGGGTCGAACCGAACGTCGACCAGTAGTCGCGCCCGCCAGTCCCCCAGCTCGTCGTCGGTCATGTCGGCGACCCCTGCTATCGTGCTCTGTCCCTCTGACACGGCTACCGCCTCCGCTCCCACTGGCTGCCGTGCGGGTCGCCCGGCCCCCGGATCAACACGCCCTGCCCACCTTCGAAGCTCCTCCACCCGCCGCTGGAGACGGAGCCGCCATCAGCGAAGGAGGAAGCCCCGGACATACCGCCGTTCGCGGCCGCGAGACCTGAGAGGCTTGCGCGAGACGTTCGCCCGCGCGCCTTCTCGGCAGCGACCAGCGCCAAACACAGCGCGACGACTCGGTCGTCGTGACCCCCGGGCGGGTTCTCGAACCGGAACCCGCGGCTCGTCTCCTTGACGACCAGACCGAGAAGCTCGCGGCGCAGTTCGGCGTCGTCCGGGATGCGGACTTTGCCCTCACGGAACGCTTCGAGCAGGAGGGTCGTCAGCCGGACCTTGCTCGGTCCCGTGAAGTCGAACTTCCGCATGAACGGCCGGTGCTCAAGGACGCCGAGCATCTGGAACGGGTCCGCGAGCCCTGTCGACGGCGAGAACCGCTCGTGCAGCTCCCGCAGTTTTTCGTCGACCACCGAGGGCTGAACGCGTCGGTTTCGCGATCCTCCGGCGGTCCACATCGCGACCAGCTCGTGCGGCTCGTCGTCGCGTCCGACGCGCACGACGGCGATCGCGCTCCGGTCCTTCACCGACGCGAAGTCCAGCCCGATGCAGAACCGGTCGCCCTGTTCGCGCCGCGAGGGATCGATCGACCCCGTACAGCCGTCCACGTCCTCCTCGGTCAGCAGTCCGTCGTCGGCGACCGTCCAGCGGTTCTCGAAGTAGCGGGCGAACACAGACGGCAACAGGTGTCGCCGCGCGTCCTCGACCTGGTCGCTGTCAATCCAAGGCGGCAGCTCGTTCGTCTCCAGCACGACCCACATCTCCGACTCGCTCGCGTGCCGCCAGAGCCCGTAGGCCCAGCTTGTCGGGTTCCCCGCCGTGCTCATGATCGTGAGCCGCGCGCCGGGAACCTTGTGCATCGCCGAGACGACGCTCGACCACATCCGTTCGTTCGGCCAGACGGCCACCTCGTCCGCGTAGACGCGCCAAGGCAGCAGGCCCAGGGCCGAGGGAGCGTCGCTGGCGAGGACCCGGAGCGAGGCTCCGGTGGCGGCGTTCACGACGAGATCGCGCTGGAAGTCCAGGCTGCCGTGAAGGTCGGGCGAGTCCCGGTACCACCGCTCAACGGCATCTCGCAGCAACCGCGCCTGGTCCTGATCGACGGCGATCGCGAAGCTGGTCGAGCCGTCGGGAGCGAGGAGGAGGTCGGCGATCGCGACCGCCGCGGTGTCGGCCGTCTTGCTCGCCCCTCGGACGCGGCTGACCCAGCGGTTAGGGGGCGAGTCCGGCGCGAACAGGGCCGCGAAGTCCCGCCGCTGGAAGTCGGCCATCACGGTCCCGAACGGACGGCCGTCCGGGAATCGGAGCAGCTCCTCGACGATCGTGAGGGGACGCTCGGCGACGCGCGCGAAGTCGGTCACGTTGGCATCCTCCGCTGCTCGGCGATCTGCGCCGCGGCCGTGAGCGCTCGCGTTCGTGAGGAATCGACGGACAGCTCAGCCCGAGCCCGAGGGGTCATGCCCAGTTCCCGCGCGAACCCGAGTTGTGTCTGTCGGAGCCGCCGGAGGTCGTCGACGGCTCGCCTGGGTTCGCCCTCACCGTTCGTGATCCCGGCGGCCGTAAGGTCCGCGAACAGCCCCGCCCCGATGATCTCCAGCTCGCACCACGACCGAAGGACGGGCACGTCGCTCTCGTCGAGCCACGGCATCGCGGCCCGGGCCTTCGCGACCAGCCGACGCACCCTTCGGTACCTGAGCCTTAGGACGTCAGAGGACCTCGCGTAGGCCGAGGAGCGGACCGGCGCGAGCCTGCGCTGGCGGACGGCGGCGGTGCTCATCGGCAGCGGACCTCAAGTCCGGCGAGGGGGGTTCCGTCGCAGGTCAGCGGCATCGTGCTACCCCCGTGCTACCCGCCCAGCAGCCATCGAGCGCCTCGGCGAACCTGCCCGGCGCGGGGCGGGCCGAACCGCTGCCGCTCTGCAGCCGACGGCGGCGAGCAAGTGATCGAGCCCGCGCGCCACCGATCACGCGTCCTCCCGATCGTCGTCGCCGTTCAGAGTGGCCGCACCGAAGAAGATGACGAGCGAACGCTCCACCGCGTCGAGGTCGAAGTCGCTGACGGCGTTTGCGAACACCCGGGCCGAGGACGTGAGGACCTTCTCCACCGTCGTCTCGTCGTGGTCGGCGCGCTGCTCGCTCATCGGTGGACCCTCGGTCTCACTTGGGCCGTCCCACCACCCAAGGGGTACCGAGACCGAGACCGCCCCCTATACAGGGGGTCGGTCCCACCGGTCCCGGTTGACCCCAGCGGGACCCGGTCTCGGTTCGGTCCCGGTTGGTCTCGGTACACGTTCAGACGAGGGTCCAAGGCTTCCCCTTCCTCCGCGCGCCGTCGGGGCCCACCACGAAGCCCTCTGACTGGCGGAGCCTGGGCGGGTCCTCGGATCGCAGGGCGTCGAGGGCAGGACCGAGGGTGCTGCCCCCGAAACCACGCTCGTGCAACGCCGACTTCAGAGCGTTCGTCCCGAGCGTCCCGTCGGAGGCCCCCACGATCTCCACGGCGGCCGTCATGCACTCGATGACGCGCGCGTCGACAACGTTCCCGACGCGCTCGATGTCGAGCCCGCCGTCGTCGGTGTCGACGATGCGGAACCGGGCCTTCGCCTCCTTGTGGCCGCCCGGGGTCCGGTTCTTCGCGTGCTCGATCGTGAACTCGCGGGGCCCGACCGTCCGGAACACGAGCACGACGTCGGCCTTCTGACCCATCGCGGAAGCGCCTCGACCCGCTCCGACGCCACCTCGGTTGACGAACGCCTGCGGGTGGCCTACGTGGTGGATCGTCACAGTTGTGACGCCGGTCATCCGCACGAGCGGAGCGAGCCTCTCGCGGTCAAGCCTCCCGATTTCGGCGTTCGAACCTTCGTCGCCGGACCAACATGAGGTGAGCGTGTCGAAGAACACGACGTTCGCCCCGTGGCACGCAAGAGCGACCTCGGTGAAGTGCGCCGGGTCCGCGAGGTCGAGCCCCGTCGCGTGGAAGTACCGGAGGTTCTCCAGCTTCGGGCGGAGCCGACCCATCCGGTCGACGTCGGTCTCCAGGGGGTTCTCCTCGGAGAAGAAGACGACCACCCGGCCGTCTCGTGTGAGCTTCGCCGCGAGGTGCTGAGCCCATAGCGTCTTGGCGGCCTCGGCCGGACCGAAGAGCCAGAGCCGCGTCCGACACGGCAGATATGGGAAGTCGAAGTACTCCGGTTCGGGCACGCCGCTTCCCAGAAGGGAGGCGAAGTCGACCGGGGCAAGGCGGAACGCCGGAAGGTCCTCATCCAGCACGCGATCGGCCTGGTCAAGTACCGACCGCGCAACCTTCTCCTCCGGCGCGAGCTCGTCGGTAGCGGGCTCGATCACTCGGTCTCCTTGTTGCCGTTCGCGCTCGCGCCAATCAGCTCCAGGAGCCGAGGGACCGGCACCACAAGTCGCCGCCCGAAGCGCAGCGTGGGAATGTCACCCCGCCGCGCGGCCTCGTACGCGGAGTCGCGGGAGAGGCCGAGGACGTTGCCTGCGATCGGCACGTCGACCGTCGCCAGGTCAGCGATGTCTGCGAGCGTGGTCCGCTTCCGTGCCATCGCGTAGGATTCTCGCGGCTAGACAATGGCGTAGGCAAACGTTACGATGCCCCTCGTGTCGCGCTCCCGCAGTACCGAAGGTCCTCAGTGGAGGGCGTGGTTCGTCCGACTATTCAGGGGCGACGACCTCATGAGCTGGCCCCGGCGGCCAGCATGGCCAATCCCATCGCGCGAAGACCTGAGGAGGGGCCAGCGGTGGCCCGTCCCCGCCGAGATGGTCGTTCGGTTCGTTCCACCGGCGGAGACGTACGCGGTCGACGTCGAGCTGTATGACGACGCCGACGACGAGGAGCCCGTCGTCACGGGAGTCGCAGTGAGGGCGACGGCACCCACGGACGCGAGCGCCCCCGACGTGCGCGACCCGTGGAGTGAAGGGGCGACCTTCGATCCGCTGCCGTCGGCCCGCGCGATACAGAGACTCCCGATCGCGACGTACATCAGGGCCGCGATCGTGATCGCCGCTGATCCGTACACGTCCGAGGGTCGGGTTCGCTTCCGGCGAACGATCCGTCGTCTGAAGCCCCTGGGGACGGCCGATCAGTCGAGAGAAGACGCGCGATTGCTCGCACGCCGCGACGAGCTGAGAGCACGAGGAGTAAGGAACTACGCGCCCGTGATCGCCCAAGCGATCGGGGCGGACCCGGCCACCGTGCGGGTCATGGTGCATCGCGCCGACAAGCGCGCGAAGGAACGGGCCGCTGCAAACAAGCAGCGGGTGGCGACGGCGTCGCAACAACGCCGCAGAGGGAGGACGAAGTGACCGAGAAGAAGAAGCACCCCGAGGGCGTCTACCCCCGCTCGATCAGGCGGAAGGGCCGAGTGGTGACGGTGTACGACGCGAGCTACGAAGCCCCACGTATCGACGGGCGTCGGCGGAAAGTCATGCGCCGAGGGTTCGCGGGGGAAGACGAGGCGATCGCGTGGCGAGACGCGCAGCGCGTGGGAGTCCGCTCAGGCGGCTACGTCGCTCCCGACCGCGTGACCGTCGGCCAGTACCTCGACGAGTGGCTCCCGTCGATCAGGGCGAGCGTCCGGCCGAGCACGTTCGAGAGCTACGCGATGCACGCGAGGGTTCACCTGAAGCCGAGGATCGGCGACGTGCGCCTCCAGGCGCTCACGGTGGAGGGTGTATCGAGGCTATACGGCGACCTTCTCGACTCCGGGCTGAGCGCGGCCTCCGTGAGAAGGATTCACAGCACGCTTCGCCGCAGTCTCCGGGACGCCCGGCGGAGCGGTCGTGTCGTGAGGAACCCGGCGGAGGACGCGAGGCTTCCGCAGGTGCCGACACCGGACATGAACGTGTGGAACGCATCCACGGTGAGGCGGTTCCTCGACTCCCTCTCGACGAGCGAGGACGAGCAGCCGCACACGCTGTTCGGCCTGATGATCGCAACGGGCATGCGGCGCGGCGAGGTTCTCGGTCTCTCGTGGAGCGAGCTAGACTTCGATCACGCCACGCTGCGCGTCGTGCGGACCTTGGTCTCGGTCAACGGCAAGATCCTCGCGAGCGAGCCGAAGACGAAGCGGAGCCGTCGAACGATCGGCCTCGACGAGCGCACCGTGGCGCTTCTTCGCCGCCACCGCGTGCGACAGGTTGAGCGACGCGTCGCATGGGGCAAGGCGTGGGCGGAGACTGACCTGGTCTTCGACGATGGCCGCGGTGGCGCGCTGCATCCCGACGCGGTGTCCAAGAGGTTCGCGAAGCTCGTCAAGGAGGCGGGCGTCCCCGTGATCCGGTTGCACGACCTCCGGCACACGGCCGCGACCTTGATGCTCTCCGCGGGGGTCGCAGCGAAGATTGCGTCCGAGAGGTTGGGCCACAGCACGATCGCGGTCACGATGGACACCTACACGGCCTTCGTGCCCTCGCTCGACGCGGACGCTGCGGCGCGGACCGCGGACCTGATCTACGGGAGCGGGTAGCACGCGGGTAGCACGGGAAGCCGCTTGTCGATCGGCCTAGTCGCGTAGAGTGCCTCCGACCAGCGGTTTCACGAACGCGAGAGTGGCGGAACCAGGCAGACGCGCCGGACTTAGGATCCGGTGGCCGAAAGGCCGTGGGAGTTCGAGTCTCCCCTCTCGCACGTCTTCCGGCCTGCCGTTCTTGATCCTGCGGAACTGTGCAGCGTTGCGCTGACACAGCCGTCTTGCTCACGCCTGCTCACGGCTTGCAAGACCGCCCGCGTCTGCCCGGATGGTGGCCGGCGCAACCCACGCTGACGGTGCTCAAGGGTCGACGCCGCCGATGGTGAGGGCACGCAAGGTCCCGTCCGCAGCAGTCACGAGAAGCGCTCGACCTTCCCATGCCGCGGGCGCCTCGATGGAGGACCCGACGCGGACGACCGAGGATGGGGAGCAGGCTTCGTCGCAGGCCGTCGGGAACGCGTAGAGGTTCCCATCGCTCGAACCGACGTAGACCACCCCCGCAGCCGTGATCACCGAGGATGTCGGCGAACCGTTGATCTCGCCGACCCAGAGCGGGTCGCACGCCGCGCCGGCCGAACGGCAGCGTTCGGAGACTGCGGCCAATCCTCCCTCGGGCGCCCCCGAGACGAACACCACGCCGTCGTCCACCGCCGGTGTCGTCGGCGCATCCGCCCGAGCTCGCCATACCGCTCGGCACCGTCCCGGGCAGTCGGCGCGGAACCCGTAGAGGTAGCCGCTGCTCGATCCCAGCACGACCAGCCGATCGCCGACCACCGGTCCGATGGACATCCCACCGGCGAACTGCGTCTGCGTCGGCTCACACTCACGGTCACACCGCCTCGGGAACACGACCGTATCGTTGCCCAGGACCGTCCAGACTGAGCCGTCCGCGACGGCAGGGGCGACCGGCGATGGGGGCTGTCCGTATGACTGGATCCGCCCGATCCATGCGGGGTCGCACGGGCCCGAGGAACAGCCCTCGAACGCGAGCATGCGGTCGTCGCCGGCGTTCACGTAGATCACGCCGTCAGCGACGGACGGTGGCGAACCGGCGTCGTCACCCGTGTACGCCGTCCACACCGGGAGGCACGTCGCACCTTCCGTGCCGCACCCCGCCTCGAAGGCGGCGAGGACCCCAGACGTGGTGTGCACCACGACCTGGTCCCCATCGACCGCCGGCGCCGACACGATCGAGCCGCGGAGACGTCCCAACCAGATGACCTGACCGCCTCGGACGTCGAGCGCGTACAGCACACCCGATCCCGTCCCCACGAACACGCGACCATCGTGAACCACGGGCGCGGTCGGCGAGTCGCCGACGCCGGCCGTCCACGCGACCCGGAGACGGCCAACCGTGGTGCGGTCGATGGGAGGCGCGGCCGACCGGTGCTCTAGTCCGGACAGCGAGAACAACGCCCAGGTCGTGGCGCCGCTGACGAGCAGTGCCACCGCGACGCTCGAAAGGCGCTTCGCGCGTTGCCTCCGATGCCAGCGCCGTGCGAGCCGATCGAACGCCCCGGGGGCGGGTTGATGCGCGTGCTGCCGGCGCCTGAGGGCGTCGCGGATGTCACTCACGAGCATCACCTGTCACGTCGGTGGAGCCGAGCGCCTTCCGGAGCCCGTCTCGGCCCTGTTGGGCGAGCTTCCGGGCGTTCGCGGGCGACACCCCCATCGCTGATGCCGCCTCGTTCGAGCTGAAGTCGAGCAGCTCGGTCAGCACGACTGCCGTCCGTTGCCTCGTCGAGAGCGCGGCGAGGCCCCGGTCGAGGTCGGAACGGGCTTCTGCCGCTTCGACGTCGTCGCTCCGGAGAAACGGGCGAACCATCCGCCGGCTCGCGGTCAGCGCCCTCCGCCGACGCATCCGGAACAGGTTCATCGCGGTCCTGTACAGGTAGCCGGTGGGAGAGGCGAGCGACTGCACGAGGTGCCAGCGCTCCCACACCCGGAGGAAGGCCTCCTGCATGACGTCCTCGGCCTCCTGGCGATCGCCGGTCACGAGGGCAAGCGCCCCGAACAGACGACCATGCTCGATCTCGAAGAAGTCCTCGAAGCTGATCGACAGCCCGAGCGGCTCGTCGACGATCCCGTCGTCGGTCCGCTCTCCCACCGCCGGGGGCCTGGACCCCCCGTCCGTCTCGGCCATACGCAACATGAATGCACGAGACGTGCGATCTGTGAAGGCCGGGGACCAGGGATTTCACAAACCACCCCTCTCGCGCATTCATGCTGCCGTCGGGGGATGGAGAGGAGACTCCGGTGGACCGAACGTTCGTGCGGATGCGGATGCGGGTCGTCGTTGCGGTGTCTGCGCTCGCCCTCGTGGGGGCGGCATGCTCGGGAGACGAGGAGGTGTCGGATCCGGGCCGTGCGCCGTCGAGTTCGCGGTCTGGTGCGCCGGAGACCGTCACCCCGATCCCCGAGGGCCAATCCCTCATGGATCCGGGGAGCTACCTGGCTCAGACCCAGCCCGCCATCACCCTCACGACCACCACGCCCTGGTACGGAGCCGCCAACATCCCCGGGTTCGTCGTCTTCGGCCAGCTCGATCACTTCCCCTACGCGGAGCTCTTCCTGCTCAACCTCGATGAGGTCGTCCGGGACCCGGGCGATCCGGGAGATCCGTTGCGGTTGCGTCCCGCACCCGAGGATCTCCTCAGGTGGTTGGTGGGTCAGGCGGGGATGGAGATCGTCGGCGAGGCGGTCCCGATCGAGATCGACGGGTACCCCGGTCAGCAAGCGGACATCCGCGTGCCGTCGGACGCCGGATGCGCGCCGAAGCACACCCGACCGTTCCCCCAAGCGTGCCTCTTGTTCTTCACGACCTCGGGGGAACCTCCTGGGTTCGCGTTCGGGAAGGGGGTGGTCTACCGGATCACCGTGCTTCCCGACGTGGCCGGCGAGACCGTGACGCTCCTGTACACGGACTACGCCCCACGCTTCGACGAGCGGGTCGAGGTGGCTGACGAGGTCGTGCGTTCGATCGAGTTCGACATCTGAGTAGCGACAGGGAAGGAGCGCCAGATGGGCACCATGAAGCGTGGAGCGATCACCGTCGCCCTCAGCACCCTGATCACCGCCGCGTGTTCATCGACACCCGAGGAGCCGAGCCCCACACCGCCGACGACGAGCGGTCCGGTCGTGATCCGGCTGGGAACCGGCGATCCACGGGGCCTACCCGACACACCGGTCGTCGAGGGATTCGCCGAGGCGGTTGAGGAGCTGTCCGATGGAAGCATGCGCGTCGAGGTCGTCTGGCAGGCAGCCGATGACTTGAGTGTTCCCGACGGTTTCGAGGAAGGCGTCGTGCAACTCGTTCAGGACGGTGAGCTCGAACTCGGCTTGATCGCAGCTCGGGCATGGGACACGGTAGATGTGAAGAGCTTTCAGGCGCTGCAAGCGCCCTTCCTCATCACGGACCAGGAGCTCCTGGCCCAGGTGCTCGCGAGCCCGATGGCCGACGAGATGATCGCCGGCCTGAACGACGTCGGCCTGGTCGGCCTCGGCTTGTACCCGGACGGACTGCGGTACCCGCTGGGGTACGCGGCGCCGCTGGCCTCGCTCGAAGACTTCGACGGTGCCGCCATCCGGCTCGTCCCGTCGGAGGCTACCCAGGCCCTGATCCGAGCGCTCGGGGCGCGGCCCGTGTACGGGCTGAGCGGCGATGATCTGCATGCTGCCATCACCAGCGGTGACCTTGACGGCACCGAGGTCTCGTTGGGCCTGGCCCCAGCGTTGGCCCAGGACGTGGCGCCGGCATCCGTGGTCACCGGAAACGTGGTGCTGTTCCCTCGCGTCAACACGTTGTTCGCCGGTCAGGACCTGATGGGATCGCTCTCGGAGGAGCAGGTAGAGATCCTCTTCGCTGCGGCCGAGGAGGCGTACGGGTACACCGCGAGCGCGACGACCGAAGACTTCGGAGCCTTCTGCGAGTTAGGCGGCGAGGTTGCGATCGCCTCGGATGCCGACGTGGCGGCGCTGCACCAGGCCGCGCAACCGGTCTATCGGATGCTCGAGGCGGATCCACAGACGAAGGCGTTCATCGACGAGATCCAGAAGCTGAAGGAGGGGCAGACGGTCGCGGACGCGCCCTCGTCCTGTTCGGCAAGCTGACTCCCAGCGGAGTAAGCAACCGTACCGTCACGATCGTCCGACAACAGCCGCATGTCCACGATCGACTGACCATCGCTCGCTGCGCGTTTCCCGTCCCTCGCTTTCGCGGAGCAGCCACGTGTCGCCCGTGTCACGCCTCGGGATCATCTGCTTGCTCGTGGCGGGCTTCAGAGTCCTCACGGGCTTCGTGGATGGGCCGTGGCTGACGTTGGCGGCCTTGGCGCTCGGCACGGGCGTGCTCGTGACGGCACTGGTACGAGCGCGGGGCGAGACCGGCCGAGGTGACGGACGACCAACGATGGGAGGTTCACCTGCGGCTTGTGGGAACGCGAGCCCGATACGTGGTCGTTCGAACGACCCTACGACGAGGTCGCCTACATCCTGTCCGGCTCCGCGGAGATGGACACCGCCGACGGGCGAACGCTGCGCCTCGGTCCCGGCGATGTGCTCGTGACGCCCAACGGCTCCAAGGGCACGTGGCGCATCCCCGAGACCCTCGTGAAGTTCTACG
>Ga0247727_10008659_pt1 | contig 18787 bp, 23 predicted proteins | sample WisWelCaveWW1625_FD_202498 | JGI IMG/M metagenome (GOLD analysis project Ga0247727, IMG submission 202498) | Biofilm microbial communities from Wishing Well Cave, Virginia, United States - WW16-25 | ecosystem: Environmental > Aquatic > Deep subsurface > Groundwater > Cave microbial mat | place... | reverse complement strand
CGTGGTTCACACCGATCTCAACTGCCTGTCGGTAATTCAATTCGCCGTCGATGTGCTGCACGTGCAACACATCATCGTCTGCGGCCATTACGGATGTGGCGGTATCCGCGCAGCGCTGCGCCGGGAACGCTTGGGTCTGATTGACAACTGGCTCCGCCACGTTCAAGATGTGCACCAGAAACACGAATCTTTACTCGCGGCTCTCGAAGATGAAAAGCAACAGTGCGACAAACTTTGCGAACTTAATGTGATCGAGCAAGTGTTGAACGTGTGCCAAACAACGACGGTCCAAGACGCATGGGTGCGCCGGCACGAGCTGACGGTTCATGGTTGGATTTATGGATTGCACGACGGCCTCCTGCGCGATTTAAGCATCGAGGTGAATGGCGCTGAGCAGCTTGCAGAGGCTTATCGGTTTGCTATTGCCCATGTAACGGCGAATTGAAAAAGGTTTCTTCAATTACAAATTGTCTGAAGGCAAATATCGCTTGAAATTTCGTAAAAGATTTTTTATACTGCCTACCGATGTGAGTGGTGGAACTTCATGAAAATTATTCATAGAAAGCTGACGATTCGTGAGCGCACAAGCGCACGTTCATGATATACTGATCATCGGCGCCGGGCCGGTCGGGCTGGCGTGTGGCATCGAGGCCGCCAAAGCCAATCTCGATTATCTTATCCTTGAAAAAGGCTGCCTCACCAACTCCATTTTTAATTTTCCATCCGAGATGCTGTTCTTTTCCACCCCCGAGTTGTTGGAGATTGGCGGGGTGCCTTTTGTGATCTCGAAAGAAAAACCGTCGCGTCAAGATTGTTTGAATTACTATCGCCGCGTGGCTGAGGCGTTCAAGCTGCACGTTCAGCTTTTTGAGAAAGTCGAGCAGGTGACGCGACAGGGCGATTGGTTTGAAATAAAGTCTTCGAAGAATTCATACAGCGCCCGGAACATCATTATCGCCACCGGTTTTTATGATCATTACAATCCGCTTGATATTCCGGGAGAGCAGCTTGCCAAAGTTTCACATTATTACACGGCGGCGCATCCGTTCTATCGGCGGCGGGTCGCGATCATCGGCGGAAAAAATTCTGCCGTTGAGGCGGCGCTTGATCTTTATCGCCACAGCGCAGAAGTGACCATCATCCATCGCGGCGAAGATTTTGGCAAGAGCGTAAAGTATTGGATACTGCCTGACATTCAAAATCGCGTCAAAGAAGGCGCAATAAAGGCGATGTTTAAAACACGCGTGACGCGAATTACCGATGATGCCGTTTATGTTGTGAACGGCAATGCCGGCGAGCAGTGCATCGAAAATGATTTCGTTTTCGCTCTGACCGGCTATCATCCTGATTATGATTTTTTACGCAGCACCGGTGTTTCAATTGATGGACAATTTCAGAAACCATCTTATCATCCTGAGACTTTTGAAACGAACGTGCCGTCGCTTTACATCGCGGGAGTCGCTGCGGCGGGCAAAGACGGCAATAGTATTTTTATCGAGAATGGTCGCGAACATGCAAAAAAGATTGTGAACCATATCTCAAATAAGAAAACTTAATTGACTTGAAGAGGCTTTTTATCAGCCCACAGAAAAAGAAATCTCACAGAAAGAACCTGAAATAGATTTTTTTCAAAAAATAAGAATTTTTGCAACAGATTACGCGGATTACCCGGATTACATTAAAAAATAATCAGCGTAATCAGTTGCTAATGTTTCTCGAAGTTTACGGTTTTACGAATTATGAACTTTCTGATTTCATTTCTGTGGCAGTTCTGATTCTGTGGGCGCTTTTATGAAGGGATAGGGAATTGAAAGAATATGATTTGATGGTCGTCGGCGGCGGGCCGGGCGGATACGTCGCCGCTATTCGCGCCGCGCAGCTCGGCATGAGCGTTGGCGTGATTGAAGAAGACAAGCTCGGCGGTTTGTGTTTGAACTGGGGTTGCATTCCGAGCAAAGCGCTTCTGCGCTCCGCGGAAGTTTATCACCTGCTGCATCGCGTCCAAGAATTCGGTCTGAAAGTTGAACAGATCAGTTTTCAGTGGGATGCGATCATTCAACGCAGCCGCAAAGTGTCGGAGCAAATTACCAAAGGCGTTGCTTTTCTGTTCAGGAAAAATAAAATCGATCACATCGATGGGCACGGCCGTTTTCGTAAAGACAAATCCATCGAAGTGATCAAAGACGGCAAGGCGGTCGGCGAATACAAAGCCAAGCATACAATCATCGCAACGGGAGGCCGGCATCGTTCGCTCCCCGACGTAGAGATCGACCACAAGAAAGTCATCACCAGCACCGAGGCGATGATTTTGCCGGCGCTGCCGAAGTCGATGGTCATCATCGGCGGCGGACCGATCGGTGTTGAGTTCGCTTATTTCTACAACGCCTTCGGTTGCAAAGTGACGATCCTCGAAATGATGCCGATGATCTTGCCGATTGAAGATGATGAAGTCGTCAAGTCGCTCAGCCTGAGCTTTAAGAAGAGCGGCATCGTTCTCGAAACCGGCGCGAAAGTGGAAAGCGTGAAGACCTCAGCGAGCGGCGTTAGCGTGACTTACAGTAACGCCTCAGGCAAAAAAGAAATTTCTGGCGATGTGGCGTTGATGGCCATCGGCTTTTCGGGAAATAGCGAAAACCTCGGAGCGAACGAGATTGGCCTCGCTATCGAGAAATCTTTCATCAAATATGACAAAGATTATCGAACCAATGTGCAGGGAGTGTACGCGGTTGGCGATGTCATCGGCGCGCCGCTGCTGGCGCACGTCGCCTCGGCAGAGGGCATTCATTGCGTCGAAACCATCGCCGGAAAAAATCCGGCGGCGCTGCGCTACGACAATATTCCGGGATGCACTTATTGCCAACCGCAGGTGGCGAGCGTTGGACTGACGGAGGCGAAGGCAAAAGAAAAAGGTTTTGACCTCGCGGTCGGAAGATTTCCTTTCAAGCCTCTGGGCAAAGCGATTGCAGTGGGAGAGACCGAGGGCTTCGTCAAATTGATTTTCGATAAAAAGTATGGCGAGCTTTTGGGTGCGCATATTCTCGGCAATGAAGCGACCGACATGATCGCCGAGCTGGCCTTAGCGCGCAGCGCCGAAGCCACGGCGCATGAGTTGATCAAAACCGTAGCCGCGCATCCGACGTTGACCGAAGCGGTGATGGAAGCGGCGGCGAATGCGTTTGGCGAGGCGATTCACATCTAATCGAGGTTCAGGATTGATGGAGTGTTGGATCGGTGGAGTTTTGATGGAACACTTGATCGTCTGAATTCAAGGAAGGGAGGGAGGGTGAAAGTATACGACGAAGTCGTAGACAAAATTGGTGATCTTGTCATTGACTTGGGCAAGACTGCTGTCATTGCGGGATTTGCTGGATTGTTTGTGGAAAATATAATTCATCCTGTTATCTCAAGCGCCACCATTTTTGTCGGATTGGCTCTGATATGCACGGGGTTGTACGCCTTTCAGGTCAAGAATCGTCGGCAAGCAGGCGCTCGCAAAAGCAAAAATTAGAGAAGAACGGAGGTGTGAGATGTTAAATATTTTCACGGCGTCTTTGATTCTGCTCGTCTTTGCTTTGTCGCTTTTATTCTTCATTATATGGAATGATCGAAAAGAGCAGCGAGCGAAGCAGATGAAAAAATAAGAAGGCTGGAGCAGATTCTTCATTTTTCAATTTGAGTATTTTTCATGAAAACAATTTCGATGGCGGATATCCTGCAATTGGATGTCTCCGAAAGAATTCAGTTGGTCGAGGATATCTGGGACAGCATCGCGATTATGCCAGTTGCCGTAAATCTCTCAGACGCGCAGAGAAAGACACTCGACCGGCGCTTGGAAAGCTATCGACGAAATCCAAATGCCGGTGCATCTTGGGAAGATGTTAAGAAGCGAATCTTGAATCGATGGCCGGCCAAATTGAATAAAATGTGACGGAGGTCTCTCATGCGATTTCTCGGATACGAATGGAAACCCGGCGCGTGGTCGTGGATGCTGCATAGGCTCACTGGAATTGGCATCAGCGTTTTTCTCGGTTTTCATATTTATACGCAGACATTGATTTATGGCGGCCCGGAGTCGTTCAACAAGGTGATGGCGTTTTATAAATTGCCGCTCATCAAGATAGGCGAGATCGTTCTCATGGGCGCGATCATTTTTCACGCGCTCAACGGCCTGCGCATCGTCATCGTCGATTTCGCCAGCGGCGCGCGGTATCATAAGAAGCTGCTCTGGGGCGCGATTGCAGCCGGCGCGGTATTGTTCGCAGCAGGGACGTGGGTGGTGGTGAGGCATATGTAGATGCGTCTACGGAAAAATCCAGCAATGATATGAAGTACGAGTACTGTCCTGAATATGATATGCAACGGCTTCTCAAGCATGGCGTTGGATAAACAGTTCAACTCCTTATTCCGAACTTTATGATTTGTACATAATGTTGGATCTCAAATCATGTAGTTGACTTTAGTAATTCTTTATGAACAAATCTCTTTGTTAAGGAGGGTTATCATGAAGCGTAATATTCTCTTATTTACGTTGGGGGCATTTTGTCTCAGTGGCTGTGCTGCTTACAGGCCTGAACTATTTCTTTTGAAAGAGCCTATTGCCCTTCTCATTCCGTCCTTATTGCTTGAGGTTGATCGCGAAAGTCTTATAGATGCCTACCCCGCCAGAATGGGTATTAAAGCCAAATTCACAGAAGGCGGGTTAGAAAAAGTAGAGACATCCATTACTAGCTACCGCTATGAAGATTCGAAAGACTTTATAGAGAGAGAACTAAATCAAAATGTGTTTGAGCCTAGTACTATTAATGGAAAAGTATATGGCACTGCGGTTTGTCGCATCATCAAGCAAAAGACACGAGTAAATTATGGCTGGTTTATTGCGTCCACATTGACATTGTATACTATTAATTCACTCGGTTTTCCTATTGGTTCACAAACTTCAACAATTGAAGTAGAATTGGAAATTCTCGACTGGTCTGCAAACTCAATTGGCAAATATTCTGCAATGGGAAAAGGCACAGCATATTCTGCTCTTTATTGGGGATATAACATGGGTGGTGCCGCTCGTGTATTTGATAACGGCGATATAACAAGAGCTGCAAATCTACGTGCTTTATCCGACGCCCTGAAAGATATTGAAAATCAAATTCAGGGGGACGCAAAAAAAATAACAAACAAACTGCTTGAAGTAAGTGACCTTCAAAAGTAGCGCACCAATGTCGAAGCTCAACCGTGTTAAGCCCTAAACCTTGCTGGGTACATACTGGATTGCGTATGTCAACCTACATTCCCAATGAACTAGCCGATGAATTTGGATAGCTCTAAGAGTGACCAATGAAAACGATGGGCTACTTCAGACATAGTTTTGGAGAAGTGACCATGAACTTCCAGAATTATCCCGATACAGACATGCTCCATATCAAACTTGATGACCGGATAAGCACCGAGTCTGAAGAAGTCGCACCTGGCATTGTGCTTGATTACGATGAATGTAACCAGGTTATCGGCATTGAGATAGAGGATGCCAGCAAGTCCGTTGATCTGAATCGACTGGAAGTTTCAGCATTGCCGATTTCGAATTTTATTTTAAATAAAGAAGCGCCGGTGATGCAGGAAGCTCTGAGTTAGAATGAAAATGTAACTCAAAGAGGAAACATGTTAAACATCGATCTAACCGGTCGCCGCGCGCTCGTCGCCGGCGTTGCCGATGATGCAGGCTACGGTTTTGCCATCGCCAAAGCCCTGGCTGAAGCCGGAGCGAGCGTTTGTGTTGCAACGTGGCCGCCGGCGCTTGGCATTTTTCTCAAACTCCTCGAGCGCGGCAAGATGGATGAATCGCGGCGGCTCAGCGATGGACGCACGCTTGAATTCGAACGCATTTATCCATTCGACGCCGCATATGATACTCTTGCCGATGTTCCGAAAGACGTGCGCACGAACAAGCGTTACACCGACGCAGGTGATTTTACTGTCGATGGACTTGCGAAGCGATTGGTAGAAGATTTCGGCGAAAAGCCGCTCGACATCGTGGTGCATTCTCTCGCAAACGGACCTGAGGTGAAAAAGCAATTGATTGATACCAGCCGCAACGGCTATTTGACGGCGATCAGCACGAGCGCCTATTCACTGGTTAGCATGGTCAGCCGTTTTGGGCCTCTCATGCGAGCAGGTGGTTCCGTTGTGTCGCTTACTTACATGGCCAGCGAGCGTGTAATTCCGGGTTACGGCGGTGGTATGTCAACCGCGAAGGCAGCACTGGAAAGCGACACGCGCGTGCTGGCGTATGAGGCTGGCAGACGTCATGGAATTCGCGTCAATACCATTTCTGCCGGCCCGTTGGCCTCGCGCGCCGCAAGCGCCATTGGCATAATCGATCGCATGATCGAGTACGTTTCTGCGAACGCGCCATTGACCGATCACCTTGCAGCTCACGAAGTGGCGAATGCAGCGGCTTTTCTTCTCAGCCCGCTCGCCAGCGGCATTGCCGGAACCGTGCTTTATGTTGACAAGGGCTATCACGCGATGGGCATGTCGGTGTCGGCGTTGCAGGGGTGAGATGCAAGATTTGTTCATGAACTCAATACAATCATGTTAAGGTAATGCACACTGCCACTGCTACACGACAAAAAATCCGCAAGCCTAACATCCGCGACGAGGCGCTGCTGATTTTGCACAAGCGAGGAAACATACTCGACATCGCCCGTGAGGTTTCTCTGCTCATGCGCAATGCCGGTATTGACGGCGTCGTAATCGGTGGCGTCGCAGTCGTGCTGCACGGTCACGTGCGAAGCACCAAAGATGTCGATATTTTTACTTCATCAAGACTTGAATCCTTGGCCGATCTTTTAACTGCCAATGGTTTTGCTTTCGAAAAGGCTGAACGAGCATTTGTCAAACGCGGCGTGCCAGTTCATCTCGTGCAGTCTGAGCACATCGTCACACGGCCAAAGAAAACTATAGAAATTGATGGAATCACGACTGTATCGCTTGTCGATTTGATCAATATCAAACTGCGCAGTGGCAGCGAGAGCCTATTGCGAGCGCAAGATTTGGCAGATGTCATCGGACTGATTCGTCATCACCAATTAACAAACGATTTCGCGAAGCATATTGACAAGTCCCTACGTTCTTCGTTTCGCAAACTCGTGCGGATGATTGACCGAGAAAACAAAAAGCGGTAATCATCTTTTTTTAAGATTATTGTGGGCAACAAGAGAGGATGGGAAAACATGCGCGATAATGTTCCTTCCGGCAACGCCGGACACTTCTCGTGGCTCTGGCAACGAATCACCGGCGTTATTCTGATTCCCCTGCTTTACATTCATTACAAAGTCAATCACTTTAGTGTTGGCACCACCGGCGGCTTCGGCGCCGACACTTACGCCGAAGTTGCCGCAAAACTTTCAGATCCGTTTTGGAAAGTTTTCGACATTATCTTTATCGCCTTCGCGGTTTATCATGCGTTGAATGGTTTATGGATTATAGCCGCCGACTACGTTCATAAAGAATCGCATAAACTTCTTGTCTATGGCATTTTGTGGACGCTGGGCATTACAGCGATCGTGACCGGATTGATTGTGATCGTGCCTTTCAAGTACCCGCAATGAAATTTATTTTATCGACTTGCTGATTTTCTGATGTGAGAAAGAGATCGTATGATTCTCCAATATGACGTGGTGATCGTCGGCGCCGGCGGCGCCGGTTTGCGAGCGGCGCTCGAAGTGCCCGAAGACATGCGCTGCGCTGTGGTGACTAAACTTTTTCCTACCCGTTCACACACCAGCGCCGCGCAAGGCGGCGTGTGTGCTGCGTTGGGAAATGAAGAAGACGACAAATGGGAATGGCACATGTTCGACACCGTCAAGGGCAGCGACTACCTCGGCGATCAAAATGCGATTGAAATCTTGACTCACGATGCGGCACAAACGATTTATGAATTGGAACACATGGGCATGCCGTTCTCGCGCAACAAAAATGGACGCATTGCCCAGCGCCGTTTTGGCGGGCACACCAGAAATTTCGGCGAGGCAGCAGTGCAGCGCGCTTGCTATGCCGCCGATCGCACCGGTCACATTATGCTCCACACCCTTTATGAAAATTGCGTAAAGAAGGGCGTTGAGTTTTTCTCGGAATTTTTTCTTCTTGATCTTGTAATGAAAGACGAGGTGTGCTGCGGTATCGTCGCTTATGATATTCTCACGCGCGAGATTTACACCTTCCATGCAAAATGCGTGATGTTCGCGACTGGCGGCGCCGGTCGAGTTTTTCGAATCACCTCCAATGCGCACGGCCTCGTTGGCGACGGTATCGCGGTTTCATATAAGAATGGCATTCCCATCGAAGATCATGAGTTCGTGCAATTTCATCCGACCGGACTTTTCAAGCTCGGCATTCTTGTCTCGGAGGCGGCGCGCGGCGAGGGCGGGATTCTTCGCAACAAAAATGGCGAGCGTTTCATGGAGCGTTATGCGCCGACGATCAAAGACCTTGCTCCGCGCGATGTCGTGAGCCGCTGCATCTACACCGAGTTCAAAGAAGGCCGTGGCATTATGGGCGATGACGGTACCGAATATGTGAATCTTGATTTAACCCATCTTGGCAAAAAAGTCATCGACGAGAAGCTGCCGGACGTCACCGGATTTGCGCGAACCTATCTCGGCGTCGAGCCGATCACCGAGCCGATTCCGATTCAGCCGACGACGCATTACATCATGGGCGGCGTGCCGACGGATATCAATGGCCAAGTATTGAAAGATCACAAAGGAAAAACCGTCACCGGATTTTTTGCCGCCGGTGAATGCGCCTGTGTGTCCGTGCATGGCGCAAATCGTCTTGGAACAAATTCCTTGCTCGACATCATCGTCTTCGGCAAACGCGCTGGAAAAACGATGGCTGATTATGTGCGACAAGCTGCGTTCGTCGATCTTCCGGCAGATGCCGATAAGCCGGCCCGCGAGCGCATCGATAAACTAATCGCTGCCAATGGAAAAGAATCCATCGGCGTGCTGCGTGAAACTTTGCAAAACGAAATGATGGACAAATGCTCGGTGTTCCGAACCGAGAAGCAAATGGCCGCCGTGCGTGAAACGGTGCGCGAGCTTAAAGAGCGCAACAAAAACATCAGGCTCGATGATCGCGGCAAGGTGTTCAACACTGATCTCATCGATGCCATCGAATTGGATTACTTGTTGGACAATGCCGAGATCATCGTTGAGGGCGCGTTGGCGCGGAAAGAAAGTCGCGGCGCGCATTATCGCGAGGATTTTCCCAAGCGCGACGATGCGAAATTCCTCAAGCATACGTTCGCCTACAAAACCGACAAAGGCGTTCGCCTGGAATACAAGCCGGTAAACATCACGCGCTTCGAGCCGAAAGAGAGGAAATACTGATGAACGTCACCTTCAAAATTCAGCGCTTCAATCCGGAAGTTGACAAAGCGCCTCATTATAAAGAATACAAACTCGATGTGCCAGGCACGGTTCGCATTCTCGATGCGTTGCACGAAATCAAATGGAAGCAGGACGGTACATTGACTTTTCGCCGCGCCTGCGCCCACGGCGTCTGCGGCTCGGATGCGATGCTGATCAACGGCAAGAACCAGCTTGCCTGCCAAACGCTCGTTCAGGATTTGAAAACCGATCACATCACCGTCGAACCGATGAAGAAATACAAAATCATCAAAGATCTCGTCGTTGATATGACATCGTTCTTCGACAATCTCAATCGCATCAAGCCATATTTTGTAGCCGATGGCCCGCCGCCGGCGCGCGAGAGATTGCAAAACAACGAAGACCGTGAAGTTATCGAGGAGGCCACAAAGTGCATCATGTGCGGCGCTTGCACTTCATCATGCCCGTCGTTCTGGGCTGATCCGAAATTTCTGGGTCCGGCGGCATTGCTCAAAGCTTTTCGCTTTGTGTTCGATACCCGCGATGCCGCAGCAGATGAGCGGCTCGACATCATCAACGATAGCCACGGCGTCTGGCGCTGCCATACGATCTTCAATTGCGTCGAGGCTTGTCCGAAAGAGATTAATATTACCGACGCATTGAGCCATTTGAAGCGGAGGTTGGTGACGAGGAAGTTGTAGCTTGTTGCTTGTCGCTCAACGCTTTTCGCTCTATGTTTTTTCACCACTTTTTAATCGCGTGAGGCACACCATGAACTTCCGAAGCTTGTTTACTTATGCGCTTTCTTCATCCCTTCTGCTTGTGATCAATACTGCCAGCGGCCAGGGTCTGGCCGGCGCGAAGCGATATCAAATAAAATCCGCCATCGTTGAATACACCTTGAGCGGCACACGCAAAGGTACTGAAACGATTTACTTTGACAACTGGGGCATGCGCGAGGCAAAATACACCAAAGCCGAAATGAGCATGATGGGAATCACGCAAAAACAAAATACCCTCACGCTTTTGGACGGTGAAACCACCTACAACATCGATCTCGACACGAAAACCGGCACGAAGATGGAAACGCCAATGTTGAAAGAACTTGCGGCAAACAACAAAGATCTGACCGATGCCGGCGAAAAGATGATGAAGAGCATGGGCGGCGTGAAGATCGGCACGGAGGTGATTCTCGGCAAGACCTGCGACGTGTGGGAAATTAAAAACATGAAAAGCAAAACCTGGGTGTGGAAGAACGTGCCGTTAAAAACTAAAGTCAGCATGCCCAGCATGGAAATGACGATCACGGCGACCAAGTTCGAAGAAGGTGCTGCGATTCCTGCCGATAGACTTGCAATCCCTTCGGATGTGAACATCACCGAAGGCGTGGATATGAAGAAGATGCTCGATGGGTTGAAGGCGAGGAAGAAAAATTAATCGCCGTGCTTATATCATGCAGCTTTGATAATTCTCTAGGTTATTTACAATGCTTTGTGATTCATCAGGAGTTTTTTCATGATTGCAACCGCACAAGCTACTGCAGAAGTCTTTTGGACTGCTTTTCGCGCTTTACGAAAAAAGGAAAAGCAAGCCGTCATTGAGAAACTGTTGGGTGACGAAGAATTTATGGAAGATCTCATCGATCTTGCCATCATTGAGAAGAGACGGAAAGAACCATCCCGATCTCTGGATGAATATCTTATGGATAGAGGAAGAAAGAAAGCTTGATGGCTGAGTACAACGTTTTTCTGAAGAGGTCGGCAGAAAAAGAGCTAAGAATGTTACCTGATCAATTGCATGATAGAATGGTCGCGAATCTTCAGAACTTAAAGCAAAATCCACGTCCTCCTGGCGTTAAGAAGTTAAGTGGACGAAAAGGCTATCGAATTAGAGTTGGAGACTATCGCGTGCTTTTTATGATCGATGATGTAAGCAATAAAGTCGAAGTGTATGCCATACGACACCGTCGAGACGTGTATCGTTAATGAATCATACGTGTAGAATGAGCACTTCAGTATTTGAAACCCAGGCAAGGTATCCGCTGGCCAATGTTCCAACTACTGCTCTGGCAACCTCCGTGCAATTCGATGATGATATGATGCACGTTTCATTGGCCGACGGCAGAGTCGTCGGCGTTCCCATCATTTGGTTTCCTCGATTGCACGAAGCCACACTCGAACAGCGCCTGCAATATGAAATTGGCAGCGGTGGGGTGAGCCTCCATTGGTCCGAGATTGATGAGGATCTATCCGTTGCCAATCTCTTGGCTGGTGGGGATTTGCGATCAACTTGAGAAGTTACGACTCTTTGGAATGTTGAAATCTAAACGTAAACATAGTCTCGTGCCGCAAGAAGATTATCATCACCAATGCGCTGAGTCAGTTGTAGAGGAGGTTGGTGACGAGAAAGTTGCGGGACAGCATGTTACTCGTCGTGACCATCAGTTATAGATAGTTGAGGAGAATCTACTATGAAAATCTTTTGTCTGTTTGCCATCTTGCAATCAATGCTTTGGACATCATCTCTTCCTGCACAACCATCAATACCAAAGGAAAATATTCCGAAAGCGATCTCATATGAACTACAGGGACAAATTGAAAGGCTTTATTCTTCTGAGGCAGTTGAAAGAGCATATGCACTAATCGAGATTGGGGATATGGGTGCAAGTGCTTGGCCAGCAATTCCTTTCTTAATTTCATTGTTAGGCGAAGGATACCGTTTGGAGGCAATTAACTTTGGCGAAAAGGCGGGTGGTGGCATCACCAATGTGGGGAAAATAGCTGCCATATCTTTGGGTCGGATTGGTAAAGTCTCATTAGATCCTCTAATTTCCCACTATCATACAAATGAAAATAAACCTCACATAAAGATGGATATTGCGATCGCTCTGGGAAAGATTGGAGGAGACAGTGCTATTTCAGTTTTGACTCTCGCTCTTAAAGACAATAATGTATATGTTCGAACGGAGGCAGCTTCGGCGCTCGGGGAAACCCATAGTCGAAAGGCTGTATTGCCTTTGATTAACGCACTAAATGATGAGGGAGGCACTGTTGCAGAAATGGCTGCCGAAGCTTTGGGTAAAATAAAAGACAGACGGGCGGTCAGGCCTCTCATACAATTACTAGACCATAGGTACCTTTCGGATGATGCGATTGCCGCATTAGGAGAGATTGGGGACACTACGGCAGTCTCATATCTTCTGAGATACTCCGGAAAGGCAGACGATCCTGATAGAGAACTAGCCATTGTTGCATTGGGGTCAATCAAGGATAGAAGAGCAGTGGATAGACTAATCGCGCTCTTAACTGATCAAAAGGAGTCATGGAGCATCAGAAAGGCAGCTGCAAGAGCTTTAGGAAGTTTTAAGCAAAAGAAAGTAGTGAATGCATTAATTGCTTCACTTAACGATTCAAATATGTTCGTGATAGAAAATGCTGCTCGTTCTTTAGGTGCAATTGGAGACACTCTCGCAATAGCAGCCTTACGTAGGAGATTAATTAATGAAGATGATAGTAATGTTAGAAAGTCGATTAATTGGGCACTAAGAGAACTTGAAAAAAAAATAGACTAACATGACTATTTGCCCGACTCATTTAAGAGATCGTGAACAGAGTTGATCAAAACCGAAAGGAGTGCGAATTGCTATTTGAAAATCGAGAGGCTTCCTAGAAAACGAACGTTGTGAGTATTGATTCAATGGCAGTCGTGGAGAAGACGATCGCTTTATTGAAGCATAAGGCAAACAATATATTTTCATCAAAAGAGTTTCCGTCGGCGTTTGCAGAAAATGCGACTCGTATTATTTCTCAGACAATGTCCTGTGAAGGCCATTGGCGAACTACTAAACGCAAGGGCAAGCTCACACGCCAGATTTCTATGCCGGTTTATTCTTTATGAGCGAGCTACTCCCAACATGAGGTGTTTTCTCTAATGCCTGCTTCAAAGTCAATTGCTAAAAACCGTACACGTGCTGCTGTCCCTGCAAATACCAACGGCACATTTACCACTGCCGAGCTTCTCGGCTACTACCGCACGATGCTCCTGGCGCGCTATCTCGATGATCAAATGCTCATCATGCTGCGCCAGGGAAAAAGTTTTTTTCACATCGGCGGGCAGGGGCACGAGGCGGCGCAGGTGGCGATGGCCAGCGCCATGAGCGCCGGCAAGGATTGGTCGTATCCATATTATCGTGATCTCACCTTCGTTCTGCAAACCGGCATGACACCGCAAGAAATCATGTTGAGTTTTTTGGGGCGCGCTGAAGATCCTAACAGCGGCGGTCGCCAGATGCCGGCGCATTATGGACACAAGCAACTGCGCATTGTCTCACAAAGCAGTCCGACCGGCACGCAGTTTTTGCAGGCCGTCGGTTGCGCCATGGGCGCGGTGAAATCAAAATTGGATGAAGTCGTTTATGTTGCCTCCGGTGAAGGCTCCACAAGCCAGGGCGATTTTCACGAAGCGGTGAATTGGGCGAGTCGCGAGCATCTGCCGGTGATCTTTTTTATTCAAGACAATAAGTACGCCATCTCTGTGCATATCAATCAGCAAACCGCCGGTGGCTCGGTTTATGAAATGTGCGGTGGCTATCGCGGTTTGAAGCGTTATCAAGTCGACGGCACGGATTTTTTCCAAACTCGGCATGTTGCTGAAGAAGCAGTGCGCCTGGCGCGACAGGGCAAAGGCCCAATCTTAATTGTTGCCGATGTTGTGCGCTTGTTGCCGCATTCATCGTCAGATGACCAACGCAAATACCGCAGCGAAGAAGAGTTGGCCGCCGACCGCGAGCGCGACCCGATTCCAAAATTTGTCGCGCAACTTATCGAACGCGGCGTTGCCACGCAAGAAGAGCTTGAGAAAATTCGTAAAGAAGCCAAGCAAGCCGTTATCGATGCGGCGGATTATGCCGAAAGTCGGCCACATCCCGATCGCAGCACGGCGCTGCATTTTGTTTATAGTCATTCCGACTCTTCTACGTCCGAGAAATTTCCTGGCAGCGGTTTGGATAATCCAGCAGGCGAACCCATCGTGATGGTCGACGCTATCAATCATGCACTTCACGAAGAGATGGCGCGCAATGAGAAGATGCTGGTCTTCGGCCAAGACGTTGAAGACGGCAAGGGCGGCGTGTTCACCGCGACACGCGGCCTCTCGACAAAATTCGGTCGCGAGCGTGTCTTCAATTCGCCGCTGGCCGAATCGAGCATCGTCGGCGTGGCCATTGGTTTGGCGGTTCGCGGCTACAAACCGGTGCCGGAAATTCAATTCGGCGATTACGTGTGGACTGCGATGATGCAGATTCGCAACGAGTTGGCGACCATGCGCTATCGCTCGAACAATGCGTGGAGTTGTCCGGTGGTGTTGCGCATTCCGGTGGGCGGCTACATTCACGGCGCGCTTTGTCATAGTCAAAACATCGAAGGATTTTTTGCGCACTTGCCTGGCATTCGCATCGCCTATCCGAGCAATGCTGCCGATGCAAAGGGCCTGTTGAAGTCGGCAATTCGCGGCGACGATCCGGTTCTCTTTTTGGAACAGAAAGGCCTCTATCGCCAAGGCTTTGCAAAGAGTCCGGAGCCTAGTGATGATTATCTTTTGTCTTATGGCAAAGCTGTGCTGCGCAGCGAAGGCACGAGCTTGACCATCGTCACCTGGGGAGCGATGGTGCAGCGCTCGCTTGAAGCCGCGAAATCTCTTGAAGCCGATGGCGTGACCGCAGACGTGATCGACATTCGCACCATTCTTCCGCTTGATACGGAAACGATTTTGGAATCTGTCGCAAAAACCAATCGCGTGTTGATCGTGCACGAAGACACGCGCTTTGCCGGCTTTGGCGCGGAGATAGCAGCGCAGATCGCCGATAAGGCATTTGAATATTTGGACGCACCCATCAAGCGCGTCGCGGCTGCTGATTCGCACGTGCCGTATAATTGGTTTCTCGAAGAAGAAGTGCTGCCGCAGGTGAGTTGGATTGTGGAGGCGATTAAGGGGTTGGTTAGGTTCTAAAAGAAATTATAGCAAAGCAAAAAGGAGATAAATATGTCGATCAAAGATGAACTCAAAGGGTTGGTAGGCAAGAAGTGCTGGTTTGCACAGCACACCCTTGAAATCCGAAAGTCGTCTGACGCGGAAATCATTGCCATCGAGGACGACAGAGTTGTTGTAAAGCACTTCCTCGGACAAGTCCATCACATCCCTATTTCCGAGATTTGGACTATTCGAAGGAAAGACATATAAGACAACGCAAAGAAATACGTAGTAGCTGAGTTCGCCAATGTTCTCGCTCGAATCGCCTTTAGTGATTTGAATAACCCTGAAAGTGTTGAGCAAAGCTGCCAATAGCGGTTTGTATAGGATTGTAGTTTCCAAGCAAAGAGTCCTTGAGGAGGGAAAGGTACAATGATATCTAGATCACTTTCTTCAGACGAGCAGGATAATTTAATTCCTGCGTTCGCACTGCGAGGCAATGTCGTTTTTCCTGATTTGATGAAGCAAGGGATGGTGAAGCGGCTGGGGCGTGGAGTTATCCGTGAGGTATTTCTCTTAGATAACGATCAAGTGCTAGTGTTTGCTGGTGGCGGGGCAACGTTGTTTGACTTGCGTAATCGAGAGACCGTATGGGATATTGACTATCCGGCGGCTTGTTGCGCGCTCAGCCCTGACCATACTTTTCTTGCATTAGGCGGAGATCTTGACATTTTTATTTGGAATATACGGACAGGAAAATTGCTTCATCAAATCAAAAGAAATCGAATGCACAGTCTTGCCTTCAGCCCTGATGGTCAGATTTTGGCTTCAGGAAGTAGGTCTGGTTGGAAACAGTTGTGGTGGGAAGTGGCTAGCGGCCAAGAGTTCCGTGAAATTGAAGAATACGATATGAATTGCCTTTGCTTTAGTCCTGACGGAAAACTATTGGCCTCAATGGGGGATTGGGGTAAAACGGTGAAGTTGTGGGAAGTGGCAAGCGGCAGTGAGGTGCGACGGCTTGAGGGGCACAAGCATAGGGTAGATAAAGTCGTGTTTAGCCCTGAAGGAAAGTTCCTGGTATCAGGAAGTTGGAGTGAGGCAATCCTATGGGAAGTTGGAAGTGACCAAGAGTTGCGACGAATGGAAGGAATATATAGCATCGCTTTCAGCCCTGATGGGCAGCTATTAGCGTCTGCTGATTGGGATAGTTTGTATAAAGTGCGGTTGTGTGAGGTTACAAGCGGGACTGAAGTACGCCAAATCAAAGGACATACTGATAAAGTGGTTACTCTCGCTTTCAGTTCTGATGGACAGTTCTTGGCATCAGGGAGTTTGGATGACACCGTACGTTTATGGAATGTTGCAAGCGGCCTCGAAATTAAACGACTTGAAGAACATTCAAGTTCGATCGAAAGTATCGCTTTCAGTCCCGATGGACGGCTTTTGGCGTCTGCTGGTGAAGATGATAAGAAGATACTGTTATGGGAAATAGAAAGCGGTCGTGAAGTAGGGCGAATGGAAGGCCATAAAACATATAGTCTCGCCTTCAGTCCTGATGGAAAATTTTTAGCGTCAGGGAGTTTAGATAATACACTAATATTGTGGGATGTTGCAACTCATCGTGAAGTACGGCAATTACAAGGATATCCGCCTGGTGAGAAAAACGGGGAAAGAGAATATACTTATACGGTAAGAGTGGTCTTTAGCCCTGATGGACGGCTTTTAGCATCAGGGAGTGACGTGGTGAGGCTATGGGAAGTTGCAAGCGGTCGCGAAGTGCGGCGTTTGAATGGTGAAGAAAGTGTTCGTTGTATTGCTTTCAGCCCCAATGGAAAGCTCTTGGCATCTGCCCATCAGGACCATAAAGTAACTTTATGGCAAGTTTCAAGCGGTAGAGAAGTGCGTCAATTCGAAGGATACACTCATGGGGTAGATAGCGTCGCTTTTAGCCCCGATGGGAAACTTTTAGCGGCAGGGAGTGAAGAGGAGACGATACTTTGGGACGTTGCAAGTGGCCGTGAGGTACGGCGGATGGAAGGGCTAGGGACTTTGTTGCCGGCTATATATAGCCTTGCCTTCAGCCCCGATGGTCAACTCTTGGCTTTCGTTAAATATGAAACAGTGCAATTGTTTGAAGTAGCAAGCGGTCGTGAAGTTGGGCAAATCAAGGGTCACACTGGAACAGTATCAATTGCCTTTAGTCCAGATGGGTTGCTGCTGGCAACAGGAAGTAAGGATGGTGTAATCCGTTTGTGGCAAGTACCAAGTATGCCCCGAGCTGAGGAAACAAATAAGCAGCGAATCGATACGACGAAACAAGAGCAAAAAGGTGGGTGCTTTATAGCAACTGCAGTTTACGGCTCAGCTTCGGCTCAAGAAGTTATTCTTCTGAGAACATTTCGAGATGAAATCCTGACGAGATCAAAAACGGGGCGCCAATTTACAAAGTTTTATTATAGGCTATCACCATCCATTGCTAATCTCATCGCCAGTCGTCATGTCTTAAAGACGACAATCAGAAAGCTGGTATTGGAGCCAACAATTTGGCTACTCAAAAGGATTTGGTTATTCAATCGCCATGATCTTAAAGCCAATTCTCGAAAGGAGGCTCGCAATGGCAAGTATTAAATGCAGCGCTTCCGGTTGCAAACATACCGAACATTCTGGAAAAATCTTTTACCAATGTAGCCATTGTCAAAGATGGTGGTGCAGCGATCATGGAAGGGAAGGGAAAAAGTGCGATGGATGTCGAAATGGTTATTTGAAAAGATAATAAGTTCGTGGCGAATGGCAAACCAAGCGCATAACGATATAAGAATTCGTGCAACAGTGCATCCAACGGACGGCGAAGCCGATGCATGATTTTCATGATCGGGGTAACTCCAGCGTCTATTCTTCGATCAAACTTCGTTTTCTGCTTCGCCGCCGCTGAAGCTCGCATTAAACGCGTGAGGGCCGGAAGATAAGACTTGGCATTCGACGTATCGCGTTCTATCGAGGAGTAATATTGTCCCGCAAAACGAAAGAGCTTGAGCATGGCAGCCATCATGCAAGCATTTTACTGGGATTGTCCCCGCGAGGATAAACGGGAGTTCGACTGGTGGAACCACGTTCGTGAGAAGGTTGCCACGCTCGCGCAGTTGGGATTTACTGCCTTGTGGTTGCCGCCGGCGCACAAAGCCGCGAACATCTCCGGGCCATCGATGGGCTACGATCCTTACGATTTTTATGACCTGGGCGAGTTCGACCAGAATAGTTGGGTCAAGACTTGGTTTGGATCCAAACAAGAGCTGCTCAATTTGATTCGCACTGCTCACGACCAGGGCATGAGCGTGATCGCCGACATGGTCATCAACCACAACAGCGGCGCCGACGGCACGGAAGTCAACCCCATCACCGGCCAGACCCGCTGGACGCTCTTCCAGCCCAAGAGC
>Ga0247727_10008658_pt1 | contig 18788 bp, 14 predicted proteins | sample WisWelCaveWW1625_FD_202498 | JGI IMG/M metagenome (GOLD analysis project Ga0247727, IMG submission 202498) | Biofilm microbial communities from Wishing Well Cave, Virginia, United States - WW16-25 | ecosystem: Environmental > Aquatic > Deep subsurface > Groundwater > Cave microbial mat | place... | reverse complement strand
TTCACCCAGACGGACATCAAGCGCGTCCTCGCCTACTCGACGCTGAGCCAGCTCGGCTACATGTTCGCCGCGCTCGGCGTGGGTGCCTGGACGGCGGCCATCTTCCACCTGATGACCCACGGCTTCTTCAAGGGCCTGCTGTTCCTCGATTCGGGCTCCGTCATCCACGCCGTCCACGAGGAGCAGGACATGCGCCGGATGGGCGGCCTGGCGCGGAAGATCCCGATCACCTACGCGACGATGCTCGTCGGCTCGGTCGCGATCGCCGGCATCCCGCCGCTGGCCGGCTTCTTCAGCAAGGACGAGATCCTCGGCGAAGCGTTCAAGAACGGCTTCTGGTGGGTGTCCGTGACCGGCTACGCGGTCGCCCTGATGACCGCGTTCTACATGTTCCGGCTCATGGGCCTCACGTTCTGGGGCAGGAGCCGGGTGGATCCGGCGGTCGAGCCGAAGATCCACGAATCGCCACGCTCGATGACCGTGCCGCTCGTCCTGCTCGCGGTCCCATCGGTCCTCATCGGCGCGGCGCTCGCCCTGCCGCTCGGCGACGGAGCCCTCAAGCACTGGCTGGAACCGGTGTTCGGCGAGACCGTCGAGCACATGGGCGGCGAGCACCCGTTCGCCCTGCTCGGCATCGACGGGGCGCTCATTCTGGCCTCGGTCATCGTCGCGGTCGGCGGCGTCGTCATCGCCTGGCGCCTGTTCGGCGTCGAGCTGCCCGGCTTCCGGCGCGACCCGCAGCCGGAGCGCGTCGCCGCCCTGGCCGCCCGCGCGCCGTTCCTGTACCGAGCCTCGCTGAACAAGTGGTGGTTCGACGAGATCAACCACCTGCTGTTCATGACCATCGGCGGGCGCGTCGCCGCGGCGGCCTGGTGGTTCGACACGAGGATCGTCGACGGCATCGTCAACGGCATCGGCTCGGTGACCCGCGGCGGCGGCCGCGGACTCGCCCGGATCCAGACCGGCCGGGTCCAGAACTACGCGCTGGGCATCGCCATCGGGCTCATCGTCATGGCCGGCGCCTACCTGTCGCTGGCGGGCTCGTGACGATGACCGACCTGCCGATCCTGTCCGTCGTCACCTTCCTGCCGCTCGTCGGCGCGATCGTCATCGCGTTCTTCCCGGCGCGGGCGGCACGCGGCCTGGGCCTTGCGACCGCGCTCCTCACCTGGCTCTTCTCGCTCATGCTCGCCGTCGGCTTCTCGGCGACCCCGGAGCGCGGCGGCCTGTTCCAGTACGTCGAGGAGGCGTCCTGGATCCCGCTCTTCGGCATCGAGTACAAGCTCGGCGTGGACGGCCTGTCGCTCGTCCTCGTGCTGCTGACGACGACGCTGACGTGGGTCAGCATCCTGGCGAGCTTCGGGCCGATCCAGACCCGGATCAAGGAGTACATGGCGTCGTTCCTGGTCCTCGAGGTCGGGATGGTCGGCGTCTTCCTGGCCCTCGACACGTTCCTGTTCTACATCTTCTGGGAGATCGTCCTGGTGCCGATGTACCTGATCATCGGCATCTGGGGCGGCGCCGACCGGATCTACGCGACGATCAAGTTCGTCCTGTACACGCTCGTCGGCTCGCTGCTCATGCTCGTCGCCATCCTGGCCACGGCGTTCGCCTACCAGAGCGCGAACGGCGGCGACTGGACGGGCGCGTTCGACTACGAGACGCTCGCCGCGTTCGCCGGCGGAGCGGGCTTCGGCGGCACCCTGCAGCTTCTCGCCTTCGCGGCGTTCTTCCTCGCGTTCGCCATCAAGGTGCCGATGTTCCCGTTCCACACCTGGCTGCCGGACGCCCACGTGGAGGCGCCGACGGCCGGCTCGGTCATCCTGGCCGGCGTCCTGCTCAAGCTCGGTGCCTACGGCTTCATCCGCTTCGCGCTGCCGCTGTACCCGGACGCCGCCCAGACGTACGCGCCGCTGATCATCGTGCTCAGCCTCATCGCCATCATCTACGGCGCGATCGTCGCGCTCGTCCAGCCCGATCTCAAGAAGCTCGTCGCCTACTCCTCGGTCAGCCACATGGGCTTCGTCACGCTCGGCATCTTCATCTTCCAGCCGCAGGGGCTGCAGGGCGCGATCCTGCAGATGGTCAACCACGGCCTCATCACCGGCGCGCTGTTCCTGCTCGTCGGCATCATCTACGAGCGGACGCACGACCGAGCGATCGCGAACATGGGCGGTCTCGCCTCGCGGACGCCCGTCTACGCGGCGATCCTCGGCTTCTTCGTGTTCGCCTCGGCCGGCCTGCCCGGCCTGTCCGGCTTCGTCGGCGAGTTCCTGGCGCTCGTCGGCACCTTCGTCGTCAGCCCGATCGCCGCGGCCGTCGCGACGCTGTGCATGATCCTCGCCGCGGCGTACCTGCTGTGGATGTTCCAGCGGGTCGTGACCGGCGAGCCGTCCGAGTTCATCCGCGGGCTCGGCCGGCGCCTGACGGACGTGTCGCCGGTCGAGCTCCTGACGCTCGCCCCGCTCGCCGCGCTCGTCGTCGCCTTCGGGGTCCTGCCGGGCCTGCTGCTCGACGTCATCGACGGCTCGGTGACGCGCATCCTGGCCGACGCCGCGGTCGGATCGCCGATCGTCGTGGAACCATGGATCCTCGCGGCCGGACTGGCGATCCTGGCGGCGGCCGTCGTGCTGCGGATCACCTCCCTCGCCCGCGGCAGCCCCGCGGCGGCGCCGGACGGCGGGCCGGACGGCGGACGGGCCGCCGCCTCGACTGGGGCGTCCGAGGCCGCCGCGCCCGAGGCCGCCCGGTGAGCTGGGGCGACCTCGTCACGATCGGGCCGTTCGCGGCGGCGGTGCTCGTCGCGGTCGCCGTGCTCGTCGTCGACGTCGTCCGGCCGGGCCGGCGCGGCCTGGTCCTCGGCACCTCGCTCGGCGGCCTCGTGATCGTCGCGGCGTTGACCGTCGCGACCGGGGCGACGAGCGCGGACGCATTCGACGGCGCCTACACGGTGGACCCGCTGACGACGTTCCTCGATCTGCTGTTCGTGGCCATCGTCGGCCTGACGATCGTCTACGCACCGGACTACCTGGAGCCGCGCGGCCTTCCGCTCGCCGAGTTCGCGATGGTCCTGTTGTTCGCGATGAGCGGCGCGATGCTCGTCGCCGCGTCGTCCGACCTGCTCGTGCTGTTCCTCGGGCTCGAGCTCATGGTCCTGCCGGGCTACCTGCTCGCCGGCTACCACAAGTCGGACGGCTACTCGACCGAGGGCGCCATCAAGTACTTCCTGCTCGGCTCGTTCAGCTCGGCCATCTTCCTGTTCGGGCTCGCGTTCGCCTGGGGGCTGACGGGCACGACGCGCGTCGCCGGCGTCGCCGACGCCATCACCCTGTCGCTCTCCGGTGGCGGCCTGTCGGCCGGGCTGGCGCTCGGGCTCGCGTTCATGACGACCGGCGTGGCCTTCAAGATCGCGGCCGTGCCGTTCCACTACTGGACGCCGGACGCTTACCAGGGCTCGCCGACGCCGGTGACCGGCTACCTGTCGGTCGGCCCCAAGATCGGCGCGTTCGCGGTCATCCTGCGGCTGTTCGTCGAGGCCCTCGGGCCGCTGCGCGCGGACTGGCTTGGCGTGATGGTCGTGCTCGCGGTCCTCACGATGACGCTCGGCAATCTCGTGGCGCTGACGCAGACGAACGTGAAGCGGATGCTCGCCTACTCCTCGATCGCCCACACCGGCTATATGCTCGTCGGGCTGGCCGCCTACGCCGGAGGCCGGATCGAGGGCCTCGAGGGTCTCTTGTACTACGGCGCCGCGTACGCCTTCATGAACCTCGGCGCGTTCGCCGTCATCGGCGCGCTCCAGAAGCGAGCCGGCGTGACGTCCGGCCTGGACACGTTCGCCGGGCTCGGCCGGCGGGAGCCGCTGCTCGCCATCCTGATGACCCTGTTCCTGCTGTCGCTGACGGGCATCCCGCCGACCGCCGGCTTCTTCGCCAAGGCGTACGTGATCCTGGCCGCCGTCCAGGCGGCCCAGGACGGCGTCACCGCCCTGGGTGTCCTCGCCGTCGTGGCCGTCCTGAACGCGGCGGCGGCCGCCTTCTACTACCTCCGGGTCGTCGTCTACATGTTCATGCGCGAGCCGCGGACCGAGGCCCAGGTGCTGACCCACGGCCGCCTGATGTGGGGCGGGCTCGCCGTGGCGACCGTCCTCACGGTCGTCCTGGGGCTCATCCCGGGCCCGCTCCTCGACATCGTCGGCGACGCGGCCCGGGCGATCGGCTGAGGCGGGCGGCCCGGCCGGCGGGCCGGCGATGCCGCTCAGGGCGTGCCGACGATGCCGCTCAGGGCGTGACGACCACCCCGGGCAGGATCGCTCTGACGCCCTGCGCCATGACCTCCCCGGTCGTCGGGCCGGCGACGCTGAAGCGCACGACGCCGTCCGCGCCGAGCCAGACATGGAGCGGCAGCTCGCCGACGGACCAGGCTGCCGCGGCCGAGCGGTCAACGTCGAGCCCGATCGGGAACCGGGCGCCCGCGCTCTGGGCGAATGCGGCGACGAGGCTCTCGTCCTCGCCGACGTCGATCGCGAGGATGATGAGCCCGGCTTCGCCGTAGCGGCCGCTGAAGTCGTTCAGCGCGTCCACCTGATCGAGACACGGCTCGCAGTCGGTGGCGATGAAGGCGATCCAGACCGGTTGGCCGCGGAGGTTCGCCAGGTCGATCTCGCCGCCGCCGAGCTGCGGCACCCGGAGGGCCGGCGCCGGCTCGCCGATCGCGACGCCGCCGCCGCCGGTCGCTGTCGCGGACGGCCCGTCCGATCGGGCACCGTCGGTCACGCCCGGCGAACCCGCTGGCGCCGCTGAGGCGGAGGCCGAAGGTGAGGCCGCCGCGATCCCGGGATCTGGCACGAACGCCACGAAGGCGGTGAGGAGCGCCAGGGCGACCACGGCGCCGGAGGCGAGGCCGGCCAGCACGGTGGTGCGGGGTCCCACGCCGGGAGGGTACCAGTACGACCGCCGGGCGGCGGTCGCGGCGGGGCGCTGCTAGGCTGCCGCCCGTGAACGCCCTCGTCGAACGCCTGCGGAGCCGCCTCCTGCCGGCCATCGTGACCGCCCTGGGGGTCACCTTCCTGGCGGCCGGGTTGCTGCAGCTGACGCTGCCGGTCGTCGCGGACCCTGGACCGAGCCCGAGCCCGACCGCGACCCCCGACGCGAGCCCGGCACCTTCCCCGACGAGCGGCCCGACCCTGCCGACCGGCGGCTCGCCGACGCCGATCCCGGCGGACCGCCTCGCCACCCGCGTCGTCGTCGGCGCGCTCGGCATCGACCTGCCGGTCATCGCCCAGCCGGATCCGGCATACCCCGCCTGCGACGTCGCGATGTATCTCGAGCCGCCGCTCGGCCAGCCCGGCCAGGGCAAGGCGACATACCTCTATGCCCATGCCCAGAAGGGCATGTTCCTGCCGATCCTGGAGGCCTCGAAGGTCAACGACGGCGAGGCGATGATCGGGGTGATCGTCGAGGTCTACACGAGCGACGACCGGCTGTTCCTGTACGAGGTCACCGAGGTCCGCCGCCACCAGACGACGCTCGCCGACGCGGTGGCCGCGACCACCGAGCAGCTCTGGCTCCAGACGTCCGAGACCGGCCGCCAGCCGCCCGGCGTCGTCGGCCCGAAGACCCAGCTCATCGCGCTGCCGCTGTCCGAGGGCCCGGCCGACCACGAGGCGGCCCACCCCACGCCGGAACCACGCGACTGCAGCTGAGTGCGGCTTCAGCCGATGGCCGGGCTCACAGGTCCGCGCCGCGGGGCTCCTCGATCGGTCCGACCTGGCCACCGACGACGATGCGGATCGCGGTCCGGAGCCCGTGGAACGCGTCCGCCGGGCCGCACTCGCCGATCGACAGCTCGATCGCCGCCGTGAACTCATAGACGCCGTTCGGCAGGTGGACGAGCGGGTCGTCGAAGAAGGCTCGGTACGCCTCGGCCAGGGGGTCCTCCGCGGACCAGCCGCCGGACTTGCGGTAGGCGACCTCCTGCGGTTCACCCCGACGAAACTCGTAGCGGGCGCAGCTGGCGTCGCCGCCTCCGCCCGGATCGAACGGGCCGTCGAGCTGGGTCAGGCCGAACAGCACCGGGCCCGACCCGGATCCGAAGGCGTCGACGGCGGCCGCCGGCCCGCGATACGTCAGGCGGGCGCTGACGATCACCGGCTGGCCGGCCTCGAACCCTGCGCTCGGGGCGAACAGCTCGAGGCGGAAGGCATCGTCCTCGGCGACCGACGTCGGTGGACGGGCGAGGCAGCCCGCCGGCGCGATGGCGAGCATGACGGCGACCGCGGCACGCAGGGTCACCCGTGGGCCGCGCCGCCGCACGCCGAGCACCCTCAGATCCAGTCGATCCGCCGCAGGAAGACCAGCGCCGCGGTGGCCGCGGCGACGGTCACCGCCGTCACCAGCCAGAAGCCCGCGGCCTCGGCGCCGGCGAAGGCCGCCCCGGCCTCGCTCATGCCGAAGATGCCCGCGACGGCGCCGACCCCGGCCAGGATGACCGTCACCCCGGTCAGCCGCTTCATGATCCGTGACAGGTCGTTGTTGACCGTCGAGAGGTAGACGTCGAGCGTCGCCGCGACCAGCTCGCGGTGGTTGTCGAGCTCGTCGGTCAGCCGGATGACGTGGTCGTACACGTCGCGGAAGTAGAGGACCTCGTCGGCGTCGATGAGCGCCAGGTCGCGGTTCGTCAGGTGGTTCAGGATCTCGCGCACCGGGACGACCGCGCGGCGCACCGCGATGAGCTCCTGCTTGAGGGTGAACAGTCGCTCGAGGACGACGCGGTCGGCGCCCTCGACGACCTCGTCCTGCAGTCCGTCGACCGCGTCGCCGAGGCGGTCGGTGAACGGGAAGTAGCCGTCGACGATCGCATCCATGAGCGCCCACAGCAGGTGATCCGGACCGTGACGCAGGACCGGCTCGAGGCCTGCCCGAAGGTGCGTGACCCCGCGCGGGTCCCACGACGCGTCGTGGACGGTGAACAGGAAGCCCGGTCCGAGGACCAGGTCCACCTCCTCCGAGACCACGTCGTCGCGGTAGTCCAGGGTGAACATGACGACGTGGATCCGGTCCTCCGTCGTCTCGATCTTCGAGCGCTGGTTGCCCTCGACGATGTCCTCGACGATGAGCGGGTGCAGCTCGAGCAGTGTCGCGACCTCCGCCACCTGGCCGGGCGACGGGTCGGTGTAGTCGACCCACGTCGTCGCACCTTCGCGCGGGCCGCCGAGGGCCGCGAGCGCCTGACCACCGGCGAGGTCGAACACCCGACCATCTGTCCACACCGCGACCCGGAGCGTGCCGTCGCGGCCATCCCACGGGTGAGCGGCGGCCATCTCGAGCGGTTCCGGGGGCCGGGCGCGAGCGCCCACGGCCGCGGCGGCCGGGACGGCGTCCCCGGCGTGGGCCGCCGCGTGGTTCGGGCGCGACCGGGCGGCGGGCGGGCGCTCGCCGTCGTCAGAGCGCGACGGTGGGCTCGAGTCCGACATCGGCGTCGCCACCTCCAGCGGCAGTCGTTGACGGGTCGAGGATACGCGGCCGGCGGAGGGCGAGCGCCGGCACCGCGGCGACGACGGTCACCGCGGCGGCGACGAGGAAGATGCCGACCATGATCGCGGCCGCCTCGGTCGCCGCCCACGCCTCGAGCGCCCCGACGACCTGGCCATCCCGCAGCGGCCGGTCGCGCAGCTGCTCCGGGATGTACAGCCGGTACGACTCCGGCGTCGCGTACACCTGGGCGGTCAGCCGGTTGATGGTCGTCGAGCCGTAGGCGGTGAGGATCGCCAGCCCGACGGCCATGCCGATCATCCGGGCGACGGTGACCGTCGCCGATGCGACACCGAAGGCGCGCCGGCCGAGGGCCTCCACGGCTGCCGTCGAGCGCGGCGTGACCGTCAAGCCGAAACCGATCCCGAACGTGGCGACCCAGGCGGCCGCCTCGCCGACCGGCGTCGCGGTCGTCCAGCCCGCCATGCCGACGAGTCCGACAGCCGACACGGCGAGGCCGGCGATGGTCGTCGGGCGGAGGCCGACCCGGCGCAGGACGAGACCGGACACCAGCGCCCCGCCGGCGGTCGCCCCGGCGAGGGCGCCGAGCACGAGCCGCTGGACGTCCGGGCCGCCATACAGGACGCGGTCGACGAACACTGCGCTGCCGATGATGGCCGTCGCGAGCCCGTAGCCGGTGAGCAGCGACACGAGCGTGGCGGCGGTGAACTCGGGCGCCCGGAACAGGCGCGGGTCGAGGAACGGATCGGGCCGCCGCCAGCCCAGGAACGCCGTGAGGCCGGTGGCCCCGGCCGCGGCCGCGAGCAGGCCGGCGGTCGCCGCGACGTCGCCCTCGCCGAGCAGCGTGAGGCCGCCGAGCAGCGCCGCGAGGCCGATCGAGAAGATCGTCGCCCCGGCGAGATCCAGCCGGCCGCCGCGCCGCGGCGTCTCCCAGCCCGCCGCGGCGGCCCACGCGACGGCGAACGCGCCGATGCCGATCGGCACGTTGACGTAGAAGACGAAGCGCCACGGCGCGTCGAGCGCGTCGCGGGCAGGTCCGTCGACGACGCCGAGCCCGTCGAGCGCGGTCGCCGGGTGGACGCCGTCGATGATCGCCGCAGCCAGGAACGGCCCGGCGGCCATGCCGAGGAAGGTCAGCGCGCCGACGATGCCGAGGGCGCGCGGCCTGGAACGGCCCTCGAACAGGTGGGATGCCGCCGCCGTGCCGATCGGCACGAGCATCCCGCCGCCGACGGCCTGGACGACGCGGGCCGCGATCAGCTCGTCGAGCGACTGGGCGCGTCCGGCCAGCGCCGAGCCCACCGTGAATGCCGCGAGGGCCGCGAGGAAGAGCCGGCGGGCCCCCCACAGGTCGGTGAGCCGGCCGGCGAGCGGCATCGTCACGACGTAGGCGAGCAGGTAGCCGTTGACGATCCAGGAGGCACGACGCAGCTCCGACCAGTCGGCCAGGTCGATGACGATCGAGGGAAGCGCGACGGCGGTGATCATCAGCTCGAGGCCGGCGAGGAAGACGCCGACGCCGACGACGCTGAGCAGCACGATCGAGGCGCGTCGCTCCATCGGCCGAGTGTCGCACAGCGCCTGCGCGGCGCGCCGGCGGCCGAGTGTCGCACAGCGCCTGCGCGGCAGACTGTGCGCGCGGCGCTCCCGCGCCGCATGCGGCCGGCGCACGCGCGTCGCGCGCGTCGTGGCCGAGTCCGCGATCCCATTCCCGTCCCACGAGCGCGAGCGACGCGACGGCGGCCCCAAGATCCGGCGCGGACGCGGCGGCTGCCGGTCGTGCCCGCGGCGCGGTCAGGCGGGCGCGCGTCGCTCGTCGGAAGAGCACGGCTGACGGGTTCCGGGCCGACAGGGGGTGGCGGGACGGGCCGTTCGTCCCCGCGCTCGTCCCACGGGAATCGAGCAACCGCGTGGGCCAGACAGGCGCGGCCGCACGCGCGGGCCCGGATCGAATGCGCACGGGGCCGCCGGGCGCTCTTGACAGCCGGCGGGCTCATCAATCAAGATTTATATGTCGCGAGGCCGGACCTCTATCACCGGTGCCCGTGCCCTCCTGTGGAGTCACTCCGTCGCGTGAGCCCCTCCCCCGCCCGCATCCGATCAACGATCGCGTCGGTCGTCGACCAGCCGGACGAGCTGCGCGCCGTCCGCCTCGTCCACAAGGCGCTGGCCGACGTCAACCGCCTGCGGATCGTGCGGCGTCTGGCGGCCGGCGAGGCGACCGTCAGCGACCTCATCGAGCATGTCGGGCTGAGCCAGCCGCTCGTGTCGTGGCACCTGGGGCGGCTCCGGCTCGCCGGTCTCGTCGAGACCCGCCGATCGGGCCGCGAGACGGTGTCGCGACTGCTGCCCGAGGCGTTCGACCGTTTCGCGACGTACGAGCGGAGCGTCCTCGGCCTCGCGAGCCCGAGGCGGGAGGTCGCCTCGTGACCCGCGGTGGATCGCTGATCACGCCGGAGCAGCGACAGCGACTCCGAGGACTCGCGGTGCCCGTCGCGTCGTTCCTCGGCCGGCTCGGCCTCACCCCGAACGCCCTGTCCGTCATCGGCTTCATCGGCACCTGCGCGGCCGCGTTCGCGGCGGCGAGCCAGGCGTGGCTGGTGGCCGGCGTGCTCGTCCTCGCGTTCGGCATCTTCGACAGCTTCGACGGCGCCCTCGCCCGGGCGACCGGCCGTGCCTCGCGCTTCGGCGCGTTCCTCGACTCGACCCTCGATCGGACCGGCGAGAACCTCGTCCTCGCCGGGATCGTCGTCGGTGCGCTGGCCGGCGGCTACCCGGTCGGCGCCGCGCTCGCCGCGCTGGCGATGGCCTTCGGCTCGATCGTCACCTACACCCGCGCGAAGGCCGAGTCCCTGGGACTGCATGGCGAGGTCGGGTTCGCGCCGCGCCCGGAGCGGCTCGTCATTGTCGCCGTCGGCCTCATCCTGACCGGCGTCCTCGGCGGCACGTGGGGGGCTGCGCAGACGGTCACGTGGCCGGAGCAGTGGCTCGCGACGTTCGACGGGTCGTGGGCCCTGTTCGTCAGCCTTGGCCTCATCGTCGTCCTGTCGGCCGCGACCGTCGTCCAGCGCATCGTCCATGTCCATCGCCAGACGGAAGGAGACTCGAACACGTGAGCACGAACGGCAAGAACGGCGCCGCGGGCGCGCCGGGCAACAGCTGGGCCGGCGCCGGCCGGCGCGGCGACGGCAGGATCCGCGTCGCCATCGTCGGCGTCGGCAACTGCGCCAGCAGCCTCGTCCAGGGCCGCTACTACTACGAGGACGCGAAGGCCGGCGAGACGATCCCCGGGCTCATGCACGTCGACCTCGGCGGCTATCACATCCGCGACATCGACTTCGTGGCGGCCTTCGACATCGACCGTGAGAAGGTCGGCAAGGACCTGTCGGAGGCGATCTACGCCGGCCAGAACAACACGTTCGTCTTCCAGGAGGTGCCGCACGCCGGCGTCACCGTCGAGCGCGGGATGACCCACGACGGGCTCGGCAAGTACCTGAGCCAGGTCATCGAGAAGGCACCCGGCCCGACGGCCGACATCGTTGGCATCCTCCGCGAGCGCGAGGTCGACGTCATGGTGTCGTACCTCCCGGTCGGCTCGGAGGAGGCGACGAAGTGGTACGTCGAACAGGCGCTCCGCGCCGGCGTCGGCTTCATCAACGCCATCCCGGTGTTCATCGGTCGTGAGCCGTACTGGCAGCGCCGCTTCGCCGAGGAAGGCCTGCCGGTCATCGGCGACGACATCAAGAGCCAGGTCGGCGCGACGATCACCCACCGCGTCCTGACCCGCCTGTTCATCGACCGCGGCGTGCGCATCGACCGGACCTACCAGCTGAACTTCGGCGGCAACACGGACTTCCTCAACATGCTCGAGCGTGAGCGCCTCGAGTCCAAGAAGATCAGCAAGACGAACGCCGTCACCTCGATGATCGACTACGACATCGCGGCTGACGACGTCCACGTCGGCCCGTCCGACTACGTGCCGTGGCTGAAGGACCGGAAGTGGTGCCACATCCGGATGGAGGGCACGACGTTCGGCGACGTGCCGCTCAACCTGGAGCTCAAGCTCGAGGTCTGGGACAGCCCCAACAGCGCCGGCGTCATCACCGACGCGATCCGCTGCCTCAAGCTCGGCCTGGACCGGGGCCTCAAGGGTACGCTCGTCGCGCCGTCGTCCTACTTCATGAAGAGCCCGCCGATCCAGGTCCACGACGACATCGCGCATGAGCGCGTCGAGGCTTTCATCCGCGGCGATGACTCGGAGACGCTCGTCGGCACGGAGGCGCCGGCGAAGGCGCTCAAGAAGCTCGCCGCTCCGGTGCGCGCGAAGGCGGCCGCGGCGAAGCGGTGAGCAGCGGCCGGGCGCCGTCCGGCGGCCGACGCGACCTCGTCGCCCCGCATCGCCGGGGCGATGGCGGATCGCGCCTCCTCGAGCACGGGGCGATCCTCGGCTACCGGGCGGGGTCGTGGATCATCGGCCACCTGCCCGAGCGGGTCGCGCGCGGGTTGGTGGGCTTCGTGGTGCGCGGCTCGTACGCGCTGTGGCCGTCGAAGCGGCGCTTCGTGAACGAGAACTTCGCCCACGTGCTCGGCCGCACGGTCGACGACCCGGCGGTCCGCCGGGCGGCGCTCGCCGCCTACCGGACGTACGCGCGCTACGTCGTCGAGCTGATGCGCCTGCCCCGACTCACGGATGCCCAGGCGTCGGACCTCGTCGACACGGCCAGCCTCATGTCTCTCGAGGCCGACTGGCGGGCGCACGGTCGTGGACTCATCTTCACGACGGCCCATGTCGGCAATCTCGAGGGCGTCGCCCGGGGCATCGCCCGTCACGGCTGGCCGATCTCGGGGCTCGGCGACGACTCGAGCTTTCCGGAGCTGTTCGAGCACCTCCGGCGCCAGCGACGGGCGTGGGGCGTCAACCTGATCCCGTGGCGGAGCCTTCGCGAAATGTACGGGGTCCTCGGGCGGGGTGAGATCCTGACGCTCGCCGTGGACTGGGGCTACCGAGCCGACGGCATCCCGGTCCGGCTGTTCGGGGCGTGGACGACGCTGCCCGCCGGACCCGCGGCGCTCGCCGCGAAGACCGGCGCGGCGCTCCTCCACGTCGCCGTCCGACGGACGCCGGACGGCCGCCGCTTCGTCGTCGAGCACGGCGACGTCATCGAGGTCGCCTCATCCGAGCCCGCCGAGATCGCCCGGGCGACCCAGGCGATCGCCGACGCGCTGGAGGCCACGATCGCCGCGGCGCCGGACCAGTGGTACAGCTTCAAGCCGCTGTGGCCGCCGACGGCCGAGGAGCGGGCGGCGATCGCCGAGCGGGCCGCCGGCCTGGCGCCGGGCGGCTGAGCGGCCCGAGAGGCCCCCGATGGGCGACGAGGCGACGGTGCGCGACGGTACGATCGTCGCGGCGTCCTCCGCCAGTCCGGCATCTGTCGGGCGGACGACGTTGGGGCGGCGACTTCGGGCCGCCTTCATCATCGGCCTGACCTGGCTCGCCTGCCGCCTGCCCGAGCCGCCGTTGATCGCCCTGACCGACCTCGCCGGAAGCGTCTGGTATCGCCTCGGCGGACAGCGCCGTCGGCGCGCGGAACGGAACCTCGGGCTCGTCACCCGCTGGATGGCGACGAACCGCGTCGGCAGCGACCGCGGACGGGCGGCGGCCTCGGACCAGCGGGCGTTCGCGACGCTCGTCCGCGACGCGTTCCGGCACCTCGTCCGCTACAACATCGTGCTCGCGCGGGGCGCCACGATGGACGCCGAGTACGTTCGCAGTCGGTTCGTCCTCGACACGCCCGGGGCCACCGAGTGGGTCCTCGGCGGGCCGCCCGGCCCGCTCTTCGTCGGCCTCCACATGGGCTCGATGGAGCTGCCCGCCTACTACCTCAGCGGGCTCACCGGGCGCACCGCGGTGGCGCCCGTGGAGAGGCTCCGCGACCCGCTCCTCCAGTCGTACATGGTCGCCTCCCGTCTGCGCATGGGTCTGCGACTCGTGGAGCTGCATGCCGCTCGACGTGAGCTCGTGGCTGGCCTCAGGCAGGGCGATCCGGCCGGCATCGCCGGCGACCGGGACCTGACGGGCGGCGGCATCGAGGTGCAGTTCTTCGGCGCACCCGCCTCGCTGCCGGTCGGCCCCGCGCTCATCGCGATGGAGGCGGGTGTCACACCGAACGTGTTCGGCATCCGGCGCACCGCCGACGGCCGCTACCACGCCCGGATCGTGCGGATCGCGATCCCCGACGAGGGGACGCGTCGCGAGCGCGTGACCGCCTACCTCGCCGCGGAGGCGCACGCGTTCGAGCGCCTCATCGCGGAGGCGCCCGAGCAGTGGTTCGCCGTCTTCTTCCCCATCTGGGGCGACGCCGTGCTCGACGAAGCGCTGGCATGACCGACCGCCTCGGGCGAGCCGACCTCCATCTGCACACCCTCGCCTCCGACGGCACGGCCGGCGTGGTCGAGATCCTCGAGCACGTCGAGCGGACGACGGAGCTCGACGTCATCGCGATCACCGACCATGAACGCATCGACGCCGCCCTCGCGGCGCGGTCGATCGCCCGCGACCGCGGCCTGCGTGTCGAGGTCGTCGTCGGCGAGGAGGTCACGACGCTCGGCGGGCACCTGCTCGCGCTGTGGATCGAGCGGCCCATCGCGCCGTTCCGCTCGCTCCGCTCGACGATCGGGGCGGTCCACGACCAGGGTGGCCTGGCGATCCCGGCGCACCCGCTCGTGCCGTACCCGTTGTGCGCCCAGGGCTGGATGCTGCGCCGGCTCATGGACGGCGACGCGCACCACCGCCCGGACGCCATCGAGGCGTTCAACCCGACGACGCTCGGCCGGCCGTGGCACGCCCGGGTCGTCCGCTTCGCCGACGAGCTCGGGTTGCCGAAGGTCGGCGACTCGGACGCCCACGCCCTCGAGGCGATCGGCGTCGGCTGGACGACGTTCCCCGGCCGCTCCGCAGACCAGCTCCGGACGGCGATCGTCGACGGTCGGACGCACCACCACGGGTCGTTCCATGGCGCCGCCCAGCAGCTTTCGACGTTCGGCCGGCAGCTGCGCAAGTACGGCCGCGACGCGCGCGACGGCCTGGAGGGACGGCTCCGCGGCGACGGACGCGGCCGCGACCTCGGTTACCCGGCGGATGTCGTGCGCGAGATCGAGGCGGCCCACGAGTCGGCCCGCGCGCTGGCCGGCGGGGTCGCCCGGCGATGAAGATCGGCCTCGTCACGCCGTACGTCTACCCGCTCCCCGGTGGCGTCAACCAGCACGTCCGGCACCTTTACCTGAACCTGCGCGGTCGGGGCCACGACGTCCGCATCATCACCAGCTCGCACGGCCTCCAGCGAGCGTCCGAGGGCGACGTCATCCGGATCGGCAAAGGCTTCTCGATGCCGGCCAACGGGTCCGTCGGCACGATCACCGTGTCGCCCCGCTTCATCGGCCAGGCGCGCGACGTCCTGGAACGCGAGGCGTTCGACCTGCTCCATTTCCACGAGCCGTTCGTGCCGTTCCTGTCACCCGTTCTGCTGCGTCTGTCCAGGAGCGTGAACGTCGCGACCTTCCACGCCTACGGCGGTTGGTCGCCGGCCTACCAGCTCGGCTCGCGGGTGATGGCGCCGTATGCCGCGCGACTCCACGGCCGGATCGCCGTGTCGGCCGCCGCCCGGCACTTCATCGACCGCTACTTCCCGGGCGACTACAAGGTCATCCCCAACGGCGTCGATCCGGGCCGCTTCGAGCGGGCGGTGCCGATCGCGCGCTGGCAGGACGGAACGCGGAACCTGCTGTTCGTCGGGCGCTTCGAGTCGCGCAAGGGGCTGCTGGAGCTGCTCAAGGCCTACCGCATCCTGCGCCGGACCGGCTGCCGCTGCCGCCTCCTCGTCGTCGGCTCGGGACCGCACGAACGCGAGGCGCGGCGCTACATCATGACCCGCCGGATGGGCGGTGTGGAGTTCCTCGGCCGGGTGTCAGACGACGAGCGCGACGCGCTGCTCCGGACCGCGGATGTGTTCGTGTCGCCGGCGACCGGGCGCGAGTCGTTCGGCATCGTGCTGCTCGAGGCGATGGCCGCCGGCACGCCGATCGTGTGCAGCGACATCCACGGCTACAAGGGCGTCGTCCGTCGCGGCCGCGAGGCCCTCCTCGTGCCGCCGAAGCGGCCGAAGGCCCTCGCCGCGGCGATCGCGACGATCCTCTCCGACGACGAGCTCAGGCAGCGGATGGCCGCCGCCGGACCGACCCGCGCCGCGGAGTTCAGCTGGCAGCGGGTGACCGCCAAGGTGGACGACTACTACGGGTTCGTCATCCGGCGTCTCGCAGCGGCCGGAGGGCTGCCGCCCGGCTACGTGGCGGAGGTGCCCGCCGCGCCGCGACCGTCGCCGAGGGCCGCCTGACCCCGAGCCTCAGCCTGGCGTTCTGCTAACGCGACCCGCCAGACCCAGGCGCTGTACGCCAGGATCGTGCAGGTCACCGTCAGCGCGACCAGCAGGATGAGCGGTCCGAGGTCGAACAGGGCCGGCGGCGGACCGCTGCGGTCCACCGTGCTCACCGGGAACTGGAACGGATAGATGTAGGTCGGCAGCAGACCCTGATAGGCGTTCATCATCGCCGCCGGCAGCGGCAACGCGGACAGGTTCGGGTACCACAGGACGAACCAGCCGCCGATCGCGAGGAGCGCGCCGGCGACGAACCGGCGGGCATCGCGCGCGGTCGCCACGAAGGCGGCCAGCGGCAGCAGGGCGAGCGTCGCGACGAGCGCGATCGGCTCGACCGGCACGTTCGGCAGGCGGAGGATCGGGATCTCCGGGAAGAACGCCCGAGCGACGACGAAGGCGAGCGCGACGCCGACGCCGGCCAGCACGAGCGGCCCGAACCGGCGGAGGCCGCCGGGGGGTCCGCCCGCTGCCGGATCCGCGTCCGACCGACCCAACGTCACGAACAGGCGCACCAGGATGAGCACGCCGATGCCGACCGTGGCTGCGATCGCCAACGTCCGGGCGGTCAGCAGGAACTCCGGGATGAGGGTGGGACAGGCGCGCGAGTCCGGGCTCACGTCGAGGACGCGCACGAAGCCGCACAGCGGTCGATGGAGCAGCCACAGCGTCGTCGGCGCGAGGACGGCGACGCCGGCCGAGATGCGGGCGACGAGCCACGTCCGCCGCGACGCGCCGTGCCACAGCTCGGCAAGGAAGTAGCCGACGGCGAGGAACACGAACGGCAGGCTCGTGTAGTAGTGGTACTGGAAGGCCGCTCGGTCGATGCGCGACCAGGCGAGCCACTGGCAGGCGAAGCCGATGACGACCAGGCCGAGCGCGAGGCTCCGGCGCCGGAAGGCCCACCACGTGGCCAACGCCATCGCGGGGATGCCGAGCCACCAGGCGAACAGGTTCCCGGAGTCGTAGATCGCCGCCGCCGTCCCCCCGGCGAACGACTCCTGGTAGAACCACACCGGCTTGAAGTCGAACGGCCAGGCCCACCACGGGGACGACGCCGCGTGGGCCGCCGACAGCGTGTTGTGATAGCGGTACATCCCGCCCGTCAGCTCGGCCAGCGTCTGCCCCTCGTGACCGGGGGGCCAGCCCTCCACGATCCGGTGGCCCTCCACGAACGCCCACGGCAGGTAGGACACCACGTACACCGCCAGCGGGACGGCGACGAGGCAGATCGCCGTCCACAGCGCCGGCAGGCCGAGCCCGGATCCCAGGTCGTGCCAGCCCGCCGCCGGAGGCGCCGGCCGCTCCAGCAGCGACGCCGGATCGTCCGGCTCCGGTGGCGGCGCGAGCGGCCCGAAGCCCCACCGCCCGGCGAGGACGAACGCCAGCTGGACGAGCGCGGCGAGCAGCAGCAGAGCGAACCCGATCTCGAGCGTCCCGGCGCTGGCAGCGCCGAGCGAGACCCGCGCGTCCGGCGCCACGGCCAGCCCGGCCAGCGCGACACCGATCCCGAGAGCGGCCGGCGCGCCGACCGCGATCCGGTGCTCGGCGGCCGACCAGGCGATCGGGTGCACGACGACCACCGCCACCGTCGCCAGGGTGAGCCCGATCATCAGCAGCAGGAACAGCAGGTTGCCGCCGCCCTGGCCCTCGGGCACCGACACGGCGATGTAGCCGAGGCCGGTCGTCAGGACGATGAGGCTGCCGACGAGGAGGAGGCGGCCGAGGGCGCTCCGCGCCAGGACGAGGATGCCGAGCGCCCCGATCGAGTACGCCGCGACCCACTTCGCCGCGAGCGCGAGGCCGAGGCTGATCCCGACGACGGGCATGAGCAGGGCGAACGCCAGCCACTTCCCCGGGCGTTGCCACAGGTACGCGAAGAGGACGTAGGCGACGAGCAGGAACAGGCCGACGTACGCGTCGTTCATCCCGATGCGCGACTGGACGAACAGCATCCCGTCCGCCAGGACGAGCACGGCCACGAACAGGCCGATGATCCGCCGGCGGAACAGCAGCCGCGCCAGGAGGTACAGCAGGACGCCCATCAGGGCGCCGGCGATGACGCCCGGCAGACGCCACGCGAACCCGTGGCGCCCGGTCTCGATCGTCGCCACGCGCCCGTCGGCGGCGAACGCGAGGAGTTGCTGACGATCCGAGGCCGGGAAGCGCTGATCGTCGTCGAGGGCGGCCGCGACGATCTCGCCGCCGGGCAGGTCGATCGGCGCATCTGCATAGACCGCGTCGGCGTGCGGCTCGATGACGTAGACCGTCGCCGGCCGGACGTCGCCGGTCGGCGCGTACCTGGCGGGCGCGCCTTCGGGAGCCTCGCCGCCCGCGCCGGCGAACGGCTCGGCCAGCACATGGACCATCTGCGTCGCGACGTCGTAGAAGACCCGGCCACCCCGGCTCGGGAGCTCGAACTGGCCGTCCCACGTCGGCCCGTCCTTGGCGACGGTCCCGCCGGTCGCGACCTTGCCCATCCGCGGCCCGTCCGTCGCGTCGTAGGAGACGTACAGCCGGTCGTGGTCGAGCCCGGTCGCGACGGCCAGGCCGTGCGCCGGTCCGCCGACGCCGACGACCGTGACGATTCCGCCCAGGCTCGGCACGAGGAATGTCACGCCGTCGCGGCCGGCGATCGCGACGCGGGTCACGGTCGTCACCTCGACGCCGGCCAGGTTCCCCTCGGCGATGGCCGCGTCGAGCTCCGCCCGCGTGTCGCCCGCCGGCACCGGCCCGAGAAGGACGGTCTCCGCGGCAGCCGACAGGCGCCCCTCGAGCTCGCCTTCCGACCTCGCCATCAGCGGCGCCAGGAGGCCGGCCTCGGCAGCCGGGTCGACGACCTCGGCCGGCCGCGCCACGATCGCCG
>Ga0247727_10008657_pt1 | contig 18789 bp, 11 predicted proteins | sample WisWelCaveWW1625_FD_202498 | JGI IMG/M metagenome (GOLD analysis project Ga0247727, IMG submission 202498) | Biofilm microbial communities from Wishing Well Cave, Virginia, United States - WW16-25 | ecosystem: Environmental > Aquatic > Deep subsurface > Groundwater > Cave microbial mat | place... | reverse complement strand
TCGGCGTCGTGTTCTACGAGATGCTCACCGGCGAGTTGCCGCGTGGCCGCTTCGCCCCGCCGTCGCAGAAGGTCCAGGTGGACGTGCGGCTCGACGAGGTCGTGCTGCGGGCGCTGGAGCAAGAGCCTGAGCGGCGGTATCAGCAGGCAAGCGAGGTGAAGACGGATGTGGAGACGATCTCGCGTTCGCCGCAGCCGGCGAGTGTAGTCCGCCCTGAGTCCACGAAGGCGGCAATGCCAACGAGTCCCGCTTCCACGCCGTCGGTAAACTCAGGACGCGCCACAACGCCCGACTCCGGGCTTCAGTACAAGAAGGTGGCCGTTTGCGTTGGAGCCTCAATTGCAATGTACTTGCTGATAGCGGCCAGTAACTTCGTGTTCGTTTACGCGCTTCACCGTACCGATGGTGATAAGGCTGCGGACGATTTCGCGCGAGGGATCGCATGCGCAGTTGTGGGCAGTGTGCTGCTGCTCGTGAGCAGTCGAGTGGGAAAGCAAATTTGCGATCTCGAGCCTCGGCTCGGCAGCGAGTGGGCGTGGGCAGACACCTGGTTAGTCGGCTTCACGCTCTTGAGCTCGATGCTTTTCTTTCTCGCGCCACTTCTGCCGCAAAACCGGTTCATCACCGAGTTTTTCTTCTGGCAGATGGGGGGATTCGCGACGTTCATGGGCGTGGTCCAACTGATCGCACGGGCCATCAAGCGGTCTTTGTCACGACGGCGCGAGGCAATCACGGCCTCCGTCCGATGCGAAACTCCCGTTGGGGCCGCTCCGACTCGACCCCAGGCACCCGACGCGGCGACGGGACCACAACTTGTTCAAGCTCCAGCCGACTGCCTGCTCCTGGCGGCCGGAATCGCCTTCGTGACCGCGTGCGGAGTGGCCCTGTCGCTACTCGCATCGCCCACGAGATCTTTCATCCCTTCGCTGATCCGTGGGGGTCTGACCATCGCGTCGATCACGCTCGCAACATATTCCCTGTTTATCGGCGTCGCGGGCCTAATGGTGCGCCGACTACGAGCACGCCTCTTCGTGCTGCTGGTCGTTGTGGTCGTTGGCTTATTCCTTCCGGCGGTCATCGCTGTGAACGTGGTTATGGAATTTCGCAATATGCCCGAATGGCTAGTCGCCATTCCCCTGTGGCTCGGCATGCCGGCCGCGTTGTGGGTCGTCGTCACGCTCTTTCGAGACGATGTTCGCCGAGCTTTCAGCCTGGCTGGGGTCGAGTCTTCGAGCCCCCAGCCCTCGCGCGGCGAACAAGTTCCCGAGGACCAAGTCAGAGGTCCTGCGGTTGCGCTGCTGATTGCAGGGGCTCTGGCTCTTGCCTCGCCCATCCTGCTGACGCTTGGTCTCGTCGTCTACGGCGTAATCTCCCAAGGGCCTAGACCCCCTCGCCCGCAGTACCAACCAGTCGGTGCTATCGCACTCGGAATGGTTCACGCCTTCATTGCCTATCCCTTCGCCATGGTGCAGATCGTCGGGGCGCTGAACATGAAAAAGCTGCAGGCACGATGGCTTGCTCTCACGGCAAGCATTCTGGCCGTGTTGCCGCTCAGTGTGACCTGGTTGGTGAGCCTTCCCTTGGGGCTTTGGTCCTTGGTAGTGCTGAACAGACGGGCGGTGGAAGAAGGATTCCACGCTCGAAGGATCGAGCCGGAATCGCTGCGCCAGCAGATCAAGCGGTTGGCAGTTGCCGACTGGGTCCTTGGGATTCTGGCCGTGTTGCTGGCGTGCATTCCGATCACTATGGCGATCCAATCCGCCTTTGATCCCCCACCGGCATACCAGTTCTGGGACGCCCCAGTCGCCCCAGCCGCAGGCGTGAGCATATACATCCTCGTGATGATTCCCAGCGTCTTGTTAATCGTGGGCGTGCGAAAGATGCATCGGCTCGAATCCTACGCGTGGGCCGTGGCCGCCAGCCTGCTGGTGATGCTCACCGTGATCGGGCTGCCGCTCGGACTCTGGACGCTCGCACTGCTGCTTCGGTCCGACGCAAGACAGGCGTTTCCCGCTGGTGGCTCGCCGACTCGACCCCAGTCACCCGACGCAGTGGGTGCGTCTTCTTCCAACGGACTCGGGCAGGTCAGTCTCTGGGCCGCCATTTCGGGTGCGGTCTTGCCGGTGCTCTTGCTGCTCGGGGGAATTCTGCTGTTAAATCGTGTTCAGATCCCCGACGGATTCGCGATGCTGTGCGCGGCGTTAGGCGTGGGGCTGGAATTGGTGGCGATTGGCTGCGGGGTTGTGGCCCGAAGCATCAAGGCCGGAAGAGCGGGCCTGATCGTCGGCTCCGTTTCGCTCCTGCTGTGGCTCTCGTTCCTCCTGATGGTTCCGTCTCGCGTGAGTACTTCCAGACCTCAGCCGGAGGGCGTCCCCGAAACTGGCTCGGTCATTCCCACTCAACCGAAAACCGGCGAATGGTGGTTTGGTAACAAGGGAGACGAACACGTGATGTTTTGGGGTCCGAACAGTCCCACGGTGAGCGATCGACTCGCGAGCCACCTCGGCCTCGATCCGTCGCAGCGAGAGGCGATGGACCAGGCGTTTCAGAGGTACTTCCGCGAAGTCAAAGCAAACGAAGACCAATACACCCAAGACCTGACCGACGAAAATGGTCACCAGATCACGACGATTCTCCCGCTCCGACGGATACTTCCATCTTTGATGGAACGCTTCTGGTCAGAATTGGATTCCGTCCTGGACGGCCGGCAAATGACGCTGGGCCGTAAAGTCGTCTGGCTGAGTGGGGGCATGTTCGAGCCAGCCGCCGACGGTTACCGCGTCGAGATTTGGCGCGTGGGTCAAATCAATCCGTGGTACCACTGGAAGGAGAGTAATCCCGGTATCTCGACCGTCCCCGGATCTGAACCTAAGACACAGTCCGGCCCAGAGCTTCCCGAACGCCTCCGCCGCTTCTGGAAGGAGCCGGAAGCGGACGACGCAACGAACCTTCAAGGCACCTGGGTGGCCGTCGCCGGGGAACGCAACGGCGGGCAACCACTGACAGCGGGCGAGACCGGCGGAGTGAAAGTGAGCTTCGACCGCGATCACATGCGGGTCACGATGCCGGGACGCAACGACGTCGGGACCCTCAAGCTCGATGTGTCGCAGCAGCCGAAGCGCATCGCCGTCACTCGCACCGAGGGGACGAATCGGTTCGGGATCATGGACGGCATCTACGAACTCGACGGTGATCACTTGCGCTTGTGCATGGGCGAGCCGGAAGATCGGCCGACGGAGTTCAAGACCAAAGCCGGCTCGCGGCTGATCGCCCTGGACTTCGTGCGGCAGACGGCAGTCGGCCCCATCGGGTTCGAGTGCGTGACCGGCCAGTTGGTGCAAACGGGCACGTTAGTCATCGACCGACTCGGCAAGTTCGAAGTGACCTTCCCGCGTCCGTTCGCCGGTTCGCCGACGTTCATCTTCCCTCGCGAGCAGTTCACCGGCCCCGGCCGCTTCGTGGTGCAGCAGTCATCGCCGACCGGTTTCACGATCGACGTGAGCGATGCGGCGTTTACACCAGAGCAACCCGTCCGAATTGCTTGGTTGGCGACGGGCCAGCCGGGTCCAGCGGTGAACCCGGACAAGGACACGATTGTGTGGGGCACGCCTTCGCCGAAGGGCATGCAACTCGGCGTCGAATTGGATCCGCTCAAACCGGTCTATCGCGCCGGTGAGGTCGTGAAGCTCCAGCTTCACCTGCGGAACTCGGGCACGGCGGCGATTCACACGACGTTGCCGCGGCTGGAAGTGCTGGAGAAATTTGGCTTCGATCTCTCACTGCTCGACGGTGAAAACCAGAAAGTTCCCTGGACGTGGGGCATGGGGCACAAGTCGCGCGAGCTGTGGACGGTTTCGGGCGCGACCGCTCTGACGCTGGCACCGGGCCAGTCGCACGAGTTGCCGGCAGCCGAGATCGTGATCGGCAAAGACACGGCGTCGCCAACCGCGATGGCGATTCTCGATGTCCAGCCGGGCCAAACCTGCCGGCTCGTCTGCAAGCTGGGAACTTACGGCTACGCGAAGGGCGAAGGAGAACCATTGGAGAGTGGTCAGGTTCAGTTCCGCGTCGGAATCGCGGCGGGTGGCAATTGAGTTCATTAGGATGAGTCGAGTCGGCGAGTCCAGTTTTGGCAAGATCCCCGTGACGACACAGGAATCCACAAACTTTGAAAGGAGCGAAACGATGAAGTAAGAGGAAGGGGAGCGAAAATGACGGTCAACGAACGACTGAAGCAATTGGAAGAATTGGTTGCGTCGTTGATCGCGGGCGGGCCGGCGCGGAGCGTGACGGGGCGTCGCGGTCTCAGTTGACCGACGACGCTGGCAAAGTGCTCGCGGAATGCAACCGGCCCCCGACGGCGTGAAACTGACCCTGAATGACAACGAGGAGAAATGCCGGGCAACCCTGCCGGCCACGAAATCCGGTCCGCAGTTCCGGATCGACCGCCTCGGCTGTCTGGGGAAAATCTCCGGATGGGTCGGCGAGATGGCCATCAGTACTTGCAATTCAAGAATGGGGCGATGGCATCATCGACCGAGTCGGAACGTAAACCTTTACTGGCCAGTTGCCTGCGGATCTAGCGAATCCTATGTTTTCACCATTTCGACTATTGCCAACGAAATTTTTTCAAATCCTAGGATATCCGACAACAGCAACAACGCGAGTTTTTGCCTCTTGGAGATTATCTCCGAATGGCGGCAACTTGCGTTGGCACAATTCAGAGATATCCAAAACAGGCAAACACCTGAGTTATTGCCCCACGGAAGTATCCAAAACTGTTAAATACCTGAGTTGCCACCTCTGTGAGATATCTTCGAATGGTCACAACTCGCGTTGGCACCAGTCAGAGATATCCAAAACAGGCAAACACCTGAGTTGTTGCCTCCCGGAAGTATCCAAAACTGGCGAATATCTGAGTTGCCGCCTCTTGGGGATATCTCAGAATGGCCAAAACTCGCGTTGGCACCAGTCAGAGATATCCAAAACAGGAAAACACCTGAGTTGTCACCTCTGGGAGATGTCTCCGAATGGTCGCAACTCGCGTTGGCATCACCCGCGTCGGCATTCTCACCCAAAGCGGTGAGCGTGCCACGTGTCCGCATCCACGGCGGGTGGCATTGGGAGACGCTTCGATCCTGCAGCGGGAGTTCCAGCACGCGACTGCGGGAGACACGTCTCAGCTTCTTGAAACGATCGAGGAAGGAGACGGCTCCCGTTGCGAGAGTCGAGCCCTGAAACACTTCGGCATCGGCGGGTGGCTTTGCGTCCGGGCTGCGGAGCAGCAAGAGGCAAGTCAGGTAACACTCACTTTTCCAGACCAACGCCGCCGTGGTCGAAGTCCTTGGACGGGCTTAGGCAACGAGGTAACGCGGGGAGGAGTCGGGGAATCTGACTCTTGACCTGGCGGCGGGCGCGTGGGCAGAATATTGCCATCGTTGCCCGCGACACCGCCGCGGGAGAGTCCGCCACCCGCGGCGGCTGACACGTCAACTCTCGTCAGGGCGAACCCGATGCTTACCAATCGAGGCCGTTTGATCGTCTGCGTCGCGGCCGTGTTTGCGACGGCGGCGACAGTCGTGCGTGGCGACACGCTGGTGTACGACACACCCGAGGCGCGGCACACGGTCGAGGGCACGCTGACGGCGCGCACGACCGAGGAAGTGCTCTTTCTCGGCCGCGACGGCCGCATGCACCTGGTCAATGCGAGCCGCGTCGTCGAACTCAACGAGACGCCGGAGAAACCGACGCCGTTCACGAAGGACGAAATGATCGCCTCGCTGCGCGCCGAGTTCGGCAACGGCTTCCGCATTCATACGACTAACCGATACATCATTTGTTACAGCTCGAGCTTGGTGTTCGCGAAGTCGTGCGGCACGCTGTTCGAGCGGCTGTCCAACGCGTTCACGAACTATTTCGAACAGCAGGCGAACATCGCGGTGCAGCCGAACGAGTATCCGCTGGTGGCGATCGTCTTCGGCGACGAGCAGGAGTTTTTGGCCCACGCCGCGCGCGAGCTGGGCGATGAGATGGCCCGCAACGTCATCGGCTATTACTCGTTTCTTTCCAATCGAATGATTTTGTTCGACATGAGAGCCGCAGCCGGCCGCGGCGCCCTGATGAACCCAAAACCGAAACGGCCGCAGCCCGGAGCAGGCGACATCAATATGTTCGCCCAGGTAAACATCGCCACGATCATCCACGAGGCCACGCATCAGCTCGCGTACAACACCGGCTTCCATCAACGATTCTCCGACAACCCGCTGTGGCTCGCGGAGGGCATGGGCATGTTCTTCGAGGCGCCGAACCGGCAGACGGCCGCGTGGAAGGGCATCGGCGAAGTGAACCGGCCGCGCCTCGATTTGTTCCGCGAACAACACTTCGGACCCGGCAGCCGGCCCGTCGATCTGCCGCGACTGGTCCGCGACGACGAAATTCTCCGCGATAAGAACACGGCGCTCGCCGCGTATGCCGACTCGTGGGCCTTGGTCTTCTTCCTCATGAAGACGCATCGCGAACAATTCTTCGAGTACCTCGCCATCCTGCGCAAGAAGCCGCCGCTCGCCGAAGACACGCCGGCACAGCGGCTGGCCGATTTCAAAGCCGCCTTTGGCCCCGATATCGGCAAGCTCGAAGAAGAATTCACGCGCTACATGCGGACGCTGCCGGCGCGGTGATGCCGCCAATTCTCCTGCCGAAAGCGATTCGCGCCGCCGCAGCTACGACCCGCCAGCCGGTGACCCGAAGTTTATCTTCTTCACGCCCGCGTGCGAAATTGCGTTCACGGCCTGGACGATGAATTGGTACTGCAACTTGGGGTCGGCCTCGATGACGATCTCGAAATCTTCCGGCGAGTCGCGGACCATGCCGCGCAATTCGAAGAGCAGGTAGTCCATGCTCGGCAGGCCGCGGTCGCCGAGTTGGATGCCGCCGGCGGCAAGGCTGCCGTCCGGGCTGGCAGCGAGGCGGACGCGAAGCGGCGGAATGAATTGCACGTCGGGCAGCGGCTCGTCACCGGAGTCCGGCAGGCCCGGCACCATGGTGGGCAACACGGACGTGCCCCCCTGCATCGCCGACATGTTCACGCCGAACTGTCCCTCGTCGATCACCGGTTTGAACGTGAGGATGAAGAACACCAGGAGCTGGAAGATCATATCCAGCATCGGGGTCATCTGGATTTCGACTTTCGCTTCGCCGGTTGTCGAGCGTGTTTTGTGGAATTTCATAGTAACTTCTTGGGTCGCGCCTTCGTGTCGCTCACATTCGTTTTCCTTCGGGGCTGGCCCGCAGCGCGAACTTGTAGAACCCCTGCTCCTGACACACCTTCATCAGGCGCTGGATTTTTCCGTACTCGACTTCCTTGTCCGCTCGGATCATGATCGTGGTCCAGAGTTGCGGGCGGTCGGCAACGTATTTCACGGGCTTGCCGAATAGCTTCATGCTCTTCACCGCTTCGCGAGCCTCTTTGACCATGTGCTGGCGGAACGTGTCGCCGCCGATGTCGATGAGCGTGTCGCCCCCGATGCCGACGTTCACGCGGCCGTCGCTCGAGATGTTTAGGATCAGTAATTCGTCAACCTGCATCTCGCTCGGTTTCGCGAGGTCGGCGATCGGCAGCCGCACCCGTTCGTCGATGTTCGACTTGTCGAAGTTGACCAGCATCAGAAAGAATGTGATGAGTTGTATGACGATGTCAATCATCGGAATGAGATTGACCTCGACGACTTCAGTGCTACCGCCGCCGCCGTGAGACAAGGGAGGAATCTCCGAGAACCAAGAACGAAATCATCTCGTGCTGACTTACTCTGTTCCTGTGCCAGCCGTCGCGCCGGAGCGAGCGGGCCGGACCAGCGTGCTGAACCGCGACATGAGGTTGCCGCTCACCATGCCAACCTCCAACACCAGCCGGGCCATGTGATTCTTGAGCAGCATGAACGCCACCGTCGCAATGATCGCGACGAGCAGTCCCTCGAACGTGTTGAAGAGCGACGTGGAAATGCCCTCGGCCAGCAAACTCGGTTTAGGTTGAGTCTCGCTGGTCGCGATCACGCGAAAGCTGGCGATGATCCCTTCGACCGTTCCGACCAGGCCGAGCAGCGGGCCGATTGTGCCGAGGATCGCCAGCCAACTGAGCCGGTGTTCGAGCCGCATGCTCTCGTCTTCGCCGACTTCGTGCATCGCCTCGATGGCCTGCGGGTAGCCGGTGGAAAGTTTGCTCAGTCCCGCCGCGAGCACTTTGCCCAGGAACGAATTGTCGTTACGCGCGACCTCGTAGGCTTCCTGATATTTCTTTTCGCGGATCTTGACCTCGAAGGCATCGACGAGCGATTGCGGCAGCACCTTCTTGCGCTGCATCTCCATCACGAATTTCACGGTCAGCCCGACGGCCACGATCGACATGACGAAGAGCACCGCGCCGATCGGGCCGGACGACCGGATCATCCATTCGAGGTAGCTCATCTCCTTGGGCGATCGTTCCTTCGGCTCGGCCGGGGTCGCGGGCGGTTTGGCGTCCGCGGGCTCGTCCGGCTCCAGGCCGGCCACGTCGCCGGGCGGCATGGGCGGCTCCGGCTGCGTCGATTCCGGCTGCGACTCGGCCTTCATTTCTTCCTTTTTCGATTCCTCCTGAGCCCGCGCGAGCGGCGCAAGGCACAAGAAGAACGCGACGGCCACGCAAATCTGAACGAACCGCAATTTCATGAGGGCGATCCTCCGGGTTGGCTCATTGGCTGGTTCATTGTCCAAGCGACGGTGTGGAATCCGTGCGGCGTGAGAACGGCGGGACTCCAGGCGGCTCACGACCCCAGTTTCTTGTTCCATAAACTTTCGGGAAACTCGTTCTTCAGCGTGTCACGCGCGGCGGCCGCGCGGTCCGCGTGCCCCAACTCGCTCCACAACTGCGAAAGATTATACAAGGCCCGCGCTTGAAGTTCCTTATTTTTGGAAAAGAGCAGTTCCACGTGCAGGAACGCAACCAGCGCGTCCTTCGGCCGCGCGGCCGCTCGGTAGGCGTCGCCCAGTTCGGTGTAGGCCGCGGCCTGAATCGAAGATTCGTACGCCGGCACTTGGGCGATCACTCGCTCCATCGTTGCGATCTCCGCGTTGCGATCGTTCTGGGCGCGGAAGCAGCCGGCCTTCTCGAACAACGCCTCGGCGAGAATCAGTTCCGTTTCCGGCGAGTCGGGCTTGGCAGCGAGCACTGCGTCGAGTCGCTTCGCCGCTTCGCCGGGCTTGTTCTGCGCACGCAGCAGCCGGCCGTGGTACAAGTTCGCACGGAGCTTGACCCCCGGCCACGGCGCTTGCGCGAGTTCGTCGAACGCGGCGCCGGCTTTGGCGAATTCCTTTTTGTCCGCGTAGAGTCGGCCAAGCAGTTCGTGCAGCGCAAAATGAAATCGCGACTGCGAGTGCTCATGCGTGAACCGCTCCATCCGCGCGATTGCGTCGTCCGTGCCCGACGATTCGTCGAGCGCGAGCAGCGCGAGCGCGCGGGCCTGGCCAAACTGGGCGGCTGCTTGTACGAGCGGCTTGTCTTTGAGTTCATTTTGCGCCTTGGCGAATTCCTCCGCAGCGCGGCGCAGGCTGTACGAGTCGAACAGAATCTTGGCCTGGGTCATCGTTGCGCCCTGGCCGTCGTAGCGAATCTCGCCAATGCGATTCACGGCGACCGTCTGCGGCCCGGCGGTCGTTTGAATCGTCACCTCGGTCGGTGACTCTTGCTGGATCTTGCCGACGAGCGTCTTGCCGTCGCGCACCTCGATCTGATCGGCCGCGCCGCGGCGTGTAGCAGCAAGCACGAGCGTGAACGCGAACGCGAACGCGAGAACAGAAACTGCCTGCTTGATTGTCATCGTCAATTCGCCGCCGTCTTGTTCGGCGCAGTGCCGCCGATCGGCCGGCCCAGCTCCTTTTCGAGTTCCTGCTGCAATCGCTTGAACTGCGGCTTGAACGTCGGGCCGCCGAGCGTATTACTCGTTTTGGTCAAGAAGAGAATTTGCTGCTCGGCCTGGCGCAGCCGCTGCTCGCGGTCTTTTGAATCGGTTGGATGCCGAGCGCGATCGATCAGGCAGCGCAGCATGTTCACCCGGTACTCGAAATATTGCGTCGGCATCGGCTGGAGTTTCTCCAACTGCAGTGCCCAGTAGGCCCAGTGGTCGATCGCGGTCTTGAGCCGGTCCGGGTCGCGAGCACCCCACTCCTGCATGACCAGCCCGCGTTCGGTGATGATGTCGTAGTTGAGCACGACGCCTTTGTGCATCGGGTCGTCGGCCGGGTTCGATTCTTTGGGCAGCGGCTTGATCAGGTCCCACGCCTCGCTAAATCGCTGCTGTTTTCTCAGCGCGGCCACGAGGCGAATTCTCACTTGCAGCAGCGCGACCCGCGATTTCGGGTTGGATTTGTCGATGAAATTCGATTCGTTGATCGATCGGCTGAGGATTTCGCGGAAGCGGTCGGCCGCGAGGTCGTACATTTGCAGGCCGAAGAACGATTCGCCGGTCCACTGCAGCGTCGCGAACGTTTGACCCTCGCGCCGGGAGGCCATCAAGTTGAGAAATGCAATGTAGCTGTCGCGAAATCTTTTTTCTGCCGCCGCGTCGCCGCGGGCCTTGATTCGGTCGAATTCCGCGTGAAGTTGCTTGCCCAGATCGAGGTAGACGCGCGTAATCTGCGCGAGATCCTTGCCGGTGCCTTCGATCTCATTCATCGTGGCCATCGCGGCCGGCAGGCTGCTCGTCATGACCTGCCCACGCAAGAGCGCGACTAGGCCCGGCGCGGCGAGCGACTGCAAGTCCTGCTGTGTCGCTAGCGGCAGTTTCACGGACTCCACGATTTTGACCGCGTCGGCCGGCTGGCCGGTTTCGAGTGCCACCTCGGCGCGGAGTATCTGCGTTGCGACGAATTCGACTGGCAACGGGCCGTCCGGCTTGAAACCCAGCTTTTGCAATTCGACCGAGCGAGTGAGAGATTCTTGAGCCTTTTGAAGGAGTTCGTTGAGCTTCTCCGGCTCGCGCTCCTCGACGGGCTTCGTCACCGCGACCTTGTAGTCCGTCCAGGACGACTCGCCGGTACGGCGCAGCAGACCGGCGAAGATGATCCGCGCCGCGTCGGCCTCGGCCGTCTTCGGCCAGGACTTCATCAGGTATTCCGCGAGGCTCGTGATCCGCGCCGCTTCGAATTCGGTCGGCTTCTCCTGTTCGATGAGGTCGTTGAACGCGCGAGCGTAGGCTTCGAGCGCGACGTGGCCGGCCTTGACCGCACGCGTGGCCTGCGGCTGACGCCGGGACACGTATTCGCCGAGGACCGCGGCCTCGTAATAGTTTTTCGTTTGGTAGTAACAGAAGCTGAGCATGTATCGCGTGAGCGCGAGTTCTTCCGGGTCGGTCGAGTCCTTGGCGAGCTTGAGTGCTTGCGTGTAGAGATCGGCGGCCTCGGACCACGCGCCGCGTTCGGTCGCCGCGGTCGCTGTCGCCACGGCGCGGTCGTAGGTCATGGCCGCGGCCGCGCCGCCGATCAGGCCCTTGTATTTCTGCTGCAACAGGATCGCCGGCTGCTTGTAGATCGTGTCGAAGCGGGCGACTTGATTGAGGTTGTCCGTCGCCTCGCGCAGCATTCGGCCGCGCTCCGGCGCCTTGGCCGGCAACGTGTTCGCGGTGCTCACGAGCGCCTGCGCCTGCTCGAAGAGGACGCCGAGTCCGATTTCCGATCGCCGCTCGCGCTGGTTTTCCTGCAACCACCGCTTAGCCAAGTCGGCCGCGAGCACGTGCTCGCCGCGTTTGTTGAAGATGATGATCTGAAAAAACTGGGCGTGGCGCTGCAGCGAGCGCATCGCGGGCGATTTATCCTCGTTCTTGAGCAGGTGTTCGTAGACGCCTTCGGCTTTGCCAAGCTCGGCCATTTCTTCGAAGCATTTGCCCTGCCACAGAAACGCGTATTGGCCGCCCAGCAGCGAGGAATATTGTGTCCGCACGATCTCAAACAGGTCGATCGCTTGTTTGAGTGTATTCTTCTCCTCGCTCGATCCTCTATCGTATGTCTGTGCGACCTCGTATTCGACCAGTCCGAGATTTAGTTTCGCCTGCATCACGTTGATGTTGGCGTCCGACTTAGCCTCGCGCTGGCGTTTTTCGGTATCGGGAATGAACGGCGGGAAACTTTTGAAGGCAGCCTCAAAGCGATCGCGTGCCTCCGCAAAACTCTTTTTGGCCTGGTCGAAGAGTCCGCGGGCCTGCTGCTGAAACTCGCCGCGCTGCGCCTGATTGCTCGGATTGTCCGCCTGCAAGACTGCGACGCGGCCGCGCGCGACCAGGATTTGCGCCAGGCTCATCTGTGCCTCGGCCGCCCGCGCGTGCTGCGAGTGCTGGCTGAGGAACTTCTCGAAATGACCGCGGGCCTTTTGCAGTTGCTCGTCGCGTTCGGTCAGATCGAGCAGTGCCTCGGAACCGCCGAGCAAACTCTGGCCGACCAACAGGTCCACGATCTCGCGAATTTCCGCCGGTAACGCCGGCCGCTTGCGAATCTGCTGCAAATACTCGGCAGCCATGTCGTGATAGCCGCGTTCCTGCAGCGTGCGCAGGAATTCGACATATTGCTCGTCGGCCCGCGTCGGCGCGGCGACGCACGCGGATACGAGAACAACAGGTAGAAAGTTTCGCCCGATCATCGCAGTCGCACGGACGTGAAAATCTCGGATTGCCGGTGGCCAAGAGCCGATTCATTCGCCGCGAGTCACTATGGCAGGCCGTGCCGCGGAGTGTCAAGTGTCAGGTGCGTCGCGTCATTCGGGCAGTAGCACCAGATTTTCCTGAGTCGCAGCGTCGACGGCGGCACGATGAGGCGAGTTGTCATTCTGGCAACGCACTGAGATAATTCATTCGGCAAAACATTCGGAGCAACACGTCATGAAAACGTTGACCAAGTCGAAGGGGACCAAGATGGGCCGAGTTCTCACGGCGATCAAGGCGGAGAATCTGGAAGACTTGTTTGCGGTGAAACGCGGCCTGATTCGACCGGCTGACGTTCGGTCTGTCCGAGTCAAGGAAGCGCTGGTGGACACCGGCGCGACAACCCTGTCGTTGCCAACTCGGCTGATCAAAGAACTCGGCCTCGACTTCAAGTATCATCGGTTCACGGAGACGCCGGCCGGACTCCTCAAGGTCAAGGTGTTTAGCCCGGTGCGGCTGTCAGTCCAAGATCGCGAGTGCGTGGTTGATGTCGCCGAGCTAACGAATACTCGAGCCCCGGCACTCGTTGGACAGATTCCTCTCGAGCTGATGGACTTCGTCGTCGATCCGCGGCAAGGCAAGATCACTGGGAATCCCGCTCACGGCGGCAAGTGGATGATGGAGCATTATTGACAAGACATTGGCCTTGGCAGTCCTTCGACGCGAGGCCGCGGGCGTTTTCAGCTTCCTTCGGGTCTCACACCACGGCGACCTTCACGCAGTGGATCGGCGGGAGCGAGTCGAACACGCAGGTCCACTCTTCGCCACCGTCCCGCCCCATCCAGAGCTGGCCCGTCGTCGTCCCGAAGTAGAGCGCCGGCGACTTGAGTTCGTCGATGTCCATCGCGTCGCGCTGGACCGTGAAGAAGCTCTCCTTCTTCGGCAGGCCGCGCGCGAGCCGCCGCCACGAGCCGCCGCCGTTCTCGCTGCGCCAGACCGCGGGCGCGCCGCCGGGGCAGGTGCGCGTCATCCCCTCATGCGGCATGACGTAGACCGTGTCGGGGTCGTGCGGGTGAACGACGATTGGGAATCCGAAGTCGGATGGCAGCCCCTTCGCGATGGACCGCCACGTCTTGCCGTGATCGTCGCTGCGCAGCACGCCGATGTCCGGCCGCGGTCCGCCCGGCCCATCCCAGTCGGACCAGCCGCCGTGGTTTTGCATGTAGAGCCGGCCGGGCGCGTCCTTGTGGCGCGCGATCTTGTGGACGCACTGGCCGAACTCGGGGTAGGGATCGGGCGTAAACCCGGCGCCGACGCCCTGGTTGGACGGCTTGAAGCTCGCGCCGCCGTCCTCGCTCACGTAATGGCCGCCGGTCGAGATGCCGACGTGAACCCGATCCCCGTCGCGCAGGATCGTGTGCAGACAGAGCCCGCCGTTGCCAGGCTGCCACTTTCGCGCGTGTTCGTGGTTGTTGAGGCCCGCCACCATTTCCCAGGAATCGCCGCCGTCGCCGCTGCGGAAGAGCGACGCCGGCTCGACGCCGCACCACAGATCCTTCTTGCCGTCGCCTGCGTCCAGCGTCCAGATGTTGGCCAGCGCGCGCCCGTCTTCCTTCGGGAACGCGGGAGCCGCCTTCGTCTCCTTGAGTTTTTTGCCGAGATCGGTCGAGCGCAATACCTTCATGCCGAAGAAGGCGTTGCAACTCGATGCGTAGAGGCGCGGCGTGCCGCGCGTGTCGATCAGCGCCGTGTAGACGGCTACGCCCGATCCGAACGGGCCGCGCAGCGCGAAGGTTCCCCGACTCTTCGCCGCCTCGGCCACGAACAGCCCCTTCTTGGTTCCGATGCAGAGAATCACGTGTTCCGACATGTTCAACCTCCTGAGACTGCGGGAAGGATTGTGACCACGTCCCCAGGCGCCAGCGCGGTGTCGAGCCCGTCACGGTCACGCACGTGCGACGTGTTCACAAACAGATTCACGTGGCGTCGCACCGCACCCGTCTCGTCGCAGACACTTCTGTGTAACGAAGGATGTCGCCGTTCAAGCTCATCGAGTACGGCGCGCACACTCGGAGCCGACAGCAAGAGTTCCGACGCGCCCTCGCAACAGTCGCGCAGCACCGCTGGAACATGGATCGTAACGGTCGCGGATTGAGTCATGGCCAACACTCTATTGGGCATGCCCGGTGACGGTCAAGCGATCGCGTTGTCGGGTAATGGTCCGTTTCGCAAAATGCACTTCATTCCGTTCGATTTCAGTGGCAACGGAATGAATTCCGTTCTACCACGACCGCCAAACAGCTTCACTGCCTGCAGGAAGTAGCCGCCGAAATGCTCGCGCGTCTCCGCGATCTAGAACGAGTTTGTCGTCCGGTCCCCTTGGCTCATCTTCAGGTCGGTGATGCGGTCATTGGCGAGGTTCAGGATGAACCAATCCGCGCCGGACGCGCCCGTGAGCACGTCCCGCTCGGAGGAAATGGCCTCGTCGATGATGTCGTCGTCGTTGCCGCCGGACGCCAGGTCGGAATCCTGAACCATGGCCGTGGCCCACGCATCGCCGATGGCCCGCAGCACTGCGAACGAATAACTATGGCCATTGTATTGCGTCGCCACGTTGGTGCTTTGGTGGCTGCCGGTCAGTTCGCCGGCGATCAAGACGTCGTTGCCGGCGGAGCCGACGATTCGATCGGCGCCGAAGCCGCCGACGAGCACGTCGTGGCCGGCCGAGCCGGTGATGTCGTCGTTGCCGCCGCGGCCGAAGATCACGTCGTTGCCGTCGCCGCCGATCAGGATGTCGGCGCCCTCGCCGCCGTCGATGTCGTCGTCGCCGGAGCCGCCCTCGATGATGTCGAAGCCGCCCTCGCCGTAAATGCGATCGTTGCCGTCGCCGCCCAGCACGATGTCGAGGCCCGCGCCGGCCATCACCGTGTCGCTGCCCGAACCGGCGAAGATAAGGTCGATGCCGCCGCCCGTGGTGATCACGTCGTTGCCGCCGTCAGTCGTGATGATGTTCAGGCCCGACAGGTCCATTACGGTGTCGTTGCCGGATCCGGTGATGATCACGTCGCAACCAAGCCCGCCGTCCACCACGGCGCCGACGTTGCCAGTCACGCGGACGAAGTCGTTGCCCGCACGGGCATTCACGATGATGTGGCCGCCGGGGCCAAGAATCTGCGTCGTCGACGTCTCGACGCCATTTGTCTCGATTGTCACGTGGAACAGGCTCGGGTCCGTCGCGTCCTGACGGACCTCAATCTCGTCCGAATCGCCGTGCCTTCGACAATGACGTCGGTCACAAGTGCGACCTCAATCACGTGAGTTGCCACGGCGCTGGAATCGTTGTCATTGTCTTGTGCGAACACCCGAACCGTGTAGGTGCCGGCCGTCGTGTATGCGTGGGCGACCACGACGCTGATGTCGCCGTGCACCGTCTGATCGACAACGAGGTCGCCGTCCCAGTCGATGTGGTAGCGGATGTCCGCCTGATCGGCTTCCGACGGATCGAACGACGAGAACGTGAAGTTGACCGCCACGCCGACCGTGCCGCTTGTTGGACCGAACAGAGCGACCGTGGGTGCAACGTTCGCGACGGTTACCACAAGCGACGCCGTGTTGCTCGCGGCGTTGTCGGAATCCATGGTCTGGACGCTCACGGTGCTGCTCGCCGGGCCGTCGGGAAACGTGCAATCGAATTCGCCGGAGCCCGTGTTCACATTAAACGTCTGATGCGACAGCGTGCCGGCGGCGCCGCACGTGATCGTCAACAGTGAGAACGTGTCCTGACCCGGATCATCGGTCGTGAACGTGTAGAGTTTCGTCTGGCCTTCGTCCGAACTGGTCGGCCCGGAGAGGTTGACGGTAGGCACGACGTTGCTCACGACGACGGTGATAGACGCGGAGCCGACGTTTTCGGACGGGTCGCCGTCGTTGGCCGTGACGCTCACGGTCGGACTGGCCGGGCCGTCGGGGAACGTACACTGGAAACTATCCGGCGCGGCCGTGTTAATGTAGTTCGAGCCGGCCCCGCAGGACTCGGTGATCGTCGGGTTCGGATCGTCGCCCGGATCGCTTACCGTGTAGGTGTAGGTCTTGGTCTGGCCTTCGTTTGCCGAGTTGTCACCGCTGAGCGTCACTGTCGGGGCCACGTTGGCCACAATGACCGTGATCGAGGCCGAGCCGAGGTTGTCGGACGGGTCACCGTCGTTGGCCGCGACGCTCACGATCGGGCTGTCCGGGCCGTCCGGGAACGTGCAGTCGAAGCTATTCGAGGCCGCCGTGTCGATGTACACCGCGCCGGCACCGCACGACTCGGTGATCGTCGGATTCGGGTCGTTCCCCGGATCGTTCACCGTGTACGTGTAGGTCTTCGTCAGGCCCTCGTTTGCTAAGCTGTCGCCGATGAGCATGACTGTCGGCGCGACGTTGTTCACCGTCACGGTCTGCGAGTCTGCTGCTCCAGTGTCGTTGTCGGAATCGGTCGCACTGGCCGACACGTCGGACGTGGCCGGCCCGTCCGTGAACGTGCACTGGAAGCTACCGGAACTGTTCGTGAACGTCGCGGCATCGACCAGTGTGCCGTTCACGCCGCAACTCACCGTCACGCCGGTGATCGTGTCGTCGCCCGGATCGCTGATCGAGAAGTTGTACGTGTGCAACGAGGGTCCTTCGTTGACCAGCACATCGTTGGTCGCGGAAAGCACGCCGGTCGGCGCAACATTGTCAACAACTATGGTCGTTGAGTCGGTGTCCGAAAACCCTTGAACGTCCGTGACTCGAACGTTGACCACGAAGCTGCCATCGTCGTTGAACGAGCAAGGCGTGAAGTTGGCGATCTGCTGGGGGACCTCAAACAGCATGTCGCCATTGCAATCGAACTCGTACTGGAGCGTGCCGATGGTGCCGCCGGAGTCGGAGGCTTCCACGGTGATCGTTGCGCTGGAGCCTTCATTGATCGGGCCGTCGTTTGTGACGTTCGTAATTACAGGAGCACCGTTATCGAACGATTGATCGCCGCCCTGTCCGCCGGAATCCACTTGATCGCCGTCAGCGGCGCTCGTGTAAATCTGGTCGTTGCCTGAACTGCCGGTGACCGAGTCGGCGCCGGCGCCGCCGATCAGCGTGTCGCCGCCGGCCGGAATGGTCCCTTGCGACGACAGCCACACGAACAACTCGTAATCGCCGGTGTCCGTGTCGCTGCACGCCGGGTTCGATGCCGGGTTCGAGCAGAACTGATCAAAGAGCGAGCTGGCCGGCGTGAACCGGAATGTATCGACGCGAATGGTGTACGTGCCGTCCGCCGTGATCGGCAGGTCGATGATGATCGAGTCTTGCGTCTCGAACTCGTCGTCGTTCGAGGCGGCGGTGCTGGGCAAGAAGTACGGCACGGGTTGCCCGAATGAATCGAGCACCGTGACGATGGAGTCAATCTTGTCGGCCACGCGGCTCAAGGCGTTCGACATGATTTCGATATTCACGACGTCGCCCAGCCGGGCTTCGAACGAGTAGTGGTCATCCTCGCTCGTGCCAGTGGCGGTGAGGCCAATCGAACCGACGACCGCGATAGCCGCGATGTTCAGGCCCGTTGTGCCGGGCAGGTTGAGGCCGGTCAGTGCGCCGAGCGGCTGGGCGGTTGCCGCTGAATCGTGCGGGCCGGGCTGCTCGCCGATCACATCGCCTGCGTCGGCAAACGCCAATTTCACCAATTCGCGCGCACCGAAGAACGTGTCGGCGGCCGCGTCGAACAGCGTGGTGTGCACCGAGTCGGGCGACGCCATGACGTGCTGCGGCGTCTCGGTTGCATTGAGCGATCCGGCGTAGCTCGGCAGATAGGCGCTGGCACCGAGTGCGGCGAAGATTCCCGATCCGATCGGGCCAAACGAGTCGCCGTGGCGCAGGCCAAGCGAGTGAACGATCTCGTGCGCCGTGACGGTCGCGGTCAGTCCGATGAAGTTCGCGCTGTCGGCCGCCGGCTGGTTCTGCCCGCCGAGCAGCGGGTTCACGTTGATCGTTGCCGAGCCGCCTCGGTCGAGATTGCGGAAGTCGAGTGCATCGGCCGCACCGCCGGACGGACCGGCATTGAACAGGATGGAGATGAAGTCGCCGTTTGCCGGGGCCGCCGCCTGTTCGGCCG
>Ga0247727_10008656_pt1 | contig 18796 bp, 11 predicted proteins | sample WisWelCaveWW1625_FD_202498 | JGI IMG/M metagenome (GOLD analysis project Ga0247727, IMG submission 202498) | Biofilm microbial communities from Wishing Well Cave, Virginia, United States - WW16-25 | ecosystem: Environmental > Aquatic > Deep subsurface > Groundwater > Cave microbial mat | place... | reverse complement strand
CGAAAAAATGCTTTTCGGCAGAACCTACTATGGAATTCACCGGATAACTTACATCATTGATGAAAAGGGAATCATCGAAAAAATAATTACTGATGTGGATTCCGCCACACACACACAACAAATTCTCTCCCGGTAATTCAATAATGAAATCGCTACGCAGAATTCACGACATACGCAGCCGCGTTCACGAAGAAAAGCTGTCAGAAAAAAAACTTCCCTCCTCTCCGCTCCGGCAGTTCGACAGGTGGATGAAGAAGGCAATTGCATCGGGAATTGCAGAACCGACAGCCATGGCGCTCGCCACCGCTGATTCAAAAGGAAATCCTTCTGCGCGTATTGTGCTTCTTAAAAGTTATGACAAAAGCGGTTTTGTTTTTTTCACCAACTACAACAGCAGCAAGGCGAATGAGCTGAAAGCAAACAACTCTGCATCTCTTGTTTTCTACTGGTCGGAAATAAGCAAGCAAATCCGCATCGGGGGAAAAATAAAAAAGGTTTCCGCAAAAGAGTCGGACGAATATTTTCAATCGCGCCCGCGCGAAAGCCAGATTGGCGCCATCGCTTCTGCGCAAAGCAGCGTTGCGGAGAGCAGAAAAATTATTGAAGAGAGCTTCGCGTTTATCAAAAAGAAGTTTGACGGAAAAAAAATTCCGCGCCCTGACAACTGGGGCGGCTATGTTCTTGTTCCCGATTACTTCGAATTCTGGCAGGGCAGAATGAGCCGTTTGCATGACAGGATTGTTTACAAAAAAAATTCCTCCGGCAAATGGAAAACATTCCGCCTCTTCCCGTAAAACAGGTATCAGCAACTAATCAAATGCTTCTCCGCGCTCTCATTCTATTCTCCATCCTTTTGATTATTGACTTCTATGTCTTCCAGGGATTCAAACTTTTAGTTCCGGCAAGAGCAGCAGGAAAAAATCCGTGGCACATTGCATATTGGGCTGTTAGCGCGCTTGGTTTTATGTTTATTGTTCTCGCCTTTGCAACGAAATGGAACGAATGGCCTCGCTTTTTGAGAGTGTATCCGTTTGCTATAATTGCCATTCTCTACATCTCCAAACTTTTCGTAGTTTTCTTTCTTATTCTCGATGATGCCATCCGCATTGTTCGTTTCGTTTATGAATTTATCGCGGAGCAAATTTCAAAAAAGCCCGAAGCCACTACGATTCTTCCGAATATTTCGCGCATAAAATTCCTAACGCAGGTTGGCGGGGCAATTGCCGGTGTGCAGTTTGTTTCCCTGCTGTATGGGATGGCGCGGGGCGCGTATGATTTCCGCGTGCGGAAAGTGACGCTGCAGTTTCCAGACCTTCCCGATGGTTTTGACGGAATAAAAATTCTTCAGCTCTCCGACATTCATTCGGGCAGCTTCAACGGAACCAAACATCTTGAAAACGGAATCGCCCTCGCGCTGGACCAGGGCGCTGATGTTATTTTTTTCACCGGTGATTTGGTGAACGACCGCAGTTCCGAAGCCGAAGAGTTCGGCAGGGTGTTTGAAAAAATCAAAGCGCCTATGGGGGTTTATTCCATCCTCGGCAATCATGATTACGGTGATTACGCGCGCTGGAATTCGATGGAGGAAAAAAAAGAAAATCTTCAGCGCCTCAAAAATATTCAGAGAGAATTCGGGTGGAGCATGCTTAACAATTCCAACACTCTGCTCGAAAGAAACGGAAGCAGCATCGGCTTGATTGGTGTGGAAAACTGGAGCCGCAGCATGCGCTTTAAAAAATATGGAGACATGAAGGCAGCAACAGAAACCTTTTCTACACAATCATTCAACATTCTTCTTTCGCACGACCCTTCGCACTGGAGTGCCGAAGTCACTTCCTCATATAATTACATCGACCTCACATTATCCGGTCACACGCATGGCATGCAGTATGGCATTGAGATTCCCGGTTTCCGCTGGAGCCCGGTGCAGTATGTATATAAAGAGTGGTGTGACCTTTACAAGCAGCAACAACAACGCCTCTATGTTAACCGTGGATTGGGTTTCATCGGTTATCCGGGCAGAGTTGGAATTTTGCCGGAGATAACGGTTTTTGAGTTATACAGAGCATAGCGCAAGGCAAACTTCCTTTTCAACAATACTTTCTTTCTTATTAATGCAAATTTCCCTTTGGGGTGATTGAGCATGTCTGCATGTTCATGAGCGAAGCTTTTTATATAGTCAGACGTAAAAAATTATCAATCTGCTATAAGTAATCATCGCCCAGATGTAAAAATTTATCACTCAGATATAAATGTCAATCCGTCAGTCATAGATTCTTATCACTCAGCTATAATTTCCTATTGCTCAGATATAATTTCTTGTCACTCAGCTAATGTTTTAGAACTCTGAATTGTTAGCTGACTGAAATAAATCATTAGCTGAGTAACAAGAATTATTAACTAAGTAACTGAAAATCACAACTTAGTGGAAAACGGACATAAAGTGGGTATTATTTAAGGCAACTTTCTGTATGGGATGCTCAACCATGCCTTTCTGCCTGTTCGCTGGGCTAATAAACCATGTGTCATGAAGGCATGAAATTTCAATCCGCTGTTCAGATTTTTAGTCCTGCGCAGCCGTGAACTGAATCTCACGGTCAGAAAGAATTAACACTCTTAGTTAAGGAGTTGTAATCGTTATGCAATTATTGCTACACTCCATTAAATTATTACACCCGTAAATTAAATTGCCTTCTCAGGCGGTTGAAAAGCGAGCGCTCTTCGCCATGAGTTGAAGTACGTTCACCTATGCACATCGGTTTTTCGCTTCAACAACGCGGAAAAGAATTGAATAATTTACAGAGGAAATCTTACATCTGTAAGCGGGTTGCTTTTTGCGCCTGTTGCCGCCTGCCGGTGAAAATACATTTGTGCCATGAAAAATATCAACGAAATCATGGTTCAAACCAAACTCAAACTCAGGATGCGACCGCGCCTGAGAACAACAACCAAACTTGCCCTTGTCTTCGGACTCTCGAGCATGGTGAGCATCTCGGTGGCACTTGTTTACTACTTCAATTTCTCCAACGTAAAGGATTTGTACGGAACGGAGGAAGTGAGCAGAATCGTGAATGGAAAAATGGAAGTTTTGGAAAAGCAATTATTGACCGACTTTGAAGTGAAAGAGCTTGACACCAAAAGCCCCACGATGGCACACGACACCGTGGTGCTATTCAAAAAAATGAAACCCTGATTGTCAGAAAGATTTTGTAAAACTGTTTCTGAGAACCTTCTAATGCTGAAGTTATGAAAACAAAAAACCACTTCACATCTCTTTGCCGCATTGCAGCTTTGCTTGCGATAGTAGCCGTATGCGGAATCAATGAATCGAAAGCCACTACCAAAACGGCAGTACTGACAGGATTCTGGGGAACGGATAATATCTGGTCGCCCTACGGGGTTCCAACTGCATCTGACGATGCCGTTATTATCACCGGTGTTACCGTTACTCTTAGTTCCAATCAAAGCATTAATAAAGTAACTGTTAATACAGGGGGAACCCTTACCTGGAATACCAACGCCAACATACTAACCATGACCGGAAATTTGTCTGTAAGCGGCACTGTAGATATGAACAATGGAAACATTACGCAAAATACTGTTGGCGCTTTATTTACCATTACCAACAGCGGCTCCTTTACATGGAACCCCGGAAATAGTACTGTAGGGGGCGCAACATTGTTTACCAATTCGACAGAAAGTTTTTCGATGTACAGCACGCTTAAAATAGAGGATTGGTATGATTATACCAATGTCCCTCTTGGAAGTGTTGTTACAGGCAATTTCGGAAACCTTAGCATGAGTTCTAAAGGAAGCGGAAGCAATGTATATGAATGGAACCAGAACAATCAGTTCCAGACACACCTTATTCTTGGTACGCTCACCATTGACCGTGGGTGGATAACACTTGATAAGTCAGGTTCTATTTCAAACACGACAATAGGTAGCATTTCAATCCTTGATAATACTTCAATTTTTTATGCTCACCGCGGAACTCACCCGGGCAGTTTTACGCTCAATACAAATTCAATAAGCGTCAGCGCAGGCGGAACGTTTGTCGGGTTGCTTAACGGCAACGGTAATATAACGCTAAATGTTGATGGAAATATAACCACCCACGGCAACTTCGGGCTCATAAAAAATGACGGAGTTCTGAGTGTGGGCAATGGCAACGCTACTCTGAGTGTCACCGGAACCTTTTATCAGTTAGATGGAGACACACGGATTATTTATAACATATCAACAACAAATTCCGGAGTGTTTAATGTTAGCATAGGTAACATTGAATTTGACGGTGGAATTTTTATGGGACAATATGCCTGCCACAATGCATCTCAGATTTGTTCTTTGGTTGTTGCCAATAATATTAATGCCATCTTTGCTTCAGGCAGTGAAAAGTTCCGAGGACTGGGGCTTACTTCTTTATCGGGAAATAATAACAACGCAAAACTATATTTTTATGTAGGCGGAAACCTTATAATCACTTCTTCGAGCAACGGTGCTGAGTTTTCGACTTCAGCATCTACCGGTACGGAAGAAAATATTATTAACGGAACATTTCAAACCAGCGGTGGTCAGACCAATATTGACTATGGTACCGGACAGGCATCGCATAATTCAACGCTTACCGTTAACGGAAACATGAATGCGCTGAGCGGTACGTTAAATCTTTCACGGCTTGACGGAACTACCACTATTATTGTTGAAGGGAATGTAGCTGTTTCCAACGGAGCAACGCTTTCTGTAAAAGGCGGAAACGGAACGGCAAACATGACCATAAACGGAAACTTTGTACAAACCGGTGGCACATTTAACCTGCATGCCAACACTTCAGTTATTGCCACATCTCCTGTTACCGTCACAGTCAACGGTGACTTTACCCAAAGCGGGGGCACAATTAATTTCGATGCGAACGGTTCCGGATTGTCTGCGATTGATCACTTTATTATTAACGGTGCAAACTTTACCCTTAACGGAACAAGCGCTTCGATGACTCAGGCAGGTGCCGGGTCGAATATGGTGTTCGGCTACCTCGAATTCACCAGGAAAGGAACAACAAAATATAATCGCAATAATGCGAACCATGTTCTAACCCAAATCAAAATTATTGTCGCAGATGGCACCACGCTCGATGTTTACACCGGCAGTATACAGATAGCATCGCACAGTATTGCAGGAACAGATTTCCTCACCGTTCAGGAAGGGGGCACCTTGATGCTTCGCGGCTACCAGGTTTATTCAAACGGAACTTATACCTATTCCGGAATGAGGGTTGAAAGCGGTGGAACCGTTTCAACCATGAATCTTTTCGGATTATATGACGGAACAAACTTCGCTGCCATCAAAGCGGCAAACAATACTAACTTTTATCTTGATGCAAACAGCACGGTGGAATACAACGGATGGAGCAACCAGATAATTACAGGAACCGGTCCGGGCGTTGCCACCACGAATAATCATAAGTACGGAAAGCTCCAGATAAATTTCAGCGGCACGCAGAACGTCAATTACCTCTACCCCACTTCTTCAAACGTGTTTGTGAGAACGCAGCTTGTACTTTACAAAGGTGAGCTCTTCCTCAACGGAAAAGTTTTAACCATAGAGAACGGAAACACTGACGCCATTACAAGAACAGCAGGATACATTAAATCGGAATCGGCAAGCGCAAGCGACAGCAGCTATGTGCGCTGGAAAGCGCTCACCAACGGTGCGCATATATTTCCGTTCGGAAAAAATTCAACCACCTATCTGCCGGTAACCTTCTCGCCATCGGCAAGCGCTGGCGGTGATGTATTAATTAGTACGCGCGCAACTCCGCAAAACAATCTGCCCTATCCTGTTTCGCCCATCAATCTTCAGGCAGCAATCTCTCCTGTCGACCCGTCTTTGAACTGGGATACAGATTATGCGCTCGACCGCTGGTGGAACATTGAAGCGCCCGGCTACACGGCATCATTCATTCTCACTTATGCGGGCATCGAGAATACAATTCTCTCCAACCTTCGCACGGGCTTGCTCGATTTGCAGGAATGTCACAACGGTTCGTGGGCGACACACTCCGGACTGGCAACAGGAACAGTATCAACAACAGGAACCATCGGCATGTACAGCACTTCCACGTTTTCGGCATGGCATATTTCGGCACCCAGAGGAGGACCGCTGCCACTCACGCTGCTGAGTTTCTCCGCGCAGCCGGCAACAAACGCTGTTATGCTTTCATGGACAACAGCTATTGAAATCAACAACGACTTTTTCACGCTCGAGAAAAGCAAGGACGGAATTCACTTCACCTCCTTCGCCAAAGTTGACGGAGCGGGAAACAGCAACGAGAGAAAGACATATTCTTATATGGATAAAAATATTTCGGAAGGAATCACCTACTACCGTTTAACGCAAACGGATTTTGACGGAACCACAGTTCGCCTGAAAGTGGTGAGCGTGAACATAGGCGATGTTGCCATGGCTTCAACACTTTCCATTGAAAGCGTATTCCCCAGTCCGTTCAACGAGCGTTTCACAGCGCTCATCTCCTGCGCGCAGGAAGAAACTGTTCAGGTGAACCTCTCCGATATGAATGGCAAGGTGGTTCATTCAGATTCATTCACGAGCGAGAAGGGAACAAACAGTTATCAATACGAGAACAATGTCGATTTGCCTAAAGGAATTTACTTTTTAAAAATTACCGGAGCGGGAAAAACAATTACTAAAAAGATTGTTAAGAATTAAATAAAAAAGTTCACAAGTTCAATGGTTCAAAAGTTCAAAGGTTATGTCACGCGCATAACTTTTGAACTTTTAAACTTTTAAACCCTTAAACTCTTTTAAAGTATTTCCACTTCAAAGTCGCCCTGTGCCAGGGCGCTTCTGTTGAGCACCTTCAGGTATGCGGCTGCGGGAACATTGCCAAGCTGCGATGCGTTCAGAAATTCTTCTTCTAATCCCTGAACGGTGAACGACACCGCTCCCACCGGGTCGTTCTTCTCTTCGGCAAAAAAGAAAGTGAGCGGCTCTGCGCTGGTTACTTTCAGGCGCAAGCGGGCAGTGGGCGGCAGTGTGCGCTTGGCAATATTTTTTGTTAATGACACTCCCACATGATTAACAAATAATGTTTGCGATGCATTGCGGATGGTTTCCAAATCGAAGAGCGGCTCGATGTCGGTGGGGTTGCTGCCGAATTCGCTGATGCATGAGCCGAGCACTTTATAAAGACCAATCATGGCGGCTGTGGTGGCTGCTCCGGCTTCATCGCTTTCCGTTCCGGTGGTGCTGATGGCTCCGCTCTGGGCGGTGCGCGCGTTCTGGATGAGTGTCAGGTAAGCGTCCACACTGGTTTTGATGGGCGCGAATGCGGGTGGCGCTGTTGCAACGCCCAGCGATTCGCTCAGCGTTTCAACGGCAAGAATGCGCTCGTCTTTTCCACCTGTCTGAAACACTTTGTGTCCCTGCGGAAACACGGCTATGTAGCCCGGTGTGCCTTTGCGGAAAACATTTTGAACAGCCAAATCCCAGTCGTTCACTTTGCCCGGGCTCAGGTCATCGAGCAAATCATCGAACGCTGCGGTGCTTCCTTTCTGCGTTCCGATTTGCGAATGCCACTCTGCATCTTCGGCAAGCAGCGCCAGGTGAAGCGGCTTGTAGAACAGGAACAGGATGTTGAAGAACGGAATTGCCTGCCGCGCTTCGAGCGCTCCATAAGTGTAGGTGGAAAGCGCTACGGCTTTGGTGCGGCTGTTTGCTGCCACCACCAGAAACGGGTTGATTAAAAATCTCCAGGTGCTCATGGTGTTTGTGTTTTAAGTTTTTTGATGATACGAAATAAATAAATTATTTTATGCGAAATACATTTTCATTAAAATATATTTTTTCATATCGGTTGTCTTTCGGTTGACGGGAACATAAAGTTTTATGTCTCCGCAGGTCGAACAACAAGGCAGGCGAATAAACCCTTTCTATTGCCTTGCCAACCGACAAGGCAGGCGAATGAACCCTTTCTATTGCCTTGCCAAGCAACAAGGCAGGCGAATGAACCCTTTCTATTGCCTTGCCGTACGGCAAGCGAGGCGAATGGACTCTTTCTATTGCCTTTCCGAACAATAAGGCAGGCGAATGAACTCTTTCTATTGCCTTACCGAACAACAAGCATGGCAAACAGCCAAAGACACCTGAAAAGCTGCTTATTTACTCTTTGTTCTCAAACCAAAGGTGTCAGAAGCCATGATAAACCATATCACCCCTGCGGGGTTTGAGTGTGTTGGTGTGATCATTTCTACCAATATATCGCCCTTACAGGGCTGAGATTTACGATAAACTAATACTCCGTAGGAGTAAAATATTGGTAGAAATAAATAACAATGAATCTAGTAAAGCTCCGTAGGAGCGACATATTTAGAAGATTTCAAACACATATTCATGTTTCGGACAGTTGTGGGTTAGAGGGCAAACCCTTCTGAGATTTCTATTGCAAAAGCATACCAAACCTTACATCTGTAATGGATTTCGAACTCCCTCCTATTGCCGCCTGCCGATGAAAATACATTTGGCGCATGCAAAAAACTAAAACATAAATAAAATACTTGCTAAACACTCTAACTGCAAAACTTTTTAAAACCTAACTGCAATGAAACCTAACCCTTCTGCCATGAAACCAATATTGCAAACGCGCCCTTCTATGAGACAAAGACCGCGTCCGTGGCTTCGTTTGATGCCGCACCAGAGAGCAATTATGGTATCGTCTTTCCTGTTCGTCTTTGCATTGGGATTTATCGTATTTGTTAATCTCTATGACATAAACAAAGCATACGGTGCCGCCAGCGGTGATTACCGCTCTATAGCCACCGGAAACTGGAATGCTACCTCAACCTGGGAAAGATATAACGGCTCGGCATGGGTAGCGGCAAGCGCTACCCCAACATCGGCTGCCGGTGTCATTTCAATTCAAAGCGGGCACACCGTTTCGGTAACAGCAAACGTTACCGTTGACCAGGTTGTGGTTGATGCAGGAGGAATACTTACAAACAGTGCTGCTACACTGACAGTCGCTAACGGTACCGGCTCTGACTTGGATGTTTCGGGAACTGTTAATTTAAACACAGGCGGAACGGTTACCATCAGTTCAAGCGCGCTCATTACAATATTGAGTGGCGGCACCTGGAACTACAATGGCGGAAACGAAACAACAACAGGCGGCTGGGCGGTGAACAATGGCGGAACATACATTCATAACGTAAACAATGTTGATGTGCCGAATGCAACATGGGGCGCTTCATCAACTTTAAAAATCACAGGTGTAACCAACATTAGCCCTGATGTGCAATATCAAACCTTCGGGAATATAATTTATGACTGCCCCTCCCAGACAGGCAATCTTAATTTCAGAGACAAGCTCACGACCATCAATGGCGATTTCACGGTGGTCAGCACCGGAACCGGAACCCTTAAGTTTGATATGAGCGCCAGCGCTGTTACAACAACTGTTGCCGGAAATTATTCCCACACAGGAGGAACATTTAAGATAACCACGATGGGTAACTGGAATTTAAATGTTGGCGGTAATTTCACCATCAGTGGCGGCACATTCATACTTGCCGGTTCGGACGGTGTTCCTAATTTAGCGATAACCGGTAACATTAACATCAATGGCGGCACTCTTGATATGAGCCAGTACACCGGGGCGGTAGCAAACATGGGCGTGGGTACTATAAATCTCTCCGGCAACTTTATTCAGACAGCAGGAACAGTTACCGAAACGGCAACCAACGTAGGCAAGGGAGCTATCAACTTCGCCAAGGCGGGAACACAAACGTATGATATCTCGGGCGGTTCAATAACCAACACTATTGACTTTACAGTAAACAGCGGTTCCATCGTTAATGCGTTCGCTAATCTGTTCACCGGCAGCGGATCCTTCACCCTTGCCAGCGGTGGCGGAATTATTCTTGGTCATACCGGGGGAATTTCATCATCCGGTGCAACGGGAAACATACAGGTTACCGGAACACGCACCTTCAGCACGGGAGGAAATTACACCTACAACGGAACAGCAGCACAAATCAGCGGCAGCGGGCTTCCATCGCAGGTCAATAACTTCACCATGAATAACGCTTCGGGGCTTACGCTGACCAACAGCGTCATTGTCGCCACCACGCTCACCTTCACCAGCGGAAACATAACCACCAATGCAAACGTTCTCACGCTTGGAACATCGCAGGCATCGTCAAACCTCGGAACGCTTGTCAGAACTACGGGACATGTTATCGGTTACATCAAGCGATGGATGTCATCATCCTCTCCGGCCAATGTTTTATTTCCTGTCGGCACCACCACGAGTTACAATGGTTTTACGTTGAGCTATACTTCCATTCCTTCGGGAGGTACTATAACCGCAACATTCATTCGCGAGAATCCTACGTTGAATGGCATTTCGTACGATGATGACGGATTTCTCATTTGCACCTTTGGCATGTGGGGTTACTGGGAAATGGTTCCTGCCGATGGTTTCGGTGGTGGAACATATAATGCAAGCGCACAAGCCAACGGATTCCCCGGCATAGGCGACTACACAACAATACATTTATCATATCGCACAGACGGAGGCGGTAACTGGAGTAAAAACGGAACACATGCTGCCGGCACAGGAAGCAATGAGAATCCCGTTGCCAACCGCACATCGGGTTCTTCTTTAGGACAATTCGGAATCGGAGGGGGCAATGGTATGAATCCACTTCCCATTGAACTTGTTTTCTTTAATGCGAAGCCCTCAGGCACTTCTGTCATTTGCACATGGCAGACGGCAACTGAGAGCAACAATGATTATTTCACTGTTGAGCGTTCGCTTGACGGAACTTATTTCAGCACGGTGGGAACTGTGGATGGCGCTGGCAACAGCACTACCTCGCTGAACTACTCTTTCGAAGACAAGGAAGTTTCTCCTACCCTGCTCTACTACCGGCTCAGGCAAACAGACCTTGACGGGCGTTATACTTTCTCCAAAATTCAGTCAGTCACTTTCAAGCAATCGGGTTTCAGCGATTTACTCTCGATTGGTTCGGTGAGCCCCAATCCGTTTAAAGAAAAATTTTCCCTGACCTATTCTGTTCCTTCCAATGCTCCGGTTGTTATTTCGGTCATGAACTCCTCCGGGCAGAAAGTGTTTGAGCAAAGACGGGATTCTGTAAAAGGTATTAACCGTTTCGATTTTGAGGAAGGATTAAAACTGCCGCAGGGTATTTATTTTGTTAAGCTGTCAATGAATAACCAGATGCAGATTAAGAAAATAGTTAAAAACTGATTAGAGATGAGAAACAACCCTCCCGCCATGCGACCAACCATGAGAATATACAACAGACAAAGAACCAGGACAAGACAGCGCTTCAGCATAGTTGAAGTTTCGTCTATTGTTGCAGCGCTTATGTTTATGGTGCTCTTTGCATTTAACCTTGGCGATGTTAAAAGCGTGAGAGCCGCAGCCAACGGTGATTACCGTTCAATAGCAACCGGCAACTGGAACAGCGCCTCTACTTGGGAAAAATACAACGGAACAAGTTGGGCAGCGGCAAGTGCTGCCCCTACTTCGGCTGACGGTGTCATCACCATTCAAACCGGACACATTGTTACGGTTACTGCTAACGTCACCGTTGACCAGGTTGTGGTGGATGCAGGAGGTGAAATGGATTTGAACAGCACAATCGCCCTCACAATAAGTAACGGAACAGGAACCGATGTTGACGTGACAGGGATTTTTAAAAACACCGGAATAGTAACCCTTACGGCAAGCGCCACGATGGTTTATGAAAACGGAGGAAAGTATCAGCATAACTTCACCAATGTAGGAGGAACTATTCCGGCAGCAACGTGGAGCACCGGCTCGACATGCGAAATAATCGGTTACACATCTAATACATCAGCCCCTTCCGGGCTTCAGTCATTTTACAACTTCACCTGGAATTGCCCCTCGCAGACAGGAGCTATTAATCTCGGTGGAGGGCTGACAACGATAAACGGTAATTTCAATCTCATCAGCACCGGCACCGGTGATTTGCGATTTGCCTCAAGCGGTGTCACCGTAAACATTTCGGGCGACATGAACATTACCGGGGGCTCTTTGATTCTGAGTCCGTCCAATGGTCAGAATCCGATATTAAATCTTTCAGGAAATTACAGCCAGAGCAGCGGAATTTTTTCTCCCACCATTGGAAACAACAGGACGGCTTCGTTAAATGTTACAGGCAACTGGTCGCACACGGGCGGAATACTGTCCGTTGGCGGAAACGGTTCTACCAATTGCCAGGTTGCTTTTAATAAATCAGGCACGCAAACATTCACGGCATCAGCAAACACGGTTTCGGCAGCCGTTGACTTTACCGTAAACAGCGGCTCAACTCTGGATATGGGAACAAGCGTTCTGAAGGGACGAAATTTTACGCTCTCCAGCGGGGCAGGAATTATTATCGGCTCTCTGCAAGGAATTACAACTTCGGGAGCCACCGGAAATATCCAGGTGACCAACACAAGAACATACAGCACGGGAGCTAATTATACTTTGGCAGGTGGCTCAGGACAGGTTTCGGGCAATGCGTTTCCTGCTTCGCTTAATAATATGACTGTAAATAATTCCTCCGGCATTACAATGTCTTCAACTATTTCCGTCACCGGAACACTAACATTCATCACCGGAAAAGTGACAACGGGTTCAAGCGAATTAAAAGTAACGAACACCTCCCCTACTGCAATCACGGGATATTCTTCTTCTAATTATGTAATCGGAAACCTGAGAAGAAGCGTCAGCGCAAGCGGCTCGTATGATTTTCCTGTTGGTAATTCTTCCAACTATGAATTAATCAATGTCACCTTCTCCGGCATGACAGGCATCAGCGATTTGCTTGCTGCATTTGTCAATTCAAATCCAATAAACATTGCGCTGCCTTTGACAAACGTTCTTACCAACGGAACAGAAATCACAGACATGCTCGACTATGGTTATTGGACAATGACTCCAAACAGCCCGATGGCGGGCGGAACATACACCGTTACAGTGTACGAAAAAGGGCACGGCAATTCTGCTTCAGACGCTTTATCTTATTGCGTTCTTAAGAGGGCTAACGCGCTTTCATCGTGGCAGTCGCTCGGAACGCATAACAACAATACACAAAGTGAAAACGGAGGAACAGCAATTGCATCGCGCTCCGCGTTGACAGGGTTTTCTCACTTCGGAATCGGAAAAGGCGGTGGTGTGCTGCCCATCCAACTGGTTTACTTCGATGCAAAGCCGGCTGGCAATTCCGTTATTTGCTCATGGAGAACTCTGACTGAAATAAACAATGATTATTTCACCATAGAGCGCTCGGCTGACGGAAGAACATTCGCCCCCGTTGGAACAAAAGACGGTGCGGGCAACTCTAACGCAGTACTCAACTATTCTTTCGAAGACAAGGAAGCACCGCCAACTGTTCTTTACTACCGCCTCAAGCAAACCGACTTTGACGGACAGTTCACCTATTCAAAAATAAAGTCCGTTGTCTTCAAGCCGGAAAACATGGCGGATGTTATTACCATCGGCTCCATAAGTCCGAACCCGTTCAAGTCAGATTTCTCTGTAACGTATTCCGTTCTGAACAATGCAGATGTTACCGTATCTTTGATGAACGCATCAGGTCAGGAAGTATATCATGAACAACAAAACGCGATGAAGGGAACAAACCGCTTCGACTACAACGATGCGGACAACATGCCCACTGGAATTTATTTCGTGAGAATTTCTTTTGATAAAAATGTTTCGGTGAAAAAAATAGTTAAGAATTAATCGCCTCAAATAGTACAAACTAAATTTTCTTTTATGATTGGGATGAAATTAAAAATGCGAATCCGCCAACAGATAAAGGCGCGGCTCAACTTCAGGTTTGCAGCGCTCGCTTTTATTTATGCAATCGTATTCGGTGCAACGATAGGTTTTCTGGTGATGCTTAACCTTAGCAATCCGGGAAAAGGAATTGCAGGCACCGAAGGCGACAACCTCAGCACAGGCGACATCATCTGCAGGTTCACCTGGGATAACGGTTCGGTTCTGAAAGCAGCGGATGGTCCTGACGCCATTACTGTTTCAAGGACAGCACACCTCTCCGGTGGCGGAAGAAGTTCAACCAATGCATTGAATCCGGGCAAGCCGGGTCAGGCCATTAACATGATGCTTCCCGGCAGTCCGTATTTCAACGTGCCCGGCATAGATATAAGCATTGACTTCCGCAGAAGCGAGGGCTCTGGAAATTTTTTCACGCGCGGCAGCGGCTTCAACTTCGGCATGGCTCAGGGAAATATTGTTATCGCATACAGAATAGAAAACGGAAAAGGCAGTTACAAAACCATTGAAGCGGCCACAGGGTACGCTATTCCCATTGATGAAATCTGGCGCAACTATCGTTTCATCTATTCGCCTTCTGCAGGCAGGGGAGAAATTTTTGTAAACAGTGTAATCGTATGGAGCAATGTATCATCGCCCAACACAAAACTTTTCTGGAACGATGACAGCAGCGTCATCATCGGAAAAGATATGGATGGCGGTGGCGCCATGGACCGCTCCGTATTCGACAATCTTGTGATTCGCACCACGGGCAGCGTGGAAAGCAATTTACAATCGCTGCTTGCCTTCACCGCTGTTCCTCACCCGGACTCAGAGGGAAAAATGCTCGTGACCTGGTCTATGATTCCCGGCATCAACGATAACTATTTTTCTGTGGAGCGCTCCATTAATGGTGTTGACTTCTCAAAGATAGGAACTGTGAAAGCAGCGCCTGCGGGAATTACTGTAACGGATTACCAGTTTACCGACCTGCGTCCAGTGTCTTATGGCATCACCTATTACAGAATCAAATATTATTCGAATGACGGACAGTTTGTTCAGTATCCTGCAACTGCTGTGAGCACCAAATCAAAACTCATTGAAGACATCACCATTGATAAAGTTTCTCCCCTGCCCTTCTCTTCTTCGCTCGACATCACCTACATGACTTCAGGTTCGGGAGAAGTTCTCATGAAATTAATAGACAGGCAAGGCACCGTGTGCTTCACCGAAAAAATGACGGCCGCCAAAGGAAAAAATTTACATGTCTTCCGCGACATGGTGAAACTTAGTTCAGGAATTTATACGCTTAATCTCACTTACAACAATAAAAGCGTCAACAAAAAAATTATCAAGAGCTGAGCTGGGATTACATCAGCACAATCTTCCTCACCCCAACTTTGCCATCCAGCACCACTTTAACAAAATAAATCCCTTTTGCCTCAGCAGATAAATCTATGGTTGCATTTGCAGAAGGAAAATTCTCTCTCCTGAAAATCTCTTCGCCAAGTGAATTAAAAATAGAAATCTTTTTCGCAGCTGATTTTGTTCTTACAATAAAAGTGCCGCTTGTCGGATTCGGATATGTAATAAACAATGCTTGAGCGTTTTCATTTTCATCTATGCCGACAGTGCCATCATATTTCAAAATAGTTCCGTTAGTGCCGCAGGTGTAGCCAACGCTTGAGGTAGGAAAAACAAGAGAGAAAAATGATTGAACAAGTCCGGGGGTGTTAGTCCATAATACTCCTCCATCAGTAGTTTTAAGAATTACTCCGCTTGAAAAGCCGTCTCCCCCTACGACATAACCAGTATCGGGGCTTCTGAAACATGCGGCATATAAAGGTAATGAATTTCCAGGGTCAGAAACATCTGTCCACGCATTTCCCCAATTAGTTGTTTTGAAAACCAACCCACCTGTTCCTACTACATATCCTGTTCCCCCTTGATTTAAATAAACGCCAGTCATCATATCAAATGCTGTTTGCATTGAATCATACTGCCAGCTTAATCCACCATCATAAGTTTTGCCGATTAAAGGGCTGCTCTCAATAGTAACAAGACCAGTGTCTTGATTAGCGAAATGTAATGTATTAAAATAAGTTGGGAGAAGAGCAGAATAAATAACATTCCATGAAGTTCCTCCATCAATAGTTTTGAATATTAATGATGAATCTGTAACATTATCAAGAGCGGTAGCATACCCTATATTTACGGAGGGGAAAAAGATTTTCCAGAAAAACATATTTGCATTGGTATATTGTGCAGTCCAGGTAAGTCCACCATCAACAGTTTTGGCAAGCAAATGGTCACCAATTGCATTGCCGTTCAAAAATGAGGTAAAAGAAACATCATAAACTTTCGGAGTTCCCGAGTAAATCAAATTCCAGTTTGTGCCTCCGTTTGTTGTTCTCCTCAATACTCCGTTATCCTGAACAACATACCCGGTGTCTTTATTCAGGAAAAAGGTTTGAGGAAGAAAATTACTTGTGCCGGAGTTTAGGGGAGACCACTGGGAAAAAGAGAAAAAGGCATTTGAAAAAAGGCATAAAAAAAATATTTTTTTCATAGAATATATTTTACATGTAAATTATTTTTCTGATAATAATTGTTTCTCCATATTTTACTTTAATAAGATAAATGCCTAAGGGATTCGGCCTGAGGTCGATATTTAGGGAGGAAACATTAATATTTTTTAATGCCAATATTTTCTTACCTACCATATCATAAATATTTATTTCCTTTTCAGAATTCTTATCTCCAACAAATGCAATATTAAATTTTCCATTGTTAGGATTGGGTTTAATTGAAATGATGTTTTCATCCGTTTGATCAATGTAATTTCCAATTCTAGAATTGGTATCACAATCAGGTACAACAATGTGCCGTATTAATGTATCAGATACGTTCGATGAATCAGTGAGGATCAAGGTTAAATTATAAATGCCTGGCTCTGAATAATAAATATCAACTGATTTGTTAGTAGAATTTTGACCATTTCCAAAATCCCAAAAATAATTTGCGTAAGAAGTATCTCCATCGATGCCATCAAAATGCAGTGTATCTATTGGACAAGCTAATGTGTCTGTGTTGTATGTATAATGAATGGAATCTTCTTGAATTATTATTTCGTCTTGCTCTGATTCATTTTCTTCTCTTGTCCCATAATCGCAAGGTTTAATTTCCGCTTTAAAGACACCTTGGTCCTCCACTTCGAAGCCAGGAAAGAGGTCAATATAATTTGAAGCATAATAAGAAATTCCTCCAGAAAATTTAATAATAACATTGCCGTTGGGAGTATATGCACCAACATCATAACCTGCTTTGATGTAGTTTGAAGATTTGAATGAAGGTTCTTGAAAATAATACTGTGTGCTTTCAAATAAAAAATGGTCTGGACATGCCTTATATGCTTCTACCTCATCTACATAAAACGCCCCTTCTCGAACCCATATTGCAAAGTTTGTTAATGAATTATAAAAGCTATTTGAATTCCCTTGTAGAGTAGAAAAAAGATAACTCCTTGCTTGCCATCCAGCACCATCAGGATATATATAAAAATATAGTTTATTTGCTACACTTGCATTCCAATTGTTTGCCCATTCACTAAATGTAATTCTAATCCGAGAAGGAGGGTCCCACAACAGTTGGCTTAAATTCCCAACCGATGGAAGAGGATTCCCATTATCGTTCTTTTTACTAGTTGAAGCATATTTTATTCTTAAGATATAATAATTGTTTGATTGTAGTTGTTGAATTGTACCCGTTCTAACGGCATCATAATATTTATACCGTGAAAAACTAAGAAAGCATCCCCCATACCAATCCTTTGCTTGCATGAAAACACATCTTGAGGAAGGCAAAGGTAATTCGCACCATTTAGGACATGGATATGATGAATAGTTAAAGAGGCATCCCAATCTTGCATCTGCATCATGCCAATCATAAATATCATCAGAAATGTCATAAAAAGAAGCGCAATTAATGTTAAAGCAATTGGGTTGACTAGAACCGCTTTCAAATTGTCCATTATTCACGAAATTATTTTGGGCAATGCATATATCAAATGCTGTAGTTAAAACCACTGTGGCGAGAAATTTAATTTTCATATTGTTTTTTTCTAAGGTGTAAAATATATCCAATGGTCACGCCTGTATTTGTAAAACCTCTTTCAAAAATATTGCCTTCTCTTGAATCAGTTTTTTTAAATGTCTTATTTATAAATAATTCCAAATACAATGTTGAAGTATCGTTTATTTTTCCTCTGATTCCAGCAAACAATTCGCCATTGAAATTTAATTTTGGCGGGGTAAATTTCTCATAATCAAGATTAAGACGTTTTACTTTATACATATATTCTATTCCAACACCACCTCCGATATAAATTGTAGAATTATGCTTAAAAAAAACTAGAAATGGAAGTCCCAAACAATCAAAACTTTCATGAGCGTTTTCGGATTGAAATGGGAAATTTACTCGGGTAAATTTTCTGATACCACTTTTTATCCCGATTGTGGAATTAATTTTATAATAAGTGGTTATTCCAAATTGGGTAGTAATGCTAGTATTTGGAGTAGTAGGATAAAATGCACTGTTAGCAACTGCAAACTCAACGCCAATAGAAAACCTGCTATTATGATTTAACAATAAATCAGTTGTTTGAGAAAATACATTCCAATTTATCTGAAACAAAATAAGCATAGCATAAATATTCTTTTGCATTTTACTTTAGTTTGACCAACTCGATTTTTTCAATTCTTTTTTCAAGTTCAATTATATATAAAGTTAGCTCTTCATTTTTCTTCAATAACTTTGCAAGCATTTCAGTTACATCAATCCCTTCTGCTACAGCTTGTTCTGCAGTCGGTATTTCAGGGAGATGCTTATTCGCTTTAATAAATTTTTCTAGGTCAGCAAGGGACATCAATTTATAACTGTCCTCAAAAACATAATCACACCAGTTAC
>Ga0247727_10008655_pt1 | contig 18797 bp, 18 predicted proteins | sample WisWelCaveWW1625_FD_202498 | JGI IMG/M metagenome (GOLD analysis project Ga0247727, IMG submission 202498) | Biofilm microbial communities from Wishing Well Cave, Virginia, United States - WW16-25 | ecosystem: Environmental > Aquatic > Deep subsurface > Groundwater > Cave microbial mat | place... | reverse complement strand
ATGCTGCTGGTGGATGTTGTTCCGACCGTTGCGACGACTGCTGCAGGCTTCCAACCTGACGCGAGATCCTGATGGATCGCTTCATCCAACGCTTCAGGAATCATTCTGAATTCGGAATCGACCATAATCTTGCGCAGTCCGTTCAGGCCGAGACCCAGCGCAATCACCGCTTTATCGATGGAGCTGTGCGTGTGTTCGGAACAGTAAACCCGGAGCCTGGGCAAATCGGAACGCCCTGCCATGCCGTCTTCCCGGATCCGCAGGCCCAGCGATTCGCGGGCCGCAGCCAGCGCACAGAACGTGCCCACGGATGCCGTGTCCATGATGATGCCGAAAAGCGGCGAAGGAATCCCGAGCATCCTGCGAAGCCAGTCCAGCACCACTTCCTCTAATTCAGTAGATGCCGGACACGTTTTCCAGAGCATGCCGTTGATGTTCAGGGCGGCTGAAAGCAGTTCTGCAACCATGCCCGGCGGCGAACCGGTGATGGAAAAGTACGCAAAAAAGCCGGGATGATTCCAGTGCGTGACTCCGGGAAGAATGATCTGTTGAAAATCCGCCCAAATCCGTTCAAAAGTCTCCGCTTGAATGGGCGGATACACAGGAAGTGAATTCCGGATCTGCCCGGGACTTACCTGAGAAAGAACCGGATACTTCGCGGAATCCTTTTCCCAGTAATCCGCGACCCAGTTCCCTGCAATGTCGAGAGCATCACGAAAGTCATCCACATCAGCGATTGTAGCATGTCGAACACGCCCGGCTGCTTAACAGTTTTGGGGGCGATGCCGCAAGTGGAGCGCGGGTTCCAGCACGCCCCCTAAGGTTGACACCTCTCGCAGGGAAAACGATAATGACAACTCAGGAGTAAAGTATGGTTACGCGCGAAGAAGTAAATGAAGTTCTCAAGAAATGCTACGATCCCGAAATTCCGGTGAACGTTCTGGATCTTGGTTTGATCTATGACGTAGGCATGGAAGAGGAAAGAATCAACATAAAAATGACATTGACGGCGCCAGGATGTGGCATGGGACCCATGATTGCAGAAGACGTCCGTTCGAAACTCATGGGACTCCCTGGAATCAAGGAAGCCAGAGTGGAGTTAACGTTTGAGCCGCCCTGGAATCCGGAGATGATGAGCCAGGACGCGAAACGACAGCTCGGCTGGGAATGAGCCGTTCGAAACCTATCGTTCGTTTACTTTCAGTCCTTACGGTCCTGGTTGCCGTTCTGGCCGCTTCTGTCGTTTTCACAATCAGGCGATCCTTCCCTCAGGTCAGCGGCACTCTTTCCGTTCCCGGTTTAACGACGCCGGTTGAAGTGATTCGTGATCGTTACGGTGTGCCGCATATCTACGCGCAAAACACAGACGATTTATTTCGCGCGCAGGGATATGTGCACGCGCAGGATCGTTTCTGGCAAATGGATTTCTGGCGCCATACCGGTCGCGGTCGCCTTTCGGAATTGTTCGGAAAGTCGCTTCTGGAATCTGATCGCTTTCTGCGGGGCATGGGCTTTGAACGTCTTGTGGAACAAGAAATTGCGGAACTCGATCCCATCTCCAAAAGAATTCTGGATGCGTATTCTGACGGAGTGAACGCTTACTTATCGGAGCGAAGAGGAAGCGAACTGAGTCTTGAACATGGCATTCTGATCTGGACCAACCGGCGTTATGAGCCTGCGCCGTGGAATCCTGTAGACAGCATGGTCTGGGGAAAAGTCATGGCATGGGATCTTGGAATGAATCTCTGGGAAGAAACGTACCGGTCCCGTTTGTTGCAAAACCTTTCTGCTGAAAAAGTGCAGGCTCTCTTTCCGCCTTATCCTTCTGTAAACCCGTTCATACTTCCCGGTTCCGGCGATACAAATAATGCTGAGGCGCATTCAGCGCTTCCGCTTGTTTCCGGGATTGATCACCTTCTGACTCAGTTGCCGGTTGCTCACAAACAGGAAAAGGGAATCGGATCCAACAACTGGGTTGTTGCGGGCAATCACACAACAACAGGAAAACCCGTTCTCGCAAACGATCCACATCTGGGTGTCCAGATGCCGTCGATCTGGCATCAAGTTCATCTGCAATGCATGCCCGTCAGTGATGATTGCAGGCTAAATGTGGCCGGCTTTTCGTTTGCAGGAGTTCCCGGTGTCGTCATCGGACACAATGACCGGATCGCGTGGGGCTTCACGAATGTAGGTCCTGACGTCATGGACCTGTATATCGAAAAACTGAATCCGCAAAACACCAGTCAATACGAAGTGAACGGCAAGTGGGTTAATATGAAGCTTGTCCGGGAGGAAATCAAGATCTCCGACGGCACGAGCGAGCCCTTTACAATCCGCTACACCCGACACGGCCCCGTCATTTCCGATTTTTCCAGGAGCGCAAAAAAGATCAACAAGACTGTAACTGCGCAGATGCCGGAAAAATATGCAATTGCGCTGCGGTGGACGGCACTCGAACCGACAACGGTTTTCCCCGCGTTCTGGAAAATGAATCTGGCGCGAAACTGGAGTGAATTCCGCGCTGCAGCCGCTTCCTTTGACGTACCCTCACAAAACTGCGTGTACGCAGATGTGGATGGAAACATCGGCTATCAGGTTCCCGGCAGGATTCCGATTCGGGCAAAGGGAGACGGAACTTATCCGGTCCCCGGCTGGACGGACGATTACGAATGGACAGGCCTGATTCCCTTCGAAGAGCTGCCTTCCGGCTTCAATCCGTCACAGGGATATGTGGCCACAGCCAACAATCAGGTCGCAGGCAGCGACTATCCGCATTTTCTGGCCGCCGATTGGGATTACGGTTGGCGCGCGCGGCGTATCGTCGAGATGATCGAACAGCAGAAAGGCCGCATCAATCCAGATGCCGTTCGAAAGATGCAGCGAGACGCAAAGAACTTTAACGCGGTTTATCTTGTGCCTGCATTGCTTGAGCTAACAATCACCGACAACCGGTTAAATGACGCACGCAACCTGCTTACAAACTGGGACTATCAACAAACTGCGAATTCCTCCGCTGCTGCCCTGTTTGAAGTTTTCTGGAAGAATCTGCTGGCCGAAACGTTCCACGATGACCTACCCGAAGATGCCCGACCCTCAGGCGGAAGCAGAACGATTGAAATTGTGCGGCAGCTCCTTTCGAAGCCCGATAGCTCCTGGTGGGACAACCGGAAGACGACGCACATTGAAAAGCGGGATGACATATTCCGGATCGCGTTCGGCAAAGCGGTAACCGAACTGGAACAGGAATTCGGCAAGGATTCATCACGCTGGATGTGGGGCGACGTGCATACGGTCTCGTTCCGAAACGCAACGTTCGGAGAATCGGGAATCTCCGTGTTGGAAATGCTGTTTAATCGTGGTCCATTCCGCACCGGCGGCGGATCAGCCGTCGTGAACGCAACATCATGGGATGCTTCGGAATCATACGAAGTAGACTCGCTGCCTTCCATGAGAATGATCATCGATTTGAGCAATCTCAATAACTCGCTCGCCATTCATACAACGGGACAATCCGGACATCCTTATCATCGGCACTACATCGACATGGCCGGCGCCTGGAGTAAAGTCGAATACAACTCCATGCTCTGGGACCGCGATCAGGTCGAAGCAAACGCCGAAGCCACACTGCTACTATCGCCGTAGGTCCCCTGTTTTGCAGGGCATTGCGCTCCATAGGGAGCGCGGACAGCCTGTCCGCATTATGGCCGCAGGCATCTTGCCTGCTTCGCACGAAATGTAGAAACTCCAGCCCTTGACACGCCAATCATCTCGCTTTATATTAGTGAGTGAACATTCACTTATTAAATAAGGAGGATCAATGGCACGACCGGTTTCAAAGTTGAACCAGATAGAAGCAACGGCGATGAATCTGATTGCGTTTCGTGGACTGGCGCAGGTCACCATCAAGGATATTGCGCGGGAAGCGGGATGTGCGGAGGGAGCGCTGTACCGGCACTATCGCAGCAAGGAAGAGATGGCGTGGCTTTTATTTCGTCGCGAAGTCGAGCGATTCGGGATGCGCCTTCGCCCGTTGCTGGAGTCACCCGAAAGTTTTGTTGGGCGCATCGAAGGAGCCATCAGGCTGTTTTGCACATTCTTTGACGAAGACCGGACTATTTTTTCTTTTATTTTGCTTACACAGCACGATTTTCCGAAAGAACGGAGAATTCGAAAAACATACAACCCTGATGATCTCGTGATGGAATTTCTACGCAAAGCAATCGCGGAAGGAACAATCCGAATTCCGGATCCCGCTCTGGCCACAGCCATGGTAATGGGGCTGGTCCTGCAGCCGGCAACCATGATGGCGACCGGCAAGCTGAAAGGACCCATGAGCAAGCGGATTCCGGCGATCAGCGAAGCATGCTGCGAAGTCCTGGGTGTACGTGAAAGGAGGAAGCGATGAACGTCCTTGCAATACTGCTCGTCCTGGGACTCGCAATGATGGTTGTAGAGCGCATTCTTCCGGGGCGTCGTCTCCGTGAAGTACAAAGATGGTGGCTTCGAGCCATTCCTCTGAATGCGATTCAGGCAGGCTGTGTTTACATCGCGGGTGTTGGCTGGGAAAAGTGGATGAGCCGCAATCAGCCATGGACTCTACAGGGCGACACGGCACAGGCTGCATTGCTGGGATATTTCGTGATGACATTCGTTTACTACTGGTGGCATCGCTGGCGACATGCATCAAATTTTCTCTGGCGCCGGCTTCACCAGATGCATCACAGTCCGCAAAGAATTGAAATCATGACCAGTTTTTACAAGCATCCGCTTGAAATCCTGGCAAACGGCATTTTGACGAGCACCGTCCTGTATCTGATTGTGGGTTTGACGCCTGAAGCGGCATCCGGCGCCGTCTTACTCAGTGGCATTGCCGAATTCTTTTACCACTGGAATATTGCCACGCCGCGCCGGCTGGGATACTTCATCCAGCGACCGGAAAGTCATTGCGTGCATCATCAGGAAGGACTCCACAGTTTTAACTACTCTGATCTGCCGTTGTGGGACATGCTTTTTGGCACTTATCGAAACCCTGAAAAATGGAGTGCACAATGTGGATTTGGCGCAAATGGAGAGAATCGATTTTTCGATTTGCTTCGCGGAAAGCCTGTCTCTTCTTACTGATTCTCGGACTGCTTCAGATCTGTGGAGATTTGTTATCTTTCCCAACTCTGAAAGGAGTTGGCGCAATCTCGGTGGCATCTCCGGCTCCAAAAATCTTCACGTCTGTAGAAGGCCTGGAAACTTTTTCTACCAGATACTTCCTGGAATTCAAAGACCGTGAAGGACGTATGCGAAGTGTTGAAATCACACCAGAACTCTATTCGCGCATTAGAGGACCGTACAACCGCAGAAATGTTTACGGCGCGGTGCTCGCCTTCGGTCCCGTCCTGTCAACCAAACCGCAAACCAGAATGATGTTTGAATCCGTGGTTCGTTCTGCTCTCTGCGGCGAGGCCCCGTTGCTGGTAGAGCTTGACATTGATTCGTCACAGATGGCAGGTGATCCTCAGATCCGGTTGGTTCCTTCGCCAAACAGCAGCACCGGCAATCTTCCACTCGTGTTGCACGCGGATTGCAAATGAAGCTGAAGCATTACACCCTGTTCCGAATCATTTTCGGTGTCTATCTGGCGATTCATTTTCTTCAGTTAATCCCCTGGGCTGAAGAATTGTTTTCCAATCAAGGTGTCATTCCGATCCCGTCGTGGAGCCCGATGATCAGCCATTTGTTCCCGAACATTTTTGCTGTTTGGGATGGTCCCCGATTTGTTGTTTCAGTAGTTGCGGTCGCCGCACTTTGCAGCTTGCTGATGTCAGCAGGAATTCAAGATCGATGGATGGCGCTCGGGATCTGGTACATATGGGCGTGTTTGTACGGACGCAATCCGCTGATCGCAAATCCCAGTTTGCCTTTTGTTGGATGGCTTCTTCTGGCCCATGCGATCACCGGCAAAACTGAGGAAACTCGAAGGTCGATTTTTACGGCAGCTTGGATTCTGATGGCGATCGCCTACAGTTACAGCGGCTACACGAAGCTGATCAGCCCCTCCTGGATCGATGGAACGGCGTTGCAGCGAGTCCTGGAGAATCCGTTGGCACGTCCGACCGCGCTTCGCCACTGGATTTTGCTTCTCCCCCAGCCCGTTCTGTGCTTTGCAACATGGTCGGTACTGGCAGCCGAGCTTGCGTTCGCACCGATGGCCTTGATCCGCAGGATGCGCCCAATTCTGTGGAGTTTTATGCTTGCCGTTCATTTACTCCTGATCGTGCTTCTCGATTTCACTGATCTCAGCTTCGGCATGATCTTGATTCATCTATTTACGTTCGATCCGCGATGGTACACGCCTAACCCAACGCGCTTATGCAACGCATCGCCAAGGCTGAGGGTTGCACTATTGACGGGTGACAGGATTGAACCGCAGAATATCGAACAACGGAACTTCGAACCGCAGAAGTTTGGCTCGCCACGCAGACCTTACTTCCTGAAAATCGTCAAAACGGTAAATAGATTCGTAAAACGAACTCTTGCTTCAGTTCACAACGTGGGTAACTAGCCGCGCCGCTGGTGCAAACATTCACAAAGCCCCGTATATTTCCGGTGCGGTGGGAAAGAGACGCGTTGTTCCGCTGCCGAAGTGAAATGAGCAGATCAATCCGGCAAAGAAAAAACACAATGATGAAAACCACACACGAACAAAAACATTCTTGGGCCATGAGGCAACGCCGCTGGACGGCCATCATATATAATCACTCAGGAACGCAAGGCCGACTGAAGCATTCGCAAGTTTTAAGGAATCATGAAAACATCTAATAGAAAAGGAAAGAAGGCGAAGCAGCAATCATCGATGAGTAAGCGGACTCTTGTAGCCGCAATCATCGTGTTGACTGTGCCGGCCGTCCTTTTCTTTTGGCGATTCAACAACCCTAAAGGTGGATCCGAAACGCCGCGCGTTTCTCAAACCCTCACGGCAAAGCTCAATGGAAAGTGGGTTCGCCAGGATGGTGGTTACGTGATCGAAATCCGTGGTGTATCAATTGACGGAAAGCTGGATGCGGCATATTTCAATCCGGCCCCGATCCATATCTATCGGGCCGAAGCGACACAGGAAGGAACGGCACTCAAACTGTATCTGGAACTGCGAGACGTCAATTATCCAGGTTCCTACTACACCTTAACCTACGATGAGAAGGCCGATCAGCTCCGCGGATTTTATTACCAGGCGGTGCAGCAACAGCTCTTCGATGTGACGTTTTCACGAAAGCCATCGTGAACGAATTGGAGATCAAGTGAGACGGATTTTCTTTGTGATCCTCCTGTCCCTGTCATCGGTTGTTTTGGCTCAGACCGGACAACAAGCGGCCACTACCGAAATTCCGGATGATACGAATCCAACCAAGGCCGTATTGTTCAGCATTCGTGATGAATATTACAATTTCCGGTCTGATTCATGGACGAATTTCGTAATCTTGCGCGCGGATCAAGCGCTCCTGGAAAAGAGCAAGCTGAAGCCGAAAGGAATGATTTTGCGGGGTGATCTCCCGATTGCGTCCGGACATGTTGGTGAGACCACGCAAACAGGACTTGGTGACCTTTATTTTCAGTCTCTCCTTTTTCCACATTTGCGAAAGACCTTTGTTTTTGGAGCAGGCGCCGGTGTGGTCTTGCCTACCGCGACAGATTCTCTTCTTGGATTCGGAAAATGGCAAATCGCACCACTGGCTGTGCCGGTCTGGTTTTTTCCTCCAAGAAGAGGATTTATGGAAGGCTACTTTCTCGTGAAGTTCCAGGACTTTTATTCTTTCGCAGGAAAATCGAACAGATCCGATATCCACTACTTTCTGGTCACTCCCACCGTTCAGTACCGCATCAATAGAAAAATTTGGATTTTGCTGGACACAGAAATGAAGACAAACTGGCTTGCGGAGAACCGTACGAGTTTTCGCTCCGGCATTCAATTGGGAAGGATGTTCAGTCCCAAAATCGGATTCTGGATCAAGCCGGAGATACCCTGGGGAAACAACCGAGAGGCGGATTGGATTTTGAAGTTCACAATAATCCTTGCGAGATAGGCTAAAGATTCAGAACGACACAAATGCTTGTCCCCCCACCAAGTAGTAAACTTGACAGGATCCTTAGGAACGCTATAAAGACTATATGAAGACTCTCACAATTACGGAAGCAAAAAAGAATCTTGGTAAATGGCTTTCCGCTGCTGCCCGGGGCGAGGACCTGGGGATTATCATTGGCGCAGATATTATCGCCCTGCGGAAAACGGAAGTTGAATCTACAGACTATGCGCAGCGCCTCTATGGGGCAACTTCGGAACAGGTCGCTGCGCTGGAGAAAGCCACCAACCGTCGCTATCGAAGGCTGAAGCAATCTAAGAAGCTGGTCGCGGTGACCGCGGAGCAATTGAGGATGATGCTTGAATAAGCTTTTGTCGATCGACCCTGCTGTGATGCAGCGATTGCGGAGGTTGTCGAAGGCGTCCATAAAGCTACTGGACTAAAGTCCAAATCGTATGGCTAAAAAAGGAAAGTAAGTTAGGCTTACGAATCGACATTGTGAGTAGAAACGATCGACGTGTGGAAAAGATCCCAGGGTGCTTCTCTAGTAAATTAGTATTAATACATTGGTACAACAAAAAAAGGAGGATTAAAAATGGAACGAAAGACAATGAAAGCGCTCATTTTGAGCGCGCTTTCTGTGTTGACCGTCGCAATCATGTTTATTGGTGTTTCAGCACCGGCGCAGGCACAGGAAAAGAAGCCGAACATCGTCATCATCTGGGGGGACGACATCGGCTACTGGAACATCAGCGCCTACAACCAGGGCATGATGGGCTACAAGACGCCAAGCATCGATCGCATCGCGAAAGAAGGCGCGCTTTTTACCGACTGGTACGGCCAGCAGAGTTGCACCGCTGGACGCTCCGCGTTCATTACGGGACAGAGCGGCTTCCGTACCGGCAACCTTAAAGTCGGCTTACCCGGCGCGCCGGAAGGTTTGCAGGCACGCGACGTTACCCTTGCCCAGTTGCTCAAGGCGCAGCCGGTTACTGAAAGTTCTTAATCAGATCCGGGCGGCAACTTGTGAGGCCGACTTTTGGCTTCCAACCAACAAAGTAAACGCGGGCGGCCAGCAGTTATTTAAACGCATTCACGGCATTTTTTCAAGGATGTCGATTTATGGGATCGGCAGCAAACACCTCACCGATGAAGAGCTTAAAGAAGGCAGCTTTAGTTTTGATTTTGATCTTGCGGACACCCTCTATATTCACCTTGATCCGCTTGAAGTAGTCATCCAAGAAAATGACAACACGCGGCTGCTTGATAACCGCTACCTTTTCTCGGTCCGGCCGGCTGAGCGCCGATGGTATGAATTGGTTGCTCCTAAAATCTTCGGTGCGATCAACCACAAAGAACAGTACACCGAGATTCTGTATAGTTGGTATATTTGCCATCATCCGCCTTTGAAACGGTATCACCAACGTTACCGCGTTGTCTTTCAAATGGAACGCCTTATAAAAGACCATCGTGCTTTTGGGTATGTCTCAAAAGCCGAGTACCGCGCAGTCAAACAACCGGGCGAAGAGATGGATTTCGTAATTCGCTATTTTCCTGGCAAAGGAGCAGAGGAATCAATTGGTCGGATTAAGACTGCTCTTCAGCAGCGCAAGAGGCGAGAACCTGTAATGGCAGTCGATGAACATCCAACCGTCGTTACCACCAGAGCAGGGGATATGGTTCCGGCGATCGATACTGAACTTCTTGAAGAACTGCGTAAACGAGGTATCGCTCTTGGCCGCGCTAAAACCATTCTTGCCAATACCGAACCTGATTTCGTTCGCGATCACCTCAAACTGTATGATGATCACTTTGCCAGCGGCAAACTTCAAAGCATGAAAAACCCTGTAACCATTCTTATTTCCCGCATTGAGGAAAAGGCACCGTTCCCGCCGAATTTTGAAACCATAAAGGAACGTCTTGAACGCGAAGCCATGCAGCAAGCCAGTGAAAAGAAGGCCCGGGAGCTAGGCCGTCTTCAGACAAAGTACAAAAAGTATAGGACTGAACTAATAGACTCTTTTATGCGTGACAACGTGTCGGGGTCCCGGCTGAATGAGTTAATGGATCAAACCCGAAGGGGAGAGCGAGAAAAAAATCCTTCCTACCGGGAGGATGTTATTGAAAAGATCGCAGCAGCTACCGTCCGCCAGGAACTCGCGAAAGAAATTTCCTTCATGAGTTTCTCAGAGTTCTGCCAACAATCAATCAGTGCTGAAACTACAGGTCCAGCGGCACAAAAGGGTGTTGAACAATAGTTTGAACCGATTCAACGCTACCGCTCTACATCCTAACGGTTGTTAACCAACTGTTTATCAACAGGTTAACTGGTTCGCCCCGTCGCCGTCGTTACCGCCGGCTGCCCGCATTTTTTCTCCGTCATTTCGTTACCACTCCGTTCCTCCGATGCCCTTCGCTATCGCGTGCGGAAAAATGCGGGCAGCCGGCGCTAGACGCCCCTCCGCGCAGCGTGCCTATCGGCCCGGCGGCTAGCGCCGCTCTGCGCGTTCGGCTTCGCTATCGCTACGGGCGACGGGGCGAAAAACGGGCGAACCTGCAAACAGGGGAGTGCCGCTGGGGAATTTGACTCACTACTAATAATGTAGTAGAATATGACTACCGTTCCTTTCCAACCCTCAACCCTTCTTTTGGATTGTAACCCAGGTGTATCAGCCGCAAAAGTGTAACAAGAGCATTTGCCTTTGTTCACGGCAAAAAATGCCCGGAACTGGTGCGCCTCCAAACAATCCAAAAGGAGGCAAAAATGCAATCTACTTTGCGTGGCAACACTCGTCCCACCCGGCATCGCTCAGATGATGACAACGGAAAGAAACACATTGCTGAAGGGCAGATGAACGAGCTCGCAAGAGAAACATGCTGGGATCAAAAAACGCGTGAGATGATTACAATGCTTGGCCCACTTATAGACGCAAACGGCGAGGCCCTTTGGTGCCTTAACCCTGCGTATCCTGCCCAGAAATTCACCGTCGAAGAAGCTATCCGGGAGTGGGGCAACAACTTGGAGATTTTCGTCTGCGTCTTGACGATTCTGGACCAGTACAAGCAATGCCTGCAACAACTCTCCGAAGACTCCCGCATAATTTCTGAGTTGCAAAAGAGACTCAACGCTCGTTAACAACCGTTAACAACCAAATAATTTTCAAAGCGAACCTTGAGTGGTTCGCTTTTTTTACTCGTGTGATAACCTCTAGTGAAAAAGGTGTGATGGAATACTGGCTCATTTCCGGCGGTCTTTTTCTTCTAACCACCGCCTTGGCTATTTACCTTTACGACCGGAAGAGGGAGGCTATGAAGAAAAAGACATCTTTGGTATTGTCACCGAAAATCGTGCTCTCCAGCAATCCTATTAATCCCGCACAAGAACAGGACAATTCGGGACGAGAGATTCTCTCCCGTCTACTTGATTCAGCAGTCGACTATTTCCAGATCCCTACACTGGGACCCCGGTTGCCCGGGTTAGTCGGTACCGTGTATGAACGGTTTCAACTGGCCTATAACCAACTGAGCATTGAGCAACGTCAGAGGTTTCTTAATAACTACATCGCTTGGATTAAGAAAGTCTATGAAAACGCCGGGGAACTTGATCGACTCAAACTGGATCTCCGGATTGAACAGGTCAGAAAGGAAATCGAGCTGCAGGAACAACTAAAGAAACTGAAACAGGTTGAAGAGCAAGGTGATATCAAGATCGAGATTGACCGGCAAAACCTTGAGAGTTTAAAACAGGATGTCCGCCTTAAAAAACTTCAAGGGGATGAAATCCAAGCAAGAATTGATAAAATGAACGCGCCGCCGCCGAAACAACCACGGCCACTCTCCATACCAGAAGAGATCGAGAAGGAAGTAGAAGAAGCGGCGGAATCAGAGATACGCCTTGAAGAACTCAGGCAAAGATTGAAGGCCCGCCGGCCTCAATACGAGCAGCGAATCGATCAACTGATAAATGCGCGTCTCGACAGACTCAGGAATAGAATGTGAAGCGAATCTACCTCGGCAAAAACCCTGACGAAAACCCTCTGCGATTAACTACCCAACAGCGGGAACAAAGCCACATGCACGTCATCGGGGGAACGCGCACCGGAAAAAGCAAGTTCCTGGAGTGGATGATCCGCCAGGACCTCATGAACGGGCAGGGTCTGTGCCTGATCGATTGGCACGGCACTTTATATCATGACGTGCTTCAATTTTGCGCCCACCTGGGTATTGGTTTAGAAGGGGACAGACGATCCGTCATTTTACTGAACCCGTCCGCGCCCGATTTCATCACCGGCTTCAATCCGTTTATCAATCCGGGTCCGGATATTTCCACATCAGTCAACCAGTGGATTGACGCCATTGTCCGGCCCTTTGGAGACATGAACACGAACCAGATGCCGACCTTGGAGCGGACGTTACGAGTGGTTCTCCATGTTGGCGCGGAGCAAGGCGAGACGATCATCAATATGGCCCACCTTACGGAGCCGGACCAGCGCCAGCTCCGGGACTACGCCATAGCTACGGTAAAGGATTCGTATATCCGTTCTCAATTAAAAAGGTTCCAGCGAATCAAAAGGGAGCAAGACTGGGAATCAAAAGTCCTTTCGACCGAAAACCGGTTTAGCCGTTTTATCGGTTCTCTGGGGGTCAGGCGGTTCATGGGCTTAAAAGAGGGGAACATCGACCTTCTGGACATCATGGATAACCAGAAAATCCTTCTGGTAAACCTGGGTGATTCGGGTTTCCTTGACCGGACCGCCGCCCGGCTTTTTGCTTCCAACCTGCTTTACGAGTTTAAGAGGATTGCGATGCAGCGCGCCGACCGGGCCAAAGGAAGCCGGGAAAAGCCGGCGTTGTTCCTTCTCTACCTGGATGAATTTCAAGAATACATCACCGAAGACATCACTGCTATTTTAGACCAGACTCTCAAAGGGGGGCTGCACATGATCCTGGCTCACCAGCACCGCGGCCACCTAGCTGATCATCCGGCCCTGGAAAAATCCATTGCCACCAACGCCCGGATTAAAGCGGTATTTGGCGGCCTGGATTTTGAGGACACCGCCTATTTCGCCAATGAGATGTTCCTGCCCGATCTTAACACCCGAAAAATAAAAAAGGCTTACTACCACACCATTCATCTTTACAAAAAAATATATGAGACAACCCGCAGCTTTGGCACGATTGAAAGCACAACTGTTGCCTCCGGACACAGCCGGGGAACCGGTACAATGAGTGGAAGCGGGCATGTTAATGGCAGGGGAATGACCAGTCAGGCCGGGCAGAGTTTCGGGGGACCGGTAGAAGGGTGGAGCGATCCCGGCGAAGTGTTTCAGTACCAGAGCAATTCTGAGGGATTTTCAGAGTTTTCCTCAGAGTCTTCATTCGATGCGAGTTCAGACTTTGAAGGAGAAAGTGAATCAACGGCCCAGACTACCGGCCGGACGCAATCAACCACGGTATATCCTGTCTGGGAACCTATTCCAACCCAGGAACTTGGCAGCGAAGCCGAGTGGTCCCTTGAAGAAAAGAGGTCAAAGATTGCTGAAATGCTAATGTGCCAGATGCAGCAGCACTGTTTCATTAAGCTGGACCGCGCGCCGACACAACCCATGTGGGTGCCCACGGTTAAGGATCCCGGTTATTCCGCCGGCTACATGCTTAACTATCAAAATAAAGTTTACGATCAGCAGAAGGCCCTGCCGGCCCCGGAAGTTGACCGGCTGATTGAGGAAAGCGAGCAGCGGTTCCTTGCAAAGGTAGAGCCTGTAAAAAAGGGAAGTGAAGCCAAGACGCTCCAGGAACTCGATGAAGAGGATATCATTGAGTAATCCACTTGACCCGGTCATTTGGGCCAGCCTATAATGGAGTAGTTGTTAACCACTGTTAACGGTTAACAACGCGTAATGTTATGCGGCCATACTCGCACCCACAGGTACTGCCCGGACTTTTCTCCCGGTTGCCGATCCGCAGCCCGGGGTTTGAGCTGACAGAAAGGGACATTGAGATCCTTCGGTTGGTCCACGAGTACCGGCTGCTTTTATTTGATCACCTTCAAGCCCTCACCGGGCGATCTTACAAAGCGCTCCATCGAAGGATTTCGAAGCTGGTGGAAAATAAATATATTCAAAAAATTGATCGCAGTCATTTTCAAAAGCAAATTTTCGCCATTGGCAACGGGGCAATCCCAATTCTGATTGAAAGAGGCTATGCGCCGATGGCCCTTTCTGATTACCGGGCCAGAGCCAATGAACTGAAGGATCTTTTTCTGCAACACGAGCTCATGATTGTGGATATTCACGCAAGCCTGGCTCTCGCTTCCCAGCCCAGCTCTTTCAAGCTCGTTCAGTGGCAGGAAGGCGTGGACCTTCACGATACCGTAACCTTTACGGAACAGGGGAAAGAGCATCGGCTCCCGGTCCGGCCAGACGCTTTCTTTACTCTGGAAGATCAACGAAGACCCGCTGGCCAGAACCGGATCCACTATTTTCTTGAAGCCGATCGCTCCACCACCGACCATCACCGCTTTAAGAAAAAAATGAAAGCCTATCATCAGTACCACCGCCAGGACCTCCACACCAAAAAGCACGGCATCAAAGGATTCCGAGTGGTAACGGTGACGCTCACCCGAGAACGCGCATTAAATCTCTGTCAGGCCACGGCCGACATCATAGGCCCAGGAAAGCATTATCTTTTTGCACCGATCGGCAATGTTTCTCTCTCTCAGCCAGACCCGATCTTTGGAAACATTTTTATAACTCCCAAAGATTACGAGGACTACTATGCCCAGGCCCGCAAAAAACCGTACCAGGGAAAACGCCATTTTATAACGGATGCCCTCAATGCAATGTTGAAGCAGCCGGCCGAGAGCTGGCATCCATTGTTTCCGCCGCTTCGTCAACCTTTGACACAGAACGCATAACCCCGTAAATAATCTACCAGGGGAGCATTCAAAGCCTCTGTCCGTTCCTGCCTTTCTCCGGTAACCCAGTTGTCGCAGCGGTACAGAAAAGATTCGCAAGCAAGTTTCTTTCCACCCGCAACGATGGGAGGTATCACTGGATGAACGAGAGCTCGTTCAGTGAATCGCGACCGCCAGGCTCTCGCTTTCAGTGCGTGTCGTAGATGGACGGCCAGAGGCCCGCTCTCCCCAAAAGAAAATCCTTCAAAACTCGTTGCAAAAGAAAAATATGTGAGGGGTTCTTGTATAGAAAAAGAGATAAGATTTATTCTTGTTTTTCTGTACAAGACACAGGGAGTCCAGTGAAGCTCGGGCGAGCCAGCGTTCAGCCTTTAGTTACGCTCCGAACATTTCCAAGGCGAACAGCTTTCCTGCTTCCGCCCTTCCTTCCTGCTTGCATGCTGTCGACAGGTTTTATATAGTTCATTTATCATGAGTTGGCGATGCCTTCTCGCTGTTTGCAGTCTCCTTTTTCCGGTGTGCGCGTTTGCTCAATACGAAATCAGCGTAACGGAAATTACCGTCTGGGTTCGCGTCCTGGATTCTTCCGACAATCCAATCAAAGGCCTGGTGAAGGAAGATTTTGAAATCTTTGAAGATGGCAAAATGCAACCACTAACGTGCTTTCAAGAACGCGACAGTGAAGAAGTGGAAGAGGCAATCACCACTCAAGAGAAAATTGACGTCACCGCAAGCATTCCACCACGTCGGTTCGTGTTGTTTCTGGACCTGTTCAATACATCACCGCCGGAGTATCTGAGGGTGCGTGCGAAGATGGAAGAATTTCTGAATCAAATTAAAGGTAAGAATTGGGAGGTCATGCTCGCAGCTTTAACCGACAAAGCAGAGCTCGGAGTGATCGCTCCCTTTACCTCTAACTTTGCCGTTATCAGAACCTTGCTTCTAAAAGCACCTGCAAATGGAATGCGTGATGTCCGGACCAGAAACAACTTGCGGGACATCCGTCAGTTGTTGGAACACGCTCTTGAATGGGGCGGCGACATAGACGACCCTATACGCAGAGCCTATCAATTGGCGCAGATTTATTCAAAAGAGGAAGAGGAGAGGAGTGAGCTTTCTGTCGAAGCCCTGGAGAGTTTTGCCGCTCATCTGATCAAGGAACGGTCGGGTGAAGAGCACACGGCGATTGTTTATGTCTCCGGTGGATTCAATGCGGAGCCGGGCCGCCAATACTTTGAAATCATCAATGATTTTCTGGAAAAGCTGGGTCAAAAATTCGACCCGGTAGAGTTTGCGATGCGCTTTCCGCGAAGCTCATCTGAAACGAAATTCGAGATTCGCAGAATGATTAAAAACAGTGTTGGCAAGTTAAACAAACAAAATATCACGCTCTACACAATCAATACCCGCGGAATGTATGATGCAGGCGACAATATTGATATTGCGAATTCGACACTTGTGCAATTCGACCACAGCTTCTTGCAGGACTATCAAGAGTCTCTCGCACAGATTGCAGAAGAAACCGGCGGAATTTCCTTTCAAAATTCCCAGAATTTTAAAAAAGGGTTGGATCTGATTTTGACTGATCTGAGTCACCAGTATGAAATGTGTTACAGCGCTTCGAATCGAAAGACTGCTGGAAAGTATCGTAAGATTGAGGTGCGGGTGAAGCGCCCTGGAGCGCGAGTACGTCACCGAAAGGGATATGTCAATTAAGTAAATGGAATGCAATTTCTTCACAAGTTCCTGGTGCCTAACGGTTTTGGGGTTATCTCGAGAGGGCTCGCCGCTTCCAGCCCACCCCTTCGATTCCGGTTCATGGTATAGTTGCACTGTTAAGGAGGTCAATCAATGATGAAACACGAAGAGAGGCAGGCTGCCAGCTCCATTCAACTAACCTTGGAACTCGCTCCTGTATATCTTGGAAAGGTTGCAGACTCTAAGCAGACAGCCGATGTACTGACAGGTTATTCACGTATGGCAGATAGTCCAGAAGGCGGACCGACGGCTTTTAGATACTTCTGGGACCCGTAGACGACCATGAGTCGACTAAGTTCTCAAGAAGACCTTCCTGTACCAAAATCGGGCGTTTACTTCGCCTCGGTTGATAACGAGGGGATTCTCATGAATTTGGTCGACAACCAGTACTTTGGACTCTCCACGATTAGTTCCGTAATATGGCAGGCTCTTCAGCGTCAGGCGTGTAGAGAAGATTTGTTGGTGGCGTTACATGACGTACTGCATGGTCTTACGACTGAGGAAATGATCGAAATTTGCGAAATGCAAATTCGTTGCTTCATGAAGCTCGGCTTGCTGTGCGCACAAGCTGACCAAGCGATCAGCCACAGTTGGCTCAGGCCGGTTGTCGCTGTCGAGCCTGTCCGGTTTGAGCTCTCACAATCTACTGTCCTCCGTACGCGCTTTTCCTGGATCTTTGCCATTAAACTGTATTGGGCAGCTCTTATTTCCCGTCGGCATATCAGTCGTGTTGGCATATTAGGCACCTTAGAACGTCTACCGCAATTCACCACGGGGCACTTGACAGAGCCTTGTGAGAAAAAATTATACAGCGTTGCTAAGGCTTATTTCATCTCTCGATTACCCTTTGCCCAGAGCCGCGAAGATTGCGTTGTGCGTTCCCTTGCTTTAGTGAGGGTTCTGCGGTCACATAATCTCCCCGCGACGGTTTGTTTTGGCGTTAAGAAATTCCCTTTCAAGGCGCATGCATGGGTGGAAACCGGACCGTACGTCATTAACGAAAAACATTCTACAGTACGGGAGTACTGTGTGATCGCACGATTCTAAGACATGAATACATATGGGTTCGTTTTCGAGTATGATGTAGATGCTGGACCAACTGAGGCAGACTCCCCAAATCCCTTTTCCCCGAATGGAAATCCTCGTACCCATGTTTACCCTTTTCTTAGTACACCGGAGGCGTTAGGTGAGACTCAACCAATCAGGGAACGTGAAGTGCTATTGGTGTACGCCGGCCGGATTGACAATCGTGAAGAAATAGCTTACCGGCTGGCAAGGCCTAGAATTGCGACCAGCGGCGATGGCTATATTTTGTCACAGGCTTATTTACATTGGGGCAAGACATTTCCCCGATTTGTTCTGGGTGAATATAGTTTTGCCCTGTATGATCGACGCAAGCGTCTGCTGGTCGCAGGTCGAGACGCTTTTGGCGTGGGCCTGCTGTTCTTTCACCGGAGCAGGCGGTATATTCGTTTTGCTTCTAATCTCGACCTCTTGCTTTCCGCACTCCCTGAGGAACCGCCACTTGATCCCGATTCCTTCGTAGAGTATTTCGCGGAAGGTGGGGGATTGGGAAGTACTCGCACGATGTTCAAGGGAATTTCAGGATTGGAGCAAGGGACGGTCTACTGTTGGGATGGCCATGAGGGTAAGCAGCATTACATCTGGCAACCAGAGCCAGATTACGAGATTAATTATATAAACCCCGATGAATACGATGATCATTTCCGATATCTTCTGTTTTCTGCTGTCAAGGCTGCCTTGCGTTGTAGTGGAAATATCTTTCTGGAAGTCTCCGGCGGGCTAGACTCTTCAACTGTATGCTCTGTAGCCGCACTACTGCAAGGATCTTCTGCGTCATTGGCTCATGGCATGTTTGCTCTGTCGCTTATGTGCAGCAAAACTCTTGAAAGCGACGAAAGTTTCTTCCAGTTGGAAATCGTCCGCAAATACGGGCTGAAACATTATACATTGGACCGGGACTTGTATTTGGAGTTCGGAGTTATAAACACCGAACATTTTCGATCACAGCCGGACTGCTCTATACTCTTGGGAGG
>Ga0247727_10008654_pt1 | contig 18802 bp, 15 predicted proteins | sample WisWelCaveWW1625_FD_202498 | JGI IMG/M metagenome (GOLD analysis project Ga0247727, IMG submission 202498) | Biofilm microbial communities from Wishing Well Cave, Virginia, United States - WW16-25 | ecosystem: Environmental > Aquatic > Deep subsurface > Groundwater > Cave microbial mat | place... | reverse complement strand
TATAAAATAGTTTTTGAACTCAGGACTCCATACTTCACCACCTCTTTGGTAAGGCGGCTCAAGATCAAGCTTTTTGAGCTGAAACTGATCTGCGAACCATGCAATTGATTGTGGTTTTACCTTCTTTGTTAGCATAACCTTGGCGAACCTCCTAGATTTTTTTACCAAATCATGTAGTTTCCGTGTTTGGCCTATCTTCAAGCTTCAGTTTCCGAAACAAACAATAGCTTTGAACTGGACATTTATCACAGCCAGGGTTTTTAATCTTACAGACCGAGGAACATAAATCAAGAACGGCAAGATTAAAATCTCTTGCATTACCTTCTGGGATTAGAGTTTGCGCCATCTCAATAAGTCTTTTATTTCTAGCTGGATTTTGGGGTAGTGGTTCTGCGATACCATAAATACGGTAAAGAAATCTTGCGACGTTTGTATCGACAATTGGAACATTGTGATTATGCGCAAAAGCAAGCATGGCTCTGGCAGAGTAGTCTCCAACACCTGGCAAGGCAAGTAACTCATTAAGAACAGTTGGAATCTCACCATGCTCACGATTGAGTATTTCTTGAGCCAATCGAGGCAATTCATCAGCACGGTAAACAAAACCTAATGGAGCAATTATTGGTTTAAGTTGTTCGGGTTGTGCCATTGCGAGAGCCTCTATACTTGGATATCGATGCACGATTTCATTATAGGCCGCAACCACCTTTTCTCTGGCAGCGGTTTGTTGGAGTAGTTTCTCTGCAAGTAAAACCTTATAAGGGTCTCGTGTCTCTCGCCAGGGAAAAGAACGCTGATTTTTCTTAAACCAATTTAGCAAATGAGTTTGAATATTCCTTCGTCGCTTATAAATTATTTCTTTTATAGCTTCGGCTACAGCACTTGCCAAGGGCGGAGGAACAGCGTCTGAAACTTGTGTAACTTGCTGAGTCAAATTTCCTCGAAGCTCATAACTTTCGGGGAACCCTTGCAACAACATTGCTTCAAATATACTAACGCGCCGTTTTCCACCTGGGTGAATATGAATTTCTCTATGCCCATATGCCACCGTCCAACTTGGCTCATTCCATTTCAATCTGCGAAATGATCGCCCATTTTGATCTGACCCATTCTTAAATTTAGCCGATTTCGGATTCATCGTCCAATGATTAGGGTGGCGGGAAATTTCTTTCCTTTCAATATTTCGTCGAAAAAAAGTTGGTTTGGGTAACTTACCAATGACGTCTTTAACGGTTATAACTTTTCCCTCGCCACCTGTGGGAAATTCAAATTTAAGATTTGGATACAGGTTTTTGTTAATTCCAACAACGAAAACGCGCCGGCGTTTTTGCGCTACACCAAATTTTCTTGCGTCTAATTCTTGCTCAAAAATCTCAAAACCTGCGTCTGCAAAAGCTTTTAGAACAGCCTGGAAATACTTGCTATGTTTATTAGACTTTAATCCGGGAACGTTTTCAAATACAAAAAAATCAAGGTTAAACTCTTGATTCAAAACTTTAAGAATCTCAGCATAACGAAAAGGAAGTTTTTGGCGCGGGTCATTACGTTTTTTGTGAACGTTACTAAGAGAAAAGCTTTGGCAAGGCGGTCCTCCAATTACGCCACAGGGCTTAATGTCTGGCGCAGCATTACGAATAAGTCTAACAATATCGCCATCACTCAGTTTTGACAAATCTTGTTGTTGAGCTATTCTTCTTTTAGCATTCCAATTATAAGTTTTTACGGCGGATTGGGAAATATCTATTGCAACAATAGGCCAAAACCCTTGTTGGCGAAAACCTAAATCCATTCCACCAGGGCCGGAGAATAAACTGATCACAGGTATCAGTTGCCGTGACATCTATAGCCTCAACAAAAAATTAGAAGTCAAAAAACTAGAACAAACCAATTTTATTTCCGTCTAGATTTCACAAATTCGCTCACCATCTTATCCACCTGCTCGCCGCTCATTTTGCCGGCGCCGTATTTTTTTTCATCGGCTTCGCGACTCGCCAGCCACGGTTTGTCAGCAGGCACCGGCATCGGTTTCACTGAACCCTTTCGCGAAACATCGGAAGACAATGCTTTCTGATAAGGAAACTCAGCCGCGCGCGTTGATGAAGAGGGAAGCGAAGGCCGCCACGCGCCGGTCTCGCGCGCCATCGACAGCGGTTTGGTCTCCCACGCCACGCGTTTGATGTTGATGAGATGAACCGGGCCGATGTTATCGCTCGTAATGTTGCCGCCGTACGAGCCGCAACCCAGCGTCATACTGGGATCGAGCTCGGTCGTGTAACCGACCGCGCCAATGGCGGCGGGTGAGTTGACGATAATGCGAAACGCCGGCTTCTTCAGCGCAAATTGCATGACCACGTCTTTGTCTTGCGCGTGAATCGCCAGCGTGTGGCCGCGGCCGCCGAAATTGAGCAGCTCCATGCAACGCTCGCAGCCTTTTTGCCAACCGTCTTCGATAAACAGCGCAAACACCGGCGAAAGTTTCTCCGCCGAGAGAGGAAATTGTTTGCCCACTCCGGCGAGGCGCGCGACCAAAACCCGCACGTCATCCGGCACCGAAAATCCGGCCGCGGTCGCAATACGCTGCGGCGACTGGCCGACCATTTCGGCATTGATGCGAAAATCTGGCGTCACCAAAACTTTTGCAACTTTATCGGCTTCGGCGTCGCTCAGAAAATACGCTTTCTGTTTTTTCAATTCTTCCATCACGCGATCGGCAACCGGCGCATCGACAACCAGCGCTTGCTCCGAAGAGCACAGCGTGCCCCAGTCAAACGTTTTTCCTGCCACTGCATCTGCTACGGCCTTCGGAACATCGGCGCTGCGATCAATATACACCGGCACATTTCCGGGGCCAACGCCGTATGCAGGTTTGCCCGCCGAATACGCCGCGCGCACGAGTCCAGTTCCGCCCGTCGCGAGAATGACGGCGACATCGCGATGCCGCATCAATTCATTCGTGCCTTCGTTCGTTGGAATCGACAGGCATTGAATGAGTCCCTCCGGCGCGCCGGCGCTGATGGCGGCCTGTTGCACCACGTGCACCGATTCCTGCGTGCAATTTTTCGCGCGCGGGTGCGGCGACACCACGATGCCGTTGCGCGCTTTCACCGCGATGATACACTTGAACATCGCCGTCGAGGTCGGATTCGTCGTCGGCACCACAGCCGCAACGACACCAAACGGCTCGGCGATTTCGAGAATTTTCTTTTTCGCGTCTTCGTTGATGACGCCAACGGTTTTGATTTCCTTTATATGCTCATACAAATCGCGCGTCGAGAATTGATTCTTGACGGTTTTATCCGCGACCTTCCCGTATTTCGTCTCTTCGACGGCCAGCCGCGCGAGCCGTTCGCTCGCTTTAAAACCGGCCTCGCACATCGCCGCGACGATGCGATCGACCTGCTCCTGCGAAAATTCTTTGTAGCGCAAATAAGCTTCGCGCGCTTTCGCCACGAGCGAGCGGACTTCCTGGATGGATTGGAGGTCATTGTCCATGAGAGGGGGCATGTTTGTTCCTAGGCCAAATGTTTACCGTTATCACCGAATTTTCTGTCTTCAATAAAATACAAATTTGTGTTTACCGCCGAGCTTTCCGGCTTTGGCTCCTTGCTTGCGTTTACGGCATGCCAAATCAATACAAATGACATAAAAGATGACAAGATAACGGCAATCCAGTTGATGATTCCGCTACGGCCGCTTGCGATAACAGCGATATTTACGCCCGCCATGAGAGCATTGGCTCCAATCACTGAGACCAATTCGAGTGTTATGTTTGTTCGGTTCATAATATTTCTATCGGCTTCGACGCATGGTGATTGGCTTACAATCTTTCGATTGCTTCCGGAGAAAGGCCGGTGGCTTCCGCGATAACAAGTGGATCAACTTTTTTCTGAAGCAGGACACGAGCAATTTGTTCACGTGCACCAGAGACCACGCCGCGCTGATCTTGTATCACCATCATTTTCTCGTCGAACGCTTCCCATTCTTCCCTGGTCATATTGGCGCGGCTGGCCAGCTCAAAGGCTTTCAAATAAGGCGCGCTGTTTAATTTATCCGGAATGACCTGCAGCTTGCCGGCATGCTTGATGAAATAGCACCATTTTTCGATCGGCGTTTCCAGCTCCTCTTCTGTTTTAGTGAATTTGGGCAGCTCGATAAAGTAATGACGGATTTCGTCCAGATAACAATTGCCCGTCACCGTTTCCCTGGATTCGTGGCAGGAAAGATAGTGCTCGAAGTCATGGAACATCGTGAAATCAAGAATGCTGATGCCGATCACTTGATTCAGCTTGGGATAATCCTGCCCGCTGGCAAGCTGCCCAACGTAGGCCTTGCAAGCGTTGAAGTAAATTCGTTTCTTCATGCCCTCGACGTATTCAATTTGCATTTCAACGACAAATTCAACGCCGCGATTGTCGCGGCATTTGACATCCAGAAAGCTGTGCTTGAGCGAAGGGACTCTCGGCGCCTGATACGGATCGAGAATATGGACATCGGCGATGGCGCGGCTTCCTTCGAGGCCAAGAACGGCGTTGAGGAAGCTGATCAAAACCTCTTTGGCTTTTTCATTGCCAAAGACGCGCTTGAAAACGAAATCGGTGCGTGGATCGGCGAATTGCATGGGATTATCCTCGCAAGAAGATGACTTGACAGAATGCTGGTCTTTTCTTTTTAATTTAACAAATTTCTCTTGAGTTGGCAAGATGAATTTTCCCGTGCCGCTCATGTTCCCAGCGCCAATCCGGTGAGCAAATAATGCGTCGCCAGATTCGCAAACTCGCCCCAGCGTTGCGCAAATTTTCGCAGCTCCTCTTCCGATTTTTCTCTGCCGTTGAAATAAAAATGCTGCACCGCCTTGCGCACGCCAAGATCGCCCGCCGGAAAAGCATGGCCGCGTCCGAGACAGCGCGCGAGAAACCAGTCCACCGTCCAGCGGCCAATGCCGCGCAGCGCCATGAGTTGCTCCGCGATTTCATCATCTGATTGTTGCGATAATTTTTCCAGATCGAGTTTTCCATCACTCACCGCCTTTGCCAAGCCGATAGTATATTCGGATTTTTTCTCGGTGAATTGGAGTTGCCGCAAGCTGCTCACTTTCACCCGCGCTAATTTTCCCGGTGTTGGAAAGGCATAATAGGTTTGTCCATCAATCCTGAGTTTCTCGCCATAACGTCGCACCAAACGGCTACGCACGGTGAATGCAAATTGCAAATTGATTTGCTGCGCTGTAATCGAAGTGACGAGCGATTCAAACGGAGTGGTCTTGAGTGTCGGACGCAAACCGTAGAATTTTTGCGAAAGCTCGCGAAGAACGGGATCGCTTTTCGCGAATTGATAAAATTTCTCCAGTGGGAAATCCAGCCCGAGAATTTTGCGGGCGATATGTTCGGCTTGTTGCCAGGCTGTGTGTGATCTCGTGGCTGGTTCGAGATTCAGCGTGACGCCATCGTTGGATTCTTGCAAAGAGAGCAAGAAATGTCTATCGCCATTTTTGAAGGCTTTGTGAAAAACCGCGCCGTCGAAATAATTCGCCGCGTCTTCGCCGTAGGCTTGATAGCGGCGGAAGGTGAGGGGAAAGTTCAATAAACTATCAGGTATCGCGATTTGTTTCGGCATGTCGAAAAAAGTTTATTGCAATAAATAAAAGCCACTCTAAAAGCATCCCAAGTTATGTGATTATCTCATAAATTTTTCTTGTAATGCTTTGATAAGAGTTTTAGCTTCTTCTATTTTTATAGAATACAATTCCGATCTCTCGTAAAACTCTAATGCTTGCCGTGCAAACGAAAGAGCCGATTTAAGATTGTGACGTTCGGTCTCGGTGTAGGCCAAAATCAGTGAAATTCTCCCGATGGTGCCGCGTTTCTTCATCTTCTTTGCCAATTCTAAACCCTCGCTGCCGATGGTAAAGGCTTGGTCATAGTGACCGAGTTTATAATTTATATCCGCGAGCATTCCTAAAGTGCTCGCCAAGAGCAGTTCATTCCGTACCTGCAGAATCGGCACGATTTTTTCCAATGCGCCTTTCGCCTCGATAAGCTTGCCTTCCGAAGCAGCTAACAATGCCAATTCTCTATCAAAAAGTATCACCGCGGCGTCATTAACGGTCAATTGAGCCAACGCGATGCCTTTCTCACAGCATTCTCTGGCACCGTTAAAATCTCCTTTGAACCGCAAAGCTCTGCCTAGATGATGCAATGCGGAAACAATGCCATGGGAATCTTTGAGCGCTTCATAAGTGTTCAAGCTTTCGCGAATAAGAACTTCGCCTTTCTGTAAATTTCCTCCATTGACCTCGCGCCAACCTAGACCATAGACCAGCAACCAAGCGAGATCTGCCGCTTTGCTTGCCTGGCGCGCCGCTTCCAAAGCTTTTCTTCCGAACACCATTGATTCATACAGATAACCGCGAAGACTCATAAAAAAAGTTACGGCCTTCGTCAGTCTCATTCCGGTTGTCGGTTCGCGATTTTCAAAACACCACTCCAATAGGGCAAAGATATTGTCTTTCTCTTCTTCGATTTCATCATATCTTTCCCACGTCCATCTATCGCCGCCGGCGGCTTTGGCAAAATTTTCAAAAAATTCAGCCAGCCGGATTCTTCCTTGCCGTTCCCAATCGAGATATTCCGCAAGCCTTTGTTGCGCAAACGCTCGTGTCAAAGGATGAAGACTGTATCGCCGTTTCGATTCGTCGAGTCTATCGTTGACTTCCAGAAGCCACAATTCTACCAATTGTCCGAGCGCTTCATCCAATTCCCATTTGTGAATGGCACTGGCGGCTTCGAGTGCCGCTCTTGACGCCGAGGCGGCAAAAATCGGCATAACGATCAGAATTTTACGCGAGGCTTCCGACAGCAGCGACCAGGCGCGACTAAACATAAATTCAAAGATGTCGCCGCGAGCATCATGCAAGCTGTTGATGACGCTTTCAATGGATTGGCCGCGTTGCTTGATTTGGCCGATTGACCAACGAATTGCCAGCGGGGCGCCGCCCGTGGCTTGATAAAAACGTCGAAATTTGTTTTCATCGGCAATCAATTCGTTCAAATCTATATTCAAGCGATTCCCTTCATTTTTGACCAGCAAGAGGGCTTCATCTTTTGCCAAACCTCTTAACGAGACGGCATGCGCTTGTCTTATGCTTTGCGTACGGCTCGTGATCAGGCATTTGCTCGGTTCGGGAAAATTTAAAACAAAATCATGAACGCTATCATCGGTGATCGTTTCAAAATTATCGACGATGAGCAGGCAGGATTTTTCCTGCAACCGCTTGGAGATTTCGTGGCGTTTTTCTTCCGGAGATAATTGCGTGATGAAGGGATATTCCAAAGTCCGCGCAATTGTGTCGAGTACATCATTGATGGTCAGCTCCCGATCGCGCGCCGAGGTCCAAATGAACGCCTCGAATTTCTGAACATCATGTTGAGGCGATTGAGAATTTTGGCTGGCCGCCAGACATTCGTGCAACACTTCCAAAGCCAGGCTGGTTTTGCCGATGCCGCCAATTCCATCAATGGTGACGATGAAAGAACGCGAGCGCAACGCTTCGTGAACTTGTCGCTTTTCTTTTTCGCGCCCGATGAAATCGCCGCGATGGGGAAGATTGTGTTGCACGGTTCGCGGTGAAAGAGAGTCGGGTATATTAGTTTGGCCAATTGAGGCGTTCTTTGCCGCTCGATGTTCGCGAATCCATTCGGGAAGGCTCTTTTGGCCAATAAAAGCTAAATAAAGAAAGCCCAGTATACCGGCTATTGCTGCACAAATGCCAAGAATCCAATCCATGGAAATACCCCTCGTTTGGTATAAATACGCGGCCAAAAATTTTCCGACAAAATTAAGTTATAAACTAAATAACTTTTGACGCAATGTCAAGGCGGGAAAGATGAAACGAGGGAATGGCGGTAAGAAAATCAAACTGGCAGCAATATGGGCAATTCCTTTGCCCTTTTGCAAATTTACTAATTTAACGGCGGCGAGATGAAACGTTGAAATTCATTTGCTGGCATAATATTGCCCGGCTCTAAACCAGCCGGCAAAATTCGCGTCAATTTTATGGATGGATTTGCCGAAAGCTTTTTCAAGCGCTATATCCGGACTATGGGCATAATCTTTCGGTTTCCGCTGGCGCAGCCTGTCAAATACTTTTTTCAACTTGCGTTCATGATAAAAGTATTTGGCAAAGTAATAAGCCGAGGCGAATTTCATTTGATCGGGGTTCTTGTCGTATTCTTCAAAAGCATTCCATTCCTTTCTCACCAGCTCGGCGAGGAGGGGACGATACGGCCAGTTGTTGCCGAGACGTTCGCCGCGCCCTTTGTTTTTGTCGTCGAAATATACGATTTCATTGCCGGCGATGACGGCGTCGGCAAATAGCCGCGCCATGCCTTCATCGAGCCAAAGCGGAATATCCACAAACGCGCGGCGCGCCAAAAGATGGAACAAGATATGTGAAAGATCATGTTCCCAATGTTCGCTATAAGCCAGATAGAGGCTCATGTCCTCAACCGCCGCATATCCCCGAAAACTCCCTTCGGGCAATTTAAAAGCATATCGTTTAAAAATGTGATCAGCCATTTTCCGGCTGTCATTTTCCACATAGACTTTAATTTCACTGGCCGCATCGAGGTTATACTGAGAAGCAAAAAATCTCGACCGCGTCTCCAAATGCCGCGCCAACGCAGCGTAATCAATTTTTGTGTTGGCGCTGATGATGACAAATTTTCCATACTTTTGCGCTGTGGGTTGATCCATAATTAACTTTTTGGAGCTTGCCGAAGGCTTTTGGGGAGAAGGGGTTTTCACCGTGGCCGGCGTCGAAGTCTTCACCGTATCTGGGGGCGCTGGCTCTTTAATAGTTCCGGCAATCGCGTCAATCTTGAACGTCGTCAAAAACAAAGTCACCAGCAATAAAATCGTGCCGAAGAGCATGATAACCAGGCCGGGCGAGGTGGAGGCCAAACTAAATTTCCACAGCTCGTCTTTATTGGTTACTTCCGGGCGCGGCTCGCCGGCTTTGCTGAGCATATATGAAGCGCCGACAAAATTCAAAAAAATTCCCACCACGATGCCCAGACAATTCACGGTGATCAGCGTCATCAATGAAAATGAGGAGGGCAGACCGGCCAACAAATTGGCTTTTTGCTCCGCTGCGGGTTTGGCTGGATTCTGATTCTTCTCAGCAGCGCTTTCCGATGAAGATTTTGGCGGATGCGGTTTGGGATCGAGCCGCTGATAGAGATAATAAACTTGCGCGCCATTAACCAGAATAACGAAGAAGATCGTCAAACTCACGATCAGCTTCATCCAGGCGCGAATGCTGGCTTGCCAATCTTCGGAAGATTTTTTCGGGTCACCCATGTCTTCGCTCCTTTAAATCAAGCCCCAATCAGCCCGCGCCGCTTTTCAGGGATACAGATGAAAATTTTTGCCAGGCGCGAGGTGGGCGCCTTCAGAATTTTGCACGATGAGGGAGTAAAGTTATGCCAAAATATACAAACGCGAAACTCGCCTTGCGTAAATATTTTGTTCGGCGACACGTTAGAGGCTATTGGAGAAAGCCAGTCCAAGACATTTTTGAAACAAACGGGGTCGTGCTTTCTCCTTCGTCAATCATCGCCTTTGCCGGTATATAAGTTGCAATCAAGAGTTGGGGGAAATTTCAAAAGATGCTTTTGTTAACTTTCATTTAAAAAGTGTTTAATGCGCAAAGGATTTACTACCATGATTTCGGGGCCGCAAATGAAGCAAAAAGAAAAAGACAAAAATCAAATTACCAAAAAGGCGCCGATTCCTTCAAATTTCGTTATTGGCCTTTTGTTGTTTGCCTTTTGCTCGTTGCTGTTTGCTTCATGCAAGCTGTCGCCGCCGCAGGCGCCGCGTTGGGAGACGAATATCACCCTGCCGATCATCAACCAGCGCTATTCGGTGCAAAGGCTGATCAAAGAACAAAATGATCTTTACGTCGACGGCAGCGGTTTGGTGCATTTCGTTTCCGAGTCCGAACTCGATTCATTCAGCGTCGGCGACCGCCTCGCCATTAACGCCATGAACAAATCGTACATCACCACGTTCGGCCGCTACACGGTTCCCTCCCCCGGGCCGATCAGCGCGCAAATCGCGCTGCGCGACATTTATCCGGCGTCGGTCAATCTCGCCGGACAAATCGCGCCCATTCCGGCATTTACTTTCTCGCTGCCTTTAATCACGCTGCCCAACTACGACAATTACATTCAGGTGGAGAGCGCCGCCGGCACATTGACGATTTATTTGCGTAATGGCTTGGCCGTGCCGCTTGGCAGCCCAATACAATTTGAAATTCGCGACAATAAAAACGGCACGACACTCGCCGCCGTCAATTTCAACGTCGAGATTCCGCCGGGTGGAGAAATGACGCGCACCGTGAATCTCGCCGGACAAACTTTTAGCAACAATCTCGCGCTGCGCATTGCCGGCAGCTCGCCGGGAAGTCGCGGCAATTCCGTTCGAATCGATCCGGACAGCAAGTTTATCACGACCGTGACGCTTTCCGCGCTGCAAGTGAGTCGCGCCACTGCGAAGATCGGCCCGCAGATTCTCAGCGACGCCGGTGAGGCGGCGCTCGGCGATACGGTTCAGATCGTTGCGGCCGATTTGAAAAGCGGCGCCATCGCCGTGACGGTGCAGGGTAACTTGCCGGTGGGCGCGTGGATGGTGTTGACGTTGCCGGATTTTTACAAAGCGAACAACGTCGCATTAAAAGACTCGTTGCAGCTCGTGGCCAATGGCAATTCTGCGCGAACTTTTGATTTAGCCGGTTACGGTTTTCGTCCTTTGAGCGCGGCGTTCGGTCAACAAAAGATTCGTTTTCAGTGGAAAATTCGCACCACCAATCGGCCCGATGAACTCGTTACCATTGCGAGCGGCGATAATATCAGCGCCAATTTTGCAACGAGCAAAATCGTTTTCTCAAAACTCAACGGCGGTTTTAATGCCAAAACGATCGCGATCACGCCGCAGAAATTCAAGATCGATCTGCCGGCGGGTTTGGATAGTCTGCGGCTCGGCGACGCGAGCCTGCGCGTGACGCTGCGCAACGGCATCAACTTTCCGGTGCGCGCCGAATTTCAAGTCGAGGGCATTCCCAATCAGGGGCCGCCGGTGCTGCTGACTGTGCGCGGCGACATTCGGCCGGCGCAAGCCAACGGCACGCCGGTCGAATCGGAAATTTTGCTGCATCGCGCCAATAGCAACATCGTGCAATTTTTTAACGCCTTGCCGAAATCCATCGCCGTGCGCGGCAAAGTCGTTTTCGGCGCGCCGGCATATGTCGGCAGCATTCGCGACGCGGACTTCGTCGATGGCCGTTTGAATTTCGATGCGCCGCTGGCTTTTACGCTGCCGTCGCAGCGCGTCGAGTCGGATATTGACGTTTTAAATATAGACCGGAACGCGCGCGATGAGTTGAGAAACAAACTTCACTCCGGCAAAGTGACGGCGCGGTTTATCAATCATCTGCCCGCCGGCGCTTCCATTTCGCTCAATCTCGCGCAAAAGAAGGCGAATGTCTTCACGACGCCGGATTTGCTGATCGGGCCATTCAGTATTGCGACGCCGGACATTGATGGCAATACCGGCCGCGTGTTGCGGGAAAAAAGCAGCACGGCAGAAATCAACCTCACGCAAAAGCAGTTGGAAGTTTTTCAAAAAGCGCCGCTATACACCGGCGCGCTCATCGAATTTCCCGGCACGCAAGGCAAACAGGTGCGGCTGATGGCAGATGATTATATCAGTATTAACGCGCTGGCGGAAATTGCGCTTATTGTGGATGAAGATAAATCGAAATAACACTTGCATGACATCATGAACTTGCAGCGAACGTTTTTAGGATTTTGCAGTAGTTTCGTTTTGTTGTTGAATACGACTATCATCGGCCAAACCGGATTAACCAACGCCCGCAGCTTCGGTATGTGCGGCGCGTACACGGCGTTGGCCGCCGGCGTCGATGCCGGGCGCTGGAATCCCGCCAATCTCGGTTTGCGCCGCGCGCCCAAGTTGTCGCTTCACTTTGCTTCGTTCGGCGCGGGCGCGCACAACAATGCGTTCACGAAAAGCGACTACGATCTTTATAATGGCGCTTATTTGAACGCGCGCCAGAAGGCCGGCATTCTCAGCCGCATTCCGGCGGAGGGCTGGCGGTTCAATTTGGCCGGCGAAATGGATTTGGTGGGCGTCTCATTGCAAAATTATGCCGTGACGTTCGGCCTCGACTTCGCCTCGAATGCAAAGCTCTCCCGCGATTTTGTCGATCTGATTCTCAACGGCAACCGGCTCGATCAAACTTATGATTTTTCCAATTCCACCGGCGCCGGCGCGGCGATATTGACTTTGGGATTTTCTTATGGCCGGTCGCTGCGGTTGAATCTTCTCACCCCGTATGTGCAGGAATTCGCCATCGGCGGCACGATAAAATATTTGCGGGGTTTGTCAATCGGAGAAGTGACCGAGGCGAGCGGCAGCATGACGACAAGATTTGACGGCATTTTCGGTAATGGGCATGCCATCGTGCGGCAGGCCAGCGGCGGCAACGGCATCGCGTTGGATTTGGGCGCGGCGGCGGTGGTGAATAAAAAATTCTCGCTCGGCTTGTCGCTGCGCAATTTTCCCGGATTTATTAATTGGAGCACAAACGCCCAAGAGAATGAATACGGCGTAATCGCGGATTCACTCACCGCCGAACAGTGGGCGTCGAGCCACGAAGATTCCGTGATCCAGCACGATTCCGAGGAACGAGTGATCGCCGGATTCTCCCAGCGTTTGCCGATGGTCGTGCATGTTGGCGCGGCTTATGATCAGGGGCAGGTTTTATTGAGCGGCGAAATCGTGCAGGGCCTCGACAATCGCCTGAACGCCGCAACGACGCCGGAATTGCGCTTTGGCGTCGAAGGGCGTTTGTTCAAATTTATTTTGCCGCGCGCCGGCCTCAGTCTCGGCGGTAAACGCGGCGCCAGCTCGGCGTTTGGCGTGGGATTTACGACGGGAACATTTCACGCCGATTTTGCGGCTGGAACTTGGAGCGGACTTTTACCGGCGCAAGGCAAAGGCATTGGCGTCGCGTTTGGAATGCGGTTGGAACTTGGACCGAATGCGAAGACCCCGCCGAAAAAACCGCTGCCAACCAAACGCGGCAAAATTTCTCGATAGAATCATCACGTCGCTTGCTGCGTCGGCCGCACCAAAATATTGTTGACGTCGACGTGCGGCGGCTGCGTCACGGCAAATAAAACGGCCGCGGCAACATCAGCCGATTGCATGAATTCAATGGGCGGATGCGATCTGAACACTTCGAAGATATCTTTGTCGGTAATGTGTTTCGCCAACTCCGTCGCCACCGCGCCCGCTGAAATTGAAGTGACGCGAATCGGCATCTTCTCCAGCGCCAGCTCGAAGCGCAAGCCTTCGGAGAGCAATGTTACTGCGGCTTTGGTGGCGCTATAAACCGCGCTGCCGTGAAAAACTTTGCGGTCGGCGTCGGAGGAAATATTAATAATGTGCCCGTTTCTTTGCTCGCGCATCACCGGCAGCACCGCCGCAATTCCATACAGCACACCTTTGAGATTGAGATCGACCATTCTTTCCCATTCGGCGATTTTTAATTTATCCATAAACGACAGCAGCATCACGCCGGCGTTGTTGATGAGAATATCGGCGCGCCCCCATTTCTTTTTCGTCTGCGCCACCATCGCTTCGACTTGCTCGCGGACGCTGGCGTCGGTTTGAACGAGCAGCGCTTCGCCGCCCAGGTCTTCAATTTTCTTTTTCACATTGCCCAAACGATCTTTGCGCCGCGCCGCCAACGTGACTTTCGCGCCGGCCTCTGCCAACGTCAACGCCGTAGCTTCGCCAATGCCGCTCGACGCGCCGGTAACGATAGCGACTTGATTTTCGAGAGGTTTCATGTTTTTAAATCCTGTTTGTATTTTGTTTTGAGTTAATATATGCCGGCAAGCCTGTATTGTCAAGCGCGATTCTGCATTCGCAAATATGGCCTTGCTTTTCAGGCGTTTCTTTGATAATTTTATAACATTGTTCAAGCCCATATCATCGAAATATTTTTTTATAATGACGAGGACAAACCCAATATGCTGGATTTAAAATTCATCCGTGAAAATTTCGCCAAAGTCGAGGACGGCGTTCGCAAAAAAAATGCGCAGATCGACCTTTCGCAATTTCCAATTTATGAAGAGAAACGCCGCGAGCTGCTCAAGCAGGCGGAAGCGTTGAAGGCGCTGCGCAATCGTGTCACCGATGAAATCGCGCAGACCAAAAAGAAAGGCGGCGAGGCCGCGGCTAAAATCGCCGAGATGAAAGAAGTCGGCGAGCGCGTCAAAGCGTTGGATGACGGGTTGAAGCAAGTTGAAGAGCGGCTCTATCAGTTGCAGATTCGCATTCCCAATTTGCCGCACGAGAGCGTGCCGGTCGGCAAAAGCTCGGAAGATAACGTCGTCGTCGCAAGCTGGGGAGAAATTCAAAAACTTGAATTCTCGCCGAAGACACACGTCGAGCTTAACGAAAAACTCCAGCTCATCGATTTTGAAGGCGGCGCGAAAGTTTCCGGCTCGTTCTTTGTGAATTTCAAAGGCAAGGGCGCGAAGCTGGCACGCGCGTTGATCAATTTCATGCTCGATTTGCACATTGAGAAACACGGTTACACCGAAGTGATGCCGCCGGTCGTCGTCAACCGCCAGGCGATGTTTGGCACCGGCCAGTTGCCGAATCTCGAAGACGATATGTATCGCATCGACCCGGACGATCTGTTTTTGATTCCGACGGCGGAAGTGCCGATCACGAATTTGCTCGCCAACGATACGCTGCGCGGCGAAGATTTGCCGATTTATTATACTGCCTACACGCCGTGCTTTCGCCGCGAAGCCGGCGCGTATGGCAAAGACACCAAAGGCTTGATGCGCCTGCATCAATTTGACAAAGTCGAGATGGTGAAGTTCGTCAAACCCGAAACGAGCTACGATGAGCACGAAAAGCTCCGGCAAAACGCCGAAGAAGTTTTGCAACTGCTCGGCTTGCCGTATCGCGTGTTGCTGTTATGCAGCGGTGACATGAGTTTTATGGCGGCGAAGTGTTACGATCTCGAAGTGTGGGCCCCCGGCGTGAAAAAGTGGCTGGAAGTTTCCTCGTGCTCGAACTTCGAAGCTTTTCAAGCGCGCCGCGCCAACATTCGCTATCGTCCCGAAGGCGGCGGCAAGCTGGAATTTGTGCACACGCTCAACGCCTCGGGCCTCGCGCTGCCGCGCACGATTATCGGCATCATGGAAAATTATCAAACCGACGAAGGCACGGTGATCGTGCCGGAAGTGTTGCGGAAGTATGTGGGGTGTGAGATTTTGAAGTGAGCTGGTTGCTGGTTGCTCGTTGCTGGTTGCTGTTTCCGGAGCAAGTATTGGCAATGAACTTATTAAAAAGCGAGGTTTTCTGATATGACTACAAAAGTACGTGACAAACTTTTACAAAAATGTTTGATTGATTTGTTCGAGCTCCCTCAGCGTGAGCTCGAGGAAACGTTGGAATATATTGTGGTCATGCGATATCGTGCTGCCGGCCGGCGGCGCACAACAAAAGATTTCGAGCAGGCGACGAGGGGCATTGAACAAAGAATGGCAGCGCGTGGCATAACCGTTCAGGACATTGAAGCTGAGATCCGCAAAGTACGTCAAGCCAGAAAATATCAATGATCATTGTCCTAAATACGAATGTTTGGGTCTCGGCTCATACATTTTGGAAAGGCGTTCCAAGAAAAATTCTTAATCAATGGCGCAAAGGCGCATTTGATCTTGCTATAACACCATCTATTTTTTTGGAGTATCAAGACGTTTTAAGACGTGAAAAATTTGGCGTCGACGTTCATGATGAGGAAAGAGCGCTTGAAGAAGTGGCCTCGCGTGCCATCCTTGTTGGAAGGCCACCGCGCCTTCCTGTCGATTTATCGGATAAATCGGATATTAAATTTTTAGAATGTGCAAAAGCGGCTGAGGCCGATTATCTCGTATCTCGTGATAAAGTGCTTCTGGATTTAAAAACCTTTGAAGGCACTCGTATTCTAAAACCTGAAAGGTTTCTTAAAGTAGCGCGATTAAAATAGATCATGTCTGTCGATGCCTCCCTCCGCCAGCAAATTTGCGACGTCGGCCGGCGGATGTATGAAAAAAATTTCGTCGCCTCGAACGACGGCAACCTCAGCGTTCGTCTCGACGCGGATCGCATTCTCACCACGCCAACCGGCGTGAGCAAAGGCTCCATGACGCCGGAGAGCATGGTGATCGTCGATCTCGAAGGCCGTCCGCTTTCTGACGGCAAGCCGTCGAGCGAAATTCCGATGCATCTTTTTATCTATCGCGAACGGCCGGATGTGCAAGCGGTGGTGCATGCGCATCCGTTACATGCGACGGGTTTTGCCACCGCCGGTTTGTCGCTCCAAGATTGTGTTGCCGCCGAAATTATTTTGACGATTGGCTCGATTCCTTTGGCAACTTATGGCACGCCCTCCACGCCAAAACTTCCCGATACGTTGCGGCCTTACATTCATCATCACGACGCGTTCCTGCTCGCCAATCACGGCGCGGTGACGGTGGGCAAAGATTTGTGGGAGGCCTACTACAAGATGGAACGCCTCGAGCATTATGCGCATATCATTTTTATCTCGCGCCAGCTTGGCGGCGAAAAGACTCTTCCCAAAACCGATGTTGAAGAATTGCTGAGCCTGCGCGGCAAATATGGCCTCAACGGACTCAACCCCGGCTGCTCGACTTGTGAAGACGAGTGCATCGGCGCCGCGTGTTTGAATTACGAGAATAAATACGACCCGCACAGTGAAAATTTGCTCGCGCCGATTGTAGCTCGCATCGTCGAACGTGTACAGTAACTTCTCGCCATCTTCCATGGACAAAATTTTTGAACCTCTCGTTAAGTTTCTCTACGATCCGCTGGTCAGCGTTTTTCAGTTGGTCGGATTCAATGCGGAGGTCAGCAAGGCCTTCTCGGCCGTAGTCATTGCCGTGCTCGTTTGGCAGGCCGGCGTGTGGCTGAAAAAAGGGCAGAAAAGGCTGAAAAACAACAAAGCCGCCAGAGATTTAAAACCCGAATTTGATTATTTGACCATCAAAGGGCTGCGCGATATTTTTATTCCCACCCGCTATGCGCGGATCAGCCCCAACCGCTATGACAATCCGCACGAAGCGCACAAACACGATGATCCGCAAAAGCTCATTCCTTTCATGATCAAAAAGTCGTTCAATTCATGATCAAAAAGTCGTTCAATGAAAGAGTTGAAAGTGAAAAGTTTTATTTAATCCTGGCCGACTCCGGCATGGGCAAAACCGCCTTCATGGTAAATTTGTATATGGCCTGGCATTCCTTTTTCAATCTGCGGCGGCGGCAAAATCATCAAATGAAACTATTCCGGTTTCAGCCGCCCGAGATTGAAAATCCGGTCGACATTATCGACCGAATCAAAGCGATCAAGGATGAGGAGGCGAAAAACACGATCTTATTGCTCGATGGCCTGGATGAAGATCCCTATATTTTGTCGAAAGATCCCAATATCTCCGATGAGGAAGCCTTTGTCGCCCGGCTGAACAGGATTGCCGGCAATACGCGCCGTTTTTGCGACGTGGTCATTACCTGCCGCACGCAATATTTTCCCCAGGAGGAATTGCAGAATTACGAGCTTAACATTCGCAAGCCCGATCGGGGATTTTTTAAATTGAACAAATATTATTTGTTCCCATTTTCCGACAAGGAAGTCGGAAAGTATTTGAACAGGAAATATGGCCGGCTCAAATTTTGGAATCGGCCGAAAAAGGAGAAAGCCAAAGAGCTGGTTAAAAATTCGCACAAGCTGATGTCGCGGCCGATGCTGCTGTCTTATTTGGACGATTTGGTGATGGAAGAAGGAACTTACCGGTTCAGCTATCAGATTTATAAAACGCTGATTGAAAAGTGGCTGACCCGGGAAAGTGAAAAATGGAGAAGAAGCGCTGAGCAGGAACAGTTTAGGATGAATCTGCGCCAATTGGCGCGCGAAACTGCGCTGCAAATCTATCAGAACTGGCTATCGGCCGGGGTGTTGCACCTTTCGAAAAACGACCCCGTCCAAATTGCGCTAACGCATCACATCGAGCTGAAACCCCATGAAGTGAAAGGCAAATCCCTGCTGACCTGCGACCCTTTATTGAATTGGAAATTCGCCCACAAATCCATTCTGGAATATTTTTTGGCCAAAGAGTGTGCTGAAGACCCGCAGTTTGCCTCGAGCTTTAAATTTGCAGGCATGGATATGGCTGAACATTTTTATAAGGAAATGATGCCTGTTTATTATGGAATAATTTTTGTCAAAGTTGAAGGCAGAACCTTTCAAATGGGCGATGAAAAGGGCGATTTAGGCGACCCCTGCCGGCCGGTTCATCAAGTCACGGTCTCTGATTTTTATATCGGCAAAACGCCGGTTACCCAAAAACAGTGGCGCGAGATCACGGGCAGCAATCCCTCCCATTTCAAAAATTGTGATGAGTGCCCGGTTGAAACTGTCAGTTGGAACGAGGCGCAGGCATTCATTGATAAACTGAATAAAAAAACCGGAATGAAATTTCGTTTGCCCACCGAAGCCGAATGGGAATATGCCGCTCACGGCGGACATAAATCTACGGCCTCAAGCTTGTATGCCGGCAGCAATAATTTGGAGGAAGTGGGTTGGTATGATAAAAATTCACAGAGGAAAACTCATCCGGTCGCCACGAAAAACCCGAATGAATTG
>Ga0247727_10008653_pt1 | contig 18803 bp, 17 predicted proteins | sample WisWelCaveWW1625_FD_202498 | JGI IMG/M metagenome (GOLD analysis project Ga0247727, IMG submission 202498) | Biofilm microbial communities from Wishing Well Cave, Virginia, United States - WW16-25 | ecosystem: Environmental > Aquatic > Deep subsurface > Groundwater > Cave microbial mat | place... | reverse complement strand
GCACCTTTGACGAGTTGCTCGAAGCTTTGGACCTTGCCTTCGCCGCGATTACGCCAGAAGATATGCACGCATGGTTTGCGTACTGCGGCTATCTCATGCCCTAATTGAATAAGGAAACCGATCTAGGGCTTTCGCTGAGTTGTCATCCCTCAATCCCCTCAATCCTTCGGGGCATGCCTTCGGGACAGGTTTTCGAGATGGTCAGCCCGTTGGGGCTGTATGAGCGCAGAAACTTTTACCAGAGCCATGCCCTTCAACGCGAATCTTTGCGAATCAAAGCGCGAATCTCCGCGAATCTAACAAAAACAAAATAAAATTCGCGCAGATTCGCTCGGATTCGTGCAGATTCGCGTTTCCATCCCCTGACTGGAATGCGAACAATCTCGCACTGGAGAGAGAAAATATCTATCGGGGTGACACATAACCGTAATCACGCCAGAGCGTTTGAGCTTGTGGAGAAAAAAGGAAATCGAAAAACAATTGCGCGCGCGCCGCGTCGGGGGTGGATTTCAAAATTGCAATCGAATACTCGGTTGACACATTCAAGCCCGTTGTAATCTCTAGCGCAATAATTTGTTCGCGCCGCAAATCGGCTTCACTCGCATACACAATTCCCCCATCCGCTTGTTTTTGAATCACCTGCTCCAACACATTCGCGCCGTCGTCGGTTTGCGCGCTGACATTCTGGAAAAAGATTTCGGGAAATTCAGGACCGAACGCGGCATCACCGCGCAAATTTTCGACAAGGGCGCGCGTCAATTTACCCAAGGGCGTCGTTTCTTTTGCAATCGCCATTCGCAAATCGCGGTGGTTCAAATCTTCGATGCGCTCGATTTGTTTAGGATTCGCGCGCGCCACAAAAACGACGAGCGGATCACGCGCGACGACGCGCGGGGAATCTTGCAAACGATTTTCTTGGCGCAAGGTTTCAAAGATTTTCATGTCGCCCGTCAAGATCAGATCAAGAGGAACCTCCGCTTGCTCAAAAACCAATTCAATTTCCAATTCAGGATGCGCTTGCAAAAACGCGGTGCGAATGTCGCGCGCGACGTTGGAGATACTGCTGTCCACATAAACAACCAAGGGACGCGCGGGCGTTGGGGGCGGCGTTGGCGCGCACGCGGCAAACACCAAACATAAAATCCAGATCAACGCGGGGAACGCCGCGCGCGACGCGGCGCGGCGGCGGTGGCTTGTTCGCGTTCGGAAAAGGTTTCGAGCCATTGCAAAATCGTTTCGAGTTGGGCGAGCCGAAAACTGCGAACCACCTCGCCAAAATCGGACGTGGTTTTTGCGGAATGGAGTGAGTCATATTCTTGCTGTGTGGAAGCAATTTGATGTTCAAGAAATTCGCGCAGCGCGGGACGCCCCGCCGCGCGCGCAAAATAGAGCCGCGCGAAAAAATCCACGCGAAATTCGCGCAAGCCGCGCGCCGATTGCTTCATCCACGCGTCAAACGCGCGCCGCCCTGCGGGTGTGAGTTTCAACATTTTGCGCGCGGGGCGATTGTTTTGCGCGGTGGTCATAACGGTTTTGATCCAGCCGCGCGTCTCGTACTCGATCAAGATCGCGTACATCTGACTCAACCCCAAACGCCAAACGCCGCCCAAATTCGCGTTCACGCGTTTGTGCAGGTCATAGCCGTGCAAGGGTTCGTCTTGCAAAAAACCGAGTAACGCGGGTTCGGGGGCAATGGTGGATTTCATTTATTTGGAAGTTAGATGTTGGATGTTAGATGTTGGAAATTGGAAATTGGATGTTGGATGTTGGATGTTGGATGTTGGATGTTGGATGTGTAGAGACGTTTCGGGGAAACGTCTCTCTGGGTCGGGGAAACGTCTCTGGCGGGGTGCGGGGAAACGTCTCTGGTCTGGCAACGGAAGCGATTATATTCAATAATTGAATATTCAACAAGTGATAGATTGCTGGGCAAAAAAATTTTGCGAGCGATCCCACGCGCGCGGCTGGATTTGCAATCCAGCCCTTATCTCCCCTGCCACCAATCTTTGCGTGAACGCGGATCGAGGAACGCGCCGCGATCACGAATCGCGACGCCGAGTTCTTCGCCGGGCATATAGCCAATCGGCTGCCCGGGGCGCAGCGCGGGCAACGCGCCGCGTCCTTCCGAGTGACGCGTATTGTACAAATTCAACAGATTGGAATAAACGCACAGCCCTTCGAGATGGAGGGTGTAACCGTCAATGACATTATCTTCGCCCGTGTATTTTAAGGTGACGCGATGCGCGTCGGCATACAACACGAGCGCGACATAGCCCTCGCCAATCTCATGCCCAAAATCGGGTGTGAAAATTGTTTCGCCATCATTGACGCGATAACCCGTCATCGTCACTTCAAAATCTTCAATCAAATCCGCGCGTGAATTGGAGCCCCAATCCCAATCAAACACTTGGTAGGTGTGTGAAATGTCGGCGGTGCGGCGGTCGGCAAACAAACCCCACAACTGCGGCGCATTGCCATCCGTCTCGCCATCATAATCCACCAGTCCGCGAAAGGCGTCCACGATGCGATAGCCGCGCACGGCGAGATTGAGGTCGGGATGCGCCTGCGGATCGCGCCCTTCCCAACCGCCCGCGCCGAGCAATCCAAAATCGCCTCCCCCCGAAACTTCACACGCTGCGTTGACGGCGAGCGTGGTATCCGGCGCGGGCGCGTTTGTCGTGGTGGCGGTGGGCGCGAGCGCGTCGGTTGGAATGGGCGATGGTTCAGTCGCGGACATATTGCTTTCACCACCTTGTGCGGAAGCAATTTGCGGCGTCGGCGTTTTTGTTTTTCTCTTGATCGGTGTATTGGCGCGTGTGGGCGTATGCGCTTTGGTGGGAATTCGCGTGCGTGTGGGGCGCGGCGTGCGCGTGGGTTTGGGCGTTTCCGTCGGCGCAAGGCGCGCGACTTTGGTGGATTGCGAGGAAAGGCGCGCGATGCGCGTGGGGGCGCGCGTGGGCGTGGGATTGGGCGCACACGCGGCGAGCCAAACAAAGGCAACGAGCAGGGGAAAGAACCAGAGGCGCGACGCGCGGAAAATTACGATGTGCAAAATGAACGATCTCAATGCGGATAGCGACGGGGATTGTAGCGTAGGGCGGATTTAGTACCAAATAGGCGGCTCGTATTCAAAGGGCGTGGGCGTAGGGCGATTTGGCAAATCGCCCAACAGCGACGACTCTACGGGAAATTGTTGCAACCCCGTTTGCGGGGTCACAAATTCCGCGCTGACCCAACCAAGCGATCCAAAATCGGGATACGCAATCGCCAGCCATTTTGAATCTTCACTGCGCGCCAAGACATCCAACACAAAGCCGCGCGGTAATTTTCCCAGCATTTCAAAGGTTGTGGCAGGACCCGCGCGCACGCGCAAAACTTCGGTGGTGCGATACGCGGCAAATTCAATCGGTGTCGCGGTGGGGGTTAGCGATGGCCCGCGCGTGGGCGTCAGTGTCGGCGCGTTTGTCGCGCGCACGGTTGGCGTCAAGGTTGGTGTGCGCGTGGGGCGCGGGGTTGCGGTTGCGGCGAGTGCGTTTTTTTCTTCGGACGAGGGCGGGGGAGAATTTTTGAACTGTGCGGCGTATTCGCGCGTGAGATCGAGATACAAATTTCCGTACGTCACACTCGGCTCGATCATGGATCCTTCGACCCATTCATTGAAACTTGTGATCACCACCATGTCGGGACGCGTTGCAATCGCCGCGTTCCATGTCGCGCGATAAAATTCGCCGTTATTGCGCGTGCGCGCGAATTTATCCGCGCGTGTCGTGCGTGTGTCATCGTATCCGGGCATCACCGTCGCTACCCAAAATTTATCTGCGCCCGCGCGCCGCACGCGTTTGGCCCAATCGTTCAGCGTGAAATTGACATCGGGCGACCACGCAATCGAATACAAATGGTGACCATCAAAGACGCGCTGATAGGCGACATTCACCCCCTCCGCGATCCAAATTTGATCGTGATTTGGATCCACGACGCGGCGAATTTCCGCCCAGTCGTCCACGCTGCGAACTTGTTGACGCCAAAAAAATAAAATGGGCTTGCCGTTCACGCGCGCAAACGCGCCGTGCGGTTCGAGATTGTCGCGCACGTAGATCAACGCGTTGATGAGTGAATCGCGCGAGCCGTACTTGTTTGCCTCAAAGTCAATCGTCGCGGAAAAACCTTTGCCGCCCGCAATATCGAGCATCATCTTGAAGCGTTCATCGGTGGGATTGCCAGGCCCGAGCCACGAGACGACAAACGAATCAATGCCCGCGCTCGATGCTTGATCAATGTGGCGCGCAATCGCGTTTGGATCGCGCGAGACGTATGTTTCCGATGGAATATCCGCGACATGATCGGGCGTCCACGTTTGTTCATCAAACCACGCGTAATAAAAGGCAAAGACGCGCGGGGGTTGAGCGGCGCGTAATGGAAGTGGTGAAAGAAGGGCGAGAGAAACGAGAAACGAGAAGGTGAGGAGACGGATGAGGTTGAGTCGTGCCATGAGAACGGGCGCGATTCTAGCATGGGCGGGTGAATGAGGCAATAATGAGGGGAATCAGATTGCGTAAAATCACAAACGCGACGCGTTCGCGTCGTTCCGCCAACGTCGCGCGCAAGTCGAGTTGAACATTGGAAACGCGGGGAGATGATCTCATTTCACGAATGCTGATGAGTAAAAACGTGCCACGCACTTGCGGAAGTGCGTGGCACGTTTTTATCCCAGCACAATTCTCCACACTGGCAGCATCACCAACAACACCAACGAGGTCAACACCAACGTTGAAGATGCTTCCGCTTGATATGTTTCGTACTGCGTCGCCAAAATGGTAGAGAGGACGGGCGTCGGCAGCGCGCATAAAATTACGGCTTCTTGCGCCAGCAGTCCCGTCATACCCAACACGCTCACAAGCAAAATCATGAACAATGGCTGCGCGATCATTTTCAAAAAGGTGTTGACGCCGATTTCAAAATTCACGCGCAACGGATACGCGGCGAGTGTGAGTCCTGCCGCGAACATCGCAAGCCCCGATGTGACGCTCCCCATCAAATTCAGCATATCCAAAATTACGCGCGGCAAACTGATTCCAACCAACACCATAAGCGCTGCGAGAATCGGCGCCAACACAATCGGCGCGCGCGCGGCGTTCACAAACGCGGAGAGCACAACGTCGCGCCATTTTGAATCCGACGCGTGTTGATTCGCATGGCGCGTCAGTTCCAACACAATTACCGCGCTGGGAATAAAGACCAGCACGCCCAACACCGTCGCAATTGCCACTGTCACCACACTCGTCGCGCCAAACAAACCGCCCAAAATTGGCACACCCATAAAACCAGTATTCGGAAACGCGAGGGCGGTCGCTTGCAGCACCGCTGCGCCTGCGTCGTGGTGAAACCCTACGCGCGCCAAAACATTTCCAATGATCCAGAACGCGACGAACGCGATCAGCAAGGCGAGAATGAGCGGCGCGTGATCGAGTAATTCCGCGCGCGGCGTTTGCGCCGTTCCCGTGAACAATGCGGCGGGCAGCGCGAACTCGACCAACACGCGATTGACGCCCAGCATTTGATTGTGGTCAATCCGCTGCGTGCGTCTGGCAAAATAGCCCAAACTCATTACGAAAAAAAGGGGGAGCAGCACAAACAATGTAGTTTGAATCATGCAATTGTCTCATCCAAGCCGCGTTGAACGTGTTATAATCCGCCCGCCTCGTCAGACGCGCCCAACATTACCTCTTACATCACATCCCACACAAAAATTCTGACTCTACTAGAGAAAGTGTGAAAAGATGCCACGCACTTTTTGAGTGCGCGGCATCTTTTCACACGGCACACACTTTTTGAGTTGCGCGAAAATTCTAAACGTTGAATGAAAAACGCCCGCAGCGGCGTAATGTAAATATACGCCCCCCGCTGCGCTGGCGCGTTCGTTGTTGTACCAAAACATTGCACAAGGAGTCGCCACATGGTTACAGTCGGACTGTACTACGATGTTCGCCCCGGACAAGACAAGGTGTTTGAGGACACAGTGGATCAAGTCATTGACCTGCTATCGAAAAATCCCGGGCACGTCAAAAGTTTTCTCTACCGCGACGTAAAAAATCCCCATTCGTATGCCATCATTTCCGAATGGAGCTCGCAGAACGATTTCACCGCGTTCGTCCGCAGCGACATTTTCAAGCAAGTGACCGATTTCGGCAAAGCGGAAGTGTTGGAACAACGTCCGCGTCACAAAGTGTACGGGACGGAACGCGATCTTGGTGGTTCCTGATTCGGTTGTCATTCTGAGCGGAGCGAAGAATCTCTTGTTGCAAGTCAGAGATTCTTCGCTCCGCTCAGAATGACATTTTGCATGCTCCCCTCCCTCTTTGACCGCATCACCCGCGCGTCCGTGCGTTTTTACGCCGCGACGATTTTTGGCGCGTGGCTCATCCTTCTGTTTGGTTTTTTCGCGGTGCGCGAACTGAATCAAGATTTATTGCCGCGCGTGGAATTGCCGCGCACGATTGTTGTCGTCACAGTGCCAAACGCGCAATCCGCGCAGCAGGTCGCCGACGCGGTGACACTGCCCCTCGAAAAAGAATTCCGCGCAATTTCAGGCGTCGTCAATATCGAATCGAATACGAATGGCGCGGTGGCAGCTATCACCGTCCGAAATAATTTCGGCTTGGATCAAGCGCGCGTCGCGCAGCAAGTCCGCGATGCAATTACGCGCGCGCAGCTGCCCGCCAACGCGCACGCGCAAGTTTTCAATTTCAACCCCAGCGACCTGCCCGTCGTCGTCGTCGCTGCAACCTCGAAAACTCTCTCGCTTGCGGAATTGAAAACGGTTGTGGAAAGCGACATCGCGCCGCGCTTGCAAAACATTGCAAAGGTAAATCGCGTCGTCGTGCGCGGCGGACAAGAATTGCCAACGCCCGCGCCGAAACCGATTGTGCGCGTCCAAACCAACGCGGCGGGTGAGCAAGGCGCGCAACTTGCGCCGTGGCTCTTGGAAAAAATTTCCGCGAATGGCGCGCGCATGGAACGCGCGTCACAGCTCACGCCCGATGTTTTGCAAACGCTTTTGCCCGCGCTGATTTTGCTCACGCCGAATGATTTGAAAAATTTGCCGCCCGAAACGATTGCGCGTTTGCCGCAAAATTTTTTGCAATCGCTTACACCCGCCTTGCGCGCGGATTTGGACGCGCGCGCAAAACAATTCGGCGGCGCGGGCAAATTGGCGCAGAACCTTCCCGCACCCGCTTTCCCCGATCCGTTACCAACACCACAATCGTTACCCATCCCGCAGTCGTGGATTGATACAGCTGCTTCGGTGGGACGCGTGGCGAAAACATCTCAAGATATTTTGCCGCGCGCAATGGATCTCGTCGCGCCGCGTTTGCTCCAAGACCTCACGCCTGAAATTTGGCGGCAACTCGCGCCCGAAACGATTGAAGTGGCGTTCTCGACGGATCTGATTGATGGGAAACAGGTCAGCAAATTGGAACGTTCGGGCGCGCAGCTCGATCCGCTTTTGATCTTGCAGCTCAAAGCATTGGCGCGCGCGGGCAAAGGGATTTCACCCCCCCCCGCGCCGCTGCCCGAGGCGTGGACAAACGCGCTCGCCCAAAATGGCATTGTCGCGCGCAGCACGAACGACATTCCGCCCGAAGTGATGCGCGCAATCGTGTGGGCGAATCCTGTGTTGCTGAACGATCTGTCGAACGAACAAATCCTCGCGTTTGCGCCCGCGGCCTTGGCGGAATTGCCCGACGAGTTTGTAAAAAAACTTGACGCGGGGATGCGGCAAACGTTGGCGAATATTCAAATTTGGCACACGCGTTTTCTGGCGCGCGGTCCGATCACGTATGATGTGTTGGGCAATCCCGCGACGGAATTTTCCGAGACGAACAACGCGACCGCTTCGCCCGAAGCCAACGCGGATCCCGCGCGCTTGCCTGAAAAATTTATCGAGGGGGCGCGCATCGGCGGCTTTGATGTCGAAACGCCGCAAGACATTTCGCCTGACATGATGCGAACGCTCGACTCGTTCGGGCGCACGGGGGTCGAAATTTTGCAACTGCTCTCGCCGCAAAATGTGTTGGCGATGCAGCCCGAAGTGATTGCATTATTGCCGCCCGCGTATCTCGATACGCTGAATCCGACGTTACGCGCGCAGTTGGATGATCGAGCGAGGGCGTTTGGCGGAGCAGGAGCAAGTGTCAAGAGTGAAACGTCAAACGTCAATGTGGATCCGAACGCACCAGCACTTGCAGGGATTTGGACGGAACCGCCATCGCCGTTTCGTACCGCTTCCGATTTGTTGAACAATCCACTGAAAATTTCCGCCGCCGAATTTTTGAATCGCTTGCCCGATACCGCGCGGGTTTCAAACCCTGCCGCATTTTTGAACGCGCTCACGCCAGAGGTCTTGCGCTATCTTGCGGAACGCGAACCAAATTTCGCGCAGCGTCTTTCACCGATCACGCTCGAACTTTTATCTGCGGAATCGCTCACATTTTTGCTCGACACTTTTCCCAATGCGTTCGACGCGACGACGACGGAACGCTTGCGCGCGATTGCGTCGGGGGCGAGCGCACCGTTTGTCCCGCAGACGACGATTGCGCGCACGAATGGGGAACCGAGCATTTTGGTGAATGTGTTTCGCGCGCCGACTGCCAACACCGTCGCGGTGAGCGAACGCATTTTTGCCGCGCTGCGCGAGCTGCAAGCAAAGGATCGACGCGTCGAATTTTCGCTTGTGTTTGAACAGGCAACCTTGATTCAAGATTCGATTCGCGCGGTGACGACGGAAGGGGTGTTGGGCGCGGGCTTTACGGTGGTCGTGATTTTGATTTTTCTTTCGGGGATGCGCGGCAAGGAATACAAAATTGGTTGGCGCGCGACGCTCGTCACGGCGATTTCGATTCCGCTTTCGATTTTGTTTGCGCTCGTGTTGATGCGCTGGCTGCCACCGACAATCGGCGTATGGATGAAATCCCTCGCGGACGCAAATCCAAATCCATTGTTCCAATTTCTCGCCGTACTGTTTCCCGCCGAAATGACGTTAAATTTAATGACGCTAAGTGGTTTAACAGTTGCGGGGGGGCGCGTGGTGGATGACGCAATTGTAGTTCATGAAAATACGATTCGGCACATGCAGCTGGATGAGAACCCGCGCGATGCCGCGATCAATGCGACGCGTCAAGTGGCAATGGCGATTTTTACATCAACCGCAACAACTGTTGCCGTGTTTCTGCCCCTCGGATTTATCGGCGGCGTGATTGGCACAGTGTTCATGCCGTTCGCGTTGGCGGCAACCTACGCGCTGATTGGCAGTTTTATCATTGCGATCACTGTCGTTCCCACACTCGCGTATTTGCTCGTGCGCCAAAAAGATTTGCCTGACATGCGCGAAACAAGTTTGCAAAAATTTTATACGCCGCTGTTGGAATGGGGTTTGAATCATCGCGCGCTCACACTCGTTATCGCGGCATTGATTTTTGGCGCGAGTTTGTTTCTCTTGCTGCAACTGCCGCGCACGTTCATTCCAAGTTTTGGCGAACCGACGGTGAATGTCGTCGCGCAGTTGCCTAGCACAACGCGTCTCGCGGATACGGAAGCAAAGGTGCGCGCGTTGGAAGCAAAACTGTCAAACCTTTCAGGCGTGCGCGGGATGCAATCCGAAAGCGGCATAGATGGCGGATTCAATGCGCTCTTTGGCGGTGATACCGTGCGTCAAAATGTGGCAAATGTTTCGCTGGCGGTGAATGACACGCGTGCGCTGCAAAACATCACCGATCAGATTCGTCCAATTGCGGAAGATGTATTTGGCGCGGGGAATGTTTTAACGTCGGGCGCACAGCGCGCGGGCTTTAGCGGCTTTTCGCTGATTCTCACGGGCGACGATCCGAATACATTGCGCGCGGTGGTGAAAGATGTGAAACAAACGCTGGGGCAAATAGACACCAATCGTGACGGCAAAGTGGACATTGTAAATGTCGTGTCGAACGTAGATCAGAGTACAGGCACAGATACGATTGTGCGGATTAACGAAAAACCCGCGATTCGTTTTACGGGTGAAATTGAAAATGCGAATACGTTGGGCGTCACATACGCGGCGAGCGATGCGGTTTCCAAAATGCCAACGTTGCCCGCGGGCGTGACAGTTTCGCAAGGCGCGGATTCGTTGACGCAGACGCAAGGGTTTTCAAGTGTCGCGGGCGCGATTGGCTTTTCGATTTTGATTGTGTATGCGATCATGGCGCTGGCGTTTCGCAATCTCTTGCAGCCGCTCGCGATTTTGTTGAGTTTGCCCTTTGCGTTGGTCGGCGCGGCAAGCGCGTTATTTATTTCGGAGAGTACGTTGGGAATTTCTGCATTGATTGGTTTGCTGATGCTCGTTGGCATTGTCGTGACAAACTGTATCGTGTTGATCGAATTGGTGAATCAATTGCGCCAACAAAAAAAATCCGTGCGCGATGCATTGGTGCAAGGGGGACGCACGCGTTTGCGTCCGATCTTGATGACGGCATTGACAACCGTGCTTGCGTTGCTGCCGCTTGCATTCAACACGCAAGGCGGCACGATCATTGCCTCCGAAATGGCGATTACGGTGATTGGCGGCTTGTTGGTCAGTACGCTCGTGAGTTTGATTGTCGTGCCTGTGGCATATAGTTTGCTGGCAGCGCAGAGAAAAGGAGGTGTGTAGGAAACGCGAAACGCGAAACGAGAAATGATGTGATGGGCGATGCGCGATTTGCCATACGCGATACGCCATTCGCCATACGCGAATTTCAAGTGGTCAAGTGTGAGGACAGAGGACAAATCCGTTCGTACGAAAAAATCCCAACTCGATTCGAGGAGAGGACAACAACACTATGCGTAAAAATGCAATTCTGATCGCGCTGTTGGTCGTCGCCATCGTGGCGTCGTCCCTGCTGATCAACGTGAAACCCGCGGCGGCACAAGACAGCTTGTATACGCGTCTTGGCGGCAATGCGGCGATCACGGCAGTCGTAGCCGAATTTCTAAAGAATGTCGGCGCCGATACGCGCATCAACAAGTTCTTTGCGAATACGGACCTCGCGCGGCTCCAAACCTTGCTCATTGAGCAAATTGGCGCAGCTACGGGTGGTCCTGAAAAATATACCGGTCGCGATATGCGAACCACGCACGCGGGTCTCGGCATCACCGAAGCTGACTTTACAGCATTGGTCGAAGATTTGGTCAAAGCGCTCGACACGTTCAAAGTTCCCGAAAAAGAAAAGACCGAACTGCTAACCGCGCTCGCGGCGCTGCAGCCCGATATCGTGAATGTCCCCGCTGCGTCAACCTTGCCCGCCACCGGCGGTTCGTTCGATTACACCGGCGTCCTCGCGCTCGCTGCCGTCTTTGGCGCGGGTCTCTTGGGCGCAGGTCTCGTGTTGCGGAAACGCGCAGCCGAAGCGAAATAAGTTTTACCCCGCGTGAACACCCTACGGATGTTCACGTCTGTCCTCTGTCCTCACACCCGTCCATTTGGAAACGGATGTTGCCAACGGATTGGGAAAACGGATAAGCGGATAAACGGATGATCGCTCACATCCGTTTATCCGTTTTCGTTTTTGTGGAATAGAGCTGGTTTCGCGTAATTTGGGAATGAGATGCCACGCACTCGCGCTGCTCTTTAGCGCAACAAGTAGCGTGGCATCTCATTCCCCCGTTCACACCATTTATTCTTTGCTATAATGCTTCCACAAGGAAAATACTCGTGGATGAAAAAACGCGCGCCCCGCGCAATCGCACGCTGACACTTGCAAACGCTGAGCTGGAATTGTATCGGACAATGCTAGCGCGCTTGTCTGCGCGTGTAACGTTGCCGCAAATCGAAAACAAAATCATTCATCAGAATTTGTTTGAGCTTTTGGATTGGCTGCCGCTCGCGTGCGTTGATCTCTTGTTCCTTGATCCCCCCTACAATCTCACGAAAGCATTTAACACCACAACCTTTCGACAGCAATCGCTCGACGAATATGAGGCGTGGTTTGAAACTTGGTTCGCGCCAATTTTGAGAACGCTTAAACCAACCGCGTCTGTGTATATTTGCGGTGATTGGCGGTCCGCTGCGGCGATTCAGCGCGTTGCGTCCAAGTATTTGATTGTCCGTAATCGAATCACATGGGAACGCGAAAAAGGACGCGGCGCGAAAACGAATTGGAAAAACAGTTCAGAAGATATTTGGTTTTGTACCGTGTCGGACGATTATTTTTTTGATGTGGACGCGGTGAAATTAAAACGGCGCGTGATTGCGCCTTACACGGATATGGAGGGAAATCCCAAAGATTGGGAACAAACGGAGCGAGGCAATTATCGTCTCACGCACCCATCCAATCTTTGGACGGATTTGACGGTGCCGTTTTGGTCTATGCCCGAAAATACGGATCATCCTACACAAAAACCAGAAAAACTTTTGGCGAAAATTATTCTAGCAAGTTCACGCGTGGGCGATCTGGTCTTTGATCCCTTTCTCGGTTCTGGCACAACCGCCGTCGTTGCAAAAAAGTTAAATCGGAAATTTTGTGGCGTAGAGATGAACGAGACGTTTGCGTGTGTGGCGGCGAAACGACTCGAGTTAGCGGATATGGATAAGAGTATTCAGGGTTATGTGAACGGTGTCTTTTGGGAACGCAATGCGTTGAATGACGCGCGCTCACAAATGTCATTTCGAGCCGCCTTTGCGAGAAATCTCGTTTGCGCCGCGCGAGATTTCTCGCTCCGCTCGAAATGACAGTCACATTCTTGAACGCGTAAGGGTTTTATTATGTCCCTCTCCCCCCTCGCTGGTAAACCCGCCCCCGAAAATTTATTGATTGACCCCGCCGCGCTCGAACGCGCGTATTATGATCGCGCGCCCGACGTGGACAATCCCGCGCAGCGCGTCGCGTTTGGGACGAGTGGGCATCGCGGTTCGCCGTTTGACGGCACTTTTAATCAAGCACACATTCTTGCTATGACGCAAGCGATTTGCGATTATCGCAAGACGCAAAACATCACAGGGCCGTTGTTCATGGGCAAGGATACGCACGCGGCGTCGCGCCCCGCCGAACATACCGCGCTGGAAGTTTTGGCGGCAAATGGTACAGAAACGATCATTCAACGCGAGGATGGTTACGCGCCGACGCCTGTGATCTCACGCGCGATTTTGGTTTGGAATCGCGATCATCCGAACGCGATGGGTGACGGCATCGTTATTACGCCGTCGCACAATCCGCCGCGCGATGGGGGTTTCAAATACAATCCGCCTGAAGCGGGTCCCGCGGATTCCGCGACGACGAAATGGATTCAAGACCGCGCGAATGAGTTGCTGCGGGATACGTCAAGTGTCAAACGTCAAACGTATGAGCGCGCCTTGCACGCAAGTACGACGCACGCGCAAGATTATGTTTCTGCATACGTGAATGATTTGGCGAATGTGATTGATATGGATGCGATTCGCGCGGCGGGAATAAAAATTGGCGTGGATCCGTTGGGCGGCGCGGCGGTGGCGTATTGGGAACCCATCGCGCAAAAACATAAATTGAATCTCACTGTCACGAATCCGAACATTGATCCAACGTTTCGATTCATGACGGTGGATCACGATGGCAAAATTCGGATGGATTGTTCCAGCCCGTATGCGATGGCGGGGTTGGTTGGGCTTAAAGATCAATTCGATATTGCGTGGGGCAATGATCCCGATGCGGATCGTCACGGCATTGTCACGCGTTCGATGGGTTTGCTGAATCCGAACGCGTATCTCGCCGTCGCGATCCAATATTTGCTCACGCATCGTCCCGAATGGAACGAATCATCCGCCATCGGCAAAACGCTGGTGAGCAGCAGCATGATTGATCGCGTCGTCGCGTCGTTGCAGCGCAAACTCGTCGAGGTGCCTGTCGGTTTCAAATATCTCGCGCCGGGATTATTCGACAGTTCCTTTTGTTTCGGCGGCGAAGAGAGCGCGGGCGCGAGTTTTTTGCGGTGTGATGGAATGGTGTGGACGACGGATAAAGATGGCCCCTTGCTCGGTTTGCTCGCGGCGGAAATTACGGCGGTGACACAGCGCGATCCGGGCGAACATTATCAACAACTCACTGCACAATTTGGAACGCCGCACTATACGCGCCAAGATGCGCCCGCGAACGCGGAACAGAAAGCGAAACTCGCGAAACTCGCGCCTGATGATGTGACTGCAACAGAACTCGCGGGTGAAAAAATTGTGGCGAAATTGACGCGCGCGCCGGGGAATGAGGAACCGATTGGCGGCTTGAAAGTGGTGACGGAAAATGGCTGGTTCGCCGCGCGTCCGTCGGGAACAGAAGACATTTACAAAATTTACGCAGAGAGTTTTACGAGTCAGGCACACTTGGACGCGATTGTGGCAGAGGCACAAGAGATTGTGAGCAAAGCTCTTGAGGGTGCCTGATCTATTTTCAAAAAAATTTCTGCGAAATTTTTTTGAAAATAAATAAATCACTATGGCTTTTTATCTTACCAATATCCCAACCTACCGCGCCCTCGCCGCGCATTTTCAAAGTATCCGCGCTATTCACCTCCGCGAACTCTTTGCCAACGATCCCGCGCGCGGCGAACGTTTGACGCTTGACCCCTCACTTCCTTCGGGGCAGGCTCTCGGTTTGTATTTCGATTATTCCAAACATCGCGTCACGGATGAAACATTGAAACTCTTGATCGCGCTCGCGCACGAACGCGGCGTGGCGGAAAAACGTGACGCGATGTTTCGCGGCGACAAGATCAATGTTACGGAAAAGCGCGCGGTGCTGCATATTGCGCTGCGCGCGCCGCGCGACGAAAAAATTTTTGTGGAGGGCGTAGATGTTGTGCCGGAGGTGCACGCGGTTCTCGACAAGATGGCGGATTTTTCAAACCGCGTGCGCGGAGGGGAATGGAAAGGCGCGACGGGGAAACGGATTCGCAATGTGGTGAATATCGGGATCGGCGGAAGCGACCTCGGACCCGTAATGGCATACGAGGCATTAAAGTATTACAGCTTGCGCGAGTTGAATTTTCGTTTCGTGTCGAATGTGGACGGCACGGATTTCGCGGAGGCGGTGCGCGATTTGGACGCGGCGGAAACGTTGTTTATCGTTTCGTCAAAGACATTTACGACGCAAGAGACGATGACCAACGCGCAATCGGCGCGCAGTTGGTTTCTCGCGCGCATCAACGACGAGAGCGCGATTGCCAAACATTTTGTCGCGGTTTCGACGAATGAAGCAGAGGTGAAAAAATTTGGGATTGATCCCGCGAATATGTTTGTGTTTTGGGATTGGGTGGGCGGACGCTATTCGATGGATTCGGCGATTGGTTTGTCCACGATGATCGCGATCGGTCCCGAAAATTTTCGCGCGCTGCTCGATGGCTTTCACCAAATGGACGAACATTTTCGTATCGCGCCGTTTGAAAAAAATATGCCGGTGTTGATGGGGCTGCTCGGGTTTTGGTACAATAATTTTTTTGACGCGCAAACCGTCGGCGTTATGCCGTACGATCAATATCTCAAACGTTTTCCCGCGTACTTGCAGCAATTGGTGATGGAATCGAATGGCAAGCGTGTGACGTTGGAAGGCGAGACGATTGCATACCAAACGAGTCCGATTTTTTGGGGCGAGCCGGGGACGAATGGGCAGCACTCGTTTTATCAATTGATTCATCAAGGGACGAAATTGATTCCGTGCGATTTTATTGCGTTTCAGCACTCGCTCAATGTCTTGCCGCCGCATCACGATATTTTGATGGCGAATGTGTTCGCGCAAACGGAAGCATTAGCATTTGGCAAAACGGCGGACGAAGTGCGCGCGGAAGGCACGCCCGAATGGCTTGTCCCGCATCGCGTTTTTCCCGGCAATCGCCCGACGACGACGATTCTCGCCGAGCGACTCGATCCCGCGACGTTGGGCAAACTGATCGCGTTGTATGAACACAGCGTTTTTGTGCAAGGCGCGTTGTGGGATATTGACTCGTTCGATCAATGGGGCGTCGAATTGGGCAAGGTGCTGGCGAAAAAGATTTTGGGGGAATTGGAAAGCGCGGGCGAATCGGAATTGAAACATGATAGTTCGACGAACGCGTTGATTAGGAGATATCGGAAGCAAAGGATGAAGGATGAAGGATGAACGGGCGAACGGGTGAACGGGTGAACGGGTGAACGGGTGACGTAGAGACGTTTCGGTGAAACGTCTGAAGGCATATGCGATACGCGATTTGCGATTCGCCATACGCGAGGAGGCGAAAATGAAAATTGCATTGGGCGCGGATCACGCGGGCGCGGAATTGAAGAATCAGTTGCTTGAAACGGTGCGCGCGTTGGGGCATGAAGCGATTGATTTTGGCGGGGACGGGACAGATCTGAAAGATGATTATCCCGAATACGCGGAAAAAGTTGGCGAAGCGATCCGGGCGGGAGAAGCGGAACGCGGCATTTTGGTGTGCGGCAGCGGTGTCGGTGTTTCCGTCGCGGCGAATAAAATTCCCGGCGTGCGCGCGGCGATTTGTCACGACACCTATTCCGCGCATCAAGGCGTGGAGCATGATGATATGAATGTGTTGGTGTTGGGGGCGCGCGTGATTGGCTTGAATCTTGCGCCCGAATTGGTGCGCGCGTTTCTCGGCGCGAATTTTTCGGGAGAAGAGCGGCATGTAAGGAGATTGGACAAGGTTAGACAAATCGAAGCAAGGTACGCAAAGTAGGGGATTGGTGGTCCGTAATCAGTTATCAGTGGCTCAGTAATCAGCGATTTGCGATTTGCCATCCGCCATCTGCCATCTGCTATCCGCGCAATGCGCCTCGTTTTCCTTTTCGACGTTGATAACACGCTGCTCGATACGGATCGGGTGACGGCGGATTTGCGCGCATTTTTGAAACGCCAAATTGGCGCGGCTGAGGCAGAGTATTATTTCGCGCTGTTTGAAAAACATCGGGCGGAAATGGGCTACGCGGATTATTTGGGCGCGTTACAACAATATCGCAATAGCCATCCGCACAATGCAGAGATCATGCAAACGTCGCTGTATCTGTTGAATTATCATTTTGCGAATCGCTTGTTTCCCAATTCATTGGACGCGGTGGAACACGCGAAAAAATTTGGGACGCCCGTGATTCTTTCCGACGGCGACGTGGTGTTTCAGCCGCACAAAATCGAAAACGCGGGTTTGTGGGAAGCATTTGACGGCAACGTTTTGATTTTTATTCACAAGGAACAAGAGCTGGATGTGGTGCAGCATCAATTTCCTGCGGAGCATTATGTTGTGATTGACGACAAGTTGCGGATTCTGGATGCGATGAAAAAAACTTTGGGTGCGCGCGTGACGACGGTGTTTGTGCGGCAAGGACATTACGCGCACGATCCAAAACATCTCGACAGTTACATGCGCGCGGATGTGACGTTGGAACGGATTGGGGATTTGTTGGAGTATGACGCAGGGAGGTTGGTGGGGGCGACGCGGGGAATTTGATCGACGGAATGGTGATTCGTAATAGAATGGGCGCGCACAAGAGGGATGAATTTGCTCTCTCATTTCAGAAATTGAACAATTGAAACAACAATGACCACCTACCAAGCGCGTTTGCAAGATGATTACCTCGCGCTATTACAAGAAGCGAGTGATTTTTATATGTCACGCGGAGATGTTTTTACGACGCTGCAAAATTTGACGCGGCGATTGGATGCGGAAAAAATTCCGTATGCGTTGGTGGGCGGTTTGGCGTTGGGCGCGCATGGCTTTGTGCGGATGACACAAGATGTGGATTTGTTGATGACGCGCGAGGGTTTGGAGTTGTTCAAAGAAAAATTTTTGGGACGCGGTTACTTGCCTGCATTTTCAGGCGCGCAAAAATCTTTTCGTGATACCGCGACCCAAATTCGGATTGAGATCCTCGTGACAGGCGATTATCCCGGCGATGGTAAACCGAAAGCAATAGCATTTCCCGATCCGTCCGTTGACTTTGCCTAACTCGGCGGGATGCGGATCATTCCGCTTGAATCGTTGATCGAAATCAAGCTGGCATCCGGCATTAGCGCGCCGCATCGGTTGCGCGATTTGGCGGACGTGCAGGATTTGACTGTGACGCTCAAGTTGCCGCTTGAGTTTGCGGAACAGCTGGACGCATCGGTGCGCGAAAAATTCCGCGAGTTGTGGGGCGCGGCGCAGGCAAATTTTCAAGACCAAGAGTTTTGAAAATGAAAAACTCTACGGGTGGTCATTGACATGGAAAATGTAATCTTGCGATGTTGTATTGACTCCCAAATCGTTTAGTTGTCGGAGAAGTTGGGCGCGATAATCTGTGCCATGATTACAAACATGGAGAAGCACTTGCCACACGATGAGGTCTATGTCTTCTGCCGGTTCTTTTAATTGAACTATGAGGAACAATATGACCAAGCCACGCAAAACGTGGGTTTATCGCCCACCGAAACCGCCCGCGCCAAAGGTGCCGCCGAGCGTCAAAACCGATGTGCAGCACAAGGCGGATAAACTGGTTGAAACGGTACTCAAGCCAAAGCATATCCAACCTCCGCCCGCGCCCGCGCAATTTCAGCCTAACTACATCGTTGACATTTATACAAAGTGGTATCGCCACTACTTTTACTTTTGTGCAGAGTATTGCGTCCCCACTCCGAATGCGCTGATGCCGTCGTTTGAAGCAAGGTTTGCGCGGATGGAATATATTGGGGTAGCACCCCACTAAATCGTGGAGCTAACACCAGCGTTTGATGAGCTCTTGGGTTGCTTTAGAAACGCGCCCGCGCCGCTTGGGCGGTGTCCAGCGTGACGGGGGTACATGATAGTGC
>Ga0247727_10008652_pt1 | contig 18803 bp, 24 predicted proteins | sample WisWelCaveWW1625_FD_202498 | JGI IMG/M metagenome (GOLD analysis project Ga0247727, IMG submission 202498) | Biofilm microbial communities from Wishing Well Cave, Virginia, United States - WW16-25 | ecosystem: Environmental > Aquatic > Deep subsurface > Groundwater > Cave microbial mat | place... | reverse complement strand
TAGAGGATCTGCGGCAGCTGCCGGTAGCTCTGCACCTCGCGCATGTGGAACGTAACCGTCTCCTCGTGCGTCATCGGCAGCACGAACTCGCGGCCGCTGCGGTCGGTGAGCTTGAACACCTCAGGGATGTCGTAGCGGCCCGTCGCGCGCCAGAGCTCCGCGGGCGTCAGCACGGGCATCAGCATCTCCTGGCCGCCGATCGCGTCCATCTCCTCGCGCACGATCTGCACGACCTTCTGGTGCACGCGCCAGCCGAGGGGCATGTACGTCCAGACGCCGGCGCTGACCTGACGGATGAAGCCGCCCCGGACGAGCAGTTTGTGCGAGATCGCCTCCGCGTCGGCGGGCGCCTCGCGCAGGGTCGGCAGGAACAGCTGCGAGGCGCGCGCGATCACGCGGTGGAGGTTAGAGAAACGTCACGGTCGGCAACGCGGTTCTCTCTCAGCGACCCCCAGCTTGGCGTGGCGCCCCGGCCGCGCCAGCGGCCGGGCTTCAGGGATCTTCGCGCTTGCGCCGGCTGGTCAGTCAAGCGGGATCAACGACGCTTCGGCCATCGCGAGCGCCGCCGGCTTGGCCATCTTCATTCGCTTCGGGCGCTTCATCCCGGCGGAGATCCACGCGTCGATCTCGCGGAAGAGCTCGTCGACGAGCACCTCCGACGGAACCTTCTTGAGCACGCGCCCGTGCGCGTAGAGGAACCCCACCTCCCGGCCGCCGGCGATGCCGAAATCGGCGTCACCCGCTTCGCCCGGCCCGTTCACGGCGCAGCCCATGACGGCCACCTCGAACGCCTCCGGGTAGTCGACCAGGCGCGCCTCCACCGCCTCGGCCAGGTTCCAGACGCCGACGTTGTCGCGCCCACACGACGGGCACGCGATCATCACAGGCCCGCGCTCGCGCAGACCGAGTGCCTTGAGGATCTCCCATGCGACCTCGACTTCCCGCACCGGATCGGCGGTGAGCGAGACACGGATCGTGTCGCCGATCCCGTCCATCAGGAGCGAGCCCATGCCGACGGCGCTCTTGATCGAGCCCGCGAACGGCGTCCCGGCCTCGGTCACACCGAGATGAAGTGGGTACGGCACCTTCGCCGCGAGCATCCGGTAGGCGCGGATCATCGTCGGCACATGCGACGCCTTGACCGAGATCTTGAAGTCGCGGTAGTCGAGTCGCTCGAGCAGCTCCACCTGCTCCAGCGCCTCCGTCACGAGTGCCTCCGCCGTGTCCTGCCGCGCCAGCTCCTGGAGATGTTGCGGCAGTGAGCCGGCGTTGGCTCCGATCCGCATCGAAATGCCTGCCTGTTTGGCGGCACGCACGACCTGCTCCACCTTGTCCGGCCCGCCGATGTTGCCGGGGTTGATGCGCACTGCGTGCACACCGGCCTCGATCGCCCGGAGCGCCAGCGAGGCGTTGAAGTGGATGTCCGCGATCACCGGGATCGGGGAGAAGCGCACGATCTTCGGCAGCGCGTCGGCGTCCTCGATCTTCGGTACCGCGACCCGCGCGATCTCGCAGCCGGCCGACGCGAGCGCAGCGATCTGCGCCGTCGTCGCCTCCACGTCGTGCGTCTTCGTCAACGTCATCGACTGCACGACGACCGGCGCGCCACCGCCGATCGCGACGTTGCCGACCCGGATCTGTACCTCGCTGGGCATCCTCCGCCAGTGTAGAGGCTCGTTTGCGGGTGTTTCCCGCCTGTGGCTGCTACGATTCCCGAGTCAACGTAAGCGAGTCCGGTAGTGCGCTCCTGCACTTTCCTGCCCGTTTCGTGAACGAAGGCAAGGAGGTGATTCAGGAATGGCAACCGGAACCGTGAAGTGGTTCGACGACGCGAAGGGGTATGGCTTCATCACCCCCGACGACGGCGGCAAAGACCTCTTCGTCCATCACACCGGCATCTCCGGCGACGGCTTCAAGACCCTCGCCGAAGGCGCGAAGGTCGAGTTCGTCCCGGAGCAGGGCCAGAAGGGCCCGCAGGCGACGAACGTCGTGCTCGCTGCGTGATCTCGGATCTCGAGGGCGCGTCCCGATCGCGGGATGCGCCCTCTCTTTTCAATCCGCTCGGCGAGGAGGTCGCGTGGGAGTCAGCGAGGAGAAAGTCGAAGTCGAAGGCGAGGTTGTCGAAGCCTTCCGCGGCGGCATGTACCGCGTCTCACTCGACAACGGGCACGAGACGCTGGGCTACGTGTCCGGCAAGATGCGGCGCTACCGCATCCGCGTCAACCCCGGTGACCGCGTCACCGTCGAGCTCTCCGCGTACGACCTCACGCGCGGCCGCATCACCTTCCGGCAGCGTTAGCTGGCAAGCGAGATCTCGCTGACGCGAGATCCCGGAATCCGCTCGCGCCGTTTCCACTGGCGCTGGATCTTCGCGCGAACACCTCCTGAAGGCGTCCGCTTCGCGGCCGCAAGGCACGCCTCCTTGTGCCTCTCACCGACGCGAAATGTCGCTTGCCGGTTACGAAAGGCGGCCGACGTCGTTCGAGAGGCCGATGAAGAATAAGAGCAGCACGAGGCCGATGCCGACGACCGACACGCGCTCGTAGACCTCACGGCCCACCGCGCGCCCGCGCACGCCCTCGAGCACCGCGAACACGATGTGGCCGCCGTCGAGCGGGAGCAGCGGCAACAGGTTCAGGAGGGCGAGCGAGAGCGAGATCAGCCCGAGCACCCAGATGAAGGTGTCGGTGCCGCGCTTCGCCGCCTCCGATGACCCCTGCACGATGCCGACGGGACTGGCGATGTCCTCGCGGCCCTCACCCGTGACGAGCCGGCCGAGCGAGCCGCCGATGTCCTTCGTCACGATCCCCGTCACGCGGAACGACTCGCCCATTGCAGACACCAGAGACAGCCCCTCCCCGCGCAGCACGAAGCCGAGCCGATATGAGCCGTCCTCGCTCCGGCGGGCCGAGACGGGGCCCAGCGTCACACGCTCACCCCCGCGGACGATGACGACGGCAACGGGCCTTCCGGCAGAGCCGCCGATCGTGCGGGAGATGTCCCGTGCACCGACCTCCTCCCCGTCGATCTCGACGATCCGGTCCCCCGCGAGCAGGCCAATCGAGGCCGCCGGAGCGTCCGGCACGACCTCGTCGACCGTGGTCGTCGCCTTGCCACCCGAGGTCACGAAGAGCACCGTGAACAGCACGATCGTGAGCACGACGTTCGCAGCGGGCCCGGCCGCGATCGCCGCCACGCGCTTCCACGTCGCGGCGCGCCAGTAGGCGTCGGCGCCGAGCGCATCGTCCAGGTCGGTGAGCCCTCGGCGTGCGGCCTTGAGCGCAGGCGCGGAGAGGGTCAACGACTCCTCCACCAGCTCCCGGAGGACGCGAAGAGCGTCACGGGCGGTCTCGTGGTCGCTCACTGCGAGCGCATTGCGCAGGCGTGCGACCGGCCCTGTCAGCGACGGCGCCTCTTCCAACGCCCGACCGAACGCCACGTCCGCGTCCGACGCAGCAGGACGGTGCATGCCCGGGATCTTCACGAACCCGCCAAGCGGAATCGCGCCGATCCCGTACTCGATTCCCTTCCGTGTCGTCTTCACGAGTGCCGGCGGAAAGCCGACGTAGAACTTCCGTGGTCGCATCCCCAAGGCGAGAGAGACCCCGAAATGGCCGAGCTCGTGTACGAAGATGAGCAGGCCGAGCCCGAGGATCGCGAGAGCGTACGTCATGCCGGAGCCAGCCTCCGCCCGGCGATCGCGCGTGCCTCGGCATCGGCGGTGACGAGGTCGTCGAGATCGCGAGCGGCGACGCCGGAAACGCTTTCTAGGGCGTCCGCGACCGTCGCAGCGATGTCGAGGAAGCCGATTCTCCCCTCGGCGAATGCGGCCACCGCCATCTCGTTCGCTGCGTTGTACGCGCACGGGAAGGTTCCTCCCCGCTCGCCTGCCTCCCGCGCGAGGGCGAGCATCGGGAACGTGTCGGTGTCGGGCGCCTCGAACTCCAGCGTCACGCCGCCGGTCAGATCGAGGGCCGGCACCGGCGTCGCGGCGCGCTCCGGGTAGGTGAGCGCGAACGAGATCGGCACACGCATGTCCGGCGCCCCGAGATGCGCCAGACACGCACCGTCGCGGAAGCGAACCATCGCGTGGACGACCGACGACGGTTGCACGACAACCTCGATGCGCTCGTAGGGAACGCCGAAGAGCCAGTGCGCCTCGATCAGCTCCAGGCCCTTGTTGGCAAGCGTCGCCGAATCGATGGTGATCTTCGGTCCCATCCGCCATGTCGGATGGGCGAGCGCCTGCGCGGCGGTCACGCCGGCCAACTCGTCACGCGTCCGCCCGCGGAACGGGCCGCCCGAGGCGGTGAGCACCAGGGAGTCGACGCTCGAGGGATCACGCCCTTCGAGGCACTGGTGCAGCGCTGAGTGCTCGCTGTCAACCGGGAGCAACAGCCCGCCGCCGCGCTCGCGGGCATCGAGCGCCAGGGGCCCGGCCGCGACGAGGCTCTCCTTGTTGGCGAGCGCCAGCGTGACGCCGCGCTCGAGCGCCCACAGGGTGGCGCCGATGCCGGCGAAGCCGACGATCGCATTGAGGACGATGTCGGGCTCGGCGCGCTCGAGCAGCTCACACGCGTCACCCCCTACCTGTGTATGCGGTGCTCGGCCGGCAGCGCCGTCGAGGGGCGTCGATCCCGACATCGCCGCGCACAATTCCAGGTCGGGGTGAGCGCTCACGACCTCGATCGCCTGCCGGCCGATCGAGCCCGTCGCGCCTAGCAGTGCGACTCTTCTCATCTCCCGCGAAGAGTAGTCCGTCGTCCGTTCAGCTCACGTTGCGATAAGAATCACCACGTACGCCACCGGCCCGGCGAAGAGGAGAGCGTCGAGCCGGTCGAGCATACCGCCGTGCCCGCCGAGGATCCGTCCGGAGTCCTTGACGCCGAGATCGCGCTTCACCGCGGACTCGAACAGGTCGCCGAGCACTGCTGCCACCGCAACCACGCCACCGAGGACGAACAGCTCGCCGACGGACAGGAACTCGTCACGATCGCGATAGAGCAGGAGGAAGGGGACGAGCACGGCGGTGATCGTCCCGGCCGCGAACCCTTCCCAGGACTTCCCCGGGGAGATCGCGGGCGCCATGCGATGCCGCCCGACCGCGCGTCCGACGAGGTACGCGAACGTGTCGCCGACAAAGACCGTGAACATGACCGCGACGATCGCCCAGAGGCCGAACTCCGGGATCTCGCGCACGAGCAGCAGGCAGCCGAGTCCGCCTATCACCCAGGCGACGCCGAGCACGGTCGTGCCCATGGCCGCCGTGAACGTCGGGCGCGCCTGGGCGAGCAGGAACACACAGAACGCGAACAGCAGAGTGGACAGAACGCCGACGAGCAGCCAGGGCGCCCCGCCAAGCTGCATGCCCAGCAGCGCGGCCAGCGCCCCGGCATACCCCCCGAGGCGCAGTGGACGCAGCGACGACCCGATCGCGTAGAGCTCGTGCAGAGCGACGAGGCCTCCCGTGAGAGCAAGCCCCCACAGCCACCATCCGCCGACGTAGACGAGCGCGATCACCGCGGGCAGGAGCAGCGCGGTGACGACGATGCGCGACAGGAAGGAGCTCACAGGGGGGCTATCTTCCACCGAAGCGGCGTCCCCTGCTCGAAAACTCCTCGAGCGCGGCGCGCAGATCGGCCGGGCCGAAGTCCGGCCACAGCGTCTCGGTGAAGACGAGTTCGGCGTACGCAGCCTCCCAGAGCAGGAAGTTGGAGATGCGTCGCTCGCCCGACGTGCGGATGAGCAGGTCGATGTCGGCCAGCTCGGGTGCGTAGAGACGGGACGCCAGAGCGTCCTCGTCGATTCCGTCGAGAGGTACCGCGTCCTCGACCAGCCGCCTCGCGGCATCCACCAGCTCCCCCCGACCGCCGTAGTCGAACGCGATCCAGAGGTCGAGCACATCGAGATGGGCCGTCGTCGCCTCGAGGGACTCCATCTTGTCGAGCAGCCATTCCGGCACGCGGTCGCGGCGGCCCATGAAACGCGTGCGCACGCCCTGCCGGGCCAGGTCGGGCAGCTCGCGATCGATCGTCTCGGACAGGATCTCCATCAGGGTCGCCACCTCGTCGACAGGGCGCGCCCAGTTCTCCGTGGAGAAGGCGTAGACCGCCAGCGACCGGATCTCGACCTCGATCGCGGCCTCGACGGTTCGCCGCAACGCCTGCGTCCCCTCGCGGTGGCCGGCTGCCACCGGCAGGCCACGAGCCTTCGCCCAGCGCCCGCTTCCGTCCATGATGATGGCCACGCTCCGGGCTGCGCCCGGATCGTGGCTAACCGGCTCCGTCACGAACCGCTCCCCTAGGTTTGATCCGCTGCGCGGATCAAACCTCCAGGATCTCCGCCTCTTTGTTCTTCAGCAGCTCGTCGATCCGCTTCACGTGCTCGTCGGTGAGCTCCTGCAAGCGCTTCTCGCCGCGGCGCTCCTCGTCGTCCCCGACGTCGCCGTTACGTACGAGCTCCTCGAGGTGGCGCATCACGTCGCGCCGGACGTTCCGGGTGGCGACCTTCCCCTCCTCCGCGTACCGGCGAACGACCTTGACGAGCTCCTTGCGCCGCTCCTCCGTGAGTTGGGGGATCGGCAGGCGGATCACCCTGCCGTCGTTCGAAGGCGAGAGGCCGAGGTCGGACTCCATGATCGCCCGTTCGATCGCCTTGATCTGCGTCGGATCGTATGGCTGAACCGAGAGGAGCCTCGCCTCCGGAGCGGAGACCGTGGCCATGTTCGAGAGCGGCGTCGGCGTGCCGTAGTAGTCGATCACGATCCGGTCGAGCAGCGCCGTCGACGCCCGCCCCGTGCGCACGCTGTTGAACTCGTGCCGCGTCGTCTCGATCGACTTGTCCATCCGCCGCTCGCAGTCGGCAAGGAAGTCCTCGATCGCGCCCATGTACCCTCAGCCCTCCTTCGGTGTCGCAACGACGGTGCCGATGCGCTCTCCGGCGGCGACACGTTCGATGTTGCCGTCGGCCAGCTCGAACACGTGGATCGGCAGCGAGTTGTCCATGCATAGCGAGAGCGCCGTCGTATCCATCACGCGCAGGCCGCGCTCGATCGCCTCCAAATGGGTGATCGCCGGCAGGAACGTGGCGGCCGGGTCGACCCGCGGATCGCCGTCATAGACCCCCGCAACGCCGTGTTTCGCCATCAGGATCGCTTCGGCCCCGATCTCGAGCGCCCTCAGCGCTGCGGCGGTGTCGGTCGTGAAGAACGGGTTGCCCGTGCCGGCGGCGAAGAGGACGACCCTCCCCTTCTCCAGGTGGCGCATCGCGCGCCGGCGGATGTACGGCTCGGCGACCTCCGAGACCTCGATCGCCGACTGCACGCGCGTCTGCACCCCGGTTCGCTCGAGGGCGTCCTGGAGCGCGAGCGCGTTGAGGAGGGTGGCGAGCATGCCTGCGTAGTCGGCGGTGGCGCGATCCATGCCCTCGGCGGCCGCCTTCAAGCCCCGGTAGAAGTTGCCGCCGCCGACCACGATCGCAAGCTCCGTGCCGCGGGCATGGACAGCGGCCACCTCCTTCGCGATCTCCGCCAGCGTGCGTGGATCGACGCCGTAGTCGCGGTCCCCCATCAGGCTCTCGCCGGAGAGCTTCAGCAGTGCACGGCGGAAGGCAGGTGCCGGCGACTCGTCGCGCCCTGCTGCGACCGGCTGCTCGGAGCCGACGTTCATTCTTGCCCCACAGATCCCGCGCCTGCAGGAGCAGGCCCGGGATCGTGACAACCCCTAAAGCGGCCGCTACCGCGGCCGACGCCGACGATCGACGTTAGTGGCGGCGTCGAGAGAGGTCTCATCCTTGCCCCACAGATCCCGCGCCTGCAGGAACAGGCCCGGGATCGTGACAACCCCTAAAGCGGCCGCTACCGCGGCCGACGCCGACGATCGACGTTAGTGGCGGGGTTGAGAGAGGTCTCATTCTTGCCCCCACAGATCCCCGCGTTTCTGGGTGTCTCACGGCCCCGCGACCGAGACGAGCGCGAACGCCGTCACCGTGGCGCCGGCCTCGGCGAGCGCCTGGCCCACGGTCTTCGACTGGTCGTGGATCCACGCCTGGTCGACGAGCACGCCGCCGGGCGTAGCCGCGAAGAAGCGCTTGCCGAGCATTCCGTCCACGATCTTCTCACGCGCGGGCTCCGGCTTCGACTGCACCTCGTCGGAGTTCGAGTAGATCTGCCGCTCGGCGGCAACCGTCTCCGCGGGGACGTCGTCGCGGCTCGTCCACTCGGGCCGGCCGAACGCGATGTGCATCGCCAGCTGGCGACCCAGCTCGGGTGTCCCACCGTCGAGCTGCACCATCACACCGATCTTGTTCGCCGGCGGGTGCACGTACTGCGCCGGAGTCCCTCCTTCGAATCGCCGGGCGTCGACGACGACGATGTTTTCGCCGAGCTTTCCAGACAGCCCGAGCCGCTCCTCCTCGAAGGCATCGACCGCAGTCGGGCCCTCGGAGTGAACGGCGCTCAGCACCCGCTCCGCAAACGACCGGAACTCGTCGTTTCGCGACACCGGGTCGGTCTCGCACCCGATACCGACGATCGTTCCGGCCGTTCCGTTGACGATGATCCCGACGAGACCTTCGGTGGTGGCGCGATCGGCACGCTTACCCGCCGCGGCCATGCCCTTCTCGCGGAGTTGCGTGATCGCGGCCTCGATGTCGCCTCCCGTCTCCTGCAGCGTCCGTTTGCAGTCCATCATCCCCGCGCCCGTGCGGTCACGCAGTTCCTTGACGAGACTCGCGCTGATCTCGGTCACGCGACCTCACTCCCCTCGACGGGGGCAGGTTCGTCGGAGGCGGGCTCCGCGGCGACGACGACGGGCACCTCCGGCTCGGCCTCTACGGCAGGCTCCACGGGCGCGAGCTCGGTAGCCTCACCGGGCTCGGCGGGCTCAACGGGCGTGGGCTCGGCGGACTCGGCGGGCTCTACAGGGGCGCGGCGGGCCATCTCGTTCGCGGTCACTTTTGCCTGTCCGGCGGCGATGCCGTCGGCCACGGCACGCACGATCAGCGAGCACGAGCGAATCGCGTCGTCGTTGCCGGGGATCACGTATGTCGCCTCGTCGGGATCGCAATTCGTGTCGACGAGCGCGATCACGGGAAGCCCCAGCCGTTGCGCCTCGCGCACGGCCAGCTGCTCTTTTCGCAGGTCGACGATGAAGATCGCGTCAGGCTGGCGCTTCATGTCGGCCACGCCGCCGAGGTTCGCCTCGAGCTTCTCTAGTTCGTTCTCCATCGAGATGCGCTCCTTCGCGGGCAGCAGCTCCAGCTGCCCGTCCGTCTTCAGCCGTCGGAGCTCGTGGAGGTAGGCGATGCGATCGGAGATCGTGCGCCAGTTCGTGAGCAACCCACCAAGCCAGCGGTTCGACACGTAGGGCATGCCCACGCGGGACGCGTGCTCGGCGACCGCATCCTGCGACTGTTTCTTGGTGCCGACGAACAGAACGACGCCGCGGCGCTCCGCGAGGTTCCGCGCGAAGTCATGGGCCTCCTGCAGCAGGACCTGCGTCTGCTGCAGGTCGATGATGTAGATGCCTCCCCGCTCCGTGAAGATGAAGCGGCGCATCTTGGGGTTCCAGCGGCGCGTCTGGTGGCCGAAGTGCACACCGGCCTCCAGCAGCTCCTTCATGGAGACGACTGACAACGGGACCAGCCCCTTTCGAAACGTGGTTGATGTGACACGAGCCGGCGGGCACGGACGGCACCGGGCGCATAGCCGCGGCACCACCGTCCGCGTGCCCCCGCCGGGGAGACGGGACACGAATATCGGAATGGTACCGGTTGCCGTGCCTCTACGTGGCCGATCGGGCCTGCTCCAACGCTTCCGCAAGCTCCGGTGGCAGCGGAGACTCGACCTCCACCGGCTCTCCGGTGAACGGGTGGCGAAACGATAGGCGGTGCGCGTGCAGGAACTGCCGCTCGAGACCGAGATCGCCCGCAATGCCGTACACGGGATCGCCGCAGACCGGAAGCTCGATCGCTGCCAGGTGCACGCGGATCTGGTGCGTCCTCCCCGTCTCGAGCCGGACGTCCAGAAGCGCGCGCTCGGACAGGAGCTCATGCACGTCGAACCACGTGACGGCGTCGCGGGGCATCTCCGTGTCGATCGACATGCGGCTCCGATCTCGCCGGTCACGCCCGATCGGGGCCTCGATCCGTCCGCTCTTCGATCGCGGCCGGCCGCGTACGAGCGCGAGGTAGCGCCGCTCGATCTCGCGGGCTCTGATCAGCTGCGAGAGCCTCTCGTGGGCATCCGCCGAGCGCGCGACGACCAGCAGGCCCGACGTGTCGCGGTCGAGGCGATGCACGATGCCCTGGCGATCCTCGTCGCCCCCCTCGGCTCCGAGCGCAAGCAGGCCGTGCGCGAGCGTTCCCGCCTCGTGCGGGCCCGCCGGATGCACGACGATGCCCGCCGGCTTGTCGACGACGAGGAGGTGCTCGTCCTCAAGCGTGACGGCCACGTCCACCGACGTGGCGGTTACATCTGGCGCCTTGGGAAGATCGACCTCGATCTCCTCGCCCGCCGACACGAGGTGGCTCTTCTGACGGACGAGGCCCGCCACGCGGACGTGTCCGGCGACGATCAGGCGTTCGGCAGAGGCCCGCGAGCCGATCTCGCCGCAGGCCGCCAGGACGCGATCGAGCCGGCGGCCCGCATCGCCGTCAGCGACTCGAAAGCGGAGCGTTGCCAACCCGTGGGCTCGAGCGGTCGGCCGCCACGAACGAGAGAAACAGTAGCGCCACGCCGACCACGATGAACGTGTCCGCGAGGTTGAATGCCGGCCAGTACTCGAAGTCGAGGAAGTCTGTCACGTGCCCGAGGCGGACCCGGTCGAACAGGTTCGAGATGCTTCCGCCCAGGACCAGGCCCAGCGCGATCGGCACGAGCCAGTGACGCTGCCCTGCCCGAGCGAAGAAGATCAGCATGCCGCCCACCGCGAGCCCCGTGACGACGATCACGGCGCCGGTGGCGTTCGAGAACAGCCCGAATGCGATCCCGGTGTTACGGACGTGGTGAATCGAGAAGGGCCCCACGGTGCCGATGGCCTCCCCGAGGGCGAGCGCGCTCGAGACGAGCCACTTCGTGAGCTGGTCGGCGACCAGCGCCGCGACGGCGACCGCCACGAGCGCAACCCACTGGGCAGAGCCCGGTGCCAGCGTCCGCTTTGCGCTCGACAACGGCTGCAACGCGCTCGTCGCCGAGCCGACACGAACATCGAGTACCCGGGATCCCTCCTTGCGTACGGGCTCCATCACGCACGCTCCTGCACGCGTTTGTCATTCAGGCAGAGAGTTGCGTAGGGAACTGCCGTCAGCCGCTCCTCCGGGATCGCCTCACCGCATGCCGCGCAGACGCCGTACCTTCCCTCCTCGATCCGGGCGAGCGCGTCGTCGATCTCGGTGACGATGCGCTCCGCGTTCTCCTCGAGCGTCCAGTCCAGCTCCCGATCGAGCATCTCGCTTGCGTGGTCGGCGAGGTGTTGGTCTCCTGCGGCGGAGTTCATCTCGCCCGACGCCTCCTCGTCCGGGACGATCCCGGCTGCCGTCGCCGAGATGCGCTCGCGCAAGGCGAGGAGCTCCGCCCGCCTCGCATCGAGATCACTGCTCATGCCAGCCCCGCAGATCCCGAATCTGCGGAAGCAGATCCGGGCTCGCGACAACCCCTAAAGCTGCCGCTGTCGCGGCCGGCGGCGACGAGAGACGTGAATGGCGGGGTTGACAGAGGGCGTCTCATACAGCCTCCTGTACGGCGGCCTCGAGCCGCCTCTCCGCTTCCTCGCGGGAGAGGCCCACGAGCTCGACGACCTTGTCGCGGCTTGCGAGGCCTGCGATGACCCGGACGGCCGGTCGTTCCACTCCGATACACCGGGCGAGCAGCGCCGCAACAGCGTCGTTGGCACGGCCGCGCTCCGGCGATGCCGTGACGCGCACCTTCCACGCGTCCCCGTAGCGCCCGAGGACGCCTGCGCTCTTCGCGCCGGGAACGACCCGGACTCGCAGCTTGACGGGGCGAGCGCTCATCCACCCCAAGGATAGACGGGGTCAGCCGGCGAGCCGACGTACCCCCGGATCGGTGGTCTCGGCCTCGCCCGGTAGCGCCGGAACCGGCTGCGGCCGCTCCGGCTCCCGTGCAGGGGTCGTACCGGCCTCGGGAACGCTGTCGACGACCTCCAGAGACGAACGCAGAAGAGAGCGGATCCTGCGAACGTCACCGAGCAGCCGCTCCTTTTCGGAGATCGTCTCGCGCAGGATGCGACGCGCCTCGGCATTCGCCTCGGCCAAGATCACCTCTGACTCTCGACGCGCCTGGTCGCGCAGGTCTTGTGACGCGCGCTCTGCCGACACGAGCGTCGAGCGCAGCAGCGTCTCGAGCTCGACATGCCGGCCGAGCTCGGTCTCGAGCACCTCCACCCGCTCGACGAGCTCCGCCCGCTCGCGCCAGACCGACTCGAAGCTGTCGGCGATGTCGTCCATCAGCCGGTGCACGGGCGCGCGCTTGTAGCCGAGCAGACCGCGACGCAGGCCGTCGAAATGTCTCACTTCAACCGGTGTCATCTGCACGGGACTTCCTCCCTTCTCACGACAGAAGCCGCCCCACGGCGGCGTTTACGACCCGCCCGAGCAGGACGAGCGAGAGCATCGCCACGATCGGCGAGATATCGAGCGGCCCGAGAGCCGGCACGAAACGCCGAAACAGGCGCAGGTACGGGTCGCAGGTTTCGTACAGGAAGCTTTTGATCCGCTCCGCGGTCGGCGAGTACGGCAGCCGTACCCATGACAGCAAGACGTACGCGAAGATGAGCAGCAGGTAGACGCCGACGAAGACACTGACGAACCGGGTCACCAGCGGCTCTGCGTCGGCGAGCAGAAACGGACCTGCGGCTACTCCGCCCACGGCTTGGTGTTCTACGCCCGGCTCGGGCCTCCTACGCGTTCAATCCTTGATCAGCCGCAGTGTCTGTGCCACCGAAGTGCGACACACTTTCAACCAGATGTGACTTCGTCAGGTCTGGTTGAAGAACGACGAGTTGCCGGTGTCGAGGGCACGGGCGCGCTCCTCGGCGGAGAGCTCGACGTTCCGCGGCGTCAGCAGGAACACCTTGTCGGCGACGCGCTGCATGCTCCCCTCGAGCGCGTACGTGAGCCCGCTCGCGAAGTCGATGAGACGCTTCGAGAGCTCGTTGTCGGCGCTCTGCAGGTTGAGGATAACGGGAATGGAGTCCTTGAAGCGATCGGCGATCTGCTGCGCGTCGTTGAAGCTTCGTGGCAGGACAAGGTGCACCCGTACCTGGCCCTGGCCCGGGCCCGAGTCGATTCCGCGCAAGCGTGACCGCCGTGAGCTCGACGGCGGTGGCTCGGCGTCGGCGACGCTGTCGACGTCCTCCCACGCGTCGGGTTCGCGCGAACGCGGCAAGCGCCGGACGTTCTGCCGCGACGCCTTCGACCGGTATTCGCGCTCCGCGTCGTCCTGGGTCGCGAGGGCATCCTCGTCCCAGTCGTCGTCCTCGGCGATGCCGAAGTAGACGAGCGTCCGGTTCCACACATCGGTGAAGCTCATTTCCGGCCAGATGGTAGTGCGGACGGCGGTTGGATGCGTGGTTGGCGCTCGCTGTGAGAAAGGAATGCCTCGGCCGCGAAGCCGGCCGCTTCAGGGATCTGCCGCCGCAGGCGGATGCCCGCGGCAGGGCATCCGCGGGAGCGGATGCCCTGCTCGCGAGCTAGAAGAGCGTCTTGCCGATGCGGATGTGGCTCGCGCCCTCCTCCACGGCGACGCGCCAGTCCTGCGACGTGCCCATCGACAGCTGTTCGAGGCCGTGCTCCTCCGCGAGCGAGCGCAGCCGCTGGAACCAGGGCCGCGATGCCTCCGCGTCGCCGGCGAGCGGCGGCATCGTCATCAAGCCATGCACGACGCCTGGGTGCCGCGCCAGAAACGGGCCAATCTCGTCCGGCGAGACGCCGCTCTTCGAGTCCTCGCCGGAGAGGTTGACCTCGAGGAGCCCCGGCACGGTCAGCCGCGCCGCCGCGGAGTCGGAGTCGAGCGAGTGAACGAGCTCGCACATCGGGTTCAGGGCCTTGACCTTGTTTGACTGCAGATGGCCGATGAAGTGCCAGCGAAACACGCTGCCGTAGGCAGTGTGTTTCGCCAACAGGTCCTGGGCTCGATTCTCGCCCACGACGTCCACGCCGGCTTCCGCCAGTACCGCCATCTCCTCCAGAGACACGTACTTCGTTGCCGCCACGATCGTCACGGCCGGTCCCGCGACTGCGCGGATGGCTTCGAGGTTCGCGCGAACGAGCTCCGCGTTCATTGCAGCTCCTGCTTGGCCCGCTCGAGCAACGTCTCGCGCGTGTTCCGCGCCGGCTCATCGAGCACCTCGTCGAGCAGCATGGCGAGCACGCGCCCGAGCGCCGGGCTCTCGTCGAAGCCGATCTCGATCAGGTCACGACCGTCCACCGCGAGGTCGGAGACGCGGTGCGGGCTCGACTGCTCGCTCTTCAACAGCCGCTCGAGAAGATCGAGACGATCGTGCTCCGCTGTCGTGACGCGTTTCGCCAGGAGGTCGACTCGCTTGTGCGCGACGAGGTCGAACGCCTGTGCGTCGCCGTGCGCGGCCAGGAAGCGGCGGGCGAAGAGCCCGTCGAGCGGCCCGTCGAGCGAGAACGCATGACCGGCGACAAGACCGACGACGTACCGGCGGAGCTGCGTCGGATAGCGAAGCCGGCGTAGCGCGCGGCTTGTGATCGCCGCTCCCATCGGTGCGTGCGGCGCTCCCGTCTCGTCTGCCTCTGGCTTGCCGAGGTCGTGAAGGAGCGCACCGAGCCGAAGGGCGAGGGGCAGATCCGCGTCGGCCGCGCGCTGCACGACGTCGAACAGGTGCTCGTCCAGGGGAAGCGGCTGGCGCTCCGACTCGAGCCGGTAACCGACGGCCATTGCGAACTCGGGCACGACCTCGACGAGAACGCCGGTGTCGCGCGCGAGCCGCAGGGCGCGCGCAGGGCGCGCGCCGAGCAGCAGCTTCGACAGCTCCCCCATGCCGTCTGCGGCGAGGCCACCGCCGATCCGCTCTGCGGAGACGTGACGCATCCCGCCGGCGTTGAGACGCATCGCGGCCAGTGTCGAGCCGGTCGGTGTGAAGCCGAGCTGAGAAACAAGACGCAGGCCGCGCAGGATGCGCAACGGATCCTCGCGGAACGACTGTTCCGAGACCGTTCGCAGCTCGCGTCGCGCAAGATCGGCGAGGCCGCCGAACGGGTCGACCAGCTCGCCGGTGGAGAGTCGGCGCGCCATGGCGTTGATGGTGAAATCCCGGCGCGCCATGTCCTCCGCGATCCCGATCGATGCGTCGCTCACGATCGCGAAGTCCCGGTGACCCGGGCCCGTCGAGCGTTCGGCACGCGGCGGCGTCAGCTCGATGCCGGCGGGCGCCAACGTCCGGATCGCCCGGTCGCGCGGATACATGCGCACGCCGACGAGCTGCCCGTGCACCTCGAGATCCTCGATCCGGCCGTGAGGCTCGAGTAGCGCTCTCAGGCGCGCGTGGTCGACACCAGGGACGAGGAAGTCCTCGTCCGCGTGCGGGACGCCGAGCAGCTCGTCCCGCACGGCGCCGCCCACGACGTACGCGTCGAGGCCCAGCGAGCGGACGTACTGGCGGATCTCGGTCGGCATGGCGCTCATTCTGCCGCGAGCGCGGAGCAAACCGCGCCCGGGGCAAGCCCCGGGCTAGACCCGCGCAGGTTCAGCCCCGGGCTTTGCCCGGGGCGTGGTTTTCGTCACACGTGCGCAATGGCCTCGATCTCGACGAGCGCTCCCGATGGCAGCTTCGCCACCTCGATGGTCGCGCGCGCAGGTGGGCGGTCGCCGACGTGGCGTGCATAGACCTCGTTCATAGCGGCGAAGTCGCCTAGGTCCTGCAGGAAGACAGTTGTCTTGACGAGATTGTCGAGCGAGCTTCCTGCCTCGGCGAGGATGGCGTTGAGGTTGCGCATCACCTGCTCCGTCTGAGTGGCGGCGTCGCCCTCGACGGCGGTGTCGCCGGGCTTGAGCCCGAGCTGACCTGCGACGAAGACGAGCTCGCCGACGCGGATCGCCTGGTTGTACGGCGCCCCCTGGAACGGGGCCGGCGCCTCTTCGGTGCGTATCACGTGCTTGTCCACGAACAGCCTCCCGACGTGTGGTGCGTGCGTTGTAGGGTCGAGCTATATGGCGCCCTACGCGGACTGTGCGGAAGAGGAGGCGGCGGCACGTGCGAGCGCGACGCCGAGCGCCTTGAAGATCGCCTCCAGCACGTGGTCGGTGTCGTGGCCCTCGATCAGCCGCACGTGGAGCGTGAGCCCGGCCTCGTCGGCGAGGCTCCGCAGGAACCGGGCCGCCATGTCGCTGCCGAGCCCTCCCACCCCTCGCAGGTCCGCGTTCGAGGCGACGAGCGGTCTTCCCGAGCGCTCGACGACGACCATGGCCAGCGCCTCGTCGGCGGCGACGGTCGCGTCGCCGTGTGCGTCGGCGTGAAGAAGCGGCGCAGCGGCGTTCCCCAACGCAGCTCCGGCGGCGTCGACTTCCGACTCGGGATCGTCGGGGTCGATCTCGAGCGTCAAGTCGAACCGGCCGGCGAGCGCGAGCTCCGCGAGCAGGTGATCGAGGACGGGGATCCCGGTGGCGACGTTCGCGACGCCTGTGCCGACGGTGAGACGCGCGCCGCTCACAGCTCGGCCCGCTCGATGCTCGCGCCGAGGCCGCGCAGGCGCTCGTCGATCGATTCGTAGCCGCGGTCGATCTGGCCGATGTTGCCGATCGTCGACGTCCCCTCCGCGCACAGCGCCGCGATCACCATCGCCATGCCGGCGCGGATGTCCGGGCTTTCCAAGCGCTCGCCGTACAGCTGCGAGGGGCCTGTGACGACCGCCCGGTGGGGGTCGCAGAGGATGATCCGCGCACCCATCGAGACCAGCTTGTCGACGAAGAAAAGGCGGCTCTCGAACATCTTCTCGAAGATGAGAATCGTTCCCGTCGCCTGGGTGGCCACGGTGACCGCGATCGAGGTGAGATCGGCCGGGAAGGCAGGCCAGATGCCGCTCTCGATCTTCGGGATCTGCCCGCCGAGGTCGTCCACGACGTGCAGGTCCTGCCCGCTGTCCACGCGGACGGAGGTCTCCCCCACGTCGATCCGGATTCCGAGCTTGCGGAAGGCGGGGATGATCGAGATGAGGTCGTCCGGTTGAACGTGCTCGACGGTGACGGTTCCGCCACAGAGCGCAGCGAGTGCCGCGAAACTCGCCACTTCGATGTGGTCGGGGCCGAGACGGTAGGAGCCGCCGCGAAGGTGCTCGACGCCCTCGATGTGCAGGACGTTCGAGCCGATCCCCTCGATCCGGGCGCCGATGGAGCTGAGGAAGCGGCACAGATCCTGGATGTGCGGCTCGCATGCCGCATGACCGACGACGGTCAACCCTTCGGCCAGGACTGCGGCCATGATCGCGTTCTCTGTGCCCATCACCGACGCCTCGTCCAGGTACAGGCGGGTGCCGACAAGCCGCTCCACGCTGAGCTCGTAGCCTCCGTTCAGCTCCACGGTGACGCCGAGCTCCGCAAACGCGCGGATGTGGGTGTCGAGCCGCCGCCGACCGATCACGTCGCCGCCGGGCGGTGGCACGACCACACGCCCAAAGCGCGCGAGCAGCGGCCCGGCCAGCAGGAACGACGCACGGATTCGGCGGCAGAGCTCCAGGTCGAGCGAGGTCTTGTTGACGTTCGCCGCGTCGACGACGATCTCGTTCGGCCCCGTCCAGGCAGCGTCCGCGCCGATGTCGACGAGCAGCTCGACCATCGTCTCCACGTCGCGGATGCGCGGGACGTTCTCGAGCCGCACCGGCTCGGTCGCGAGCACGGTCGCGGCGAGGATCGGCAGCGCTCCGTTCTTGTTCCCGGCGGCGCGGACGGTTCCCTGCAGCGGCCTACCGCCTTGGATGACGAACGACTGCATGAGGCGGCGGGTATCGTAGCGACCCCATGGAGGTGACTCGTGAAAGGGCGTGGGAGACGCTCACCCGGCACACGAAGAGCGAGTCGCTCCGGCGCCATGCGCTCGCGGTCGAAGCGTCGGTGCGCTTCTACGCCCGGCGCTACGGCGAGGACGAGGAGCACTGGGGGTGCGTGGCGCTTCTCCACGACTTCGACTACGAGCTGCACCCCACCCTGGACAAGCACCCGCAGGACGGGGCGCCGATCCTGCGTGAGGAGGGATATCCGGAGTGGCTGATCGAAGCGGCGCTCTCGCATGCGGAGCACCTGGAGATGCCTCGGGACACGGAACTCAAGAAGGTGCTCTTCGCGTGCGACGAGCTGTCGGGGTTCGTGCACGCGTGCGGGCTCGTCCGGCCGAACGGACTCGAGGGGCTGGGGCCGAAGTCGGTGCGGAAGAAGCTGAAGCAGCCGTCGTTCGCGGCGGGCGTGCACCGCGACGAGGTGTACGCCGGCGCGGAGCTGCTCGGTCTCTCACTCGACGAGCACATCGCGAACATCGTCGCCGCCCTGCAGCCGATCGCCGGCGAGCTCGGCCTGCGCACCGCGACGTAGTCGAGGGTCAGGCCTTCTGGCCTGACACGGTGTCCGCGTAGCGGTCGGCAAGCGGGTCTGGCCGGAAGGCCAGACCCTGGTCACAGGCCGGCGATCAGGCGGTCGAGGTCGTCTTCGCTCGTCCACCAGCCGACCGACACGCGCACGAGCCCGCGGCCCGGCACGTCTCGCACGACGACACCGGCTGCCAGGAGGCGCTCGACGAGCGCGGCCGGCTCGATGCCTTTGGGCCGGAACG
>Ga0247727_10008651_pt1 | contig 18803 bp, 17 predicted proteins | sample WisWelCaveWW1625_FD_202498 | JGI IMG/M metagenome (GOLD analysis project Ga0247727, IMG submission 202498) | Biofilm microbial communities from Wishing Well Cave, Virginia, United States - WW16-25 | ecosystem: Environmental > Aquatic > Deep subsurface > Groundwater > Cave microbial mat | place... | reverse complement strand
CAATCACTCTCGCCTTTTGACATGTTCCCAATACGCGCCCGAACGTGGCAATCTCGCCGAGATGCTCATTTCTAAACGTGCTGTTTGCGCTTCGCGGTGGACTGTGATTCTGAGCAAGGAAACGTATAAACCCTCTGTTTGCGAGCTGGGTGAATATTGTGGGTGAATATTGCAAGTAATAGTTGCATCATTCGAAATTTGTGCTATATTGCCAGCAGGCAAATTTCAAGGAAAGATAAAATGAAAAATGACTTTCAAGAACGCCCAAGACAAATTCTACCTTCATTATTATCTCCAAGCTTGAAAAGACTCCTGACCGTTGCGCTGGTGCTGGCCTCATTCATGCTCGCCAACACGGCCTATCTCTTGCTGAACCGACTGGCTGATGCGCTGGACTGGAGTTTCTTTGCTGTCGGTGAAACCTCCCTGCCAAAATTGTTTCAAGCGATGGTGTTGACTCATACCGGCGTTGGCTTGCTTTTGGCGGCATTAATGTTTGCTTTCGCCATTTGCCATCTGCCTAAAGTTTGGAAGCGCCATCACAAGTCAAGCGTGATTTCGGGCGCCCTGTACGTGGCAATTGGCGTGACATTAGTCGTGACCGGCTTATTTATCCTGACCGCTGCGGCCAGTCGTGATAACCGATGGGCCTGGTGGGCGCACGTCATCTGTGCGGCGCTGGCTCCGACCGGTTACATCATCCATCGGCTGGTGAGTTACGCCAGACCTCCCAAAATTGCGTTTGGCCGCTTTGCCATCGCAGTGGCTTCTGTAATGGCCGTGTTGGTTGTCTGGCACGGGTTTACCAAACGCGACATAGCGCGAACCCGCGAGGCGCAATTGGCATTTGCAAAGGGCTTGCATACCGGGCCTGGCGCGAAAGAGCGAGACATTACGAAATCTGTGGAATCGCGCTTCGTTCCGGCGGCCTTTGTTCCACCGGCAAGCCCGTTCTTTCCTTCATCAGCCACCACCACCACCGGGGGCTATCTCCCCTCCAGAATCATCACGGCCGGCGATCGAGGCTCGCCCGAAAAGCTCAAAGCCGATCTCGACCGATACGGTTTCGTTCACACCACCAAAATTGGCGCTGAAACTTGTAACCGTTGCCATCCGGATATTGTGGCCCAATGGGCTGCTTCGGCACATCGATTTTCCTCGTTCAACAATCCATTTTACGAGGCAACCATCAATGATATGCGCAAGAATGCCACGGCGCCGAATCCGTGGGTTGAAACGCATACCAGGCATTATCCTGAAACCGCCGGTCGAGTGGGCATGGTGAAGAGCAAATGGTGCAGCGGCTGCCATGATCCCGCGCTCATGCTTGCCGGCAAAATGGATTCGGAAATAGATCGTACCAGCCCGGAAGCGCAAGCCGGCCTCACCTGTCTGGCTTGCCACGCCATCGATCACATTCATAACCGCACCGGTGATGGCAACTACAATATTGCCGACGAACAAGAAGACCCCTACTTGTTTGCCGAGGCCGGAACCGGCAGCCCTGGCGTCTTTCTTCATGATGCCGCGGTGAAGGCCAAGCCGACGGTGCACAAGCGGCAAATGCTGAAGGCCTTTTTCCGCACCAGCGAGTTCTGCGCAACTTGCCACAAGGTAAGCTTGCCCGAGCCGGTCAATAACTACCGTTGGCTGCGGGGACAAAATGAATACGACAACTGGCACGACAGCGGCGTTGCCCTCAACGCTTCGCGAACTTTTTATCTGCCGCCTAAGAAACGTGTTTGCCAGGATTGCCACATGCCGCTCGAGCCCGCAACCCGCGGCGATGTGGCGGCGAAAAACGGCTTGGTCAAATCCCACCATTTTGGGGCGGTCAACACCGCATTGCCTTTCCTTCGTGGTGATAAAGAGTTCATCGGAAAAATCGAAGCTTTCTTACGCGACGAGAAGCTCAGCGTCGATATATTTGCCTTTGCGACTGAGGGCATGGGCAAGATGGTCATGGCTATTGATCGCGCCAAGCCCACCCTCATTGCCGGCGAAAAAGCGACTGTGGACGTCGTTGTTCGTAACAAAGGCGTTGGTCATACTTTCCCCGGCGGCACGAACGACTCCAACGAGGGTTGGTTGGAATTCAGCTTGCACGATGATGCCGGAAACGTGCTTGCTCTCAGTGGATATGTTGGTGATGACGGCCATCTCGACCCGATGGCTCACGTTTATAAAGCCGTTATCCTTGACCAGCACGGCAATCTCATCCACAAACGTAATGCGCAGGACATTCACGTCACCGTTTTTGCCAACGTCATTGGTCCCGGCACTGCGGATCTCGCGCACTATGAATTCGTGGTTCCGTCCGAGCTGGCCGGTAAAACGTTGACCATACGCGCGCGTTTGCTCTGGCGCAAATTCGATCGCAAATATACGGAGTTCGCTTATCACGCCAATCGCGAAGGCTTCAAGCCTTTTGAGAAAGTTCCTGATCTTCCGATTACGGAAATCGCCGCCGGCAAAGTGAGCTTGACTGTTGTGGCGGGCAAATCCCAATATGCTGTGGCAAAAATAGATGCCGATGCTGCGGAGTGGATGCGTTATAACGATTATGGCATCGGCTCGCTGTTGGAAGGCAATACGCGCAACGCGGCTCGTGCTTTTGAGCAAGTGGCGCGACTGCAGCCCGACAAAATTGATGGCCCGTTAAATCTCGCCAAGACCGCCGTGCGTGATGGCAATCTGGATAAAGCTTACGAGTATTTGCAACAGTGTGAAAAAATCAAGTTGGGTGACGCGCGCGCGGCTTGGGTATGGGGACTGGCGTTGCAGGAAGACGGTCGTTACGAAAAAGCGGTGTTGGCTTATCAGCGCGTGCTCGAGCAATTCCCCGAGGATCGAGCCACCTGGCGAAATTTGGGAAGAACTTATTATCTCGACCGGAAATATGAACGCGCGCTGGAAGCGTTTGCCCAAGTGTTAAAGATCGATCCCGAAGATAGAATGGCGCACTATCACACGATGTTGTGTTGCCGCGCCTTGGGGCGAAAGCAGGAGGCGGAAAGGGCGGCCGCAGCTTATGAATTTTATCAAATCGACGAGTCGGCGCAGGAAATTACCCGGACGTTTCGGTTGAAAAATCCGGGGACAAATTTGATGGCCCAGCCCATTCGCACGCATACTTTGGTGGTGAAAAAACCGAAGGCCGCCGCCAACATTGCTTTGGTCGAGTGATTTGCAAGAGAATGCCATGCCCCAATCCATCAATTTATTCAATAAAAATTTCAATATCCTGTTAGCGGCAACGACGTGTTGCTTATTCGGTTGCAGTAAAAAAGACCCGGCGGCAAAGCCAGCGCCGCCCGAATACTCCAAAACGAGCTATGCGAGCATCGAAACAGATTCCATGCAAACGCCGATTCGTTTCACTGACATCACGCTATTGGCCGGCATTAGCTTCGTTCACGAAACGGGCGCGTTCGGCAAAAAGTGGATGCCGGAAACCATGGGCAGCGGCGGCGGATTTCTCGATTACGATAACGACGGCTGGCCGGATATCTTTTTGGTCAATGGCTCCTACTGGCCGGGACACGAGAAAGACCGGAAGCCGCCAGCGCCGCGCTTGTATCGTAATCTTGGCAATGGCCGATTCAAAGACGTTACTGCCGAAGCCGGTCTTGCTTTTACGATTTACGGAATGGGCTGTGCGTTTGCAGATTATGATAGCGACGGCGATATCGATATCTATATGACGGCTGTTGGCGACAATAAGCTTTTGCGCAATGATCGTGGCGTATTTACCGGCGTCACCGCAGAAGCCGGGATACATGGAAATAGCGAACGTGCAGAGGCGCCACCGGCCTGGTCAACAAGCGCAGCCTGGGTGGATATGGATCGCGATGGCCGCCTCGATCTTTTTGTTTGCAACTATGTCAAGTGGACGCCTGAAACCGATTTATTTACAACCTTGGACGGCAAAACCAAATCTTATGCGACGCCGCAGCAATACCAGGGTGAATCTTGCCGGCTTTATCGCAACGTGAATGGCAGACGTTTCGAAGACATCACGGCAAAAGCAGGTGTGCTCAACCACGAAGGCAAGTCGCTCGGTGTTGCCGTCGCCGATTTCAATGATGACGGCTGGCCGGACCTCGTGGTGGCGAATGATACGCAGCCAAATTTTCTTTATCTCAATGCCGGGGACGGCACCTTTACCGACATGGCCCTGCAAGCCGGCATCGGCTATGACGAAGATGGCCGGGCCAGAGCCGGCATGGGTATCGACGTTGCCGATATCACCAATCAGGGCCGGTTATCCATTGCCATTGGCAACTTTTCTCGTGAGCCGCTCTCGCTTTACACCCAAATCAGCAACGAGGTGTTTCAAGACCTTGCCGGCGCAGCTCGCCTCGCCAAAGCCTCGCTTTTGAACCTGACGTTTGGCCTTCTCTTCGTCGACGTCGATCTCGACGGTTATATGGACCTCGTTGCCGGCAATGGTCACATCGAGCCGGAAATTAATTCCGTGCAACAGGATATTACCTTTGCCCAGCGGCCGCAACTATTTCGCAATAATACGGCCGGACAGTTCGTTGACATCAGCAATCATGCTGGAGAAGCCTTTGCCGAGCCAATCGTCGCTCGCGGACTTGCGGCTGCCGATATTGATAATGACGGAGACCTCGATTTGCTCTTCACCATCAATGGTGGATCGCCAAAACTTTTACGAAATGATTTGCCCCGCAGCAATACGAATTGGATGAAAATCCGTTTAATTGGAAAGGCGCCAAATCTAAACGCGGTTGGCGCTGTTGTGACCGTGTATGCTGGAAAGCTCAAGCAGCGGAAGATGGTGCGCACTGGGTCATCTTACCTGTCACAATCAGATATAACTAATCTCTCCTTAGGTTTGGGCGCGCATTCACAAGCAGACAGCATTGAAATACGCTGGCCGGCCAGTGGCAGGATTGACAAGCTTGGCACGGTTCGCGCTCGTCAAAGCCATATAATTAAAGAAAGCGTACCTGCCCTTTAGATTTTATGAGCTTCAAATTCGCCATAAACTTTTTTGTTTGGGGTATAGCAGTCCTTCTCTTTGCCGGCTGCGAGAAAAAGCCCACCAAACAAAAAACCATAGACATGCTCACCACTCGGACCCTGGGTTTGGCTTATTTGGAAGAGAACAAGCTCAAAGAGGCCGAGGCGGAATTCCTGAAGCTGATTGAGATTGCTCCGGAAGAAGCTTTAGGATACGCCAATCTGGGTTTGGTTTATCGGCGTATGGGAAAATATCCGGAAGCCGAAAAGCAAATCAAGAAGGCGCTGGCGATAGAATCAAAGAATCCTGACATTCGATTGATGCTGGCCACACTTTATGAGCTGGCCGATAGAGAGAGCGAGGCGCTGAAAGAACTTGAGAATACGGTCAAACATGCGCCTGATCATGTCAAATCGCTCTATGCTTTCGCCGAGCTTTGCCTCGAGTCCGGTGACGAGACCGGCCGCCGTCGCGCCGAAGAAAATCTGAAAAAATTGATTGAGCAAGCGCCGGCTAATCTCGTCGCTCGACTTCAGCTTATCGAAACGCTGCTGCGCAACGGCAAAGTCGATCAAGCCAGGAGCCACCTGGAGCAGATCGGGAAACAGATGCCTGAAATGAACAAAGAAGCAGCCAGGTTTTATGATACCGCGCTGGCGTTGATGTGGGCAAATAAAGCGGAAGACGCCATCACACCAACCCGAATTTTTCACAACCTTTTGAAAGTGACCGCTCTCTATCAGGCTGGAGTTCTCGATCTCAAAGGGCCAGGCGGCGCGCTCGCCGGTTTTCCCATCGTCGTCTTTAGTCAAAATAATTTCACGCCGATTCAAGAGCAAAAGGCTGTCCTGGGCGCTATTCGTTTTACAGACGTAACGGTCTCCTCCGGATTGGATATTATACAAAAACGACAAGGAGCCAATGAGCCAAAAGAGCAAGCGACGCCATTGGAGCTGGAAACTCATTTTGCTCTGGGTGATTACGATGGCGATACGGATCAAGACCTGTACGTGGCGAGCGGGAGGCCGGACAAAAAAGCAAGCATGCATTTTCTCTGCAAAAATAATTTCGGAAATTTTGTTGAAACCTCCTCGGAAGCCGGAATCAATCACACAACCAAAGAAACGGCTGCAGCCTTTGCCGATTACGACAACGATGGCAAGCTCGATCTGTACATCGTCAATCCCGGCCCCGACATATTATATCGCAATCGCGGAAATGGAAAATTTGCCAACGTCACTGCCACTGCGAATGTTGCTGACTCAGCATTCGGCCACCAAGCGCTTTTTGTCGATTTGGATCACGAGGGTGATCTCGACTTGTACCTCGCCAACGCCACTGTCAACCGGCTTTACCGCAACAACTCAGATGGGACGTTTACCGAGCTGGCTGAAAAGATGGGCCTCGGTGGGCAGTATCATTTATATCGGAACAAAGGCGATGGCACGTTTGAAAAAGATACGCGCTCCGAAGAATTTTTTCAGGCGCTTCGCAATGTCATCGGCCTGGACGCCGCTTTCTTCGACTTCGATAATGACGGCGGAAAATAGCGGTCGCGGCCTCTTGCTTTTTCACAACGATGGAACCGGCAAATTGACCGATGTTTCTTCAATCCTGCCGGAGAATCTTTCTTCGGTTGGTCTGAGCGCCGGCAGCAACAAAAATAATCACTTTGGTATTGGCGCAAAATTGGAAGTGAGGGCAGGCGATCTCTATCAAATGCGTGTGGCCACTGATCCCACAACCCATTTCGGTCTCGGCCAGCGTTTAAAAGCAGACGCGGTGCGTATTCTTTGGACGAATGGCGTTCCCCAAAACGTGTTCCATCCTAACAGCGACCAGGTTCTTTTGGAAGAGCAAATACTGAAAGGCTCCTGTGCTTTTCTTTATGCGTGGAATGGCGAGCGGTACGATTTCATAACGGATATGATGTGGCGGAGCGCTTTGGGCATGCCCATGGGAATTATGAGCGGATCCACCGCTTATGCTTTTCCTGACGCGTCGCAAGAGTATCTCAAAATTTCCGGCGATTTGCTGAAAGCCAGGAACGGCATTTATTCCCTTCAGATCACTGAAGAGTTGTGGGAAACCGCCTATTGCGATCAGGTCAGGCTTTTGGCGATCGACCATCCCGATTCGGCGGACATTTACGTTGACGAGCGCTTTGTGCCGCCGCCTTTTCCATCTCTTCACATTTATAAAGTCGCCGAGAAACATTTGCTTAGATCGGCGCGGGATGAACGCGGCAACGATCTTCTGCCATGGCTTCGTGAAAAAGACGACGCCTACGTAGCGAATCTTAAACCCGCAAAGTATCAAGGCCTCACAGAAATGCACGATCTTATTCTCGACCCGGGAAATTTATCACCAGCCGGCCGTGTTTTTTTGTTCCTGCATGGTTGGCTCTTTCCAGCCGACGCCAGCATCAATGTTGCGATCTCGCAGTCCGATCAAATCAAAGTTGTTCCGCCTTATTTGCAAGTTATTAACCGCAAGGGTGATTGGCAAACCGTCGTCACGAATATGGGGTTTCCCATGGGCAAGAACAAAATCGTTGTTGCCGATCTCACCGGCAGGTTTTTGACCGATGACTATCGCGTGCGAATCCGCACCAAATCGGGGTTTTTCAGAAATGTATCGCAAAGGAGGCCGGCACGGCCCACATTGGTTTGATTATAAAAATTTTTCAACCGCACCGAAGTGGCGGGACCTGGAAGGATACTATACTCGTTATGGCGACGTGCTGGCGCTGCTTTTGGAAGCAGACGACAGGTATGTGATCATCAATGCCGGCGATGAAGTGACGGTCGAATTCGATGCCACCCAGACGCCGGCGCTTCAACCGGGATGGGTTCGTGATTTCCTGATTTATAATACGAGAAAGGTGACTCAAGAGAGCTACCGCAAATTGCTGATGAAATGATCTGGCGCAATAAAAAATCTGTTAACCTCATCATTATATTTCTGGCGGTCGGGCTTGCAGCCTATTTTGCTTTGCCCTATTTTAGACCCGAGCCAGAACTGACGCTGCCCTCGAATTTAGCCCATTTGGATCCGGCGGTGCAGGCGTTAATTCGTTTGCGGGCCGCCGCGCGATCACGCAACGCCTTAGCCCACGGCGATTTGGGACTCGTATACGAAGCCAATTTGCTCTGGCAAGAAGCGCGCGCCTGTTTCGAGACCGCTTCCCATCTCGATCCGGATGAGATGCTCTGGCAGCTTCATCTCGCCATGGCTTACCGCCAAACGGGCGCCTATGAAGAGGCGCTGGAGCGACTGCGAAACCTGGCAAAGCAACATCCAAATTTTTCTTATCTCCAACAACGGCTGGGTCAGGCACTTCTGGAAACCGGTGATTTAAAAGAGGCCGAGAGCGCTTTTAAAAAACTAATCGATTTGGCGCCGGTTGCTCCGCAGGGTTATACCGGCCTTGGCGATGTCATGCTGCAAAGACAAGATTATCAGCAGGCCGTCCCCCTGCTGGAAAAGGCTGTAGCTCTCGAGCCAAACTACCGGACGGCGCATTACTTGCTCGGCAGCGCTTATCAGCGGCTCGGCTGGTTAGAGAAAGCAGAAGCCGAGCTGGCGCAAGGCAAAAACGCTTCTATTCTGTTTCTACCGGATCCCGCGACGATAACGGTGCAGCGATATGCCGTCAATCTCACGGCGCGGCTGCAACAAGCTCAAGAGGCGTTGCGGCAGGGGAATGCCAAAGGCGCGGCGCAGTTTCTCGAAGAGACGCGTGTTCATCATCCCCAGAATGTGAGCTTGCTCAATGAGCTTGCGATTGCGTATATGCGCATGGGTCAGCTCAACGAGGCCGGCACGCTGCTCCGCCGGGCACAACAACTTCCGGAGGGGCAATACATGACTTTGATTAATCTTTCCGCTTTAATGTTTCGCGCGGACCGCGCTCAACAAGCTCTGGTCTATGCCGATTCCGCCATCGCGCTTGCACCTAAGATGGATCAGGCTCATTTCTCGCGCGCGCAAGCGCTGTGGCGCTTGGAACGTTATCAGGAAGCGTTGGCGAGTTTGCAGGAAGCGTTGCGTCGCAATCCGCAAAATTCGCAAAGCCACTCGTTCGCCGGAGACGTTTATATGAAGCTGGGAAATTATGAGAGAGCCCGGCAGGCTTATGAAAGCGCCCTCAAGCTGGATCCAAAAATGATAACAGCGCTCGTTGGTTTGGCGCGGGCAAACTGGGCTTTGGGACGACAAGCCGAAGCAGAAACCGCGTTGGCTCAGGCGCGCCAGATTGCGCCGGACCATCCGTTGATACGGCGATTCGAACAAGAGCTGAAGAGCACCCGTTAGCATTTTCTATGAATGAAGGAATCTTTACTATAAACATTTCAACCCGATGGGTTTTGAGTCATGCGACTTGCGCCATCGGATTTGCCGTTTGTTCGTTGGGTTGCGGCGCAGATTCGCAGACCGACAACAAAGCTCCTGAAAGTTCTCTTGTAGAGCCGTGGTTTCACGAAGTCTCCATAAAAGCCGGGCTCGACTTTCAACACGTTCGCGCCCGCACCATCCGTTACTGGCTGCCGGAAATCATGTCAGGTGGCGCGGCCTGGCTGGATTACGATAACGATGGGGATCTCGATCTCTATCTCGTGCAGGGCGGCGATGTGACCGGCAACGCGCCGGATCGTCCCGGCAATCATCTTTACCGCAATAACGGCAATGGGACGTTTGAAGAGGTGACGGAAACTGCCGGAGTCGGGGAACGAAGCTATGGCATGGGCTGCGCGGCCGGCGACTACGACCGCGACGGTGATGTGGATCTTTACGTGACCAATGTCGGGCCGAATGTGCTTTATCGCAATGAAGGAAATGGCACTTTCACCGATGTTACCGACCGCGCCGGCGTCGGCGATGATGGTTGGGGCTCAAGCGCGGCGTTCGTGGATTATGATAATGACGGTAAACTCGATCTTTTTGTCGTCAATTATATCGATTGGTCACCCGAGCGCGAGATTGAGTGCTTTTCCGGCGGCAATGAAAGAGACTATTGTCATCCGTCGAATTATAATGCTCCGGCTGCCAGCGTGCTGTATCACAATTCCGGCGACGGCACCTTTACCAATGTCAGCGCGGCCGCCGGCATTTCACAAGCGCGAGGCAACGGCCTCGGCATCGTGCCTGGCGACTTCAACCAGGATGGCCGGATGGATTTTTACGTGGCCAATGACGGCACTCCCAATCACCTTTGGATCAACAATGGCGACGGCACCTTTACGGAGAGTGCCATGCTCTTCGGCTGCGCCGTCAATCGCCAGGGAGTGGCTGAGGCCGGAATGGGCGTGATGGCCTTCGACCTGGAAAATGACGGCGATCTCGATTTTTTTATCACGCATTTGCGGGATGAAACCAATACGCTTTTCAGGAACGCTCAGGGTTTGTTCGAGGACATTACGGCGAGAACAGGACTGGGCGCGCCGAGTCTTCCCTACACCGGTTTCGGAACGGCGGCAGTGGATTTTGACCATAATGGAGAATTGGATATTTATGTCGTGAATGGCCGCGTCGGCCGGGCGCAGCAGGCGCTGGCTGAAGATCCTTTTGCCGAACCGAACCAGTTGTTTCGCGGCCTGGGTGGTGGACGTTTCGAGCCGTATTCCCTTCGCGACGGAACCACCGCGGCGCTCATTGAGAACAGCCGCGCCGCAGCTTTTGGCGATTATGACAATGATGGCGATATTGACATTGCGATTGTCAATAACGGGGGACGGGTGCGCTTGTTGGAAAATCGCGTGGGTGATAAAGGCCGCTGGATCATGCTCCGGGTCATGAATCGCCACGGCTTGGATGCCATCGGCGCCATGGTGTGCATCATAACCTCAAGAGGCAAACAATGGCGACAGGTGCAAACAGCTTACAGCTATCTGGCCAGCAACGATCCGCGCGTTCATTTTGGCCTGGCCGATGCTAACGCGGTTGAGGAGGTCGTCGTCGTTTGGCCCGGCGGCAAAAAGGAATCCTTTGGGCGCTTTCAGGCCGGCATGGTGCACCTCTTGCGGGAAAACACGGGAATGACAGCGAAAATGATTGGTTACAAATAACAAATTATAAGACGCACGTCAACACGGATTGTTTTTGTGCTGCCCAGCTGCTCGAACTCCTGCTCCTGCAACACCCGCAGCAACTTGACCTGCAGCTCAAGCGGAATCTCACCCGCTTCGTCAACCAGAAATATGCTATCGTTATCTCTCCCTCTCCGATCAGATTGGGCAGGGTGCGCGCTTCAATCTTGATCAATAATTCCGTATGACATTTACAAATTTTAAAACGTATTAGCGATCATTCAATCACGCTTCCCTTTTCGTATGTCCCCAAGACACGCCAGAAAGTGGCGATCTCGCCGAGATGTTCGAGCGCCTTCTCGCAATGGCTCAAATGTGGCGTGCCCTCGAAGTCGAGATAAAAAACATACTCCCACGGGCTGCCATGCAAAGGACGCGATTCAATTTTGAGGAGATTGATATCGCGCAGCGCGAAAATCGCCAAAGCTTTGAACAACGATCCGGGGGTGTGAGGCACCGAAAAGACAATGGAGGTTTTGCCGTTTTCAATCGGTGTTTTCGCGTGCTTTTCGAGAATAAGAAAACGCGTATAATTTTTCTGATTGCTCTCAATGGCCCGATGCAAAATATTGAGGCCATATTTTTCCGCCGCCCATTCACTCGCAATCGCCGCCGTGTCGTGCCATTGATTTTCGACCAGCAGCTTGGCGCTGCCCGCCGTATCATAAGCCGGCACGACTTCGATGGCCGGCCATTTCTCCAAAAATTCGCGGCATTGCTCCAACGCCTGCGGATGGGAATAAACGCGCCGTACTTGTTCCCACTTTGTTGCGGGCAACGCCATCAGTTGATGGCTGATGCGTAAAAAAATTTCGCTGGTAATGTGCAGCTCGTGTTTCAACAACAAATCATAATTTTGATGCACGCTGCCCGCCAGCGAATTTTCAATCGGAACAACAGCCGCTATCACCTTGTCATCATGGACGGCGGCAAAGGTCTCACCAAACGTGCGGCAGGGAATTGTTGCGATCTCTTGTTCGCGAAAAAATTCTTTGGCCGCGCGTTCGCTATAAGCGCCGGCTTCGCCTTGAAAGGCAATGCGTTGCAAAATATTTTCCTCGAATGACAAAATTATTGCCGTGCCAATCGCACCAACTCTGCGCGCGCCTCTTCCATTGTGTTGATGGGTGAATCGAAATCAAAGCGCAATTTTCGGCCATCCGCCAATAGATCAAAACCTTCGCCGTCAATTCCCGTCATTGTGACGTCGGTCACATTGACGTTCTTTAAAATTTTACAATAATGCAATAATGCTTTTTGGTGATCTTGGTTCATGTGTTCGATGATTTGCGTTTCGGTCTCGCGAAAAGGATTCGGCAGCAGCATGGCCGCAGCTTCGATCCAGTAAATTTGTCCGAAGCCGCCGATGAAGCGCGCGCGGCGCAAATGAATGGTGTAGAAGGCAAAATCATGCGTCGCCAAGTAGGAGGCGGCAGAAGGGAAATAGCGCAAATAACGCCGCCGGATTGTCGTATCGGTGGGATTGAGCAACTCGGCGTCGCCGATCCAAGTGAGCCGCCCGCTTGCTTGTGGGTCAACAGCGTTTTGCTCAAAAACGATCAGCGACACTTTGGAGTTGGACTCGATGTTGCGCGTATGTTGCGCGATACCGCTAATGAAAATGATCGGCTCGCCGTTATAGCCGAGTATGTATGGCGTAATCGAGCCAAATGGATATCCCGTCACATCCATCGAATGCGTGGAAAGTACACCCATGCTCTGTTGGTTCAAGAGTCGCCTTGCGATTCGTGCTTGCTCTGTAGTCATAGCCATTATTTTTTCATTTTAAAAAAGCATCATTGCAATTCAGAAAAAACCATTGGCAAAACCATTACGGGCAAAACAATTTGACAGCTTTTAATTATTTTGCCCGTAATCATTTTGCCATATTGCTTTTAATGAACGGAAATACTGGGCTCGCTCTCGGTTCTTATTTGCATCCCGCTTGGCGGGACAATTTCCAAATCTTTCCGCATGGTGTAAAATTCCGGATGTGGCACGTGGCTCAACAAACGCTCTTTCGTCAAAATCATATCCTGCCGCGAATACGAGGCCATTTCGATGATGCCGGTGTCCATGCGAATTGCATCTTCAGGGCACGCTTCGACGCAATAGCCGCAGAACACGCACATGCCAAGGTCGATGTCGAATACGACCGGAACTTTCTCGATTTCTTTTTCGGGACGCTGCCCCGCGACGATGTAGATGCACTTCGCTGGACAAACGGTTTCGCACATCATGCACGCGACGCAGCGCGGTGTGCCGTCCTCGCGCTTGGTCAAACGGTGCATTGTGCGCAAGCGCGGATGAAACAAGCGCCGCACGTCGGGATATTGAAACGTGATTGCGCCCTTCCATTCTCTTTTCACGCCGAGGCTCGCCATCGTGAAATGCCATAGATTGCGAAAGAAATGATGCGCCGTGATTTTCAACCCGTCCCAAATGCGCGGGAGATAGGTGCGCTCCCAAAAGGTGAGCGGTTTGTATTTGTCGTGGACGTTCATGGTCTCGTTTAACGTGTTACGTGTAACGTGCTATTGTATTAATTTCGGTTTGGATTTTCTCGTCCGTAGATTGTGAGCCGGACGGATTCGCCGATTTCCTCGTATAACGGCTTGCGGCCTGATATTTTTTCGCTTTCACGGAGAATCAACGGCACACCTTCGCCGCGCGATTCCATGAACGCGCGCATGGTGATCGGGCTAATATATTCTTTCAAAAAGCCGACAAGCAATTGATTTCTTCTATACGGCACTGCACCGGTATAAAGGGTGGCGATGGTAATCGTATTCGGTAAACGACCGGGACTGCTCAACTCGAGGCGGTCGTCGAACATCCAAAGCCGGATGCTTGATCCCGTGATGAAATAATCGCGATGAGCGACCGCATTGACGATGGCTTCATGCACGGCGCGCAAAGAATATTGCGGCAAATCTTGCCGCCCCGTCTCATCTTTCTGCGCCGGAATTTCCATGTAACGCTTGACAAATTCGGCGGCGCGCGCAATCTGTTCGGCGACTGTGCCCGTGCATTGCGTCGCATTAATCAGCCGATTTGAATCGGAAACGGTTCCCGCATAGAGGGCGCAATCTATCGTCGCATTTGGCAAATACTTTTGCGGGACTTTGCCGAACATGAGCAATCCGACGACCGTCGGAAAAATTTTGCCCTCCTCCCTGCTCGCGATTTTGAGATTGACAAAAATATCATGAAGCGGCAAGATCGATTCATCAAATGGCGACAATTGGCGCCACTCGTGATATTTTTTGTAAAGCTCGCTGTCAATGTCATCGATACCGGCTGGTTGAATCGTTTTCTCTTCAAAAATGTATCCTTGCCCGCGTTGCCCCGACTTTCCTTCATAAGAAAACAAGGAAGATCGGGGTCTCGCCAGAGCCTGCGGTGCAAGCTTTTGTTTGGAAGAGCCGACGCGATGATACCACAACCCACCGGAAGTTGCGTGCGCAAAAATACTCTTGAGAATTTCAACCTTTATCACTGTTGCTGGCGAACCTCCTGCACTTGGCAAAGCAATCTTGATAATGATCGGATTCAGCGGCGGATCACAGTTGTTCTGGCAAATATTCTCAATCCATTGCTGCACCATCGCAAGCTGCTCCAGTGGAATACCAGCAATCTCTCCGCTATCTTTCACACCGAGCAAAATCACGCCGCCATACGCATTCGCAAACGCGGTACACTCTCCCGCCATGCTTTCGGCGTTGGGATTGGCGACGCGGTTGCCTTTGATCTCTACTTCTTTGAACTCCAAAAAAGAATCCTCGCCGAGCGGGATTTTTTGCAGGAGGTCGTTGGTGTCTTCAAACATCGTTAGAATCAGGTTCATCGAGCTTGATTTGCGTCAATGCCGCTTTCAGCTTCTCGGCATTTTTCTTCAGCATCATTCCGCCAAAGTTGCCGTGTTGGATGGCGCGATCTATCGTTTCTTCAACACTGCCTTCGTGAATGATTTCAGCGAGGCGCATCATCACGAATTCATTTAAAACCGTTTCGGGAATTTTCACGCCGCTGGGTTTGCTCTCCGCGCCCAAACCGAAATCGCGCGGCTCATCATTCGGGCCGGTATTCCAGCCCGATTCATCCCAGCCGTCGTAGCCATCCGCGACCCACAGGTGCATGTAATCCCCGTCGCTCCACAGGTAATTGTTGCCGCGCATGTAGGACATAGCTTCAGGCTCACCGTCGAAATTCAATAAACTTCTTCATGGGTTCCAACAGTTTCTAATAGAATTGCTTCTGCCCCTTCAAGATTTACAAATTTGAACATGATTCTCAGATCATAACCAAAGCTGCATGCCCAAGAGCCTTTGAACTCACCTCCTAATTTATGAGTTCGCAGCCGTGAATCAAAAGCATCGTCGGATAACGACATTAACGTTTCTTGAAGATCTTGAGCAAGCTCCGGATGCTTTTTGACGAATTTCTTCGCTGCCCGAATAAAAGCGCTCGAGCGGATCAATTGCCGTTTCATGACAGAATCTCAGCAATAAGTTCTTCCGGAGTTGCAGGATGGCACCGGCCTTCTTGAAACTCTCGCTCCGCTTCTTCAACGTCTTTGGCTAACTCGGCGCGCCGGCGCGCGATCATGCGCCGATGCAGAATGTCAACCAAAGTTTCTTGTTCTACCAAAGGCAGTTTATCGGCGGCTTCTAATATTTCTCCAAAATTCAACACAGTTTCCATAATCGCTTCTCGCAGGTTATTTCAATTGTTCTAAAAGTGGATGTCGGCTTCCCCTCAGGTTGTGTTTTGCTTGCCAATCCTATGCTTCCTCGAAATAATCTGAGTCAATTTTCTTGATTTCATACGATCCTTTCGTAGATACACCAACATTAAGGTCTATCATTAGTTTTGCAAGCTGAGGTCCATTTATAAGGACAATTTTCGTGTCTATACTCTTTGAGAATTCCTCCGCCTCTTTTGTGAAACTTGACGTTGTAATGAAAACTCCTTTTCGTGCACGATGCCCTTGAAGCGCACCTGCAAATCTTTGAATTTCCGGTCGTCCAACTGAACCGTCCCACCTTTTGGCCTGAATGAAAATAAAATCCAAGCCAAGTCGATCCTCTTTAATGATCCCATCGATTCCGCCATCTCCACTACGCCCTATTGCCTTTCCTGCATCCTCACGACTTCCGCCATAACCCATTTTGACAAGAACGTCTATAACGAGTCGCTCAAAGAAACTAGGAGTAACACCTTTTATTCTTTCAAGCAGGTCTGTCTCAAGATCGACACGGAGTTTTTGATATGCTGAATCTAAAGACTCTTCCGGCGTTGCTTCATTGTTGGCCCCTAATTCTGCCAGTCCACGTTCTTTCTCTCGCTTTGTGGATTGAAACTCTAAAAATTCAGGATATTGTCTCAGAAACTCAACATCTATTTGGGGAGGTTTCTTTTTGAGAACCGATCTCCCACGAGGCGAAATTTGAAAACATCCACGTCTTTTTGGCTCAATAAGACCTGCCTTTTGAAGATAAGTCCTTGCCCAACCGACGCGGCTACCGATTACGGTACTCACGCCGCTAGGAAGAAGTTGCCCTCTCTCTTCGTCGGATAAACTGAACTTATCAGCAAGCTCCTGAACCGTCTCACGGAGTAAGTGCTCTTCACCATCACTCAATATTTGAAGTAATGGAAGCATTAGTGTCTGATAATCGGGAATCGCCATGATTTCAATAATGTATGGTTCTCTTTGTATGGGTTCGGAACTTTACAAAAACACAATCACCGCCGCCGTGATCAAAATATTCGCCAGCGCCACCGGCAGCAGAATTTTCCAGCCGAGGAACATGACTTGATCGTAGCGAAAACGCGGCAGCGTCCAGCGGATGAGCATCATGAACCATAACAGAACGGCGACTTTAAAAGAGAAGCTGAGAAATTGCAAAATGGTGATCGTCAAATTCGACAGCGACCACAAGCCGCCCCACGGAAAATGAAAACCGTCGGGCATGAGATACGGCACTTGCCAGCCGCCGAGGAACAGCGTCACCGTGATGCAGGCAATGAGCACGGTCTCGATCAAATCGGTGAGAAAGAACATGCCGAAGCGCATGCTGCTGTATTCGAGATGGTAGCCGATAATCTCGCTCTCCCCTTCCGGCGTGTCGAAGGGGATGCGTTTGGTTTCCGCGATGCCGGTGGTGAGAAAAAGCAGAAAGCCGATGGGCTGGTAAATGATGCCCCATTGCGGCAGCCAGCCGCCGATGAATGCGCCCTGTGCGCGCACGAGTTCTTGCAAGTCGACGGTGTTGTAAACCATCAACACGCCGATGATCGAAACGCCGATGGCGACTTCATACGAGATCATTTGCGCCGAAGCCCGCAAGCCGCCGATGAGCGCATAGTTGTTGTTCGAAGCCCACGCGCCGATGACCACGCCGTAGACCGCCATCGACATCGCGGCGAAAACATACAGCACGCCAACGTTGAGATTGGCAATTTGCATTCCGATTTCGCGTCCACCGATAACCAACTTGTCGGCAAACGGAATCGCGGCAAAGGCCACCAGCGCGAAGAACATCGTGATGCCGGGCGCAATGGAAAAGAGAAACCGCTCCGCCCCGCGCGGGGTGAAATCCTCTTTGAAAAACATTTTGAGCGAGTCCGCCGCGATGTGAAACAAACCCCACGCGCGCAGCCCCAAAATGGCCGCGCGATTCGCGCCGACGCGATCTTGCATCACCGCGCTCTGCTTGCGCTCCACCCACGTCAGCAGTGCCGCCGTGTTGAAAACGAAGATAAAAATAAAGAAGAAAATCTTTGCGACTGCAATTCCGATTTCAGCCATGTTTAAAATCACCTTCATTCAATTTCGTCGAAAACTTGATTTCTTCGAAAATTTTTTCAACTTCGGAAAGACTCTCGGCGTCCAATAATTTTGTTGCTAAATTTTCCAAACCTTCCAAGCTATTCACTGCGCGGGCACGTTCGGCCAATGGTTTTCCCAGTTCGTCCAATTTGAACGCCACAATATGAGCGATAACGCGCTGAAGAGATTTTATCGCCGGTTCGAGGCCTCGCTTTAGCTCTATTTCCCAACCAACTTCTTCGGCGCTTGTCATGAATGACATCTGTTTTGCCTCTTCGCCAGTATTCAATGCGTTATATTTTTTTCGATTCAATGGCGTCGAGGATTTTTTCGACCTCGGAAACAGTTTGGGCATGCAACAGTTTTTCTGAAAATCTTTTCAGATTATCCAATCGTTTTACGGCTTGGGTGCGTTCGGCTAATTGTTGTCCAGCTTCGCCAAATTTGCTTTCGATAATCATAGCAATGACGTCTTGGAGCGTGTTCACGCCTTGCTCCAATCCCTTCTCCAATCCCTTCTCCAATCCCTTCTCTAATCCCTTCTCCATCCCAACTTCTTCGGCGCTTGTGATGAGTGACATATGTTTTGCCTCCTCAATGGTTTTCATTTCAGTGACAAATGTATTGTTCAAATCCTTTGGCAACCTGATCATCCAATCAATAAACTTGTAAATCGCCCACAGAGTTTCGCGATCCATGCCGGAGTCATACAGTTCCAGCAGAAAGCGCTTTTTCCACGAATACTTTTCCTGCACGTTGCCGACGGTTTCCAGCGCCTTCAAATAGGCCCGCACGATGAGCGCGAACGGATGCGGGTTGGCTTCGAGCTCGGCCCACTTCTCGCGATAGTCGATGAGCTTGACGACGGGAAAACGGCACACCACTTCAA
>Ga0247727_10008650_pt1 | contig 18806 bp, 16 predicted proteins | sample WisWelCaveWW1625_FD_202498 | JGI IMG/M metagenome (GOLD analysis project Ga0247727, IMG submission 202498) | Biofilm microbial communities from Wishing Well Cave, Virginia, United States - WW16-25 | ecosystem: Environmental > Aquatic > Deep subsurface > Groundwater > Cave microbial mat | place... | reverse complement strand
TGCGCGAAGATCGGATTGATCGTTATGGTTGCGATGAGCATCGCGTTCAGCAATCGTAGATAAAGCTTGTCTCCGCCCATGGTCTTCTCCTTATCAATCAAAATCTTTATGAGACGGCGTTTGGAGTACCGCCTTCAGGCGGAAGCGGCGTCGCAGACGCCCTGCAAGGCTCGTAAACGAGCCACAACCGCCTGAAGGCGGTACTCCAAACGCCGTTCAAACGCCGTTCGATAATCTGCTCAGTTTTTAAGGATCATTTGCCGAATCTTGTTTGCCAAACCTACGGCGCGTTGGGAAACGGGCTTGTCGTCTCTGGCGATCATCACTACGCCGAAGAAGCTGTCGTCGGCGACCTGCTTGTCAATCAACGCGTTCAGGTGTTGAATTACCTCGGCCTCGCTAAGCTTTTCTTTGCTGGGCGCAGATGAACGCTCCCGCTCACCGATCTTTTCGTTGAAGAAAATGGTCTCTCACTTCTTCACGAACTTCTCAGCTTTGAGTTGAGGATTGATCTTGATCTTCGTGATCTCCATCTCTTCACTGACTTCGTTCTCGATTGACCTGACCAGCTTGTGTGGGAATGAAATGCCGTCAACGCTGCGGTAATCGTCGAAGCGCAGTTGATACTCGACCTCGGGTTGTTTCGCAGCTTCGGCCTCCATCTCTTTGACCCGCTTCTCCGCCTCCTCATGGCCTCTTGGCGGGCCAGTCATCGTTTGTGTGACCACGCGCGGCTTTTTGCCAATGTAAGTCAGCATCAGCGGGCGATGCGTTTTCTGGTCGAGGAACAGACGAGCCGCGAAGCCGCTCGCGCCTTTCACGTCCAGCACGTCAGCCTTCCCATCCGGCGCTTCGGCCTCGCCGGCGAAGCTGTATTCAACGGGAAATGAAGAAGGTGTGGCGAGCAGCCAGCCGATGGTCAGGCGCGAGAAATCGCTGCGGACTGCTTGCTGCAACGCCTCTTGAGCTTTTTTCGGATCGCTGATGTTGGGGCCGCGACGAATAATCATCATCCCGCCTCCGCCTCCGTGTTGCTGCTGGTCTTCCCAGACGCTGTCGCCGTTGATCGCTTCGATGCGCGTGATTTCGAGGCTGGGCATCGGGCTTAAGGTTTCGATCTTCATCATCTTGTCGGGCAGCAGCAACTCGAATTGAACCTCGCCTGACATCTCCATCTGGCCGAACGAGCGGCGGTAGCTGCCCGTCGCTGACAGACTTTGAAGCGATTTCAATTTGTCGCCGCCGAGCGCGGCGCGCGCCTGGTTGAGCAATTGTTGTGCTTTCGCGATTGCATCCTGCGCATTCACGTTGGGGAAGAGTTCGGTCATCGCCGCAGCAATGATCAGAATCGCAATCAGAAATTTTTCTCGCATAAATTCTCCTCGAAAAAATGTCCGACAAACTGAAGTTTGTCGCTGGCTTCGCAAGAAGCCGCATTCGGGAACCCGCGACAAACTGAAGTTTGTCGCTGGCTTCGCAAGAAGCCGCATTCGGGAACCCGCGACAAACTGAAGTTTGTCGCTGGCTTCGCAATAAGCCGCATTCGGGAACCCGCGACAAACTGAAGTTTGTCGCTGGCTTCGCAATAAGCCGCATTCGGGAACCCGCGACAAACTGAAGTTTGTCGGACATCGCTCCCGCATTTTCCGCGTATCATCATCGCCGAATCACAGCCTGATTTGGTTAAGCGCGCGAAAAGAGTTTGTAAAGGATGTAAAATTTGCGGCAGGCGCGGTTCGAGGCCGTAAATGCTGTGCTAAGATGCGGCGCGATTGACGCTCGACAAAGTGAAGCCTATGAAGCAAAGACCGCCATTGATGCTGCTGCTCGTGATTGCGATGCTGGGATTGCTGCCGCTGCTGGCGGTGTTGCAATACCGCTGGCTGGGCAAGGTCAGCGAGGGCGAGCGCGAGCGGATGAAAGAGAACCTGCGCACGAGCGCCGCGCGGTTCTGCGAAGATTTTGACCGCGAGCTGACCGCCGCGTTCCTACATTTTCAGCCCGCGCCGCTGCCATTCTTTCCCCGCACACCGGAGGACGATTTCGCCGAGCGGTATCGCCGGTGGCAATCAACCGCCGCGCATCCGCAACTGCTGCGCGCGATCTACCAGACGCGGTCGGACGGGAGCGGCAACCATTCGCTCACGCGCTTCAATCCGGCTGCCGGCCAATTCGAGCCTTGCGAATGGCCGCAGGAGTTGAACGACCTGCGCCTCACGCTGGAGAGAATGCGCGTCAGACTCGGCGCAGCGCAGATGATCTTGCCGGGGATGCTGGAGAAGGCGCTCAGGATGCGCGGCGAACGAGCGCGCGGACGAGCGACGGACGCAACCTTCATTCAGGTTTCGATCGGGCCGATTGACGACGACCTGCCGGGATTGATCATTCCGGTTTTCGATCTGGCGCAGAGGCGCGCTGAAGCTGCGACGCCTTTGCCGATGCCGCAATCGTACCGCGTTCTGGCGCTCGACGCCGATTTCATCACCCGCGACCTGATCCCGGAATTGGCGAAGCGCCATTTCAATCACGGCGGCAGCGATGAATACAACCTCGCCGTCACAAAACCCGGCGAGCAGCAGAAGGTGATCTATCAATCCGACCCGAATTTGCCAGCCGCCGCCTTCGCCAAAGGCGACGTGACCGAGGGCTTGTTCAAAATCCGCATCAACGAAGCCGACAGGATTTTGTTTGCGCACTCGCTCGGAACGCACGACGAAGAAGTGAAAAAAGGCGAGCGGCAACGCATCGCCGTCAGCGTCGTGCAAAACGACATCAAGTTTTCGCACGGAGAAGGCGCGCCAACGGCGCCGGACGAGGTGAAGCTGGTTGTGAATCGGCGCAGCGAAGGCCGCTGGCAGCTTGTGGTCAAGCATCGCGCCGGCTCGTTGGAAGCGGCCGTCGCCAACGCTCGCCGCCGCAATCTGGCGATCAGCTTCGGTATTCTGTTGCTGCTGTCCGCGAGCGTCGGGTTCATAGTGCTTTCAAGCCGCCGCGCGCAAAAGCTCGCGTCTCAGCAGATGGAATTCGTCGCGGGAGTTTCGCACGAACTTCGCACGCCACTGGCTGTGATCTGTTCCGCCGCAGAGAATCTCGCTGACGGCGTGATTGACCACGACGATCAGATCAAACGCTACGGCAGTTTGATCCGCGACGAAGGGCGCAGATTGACCGGAATGGTCGAGCAGGTTCTGGAATTCGCCGGCGCGCAATCGGGTCGAAAAACTTACGATCTGCGTCCGACGGAATTGAACCGCGTGATCGAAGACGCGGTCGCGGCCTGCCATCTGCAATTGGCCGAAGGCGGTTTTGAGATCGAAAAGAAGGTGGCGGCTGATCTGCCGGTGGTGAAGGCTGACGCCTCCGCGCTCGGTCGCGCGATTCAGAACCTGCTCGGCAACGCGGTGAAGTACAGCGGCCACAGTCGCTGGATCGGTTTGCGTGTCGAAGCCGTGAAGACGGCGGATGGCGAAGAGGTTCAGATCAAAATTTCGGATCGCGGACTGGGCATCCCGCCGCCGGAATTGCCGCACATCTTCGAGCCGTTCTATCGCGGCCAAGAAGCGGCGATGGCGCAGATTCGCGGAAACGGCTTGGGATTGAGCCTGGTCAAATACATCGTCGCGGCGCACGGCGGACGGGTGAGCGTCGAGAGCAGAGCCGGACAGGGAAGCGCGTTCACTTTGCATCTGCCCGCGATTTCAGCCGAAGAGTTGGCCGCTGAAAAATCGAAAGAAAACTATGAGCAAGCGCATTTTGCTCGTTGAGGACGAGCCAGGGCTGGTGTTGACGTTGAGCGACAGGCTCACGAGCGAAGGTTACAAGATCGAATCGGCGCGCGACGGCGAGAGCGGATTGGAGCGCGCATCGAACGAAGCGTTCGATGCGATCGTCCTGGACGTAATGCTGCCGCGCAAAAACGGGTTCGACGTCTGCCGCGACCTGCGCCAGCGCGGGGTCAATACGCCGATCCTGATGCTCACCGCGCGTGGTCAGGTGGTGGACAAAGTCGTCGGCTTGAAGCTGGGCGCTGACGATTACCTGACCAAACCCTTCGAGATGATCGAGCTGCTGGCGCGCGTCGAAGCCCTGCTGCGTCGCGCTCCCGCCTCGCAAACCGCGCAATCGGGAGTCTATCAGTTCGGCTCAGTCAAAGTTGATTTCCGTCGCGCCGAAATCGTCCGTGATGGAGAGAGGATCGAACTCTCAGCCAAAGAGTTTCAACTGCTGCGGTATTTCGTCGAACACCGCGAAGCGACGCTTTCACGCGATGAGTTGTTGAATGAAGTCTGGGGATACGATGCGATGCCGACTACGCGGACGGTTGACGTTCACGTGGCGTGGCTGAGGCAGAAGCTCGAACCCAATCCGCGCCACCCGCAATTCATCCTCACCGTCCACGGAATGGGCTACAAGTTTGTTGGATGAAGCCGGGAGCGCACGCGGCGTGCGCTCCCGGGAAAGGTCAAGCCGCCAGGCTCAACTCGGGTTCACTCGGACACAAACTGTGATTTGCAGAGCTTGCCAGTTCAAGCGACTTGACGAAGCACGACACGTCTTCAGCCGTCTTTATCAACCCCTCTCGACACGCTTCTCGAAAACGATTGACCGTTTCGTCCGCACTCTCTTCGTCGTGATGGGAGCCGAGAAAAATGGTGTGTCCTTGGTTGAAGCTGGCGCAGGCTCGATACAAGCCCGTGCCGTACTGTTTGATCACGCAGGCGAGAATCTGATTACGGGGAACCATGGTTTTTCTCCTTTTCACTTCCTTGACTTGCCGGATCAGTACCGCGAGCGGTAGCGAGCGTGACTCACGTGATTGGCTGATTACGAGAGCCACGCTCGCTACTGCTCGCGGTACCGATTCAATTAATCAACGCTCGAATGACTGATGTTCGAGCAACGTCTGTCTGTTGTTTTGTGACTGACTGCGAAATCTTCGCGCCCACATCAACGCTCCTTGCCCGACCGGTGTTTCAAAAAATATTCGCCTTTAGCCACAGCCATTCGGCGATCTTTCGCGCCCGCCCTCATTCCAATCTCGGCGGTTTTGATTTAGCATACGCGCCGGACACATCGGCGTTCGCGGTCACGAACGCTTCCAAATCTAAAACTTGAACTCGCAAAAACTTTGAATTCATCTCTCGAAAGGAGAAATGTCCATGAAAGTTTATTCGACACAGGAGATCAGAAACCTGGGCATTGTAGGTCACGGCGACGCTGGGAAGACTTCCCTCGTCGCCGCTTTGCTATTTGCGACCGGCGCCACGTCGCGCCTCGGTCGTGTGGATGACGGAACAGCCCCAACCGATTACGACGAAGAAGAGGTCGCCCGCAAGATCAGCCTCAACCTCACGCCGGCTTACGTCGAACACAGAGGAGCGAAGGTAAACCTGATTGACACGCCCGGTTACGCCGCATTCATCGCCCACGCCAGGCCGGCGCTGCGCGTGTGCGAAACCGCCGTGTTCGTCGTTGACGCGGTCAGCGGCGTCGGCGTGCAGACCGAGAAGGCCTGGGAGTACGCCGACGAATTGCAGCGCCCGCGCCCGCGTTTTCTGGTCGTCAACAAGCTGGACAAAGAGCGCGCGGATTTCGGCGCGACGCTCGACGCTTTGCGCGAAAGGTTCGGGCACGGCTGCGTGCCGCTGACATTGCCGATTGGAACTGAAAAGAATTTCCGCGGCGTGGTAGATGTCATCCGCCTGAAGGCTTACGAATTCGACGCGAGCGGAAAGACCAAAGAGATTCCGCTGCCCGCAGAAGGGCGAGGTTATATTGACGAGACGCACGAGAAGCTGATCGAAGCCGTCGCCGAATCCGACGAAGCGTTGATGGAGCATTTCTTCGAGGCGGGTACGCTCAGCGACGAAGAGGTCGTCGGAGGTTTGAAGAAAGCGATTGTCAACCGCACGCTCACGCCAGTGTTTGCCGTGTCATCATCGAATTTGATCGGCGTGATGACTTTGCTGGATGCGATTGTTGATTACGCGCCGAACCCATCCGAGCTGGGCCCGGTCAAAGCGAAAGCCAATGCCGAAGCGGGCGCGGAAGAGATCGAACGCGCCGTCGCCGACAGTGAATCGCCCGCAACTTATGTCTTCCGCACCGTCGTCGAAAACTTCGGCAAGATCACGATCATGAAGGTCTGGTCGGGCGCGGTGAAATCCGACGCGACGCTCTTCAACCTCGGCAAAGGCTCGCAGGAGCGATTAGGCCCGCTCCACGTGGTTCAAAGCAGGAACCTCGAAAAGATTCAAGCCGCCCACGCCGGCGACATCATCGCCGTGACGAAGCTCAAAGACACCGCGATCGGCGACACGCTCTGCGACAAAGCCAACCCGATCTATTTCGAGCCGGTGAAATTCCCCGAAGCCGCCATCAACTTCGCCATCGAGCCGAAATCGCGCGCGGACGAAGACAAGCTCTCAGGCGCGATTCACAAGCTGCTCGACGAAGACCCGCTGCTTCGTTACAACCGCAACGACGAGACCAAGGAGTTCGAGCTGGGCGGATCGAGCCAGCAGCACATCGAAACCGCAGTGGCCAAACTCAAAGGCCGTTACAACGTCGAAGTGGCGCTGCATCAGCCCAAAGTGCCTTACCGCGAAACGATCAAAGTCCGCGTCGAAGTCCAGGGCCGTCACAAGAAACAGACCGGCGGGCGCGGCCAGTTCGGCGATTGCAAATGCGTCTTTGAACCGTTGCCGCGCGGCGGCGGTTTCGAGTTCGTGGACAAAATCTTCGGCGGCGCGATTCCCCAGAATTACCGCCCGGCGGTCGAGAAGGGGATCAAAGACTCTGCGGCGCGCGGAGCGTTGGCCGGTTACCCGGTGGTGGATTTCAAAGTCGAACTGATTGACGGTTCGTTCCACGACGTAGACTCCGACGATCTCTCATTCCAGCTCGCGGGCCGCAAAGCCTTCAAGGCGATGATCGAGAAAGCACATCCGGTGTTGTTGGAGCCGGTGATGCACGTCGAGGTCGTCGCGCCGCAGGAATACTCCGGCGACATCATGGGCGAATTGAATTCCCGCCGAGGCCGCATCCAGGGAATGGATTCAAAAGGCAGCCAGCAGGTGATCAAGTCCCAGGTGCCGATGGCCGAGATGCTGACCTTCCCGCAATCGCTCAATTCGATCACCTCAGCGCGCGGGTCATACCACATGGAGTTCTCTCACTACGACGAAGTTCCCGCGCCTTTGTCACAGAAGATCGTGCAACAGGCGCAGGCTGAAGGCCGGGTGAAGAAGGATGAGGAAGAGTAGGATGATTGCCAATTGCCGGTAAAGATTGAAACGACCGCAACCCGCAAGGAGAAAAAACGATGACCGATAATCAAGCTGTTGATCCGAAAGTCAGAAAAGCGAACGCCGTTGCTCTGGTGGTGCGAACGATAGGCATCTTGTTCTTCTTGGCGATGGCTTTTCGGGTGATGCCGTTCTGGTGGGCGCTCTTCCTCGGGGTCGCCTGCATGATCATCGCTCCCGCCATCCGTCAACTGATTCTTTCGCGGGGCTGAAGGAGGCGAGCCTTCGGGTCGAAAAGTAGCGGAAAGAACTGTCCGCCCATCCTTTCGCCTTTGGGAATGACCGGCACGCCTTCGAGCAACGGCTCGTCGGAATTCGACCTCACCCCGTCGCGGAACACGTTGATGACCGTCGCTCGGCGCGGGCGCCTCGTCGCGTTCGCGTAAGACCCGTGCATCATCCGCGCGTGGTGGAACGAGCATTCGCCTTTCTTCAGCTCGATGGCCGCAGGTTTGAACTTCTCCTTCAATTCTTCGGAGAGCACGGTCTGCACGGATTCCATATCGCCGGCCAACCCGGTGATCGGCAGGTCGGGCCAGAGGTGGCTGCCCGGAACGTAATGCACGCAGCCATTTTCACGAGTCGAATCATCAAGCCCGATCCAGCACGTCAGGTGAGCCAGCGGCGTCGTGCGCGTCCAGTAGGAATAATCCTGGTGCCAGGCGACCACGCCGCCGTGGTTTGCCGGTTTGCAGAAGAGTTGGTCGTGCCAGAACCGCACCGCGCCGCCCAGTAATTGCGAAGCCGGAACCGTGAAGGCCGGATGCCAGAGGAGGTCGTGAAACCCCGGCTTGATGCGCCACGCGCCCAAGGCGTGAAAGAGAATCTTTGACGAGTCCTTCGACTCGTTCGAGTGGAATTCGTAGAACAGATGATGGCCAGGATAATCCGGGTTCATCAGATCAATCAGCTCATCGCGCAGGCGCTCGACCTGTTCGTCGTCGAGGATTTTGATTCCCGCCAGATAGCCGTTCTCATTGAAGAACCGCACCTGCTCATCGCTCAGCCGGTAACGATCCCAATCTACCTGGCTCGCGGGCACTGAAAACAGGTTGCTGATCGGCTCGTGGTAAACGGACAAGTCGTGATGCACGGTAATGCTCCTTTCTACTGATGCCATCAGGGCGGGAGATTTCACCACAAAGGACGCAAAATGCACAAAGGCTGTAACCCTGCGCCGCTTATCTGGCCGAGCAATTGCGCTCGTGGGGCGTCAAACCCGGCGGATATCACTACACCGCCGATGCCGCTAACATTACGACCCCGACGAGTGACACGACTTATACGGCAAACTTTAATCTCCTGAGCGTAGGCGGCGGCGATGGGTTGCTGGGGACTTATTACAACAACGCCGATTTCACCGGCACGACCCTGACCCGCATTGACCCCACCATCAACTTCTCCTGGGACACCACTGCGCCCGCCCCAGGCTTTGGCATTGACACTTACAGCGTGCGCTGGACAGGGCAAATTCAAGCCCTGTACTCCCAAACCTACACCTTCTACACCCAGACCAACGACGGCATCCGGCTCTGGGTCAACAACCAGTTAATCATCAGTAACTGGACCGATCACGTTTTGACCGAGAACAGCGGGACGATCACGTTGGTGGCGGGACAGAAGTACGACATTCGGATTGAGTTTTATTACAACTACGGGGGCGCGGCGATGCGTTTGCTGTGGAGCAGTCCGTCAACTCCGAAGATAGCGGTGCCGCAGAGCCAGTTGTTTGCGACTGCCGCCCCGCCACCGCCCTGCACCTACGCGCTCAGCCCGGCCAGCCAGACCATTGCCGCGGCGGGCGGAACCGGAACCGTCAACGTGACAGCAGGAGTTGGATGCGCGTGGACAGCGGTGAGCAACGCGGCCTGGCTCACGATCACTGCCGGGAGCAGCGGGAGCGGCGCAGGCAGCGTCACTTACTCGGTCGCGGTCAACACGGGCGCACAGCGTGTTGGAACGATCACGATAGCCGATCAGACCTTCACGCTCACACAAGCCGCCAACACAGGCCCTGTGAGCAATGGGTTGCTGGGGACGTATTACAACAACGCCGACTTCACCGGCACCACCCTGACTCGCATTGACCCCACTATCAACTTTTCCTGGGGCACGACCGCCCCTGCGCCCGGCTTCGGCATCGACACTTACAGCGTGTGCTGGACGGGGCAAATTCAAGCCCAATACTCCCAGACCTATACCTTCTACACCCAGACCAACGACGGCATCCGGCTCTGGGTCAACAACCAGTTAATCATCAGTAACTGGACGGATCACGTTTTGACCGAAAACAGCGGGACGATCACATTGGTAGCGGGACAGAAGTACGACATTCGGATTGAGTTTTACTACAACTATGGGGGCGCGGCGATGCGTTTGCTGTGGAGCAGTCCGTCAACTCCGAAGGCAGCGGTGCCTGAGACGCAACTCTTTTTATCGCCCTAGTACAGCTTGGAATAGTGGAACAGACTTCAGTCTGTTGGCAGTCTTGCAGATAGACAACAGGCTGAAGCCTGTTCCACAAATCATTGATGTAGATAAGTCAAACTTCGCTCACCTTCACAGCCATTTCCATTTTTCCTTTGCGCGTAGATTCAATCGGGCAGCGGTGAGGTGTAGACGAGTTTGAACTTCTCTCGTGGATCCGATTTTTCAGCGAACGCTCGGTCAGGCTCGCTCAATCTGATCACCCAGGCGTGGCCTTCATCGTTCGATTCATCCCGGCTGACGCCGTAGCAAATCTTCGCCGGGATGCCGTAGCCGTTGAGCAGGCGGTAGGCGATCAAGGATTGCTGAACGCATTTGCCCCAGGTCACCGGAAAATTGACCACGAAGCTGGCGAAGCGGACGATCTTTTCCGCGTCGGAAATCTTCCAGCCCGGCTGCGGTGGCAGGTACAACCGATCCACGGCGTTCAGGGACGCGGAAAAATGCGGCGACCCGGCTCTCTCTTCGAGGTGTTGGCGAACCAGGCGGGCTGCGCGGATGGTGCGCGCGAGCAGTAGGTAGTTCTCCCACGCGAACGCGTATTTATAAAACTTGAGCAGCCTTTTCATAGTTTTTGCGGCCTCCACCAGTTGGTTGTGGCGCGCATTATGCCACAGCAGGCGGAATTCGATGGCTTGGGAAGTGCAAGCCAGCCGGCGTTCGCCGTTCAATCGCCGATGTGCGGGATTGGCGCAGGCAACTTCGGAAGTGGGCTTACCTTCAAAAAGCGGGCGGTGATGTTATAATCACGGCAACTCAACGAACGAAGACTGCGCGGTATTCGAGGGGGAATCGAAATGAAGACAATCGAAATGAAAAAGATTATTCTGCCTGGGATGGTTGCATTCATCGCTTTTGCGCTGGCCGGGATTGGCGCTCGCGCGCAAAAGGGAGCGACCGATTTCGACGTTCAGCATTACAAGATTGACGCGGAGCTTGTCCCGTCGGCGCAGTTGCTGAGGGCGCGCGCGGAAGTGAAGTTCGTGCCGCAGGCTGAAACGCGGTCGGTCATCTTCGAGATGAATGGATCGCTCACCATCAAACGCATCACACGCGCCGATGCGCCTGCGGCCGCTCCCGCGGCATCAGACGCTGCGCGCACTCCGTCTGCCAACCGGGGGCAAAGCAACAGCAAACCGACTCCGCAAAGACCGAGAGACATTGCGCCGAAAGATGCGGCCACACCATCCACACCATCCACACTATCTGGGCAACCCGGGCAATTGGGTGAGGGCGAACTGCAATTCATTCAGGACAACCGCGAGAATATGAATGTCCGCATTGATCTGGGCAATGTGGTTCCGGCGGGTCAGCCGGTGACGCTCGTGTTTGAATACGAAGGCGCTTTGGAATCCTCGCAGGGCGGGCCGATTTCAAACGCGCGGCTGGCTTACGTCGGCGAGCAAGGCTCCTACCTGTTTTATGCCGCGCGCTGGTTCCCGTTCCACGAATACGCCGCCGACCGCGCGGCATACGCGATCAACATCAAAGCGCCCAAAGGCGTGCTCGTCGCGGGTTACAGCGAACAACCGGTCTCTTCGGTTCCGTCGGTTGATCCGAAGACCAAAGAAGAGTTTTCGACCTATTCGTTCGTGTGCACGAAGCCTGTGTTGCCGGGCAATTTCGCTGCCGCCAAATACATCGTTCGCACTGCGAATCACGGCGGGTTCACGGTTGATTTCTATGTCAAAGCGGGCGACGAGAAATGGGCTGATCACGCTTCGGAGGTCATCGGCAAGCATCTCGAATTCTACTCGTCGAAGTTCGGCCGCTACGCGTTCGGCAATCGTCTGATCGTCGCCGAGACTGACGAAGAGACGCTGGAGACCTACTCCGGCCCGGGCATTATGTTCGTTTCGCCGCGCGCGCTGACTTCGGGGATTGACGAAAAGCTGGCGCGCGAAGCGGCTTATCAATGGTGGGGACAGGCGGTCGGTTTGAAATCGTTTGACGACACCTGGCTGTCGCAGGGGCTGGCCGAATTCAGCACTCTGCTTTACATCAAAGACAACGAGAACGAGACGCAGTATCAACAGTCGGTTCAGGCTGAGCTTGAGAAGGCGCTGGCGTTCGAGCAATCGGCTTCCATCCGCAACGCGCCGAAACAACTCGACGATCAAACCCCGGCCTTCCGTTCGGTGGTGTTTTACAAAGGCGCGCTGGTCTTCAATATGCTGCGCCAGTTGATGGGCGAGCAGGAGTTCGACAAGGCGCTGCGCGATTACTACGTCAGGTACGACGGCAGGAACGTCACGCTGGACGACTTCGAAGCTTTTATGGCCAAGGCTGCGGGCCGCGACCTGCGCTTCTTCTTCGGTCAGTGGGTTGATTCGACCGGCGTGCCGGAATTCCGTTCGGATTACCGGATGCTCCGCACCAAAGAGGGCTTCCGCGTGCCCGGCACGGTGAAGCAGGATTTGGATACGTTCGAGATGCCGGTTGACATCATCCTGCGCACCGAAGCCGGCAATGAGAAACAGACGCTGACGATGAAGGGCACTTCGGTGGATTTCGATCTGCTCACCAAGAGCAAGCCAATAGAAGTCGTCGTTGACCCGGACGCAAAAATCCTGCGCAGCTCCGAAGAGTTGCGCCAGGGCGTGATCGTCCGTCGCGGCATCGAGCATTTCCGCGAGCAGGAGTACATCGAAGCCGAACAGCAGTTCCAGGCGGCGATCAAACTCAATCGCGGCAATTCGTGGGCGTGGTACAACCTGGGGCTGCTTTACATGGCCCAGCGCAACTGGAACAAATCGCTCGATGCTTTCGATCAGGTGTTGAACGGCAACCTGAAGCCGGATTGGGTCGAAGTCTGGTCATACGTTTATCGCGGCAATTCGTGGGACGCCATCGGCCAGCGCGAGCGCGCCATCGCCGAATACAACAAGGCGATCAGCAACGGCAATAACTACGACAACGCCCAGGCCGCGGCCCAGAGCTTCCTGGCTGAACCCTTCGGGAAGAAGAAGCCGGTCCAGCAAACGGGCGAGAATCAAACGAATTGATCTCAATCGAATTTCATTCAATATGCGCAATTTTTTTCAGGCGGTCTTCGCCGTTCTCTTACTCCTCACGTTTCCCGCGCTCTCATCGGCTCAAGCCCGGATCGAGCCCTCGAAATTGAGCGGGAGCGACGGCGCCTCTTCGGCGCATTACCGCTACGTCTTCGAAAACCCGCGCTTCACGACGCCGGTTCAGGAAGTGGAATTCGACGGAGCCGGGCAGGGCAAGTTCCGCTTCAAGCGCAAAGACAGCGACGAGATAGTCAACCAGCTTACGGTCTCCGCGACTGTCCTCGCGCAGATTCAGGCGAGCTTAGATGAACTGAACTTTCTCTCGAGCCAGGAAAAATACCAGCACAAGAAAGACTTCTCGCACCTCGGAACGATGACCATCACATTCGCGCGCAACGGAAAGGGACGAACCATCAGCTTCAACTACACCGACAATCCGGGCCTGAACCGGTTGAGCGATATCTTCCGCAACCTCGTGACCCAGGAGACCAGAATCTTCGAGATGGAGACGGTGCTGGCCAACGACCCGATCTCGATGCCAGCCCAGTTGCGCTTGCTTGAAAGCGAGCTGAAATCCAGGCGCATCGCCGACCCGCAGCGGTTCGTGCCGATGCTCAAAAACCTCAAGCTGGATGAGAGCGTGCCGTTGATTGCGCGCAATCACGCCGAGCGTCTGCTGCAGGCGATCAGGAAAGGGAAGTGAGCGGTCATTTCAATCCCGCCAGAGTTGCAGCCTCAAAATCGAGCAGAAATCGTTTGCGTTCGATCCCGCCGCCATATCCGGTCAGCTTACCGTTCGATCCGATCAGGCGGTGGCAGGGGATGATGATCGAGATCGGGTTCTGTCCGTTGGCCGCGCCGACTGCGCGCGAAGCTTTCGGATTGCCGATGCGCCGCGCAAGCTCGCCGTAATTGATCGTCGAGCCGTAAGGAATCTTCTGCAATTCATTCCAGACCCGCTGCTGGAATTCAGTCCCTTTCAGCGCCACAGGCAGATCGAACTCGGTCAGCTCGCCCGCAAAATATGCCCGCAACTGTCCGGCGGCTTGGTTGAACAAGCTGTCATCACGAAGCCAATCCTCGATCGGCTTTGGCCCGTCTTTTTGCTTCTCCATAAACAACCCCGTGATCGCTTCTCCATTCGATGTCAGAAGCAGTTCGCCAACCGGGCTGCTGATTGAGCCATAGAAAACGTCCTTGTTCATTTCCCGATTCCTCCCAGGCTGTTCCACAAATGCATCACTGCGTATGCCCGCCACGGTCGCCAGCTTTCGGTCATCTCCAGGATTCGGTTGGCCGAATTTTCGTTGAGCGCTTTTCGCACTCCCAGGTCCGTATGCGGAAAAGCGTCGGGCCAGCGCAGCGCGCGCATAGCGATGTATTGCGCCGTCCAATCGCCGATGCCCGGTAACTCTTTGAGCCGCTCGATGGTTGATTCGACATCAACGCCCGGCTCCAATTTCAGATCGCCTTCGGCGACGGCGCCAGCAAGCGCGAGCAGGCATTCCGCACGTTTTCTGGTTAAACCGAAGCCGGTCAGATCGGCGGCCTTCGCTCGCGCCAATCGCTCGGCTTTGATCGAGAGACGGTTCAAATCCGGATTCGGCGTCACAACCGGATCGCCGAAGGCTGCGGTGATTCGGCCCGCCAAAGTTCTCGCTGCGCGCACGCTGATCTGCTGTCCCAGCACCGCGCGCACAGCCATCTCGGGGCCGTCGAATGCTCCGGGCAGACGCAGACCCGTTTGTCGTTCGACTATCGGTTTCAACCGGGCATCGTGGCTCAAATGAGCTTCGATCAATTGCGGCTGCGCGTCCAGGTCGAAGAGGTCCCTGACTCGCGCGAGCATCGGCGCCAGGACTTTGGCCAGAGAGGGCGAAGCCTCGACTCGCAACACGTTTTCGCGATGGGCGGGTTTAACGCTCAGCCATCCCCGGTGGTTGCCAATTGCCACCGTGCGTGAGTAACAATCGGCCTCGACCGCCTCGACGCCCGGAATGGCGCGGTCGGCCAGGAACTTCGACAACCTCGGCCAGGCCAACGGCGGACGGTAATCGAGTTCCAGCGTCAGTGTCTCTCTGGTCATTATCGGACAGGCAGTTTACCAATTGGCCAATCCCAGCCGCTTCAGCGCGTGGGCGGTCGGATAGCCGGTGACGGCGATTTTCTCGCTGGCCTGGAAACGGCGCATAGCGTCAACGGTCGCTTCGTCGTAAACGCCGGTCAGCTCGCCGCTGTAAAAGCCGCGATTGGCGAGCGCCTGCTGAATCTGCAGCGCCCGCGACGATTCGATGTTGACGTTCCTGCGCCGGGAAGTAGCGGTCGTGTCCGGCTCGGAAGAGCTTTGTAAGAGTTGATAGCGCGGGGCGGGCGGATTCAAAAACCGCGCCAGCTCGGCTGGAGACGACGAGCCGTATTCGAGGACTTCGATGCGTTCGGGGACGACGGCATAGCTCGATTCGGCGAATCGGGTTGAAACGTGTTGGCGTCTCTTCTTGCCGCGCTTTGCAACGCGTCGCCGCGATGATCGGCTGCGGGAAGAGTTGATCTGCTTGCGCGATTTGCCTTGTGAGCGCGAAGCCGACGGTTTGCCTTTCCTGCCTTTCGCCTCGACCTGCAAAGAGAAAGGCCAGATGACGCAGACGATGAGGATAGCCGCTGCGCACAGCCTGGGGTAACGTGGGGGCATCGGATTTTCCTTTTTGTTATTCACCAGCAGCCGAATTCAGCCTGAAGCAGTAGCTTGGGTGATTGAGCTTTACGGCTGACGGCCGAATACCGGCAAGCGGACTGCTGATTACGGTTTATTGAGCGAGATGAAGATGCGAGGTATGGGTAAAAGCTTTTCCCGGTAAACCTGCAGCACAATCGCGTCGCCGGGCTTGAGCCGGCTCAGCGCACGCTTGAAGTCCTCTTTGTTGCCGACCGGCTCGCGATTGATCGCCTCGATCACGTCGTTGACTCTGACGGCGGCGTCATCGGCGACGCTGCCCGGCTCGACGCGAACGACCATCACTCCGCGTGCGACATCCAGGTCGCGGTCGCGGATCAGTTGAGCCGTAAGCGTTCCGATGGTGATGCCGATGTTCTGGTTGCGAAGATCGTCGCCGGCGTTCATCGCCGCCTCAGCGGGTTTGACGGCAAGGTCGCGTCCGGGACGACGGCCAATTACGACTGACAACGTCATTTCGCGCCCATCGCGGGAAATTTTGACCGGCGCGGTTGTACCGGCAGGCGTCGAAGCCACGCGGCGAATCAACTCGGCGTCGTCTTTGATTTGCTCTCCGCGAAAGTCCAGGATGATGTCGTTGGGCTTCAATCCGGCCTTTGCCGCCGGGCTTTCCGCTACGCTGCCGTCAACTTCCATCGTTTCGCTGATGTTGCTGACGATTGCGCCGCGCGCCGTCGGCAAGCCGTAAACTTTGGCGATCTGCGGAGTGACGCGTTCGGTCAATGCGCCCAGGAAGCCGCGAACGACGCGGCCCTGTTTGATCAGTTGTTTGTAGACAGCAATCGCTTCGGAAGAGGGCAGCGCGAAGCTGATGCCGTTGTAATCACCCGTCGTGGTCGCAATCAGCGTGTTGATGCCGATGACTTCGCCGGAGAGGTTGATCAACGGCCCGCCGGAATTGCCGCGATTGATCGCGGCGTCGGTTTGCAGGAAGTATTGAAACCCGACTCGCTTGTAAATCTCGTTCGAGTCGCGCTCCTTCGCACTGATGATGCCTGCGGTGACGGTTTGATCGAAGCCGAAAGGCGAGCCGATAGCCAGCACCCAATCGCCCACGCGCATCTTTTCGGAATCGCCGAAGCGCGCCGCAGTCAGCGGCAAATCGGGTTCGACCTTGACCACGGCAAGATCGGTCTCACGGTCGCTGCCGACGACCTTGCCCGAAAGCTCGGTTCCGCTGTAAAGCCTGACTTTGATCCGGTCGGCTCCCGCGATGACGTGGTGGTTGGTCAGGATGTATCCCTGCGAATCAACGATCACGCCGGAGCCGTTGCCGCGCCGCGCAGGTTCGGCGCCGCCGAACTGGAATGAATCAATCGAATTGCGCGGCATCGGGATTTCGTTGAGCGGACGAGAGGGCAAGACCGGCTGCGTGACGGTCGAGATGTTGACTACGGATGGCTCGACCTGCCGCGCGATCCCAACGAAGGCGGATGAAAGCTCGGAGTTGACCTCCTTGTCGCCGGCCTTGGCGGATTTCCATTGTTGCGAAAGCAGGAGGCCGGCGATGACGCCCAGCGTAAGGAAACACGCGGCGACCGCAACCAGGGTCGCACGTCGAGCCGCGCGGCGAGAGCGATTGATCGAATCCTCTCGATCCGGCTGTTGCAGATCACGGTGTGGGGTTTCGTTTTCCAGCATAGATACTTCCCGGCTCGCTGAAAGTTTTCAGCGAAATTTTTGTGCAGTTCCTTTGAGCCTTAAGTTTCAAGAGCCGGGGGCAAAACTCCTGTGTCGTCTTTCGACCAATGCGAGGGCTGGATTATAGCAAAACAGGCTCGAATCTTGGCAACCGATTCCGGCGAGCCTTGCCAGGAAGGTCAGGGTGCAATTACTCTCAGCGCGGCTCATCTTTCAGTAATCACAATTCAATCTTTTCCGGGAGGGTCAGACGATGAAATCCATAAGATCGTTCTTTGGCAGACGGTTTTTTGCCCGAACTGTGAGCTTTGCCGCGTTGGCGCTGATTCTGGGTTTCAGCCCGCTTGCTCAGGAAGCGGCCTACGACGTCAAAGATCATTACACGAAATCCGATCCTCAAAGACCCGAACATCGGGATGAGATACGAGTATATCACCGACGACCAACGCTTCGCGGCGACACGGCCAGACGTGCTGGTTTACCAGAGCGATGCGCTGGCCGAAGACATCACCATTGCTGGTGAGTTGTTCGTGAACCTCTTCGCTTCGACTTCGGGCACTGACTCGGACTTCGTGGTCAAGCTGATTGACGTCTTCCCCGAAAGAAGAATTGACCCGATGGACGGCTACCAGATGCTGGTGCGCGGCGAGCCGATGCGCGCGAAGTACCGCAAGAGCTGGGCGAAACCCGAACCGTTGAAGCCGAACAAGGCCACGCACATCCCGTTCACGATGCCGGACGTCAATCACACATTCAAGAAGGGCCACCGGATTATGATCCACATCCAGAGCACGTGGTTCCCGCTGGTGGATCGCAATCCGCAGAAGTTCGTGAACATTTATCGGGCGAAGGACGAAGACTTCCAGAAGGCGACGCAGCGGATTTACCGTTCGGCGAAGTTTCCGACGCATCTGAAGGTGGGTGTGCTGAAGTGATCGTGGTAAAATCGCAGTCTGCAATCCAAATCACAAATCGGAGGAGGTGACGCCGAGATGACAGATCAGGAACTGAGAGAATTAGTCGCAGGGTTGGCCGTATCGCAAAAAGAGACCGGCCGCATTCTCAAAGAGACCGACAGCATTCTCAAAGAAATTGCCGAAGCGAGGAAGAAGGCCGATGAAGAATTTGCCGAAGAGCGGAGAAAGACCGAAAGAGAGATCCGCCGGGTCAACAAGCAGCTCGGCGAACTCGGCAACAAATTCGGCAGTTTCACCGAAGGCATGGCCTGGCCTTCGATGGAGAAGGTTCTCCACAAACATTTCGGGATGAACGATATTTCGCCCCGCCGCAAAGCGCATCACAACGGCCAGACGCTCGAAGTTGACGTGCTGGCTTACGACAATACCGGCAAGCGGGATGAGGTCTACATCGTTGAGATCAAAAGCCATCTGAAAGAGGAAGCGATCGGTCAGCTTCTCAAAGCCATCTCCGATTTCCCTCGTTTCTTCCCCAACCTGAAGGATCGAAAGATTTACGGCCTGATTGCGGCGGTTGACATTCCGAATGACGTGCGCGCGGCGGTCATAAAAAATGGGCTTTATCTCGCCCGATTGAACGACGAGACCTTCAAGTTGCTCGTCCCGCGCAATTTCAAGCCCAAAGCCTTCGGGCCGGCTGCGGAGCAGG
>Ga0247727_10008649_pt1 | contig 18807 bp, 16 predicted proteins | sample WisWelCaveWW1625_FD_202498 | JGI IMG/M metagenome (GOLD analysis project Ga0247727, IMG submission 202498) | Biofilm microbial communities from Wishing Well Cave, Virginia, United States - WW16-25 | ecosystem: Environmental > Aquatic > Deep subsurface > Groundwater > Cave microbial mat | place... | reverse complement strand
GCGGATCGTGCCCCGGTCGGCCGCGGCGCACGACAATCTGGCGAACGCCTTGGTCAAGACCGGCCGGCTTCCCGAGGCGATCGAGCATTACCGGCAAGCCATCCGTTTTCAACCGAACTGGCCGGAGGCGCACAACCATCTCGGCAACGCGCTGATCCAAGCCAGCAATGTCGTCGAGGCCGCCCAGCACTACGAGCGCGCGCTGCAACTCAAGCCCGATTACGCCGAGGCACGCTACAATCTCGCTGTCGCGCACAACAACCTTGCCTGGTTACTGGCCACGACCGGCGACGAGCGGTTGCGTGATCCGGCCAAAGCAATGCGACACGCCGAGCGCGCGTGCGAACTGACCAAGCGCCGCGATGCCGGCGCGCTCGACACGCTGGCCGCGGCGTACGCGGCCGCCGGCAGATTCGATGATGCCACGCGCACCGCGCAGGAGGCAATCGCCGTAGCCGGTGAGGATGAACTCGTCGTTCAAATCCAAGGTCGGCTCGAACTCTACAAATCCGGCCAGCCATTTCGCCGGTAACATGAACGCCGCGCGCACAACGCTGGCAGTTTGCGCGGTCGTCGTGGTCGCCGTCGTGGCCTACCACAACAGTCTGTCGGTACCGTTTCTTTATGACGACGAGATGTCGATCCCGCAGAACCCAACGATTCGGCAGTTGGCGTCGGCGTTGACGCCGCCGGAGGAGGCCGGGGTGGGTGGCCGGCCGGTGTTGAACCTGAGCTACGCGTTGAACTACGCGGTCGGCGGCGCATCGGTGACCGGCTATCACGTGGTGAACGTGGCGATTCATGCGCTGGCCGGGCTGACGTTGCTGGGAATCGTCCGTCGGACGTTGGATCCAACAGTGGCGACGGTGGTGGCCTTGATCTGGACGGTGCATCCGCTGCAGACGGAAGCGGTGACGTATCTCTCACAACGCAGCGAATCGCTGATGGGATTGTTCTATCTGCTGACGGTGTATTGTTTCATTCGGGGCTGGCCGGTGCTGTCGGTGATGGCGTGTGCCTTGGGGATGATGACGAAGGAAGGGATGGTGACGGCGCCGGTGCTGGTGTTGCTGTATGACCGGACCTTCGTGGCCGGGAGCTTCCGCGCGGCGTGGGAGAAGCGGCGGAGGTTGTATGTCGCTTTGGCGGCGACGTGGCTCGTGTTGGGATGGTTGATGGTGGGACTGCATGAACGAGGAGCGGGTTTTGGTGCCGGGGTCAGTTGGTGGAGCTACGCGCTGACGCAATGCCGGGCCGTCGCGCAGTACCTGCGGCTGTCGGTCTGGCCGGCGCCGTTGATATTCGATTACGGAACGGATCTCGTGCAAAATGCCGGCGAGGTTGTGCCGGCGGCGCTGCTGTTGGTAGCACTCGTATCCGGCACGGTGATGGCGTTGCGGCGGTGGCCGGCACTTGGATTCCTCGGCGCGTGGGTGCTGCTGACGTTGGCGCCGACATCGAGCGTGGTGCCGGTGGCCGGCTCGCCGATTGCGGAACATCGGATGTACCTGGCGCTGGCCAGCATCGTGACGTTGGCAGTAGTCGGCATCTTCACCATCGGCAAGCGGTCCCTGAGCGTGGCGCTGGCCGGGGTCGTGGTCGTGGCACTGACCGGGCTCACGATCCGGCGCAACCTTGATTACCACTCGAACATTGCCATCTGGTCGGACACGGTCGCCAAGGGCCCCGGCAATGCGCGCGCTCATTACAACTTGGGCGTCGCCTTGAACGAATCGAATCTGACCGGGCAAGTCATCCAGCAGTACGAGGCCGCGTTGCAGATCAAGCCGGACTACCCCGACGCGCACAACAACCTCGCTTGGCTGTTGGCCACAACGAATGACGCGCGATTCCGCGATCCGGTCACAGCGGTGCAACACGCCGAACGCGCCTGCGAGCTGACCGGACGACGCGATGCGGAAGCACTCGACACGCTCGCCGCAGCGTACGCCGCCGCCGGTCGATTCGACGACGCGATCAACTCGGCGCAATCCGCGGTCGGTCTGGCGGCCGGACGCGACGAGTTGGTTCGCGACATTCAGACCCGGCTGGAACTCTACACCGCCCGGCAACCGTACCACGAAGCGCCTTGACCCCGCCGGCAACGCGCGCCTACACTGCCCGGCGATGACCTCGCGATTGCACGTGTTGAATCATCCGCTTGCGCAAAGTTTCCTGACCGACATTCGCGACCAGCGGACCGGCCGCGCCGAGGTGCGCAGTCACATCCGCGCGTTGTCGGTGTTGCTGTTCGCGGAAGCGACGCGCGACTTGCCGGTGGAGCCGGTTCAGGTGCGGACGCCATTGACCGAGACGACCGGGGCGCGGGTGGGAAAAACGGTCGGGCTGGTGCCGATCTTGCGGGCCGGCCTCGGCATGGTGGACGGCATTCTGGAAATGCTCCCGGATGCGCGCGTGTATCATCTCGGATTGTTTCGCGACGAGAAGACGCTCGAGCCGGTCGAGTACTACAGCAAACTCGGCCAGCATCCGCCGGTGGATATCGCGTTCGTGCTGGACCCGATGTTGGCGACCGGCGGCAGCGCCAGCCACGCGGTGAGTTGCCTGAAGAAATGGGGCGCGCGTCGCGTGAAGTTTCTCGGCCTGTTCGCCGCGCCGGTCGGCGTCGAGAAACTGGCCGGCGATCATCCGGACGTGGACATCCACGTCGGCGCGCTCGACACGCATCTCAACGACCGTGGCTACATCGTGCCCGGCATGGGCGACGCGGGCGACCGGCAATTCAGCGGAAGCGCTTAGGCGCCGAATTTGTCGAGGCGTTTGGCGTTGGCCTGCATGTGGCGGATGAGATACTTCGCCTCGAAGACGCCGAGCGAGCCGGTATTGGCGGCACGTTCCGTGAATCGTTCCTGACCATCCCAGCCGGCAACGTCGCTGTAAAGCAGGACCGGCTGCGGATGCCATGAGTGACCCTTGACCGGCACGGGCGTGCTGTGGTCGCCGGTAATGGCGATGACGGTCGGCATTCGCTCCATCAAGACCGGCAACGCGGCATCGGCTTCCTCGATGGCGGCGACCTTCGCGGCGAAATTGCCGTCCTCACCGGCCATGTCGGTGCCCTTGACGTGGATGAACACGAAGTCGAACGCCTTGAGAGCGACGCGCGCGGCGTCGAACTCATCGCGCACGGTCTTCATGCCTTCGACCTTCTTCATGCCGACGAGTTGGGCGAGACCTTTGTACATCGGATAGATCGCGATGGCGGCGGCTTTGAGTCCGTAGCGTTCCTCGAACGTCTCGATCTTCGGCTGATGCGCGATGCCGCGCAGCAGAAAGCCGTTCGCGGGTTTGCAGTTCTTCAACACCGGCAATGCTTGCTTGTAAAACTCGGCAACGACCTTCGCCGTTTTCGCCGGACCTTTCGCCGTCGCCACCGGCAACCCTTCGCGGTGCGGGTCGGTGTCGCTCAACGGGCCGGTCAGCCCTTTGCCGCGAAAGATCACGACGAAGCGATGTCCTTTGCCGGCTTTGATGATGATTTCGACGTCGCCGATCTTCTTGATTTTGCCGGCCAACAGAGCGCATTGCGCTTCGCAGACGCTGGTGTCGATGCGCCCGGCGCGACGATCGGTGACGATGCCTTTGGCGTCGAGGGAGCAGAAGTTGGCGCGGGCGGCCACGTCGCCGTGCCTGAGATCAATGCCGAGACCGAGCGCTTCGATGACGCCGCGGCCGACTTCGTGTTCGAGCGGGTCGTAACCGAAAAGCCCGAGGTGACCGGGCCCGCTGCCGGGCGTGATGCCGGGAGCGACGGGTGTCATGCGGCCGAGCGCGGAATGTTTGGCGAGCGCGTCGAAGTTCGGTGTCCGGGCGGCTTCGAGGGGCGTGCGGTAGCCGGTTTCTTCGACGGCGATGTCGCCGAGTCCGTCGAGGACAATGAGCGCGAGCTTGGAGTCGTTGGGTACGGTGAGGCCTTTGTAAACGTCATCGAGTTTCATTGCCGGCATATCCTTTAGTTTCGCCTTGAAAACGGGGCTACGACGCGCCATGTTGTCACACGTCCGCGAGGCTTGTCAAAGTCGAAAGCGCGGCGCATCGTGCCGCTATTACTCAATCATGATTCGGACATTCGTCTTCAATAACGGCAAGATTGCCGGTCAAGACCTCGATCTCGACAGCCTGCGGCTGGTGTTGTTCGACAAGGGCCTGAATATCTGGGTCGATCTGGAGGCGGCGACTGACGACGAGGCCAAGCGCATCCTCGACGGCGTGTTCGGGTTTCATCCGCTGGCCATCGAAGACTGCCTCACGTTGAGCGAACGACCGAAGGTGGACGAGTACGAGACGTATTTGTTTCTCGTCATCCACGCGGTGGATTACACGCGCGGCACGACAGATTTTCGGACGACCGAGCTGAATATTTTCATGGGCAAGGATTTTCTGGTGACGTTTCATCGCGAGCCGTTGCGCAGCGTGACAGCGACGATGGACCGCGTGCTGAAGAACGCGCCGGCGGTGGCGCGCGCGCCGGACCGGCTGGCGCACACGGTGTTGGATTTTCTGTTCGAGAATTACCGGCCCGTGCTCGAGGAGTTGTCGGCCGAAATCACGGAGCTGGAGGAGAAAGTGTTGGCGTCGGCGTCGGCGGACATTCTCGGAGATGTATTGAAAGTGAAGGCTGAAGTGCAACAGCTCCGGCAGATCATCGCGCCGCAGCGCGAAGTGATTGCGCGGTTTGCCCGCGGCGAATTCCGGTTCGTGCGCGTGCATTTGCTGCCGTACTTCCGGGATCTCTACGATCAACTCGTGCGGATCAGCGACAGCGCGGAGAGCTACCGGGATTCGCTGACGAGCGTGTTGCAGGTGCACCTCAACCTGCAACAGACGCAGGTCAACCAGGTCATCAAGGTGTTGACGGTGCTGGCGACGCTGGCGCTGCCGATTTTCGTGATCACGAGTTTCTACGGGATGAACTTCGAGCATTTCCCACCGGAGGGCAGCGACGCGCTGACCGCCTACGCGTGGGTGTTTGGCGTGACGGCGTTGTGCACCGGCGCATTGTATTGGTGGCTCAAACGGAAGGGCTGGTTGTAGCGCCCCGTGAAAAACGCGTTTCTCGACAAACTCATCGGACGCATGGAGCGGGTGGACCCGCAGAGCCTGCAGAGTGTCGTGCTCAAGCTCGCACGCGAGAAGGGCTTTCTCGAAACGCTGTTCAACACGATTCAGGAAGGCATCATCGTCACCGACGCCGAGGGGCGCATCAATTACCTGAACACGGCCGCGAGCGACTTGCTGGGCATCGACACCGAGCGCGGCGTCGGCGAGCCGGTCTCTCGTTATCTGCGCGACCTCGACTGGCAGAAGATTTGGTCGGCGGACAAAGACGAATGGCGCAAGGTGATGACGCACGAGTTGGAGGTGTTCTATCCCCGGCCCCGGTTCTTGAATTTCTACATCGTGCCGCTGGTGGACGACGTCAACTCGATGGTCACCGGCATGGCGATCATTCTGCGTGACGTGACCGAAACGCGCGCCCGCACCGCCACCGTCATCGAGTCTGAGCGATTGTCCGCGCTGACCTTGCTGGCGGCCGGCGTGGCGCACGAGATCGGCAATCCGCTCAACTCGCTCAACATCCATCTGCAGTTGATGGAGCGCGAAATGAAATCGTTGCCGGCCAAGAACGCCTCCCGGCTGCGGGAAGGCTTGCGCGTGGCGCGCGACGAGATCGCCCGGCTCGACGGCATCATCACTCAATTTTTGCGCGCCGTGCGCCCGACGACGCCGGAGGTGCAGCCGGCATCCGTCAACGACATCCTCCACGAAACGCTCGCCGCGATGGAACGTGAGATTGCCGACCGGGACATTCTGGTCGAGCGCGAACTGTCGGACGCCGTGCCGAAGACGCTGGTGGATCGGGCGCAACTCCAGCAGGCGTTCTACAACATCATTAAGAACGCGCTGCAAGCGATGCAATCCGGCGGCATCTTGCGAGTGCGCACGGAGGCCGGCGAGGCGCACGTTGTCATCACCTTCGTCGACACCGGCCGGGGAATCTCACCGGAACAGATTGGGCGGATCTTCGAGCCGTACTACACCACGAAGCCGGAAGGCAGCGGCTTGGGACTGATGATCGTGCAACGCATCGTGCGCGAGCACGGCGGCACGATTGAGATCGAGAGCGACACCGGGCGCGGCACGACGTTTCGTATCAAGCTGCCGGTCCATGAAAAGCGGACACGGTTGCTGGAGGCCGGCCAGGCAGCATGACGGCGAAGCAACCGGCAATTCTGATTGTGGACGACGAGCGCAACACGCGCGAGGGGTTGCAGCGCGCGTTGGCTGACCGGTACGAAGTGTTGCTGGCTGACGACGCGGCGAAGGCGACGGCGATTCTCGAATCGCGCGCGGTGGATGTGTTGCTGACGGATTTGCGGATGCCGGGCGAGGACGGGATGAAGTTGCTGCGGCGGGCGATGACGTTGCCGGCGGCGCCGGTCTGCATCCTGATGACGGCCTACGGTTCGATCGAGAATGCGGTCGAGGCGATGAAGGCCGGCGCGTACCACTACGTCACCAAGCCGGTCCATCTCGACGAACTCGAGCTGGTGTTGCAGCGGGCGCTGAAGACGCGGGATGTCGAGGCGGAGAACGTGAACCTGCGGGCGCAGCTCGACAAGAAGTTCGGCGTCGAGAACATCATCGGCGAGTCGCCGGCGATGCTGGCGGTGTTCGAGACGGTGCAACAAGTGGCGCCGACGCGGGCGACGGTGCTGTTGCAGGGCGAGACGGGCACCGGCAAGGAACTGGTGGCGCACGCGATTCATAATCTCTCGCCACGCAAGAACGGGCCGTTCGTGGCCGTGCATGCGGCGGCGTTGCCGACGAGTTTGCTGGAAAGCGAATTGTTCGGCCACGAGAAAGGCGCGTTTACCGGCGCGGTGGAACGACGGACGGGCCGGTTCGAGTTGGCGGATGGCGGGACGTTGCTTCTGGACGAGATTGGCGAACTCGACCCGGTTATGCAGGTGAAATTGTTGCGCGTGCTGGAGGAACGGACGTTCGAGCGCGTCGGCGGACAGAAGACGATCCACGTGGATGTGCGATTGGTCGCGGCGACGAACCGGGACCTGAAAAAGCTCGTCAGCGAAGGGAAGTTTCGGGATGATTTGTTTTACCGGCTCAGCGTGGTGACGGTCACGCTGCCGCCCCTGCGGGAACGACGCGAAGACATTGCGCTGCTGGTGCGGACGTTTTTGGACGAGTCGAGCCGGGAGAACAACAGGCGGGTGACCGATGTGACGGCCGAGGCACTTAATGTGCTCATGGCCTACGACTGGCCCGGCAACGTGCGCGAGTTGCGCAACGCGGTGGAGCAGATGGTGGTGTTGGCGCGCAGCGAGCGGCTCACAGTGCGCGACGTGCCGGCCGCAATCCGCGGCGGCGCTGACCTGACGAAGATTTCCGTGGTGCGGCCGGGAGCCACGATGACAGTCGCGGAGGCGGAGAAACAGCTCATCATTCAGGCGTTGCACGAAACGGACGGGAACCGGACCTGGGCGGCGCAGAAGATTGGGATGAGCCGCCGGACGCTGCACCGGAAGCTGAAACAATTTGGTTTGGAACAGTTGTAGTCACGACAAACGAGCGGGGTCACGACGATGGCGACAGAAGATACAGTGCAATCAGCGGTGTTTCAGATCGAGCTGGGACGCGGGAAACGCGTGGCGCAGGCGATCCTGATCGCGTTGCTGGCGGTGACGTTGGGATTGTTGTACACGGCCGGGCAGTTTCGGGGGTTGGAGAAGCGCGAGTCGATTGATATGGCGCAGGTGGCGCGCAATCTCGCGCGTGGCGAGGGATACACGACGCACATGGTGCGGCCGCTGAGCTTGTGGCATCAGAAGACGGTGGTGGGTCGCAGCGATCCCCAATTGATGCAACACCCCGATCTCTACAATCCACCACTGTATCCGATGCTGTTGGCGGCGCTGTTCAAGACGTGCCCGCCCGGTATCTTTGAATTGAAACCCGGCGAAACGATCTTGTCGGCCGAACGGTGGGTGATCCTGCCGTTAAATCAATTTTTTCTGCTGGCGACGTTGTGTCTCGTATATGTCTGGGCCAAACAGGTGTTCGACCGGCGCACGGCGGTGACGGCGATGTTGCTGCTGCTGGCCTCTGACACGTTGTGGAGCTACAGCATTTCCGGGCTGCCGACGAATCTGCTGATGCTGCTGGTGCTGCTGGCGCTGTATTGCTTGTACGTCGTGGATCGGCGGCTGAACCCCACAGAGCCGACCGGCGAATCAGCCCCGGTCGTGATGGGTACCGGTGACAAGGTACTGGTGCTCTCGAGTGCGGTATTGGTGGGATTGTGTTTTCTGACGCGCTACCTGGCCGGGGTTCTGGTGGTCCCGTTGGCGTTGTACGCCGCCAGCGTACTGCGTGGCCGGCGCGGCGCGATGTGGGCGGTCGTGTACGTGGCGGTGTTTGCGGCCGTCATCGCACCGTGGTTGATTCGCAACGTGAGCGTCTCGCACAGCCTGGTCGGTGTGGCGAAGTACGACTGGATCGATCGCAGCGGCGGGCTTTCCGGAGATGCATTGCAACGCTCTTTCAAGCCGGATCTCGACAACGCCTACGCGCCACGGTCGCTCGCCGGCAAGTTTGTGAGTGGGTTGCGCAAGAATCTCACGGAATCATTTCGCGACACGGCCTCCGACTACCTCGTGTTCTTCTTTGGCGTGGGGTTGATGTACGGGTTTCGCCGGCGCGATACGATGCGGCTGCGCGGCGCGCTGGTGGGTTGTTTGCTGGCCGGGCTTTTAGCGATGGCCTTGATCGGCAGCCCGGTCGAGACATCCTCGCCGGCGATTCATGGCGGTAACCTATTTGTGGTGTTCTTACCGGTGCTGGCGATCTACGGCGTGGCATTTTTCTATCTACTGTTGGATCGCATTCCGTTTCGGATTCGGTTGACGCAAGGGCTTACGATCGCGGTGTTCGCTGCGGTGAACGTTGCGCCCATGGCGTTCACGCTGTTGCGCTCGCGGCAGGGAGCGTTTCCCTATCCGCCGTACTGCGGGCCGTACACACGCGCGGTGGCCTCGTTCTTCGAGCCGAAGGAAATCGGGGTGACCGATATGCCGTGGTCAATCGCTTGGTATGGCGACCGGCGGGCGGTATGGCTGCCGACGATGGTGGACGATTTCTACGAACTGAACGATTTCGTGGCGCCGACGCCAGGCTTCGCGTTCATTCTGCTGACCCCGTACATGTTGAACCAGCGATTCCAGACCGACCTGCAATTTGGCGAGTTCAAGGACTGGTCGGGCGTTCTCGCGGGACGCATTCCCTCGAAGTTCCCGCTGAAAGCGATGACGGCGATCCCCCCGGAGAACCAACAGTTTCTCATCGCCGACCGGCCCCGCTGGGAAAACCGCAAACCGCTCACGGACGTGCTGGAGCCAGAAAGGAAAACCGGCCAGACAAACGCGCCGGCCACCAAGACGCCCGCGGCCACCGAGCCGGCCGCGCCCTAAGCGGTCGGCTCCGGCGAGAAAGCTCTTTACATTACCGGCGTGGCCGCTACACTCACACCTCAACAGAAACAGAAACCGCGCGGGGCGCAACGCTGTCGTCGGCCCTTGACTCTCCGATCGAATCGAAGTTCGACGCAAGCAGTGCTCCCCGCCTATAACTCACAGGAATAGTGTCTCATGCCTCTCTCGTCTCAGGATCAACAACTCATTCATAGCCTCGTCCAAAACCATGGCGGTGAAAACGCCGACTTGGCCGAGGACATCATCGAGATCGCGCTACGGCTGCTCGACGACAAGGCCGACCGGCTCGATTCGAAAGTCATCACCCAGACGCTGCGCGAACTGCGGTACGCCTCGAAAATCTTCACGCCCTACCGGGGCCAGCGCAAGGTGACCGTGTTCGGCTCCGCGCGCACCCGCCCGGAAACGCCCGAGTACCAGCAAGCCGTTGCCTTCGGCAAAGCCATCGTCGAGCGCGGCTACATGGTCATTACCGGCGGCGGCGAAGGCATCATGGGCGCGGCGCAACGCGGCGCCGGCCGCGACAAGAGCTTCGGCCTCAATATCCGCCTGCCGTTCGAGCAGGCGCCGAACGAGGAAATCATCGGCGACCGCAAGCTCATCAACTTCAAGTATTTCTTCACCCGCAAACTTTGCTTCATCAAAGAGAGCGACGCGATCGTGCTGTTTCCCGGCGGGTTCGGCACGCACGACGAAGGCTTCGAGGCGCTCACGCTCATGCAGACCGGCAAGAGCCAGCCCAAGCCGTTGCTCTTTGTCGATCGCCCGCGCGGCAACTACTGGAAGACGTGGTGGCGGTTCGTCGAAGATCAGCTCCTCGACGAGGCGCTCATCAGCAAGGAGGATCTCGCGCTGTTCAAGGTCGTGGATGACGTCAAGGAAGCCTGCGATGAAATCGAACAATTCTACAGCAACTACCACTCGAGCCGGTACGTGAAAGACGCGCTCGTCCTGCGCGTGAAACATCCGGTGACCGATAGTCTCCTGCGCACACTCAACGCGCGCTTCGCCGGCATCTGCGTCAACGGCGGCCAGTTTCGCGCCTCGGGTCCGCTACCGGAAGAAGAGAATGAGCCTGAGCTGAAGGATCTGCACCGGATTGCGTTCCCGTTCAATCGCACGAATTTTGGCCGGCTGCGTTCCGTGATCGACGTGCTGAACCAGCACTAACAGCGCGGACGCAATCAGAATTACGGTTGACCCTGCAACGTCCGGGAATTCGGCGGCGTGAGTTCCGACTTGTCCCGGCGCGGTTTGCCGCTGACCAGCCACCGGTCGTAGATGCGCCGCAACCGGGCCGGTCGCACACGCCAGAAGAACAACAACGTCACCCACCAGTTCACCAGCGTCGTGCGCAGCACGCCGTTCGCCGTCCAGCGCCGGGCACTCGTGACCAATCCCGACCGGATAAACGTCAGCCGCCCGGCTCGGCGCAGCCGCCGCGCGAACGCCACATCTTCCATGATCGCAATCTCCGGGTATCCGCCGAGCACCTCGAAGACCTGCCGCCACACAAAGATTCCCTGATCACCGTACGGCAACCGTAACAGCCGCGAGCGCCGGCTGGAAACTTTCGCCACCAGCTTGCACAACCGGCGCGGCGAATCGATGTGCAGATCGAACGCGCCGCCCACCGCGCCGTCGCCGATGATGCGCCGTTGGATCTCGTCCAGCGCGCCCGGCAGCAGAAACGTGTCGCCGTGTAGAAACAGGAGAATATCGCCGGTGGCGTGACGCGCGCCGAGATTCATCTGCGCGGCGCGGCGCGGTCGGGAAAGGAAAACGTAGGGCGTGAATTGCTGCGCCATCTCCCGGGTGCGGTCGGTCGATCCGCCGTCCACCACGAGCAACTCAACATCGGAAAGCTCCGCCAGTTGCCGCAATGTGACCGGCAGGTTTGCTTCCTCATTGAGGGTCGGAACAATGACGCTGATAAGCACGGCGGCCTCGACACCAAACTCGTAGAGTTTTCATACCACAGCCGGCCCCGAAAATCCACGAAGATTTCTGGGGTTAGCCGAGGGCGGCCAGGACGTCGCCGATCGTCCCGCGAATGCCGGTAAAGATGGGCGTGTCGCGCTCCGTGTAGGTGCGGACCTTGTGCTCGCGCATTTCCATGACCAGATCGATGAATTCCTCCGGCTTGTCGCCCTCGAAGGCGACGACGAACTCGGGGTCGTCGAGCCCGAAGCAATAGATCGTGTTGATCTTGATGCCGGGATAGCGGTGGCCGGTCTCGATGTGGACGTTCATCATCTGCTGCCGTTCTTCCTTCGGGAGCTGATACCACGCGGCGGTTTTCCAGAACGGGTAGATGAAGATGTACTTGTTCGTGCCCGGTATGACGCGCCCCCGGCGACCTTCGCTGCCCGGGTGCTCATGATGATCCACGTACATCGACCGCTTCGTCATGCCGAGATAGCTGTAGGGCGTCGTGCACCACTGGCCGAGGCCGGTAGCGAGCAGTTGCGTGCTCATCTCCGTGAAATCTTCGAGCCGCTCGCTGATCCGCCACAACACAAAATCCGTGTCCGCCCGCGTGCCGACCGTGCTGAACGGAATAATCAGGCACCGGCTCTTCCAATCCTTAATCACGCCCTCGAATTCGCCCTTGCCGCGCTCGCGCTCGGTCTTCGGCAGGCGCCGCCATTCGGGTTGCGCCTTGAAGAACAGGTAGTTGACGTACTGTCGTTTGATTTCGTCGGCCATGCTGCCTATACTAACACCCCATGCGCAGGAAAACAGGAGTTTTGATTTTCACCCACGGCTCGCGCGTCAAGGAAGGCAACGACATGATGCTCGCACTCGTGGAACAATTACGCCGGCGCTTCCACACCGATCTTATCGAGCCTTGCTTCATGGAACTCGGCAAGCCATTGATCCCGGTCGCCATTCGCAAGCTCGTCCGGCAAGGCTGCACCCACATCTTCGGCTACGCCTTCTTTCTCGTCCCCGGCTCACACCTTAAAGAAGACATCCCGTTCATCTTCGAGCAGACCCTCAAGAAACATCCCGGCGTCACATGGGAAATCTCCCCGCCAATGATGTCCGACCCCATAATGGCGGACTTCGTCGCCAAACACATCAAACAGGCGCTTGACTAAGCTTTCGCTCCTCTGGTAGTCTGCGTTTAGTTCTTTGACGCGTCGGCGCAGGGAACGCCGTGAGAATCGGCGACAGTGGCGCTGCTGTAACCGGCTACGAAAACCCAACAGCCATCCAAACGGAGAAGGCGGGTTAGTAGGCTTGATGCCGGAAGTCAGAATAACGGCCGACGCACGCAACCAAGAATCCTTCGAACCAAAGGAGACCGGTCATGCTCCGCACCCTTGCCGTCGCCGTTGTCGTAGCCGCTGCCCCGGCGGCCGTCGTTCTCGCTCAGACCAACGTTCTTCCGAAACTTGTCGTCACCGGGGCGCGCTTGCCGGACGAACACGTCGCCCTCGAAACTTTTCCCGGCAACGTCACGGTCCTCGACCGGCAACAACTCGCGGACTCGCCCGCGTTCAACCTCACCGATGCGTTACGCCAACAGGTCGGCCTCATTTCCCTCGACACCGTCGGCTTCGGGCAGTTCGCCAACATCTCGATGCGCGGGTTCGGCGAACGCACCGGCACGCTCATTCTCGTGGACGGCGTCCGAGTTAACGATGCTGGCGACAGCACCGCGCCGTATTTGTGGAATGCCATACCGGTCGGCAGCATCGACCGCGTCGAAATCATTCGCGGCGGCGCTTCGACGACGTACGGCGAAGGCGCGCTCGGCGGCGTCATCAACATCATCACCAAACGCGACGCCGACAAACCCATCACCGCCACCGTAACCGGCAGCGGCGGCAATCTTGGGTTCTATGACGCAAACTTCGACGTATCCGGTAAGCTCGACACGTTTCAATACAGCGTCACCGGCGAACGCAAGGAATGGGACGGCTGGCGCGAGATGAGCGGCTTCAAGAGTTGGTCGGCCATTGCGCGCCCGAGTTTCGACACGCCGGTCGGGCGCTTCACGCTCGGTTACTACTTCCACAACAATAAAGTCGAGAATCCCGGTGTGCTCACGCCGGCGGAGTTCGCGGCCGATCCGCGTCAGGCCGGCGCGAACACGTTCGTGTTCGAAAACACGCAACATCGTGGCTCGCTCGATTACTCGAAGGCGTTCGATACCGGGTGGTCGTTGCTCGCCAACGTGTCCGGTCAGTCCTACGACACGGACAGCTCCAGTTCGTTCGGCACCGGCCACATCGAGCAACCCAACTACGGCGCGACTCTGCAAGCGAGCTACTGCAATCCGATTGCCGGCCACGATAACGTGCTGACGTTTGGTGCCGAGGCGATCCAACAGGATTTCCAGAGCGTGTTCAGTAGTTCGTTCGGCGCGTTTACGACCGGCGCGGACAACTGGACGGCGAGCGGTTTCGTGCAGGATACATTCAACCTGACGACGAATCTCGCGCTGACCGGCGGCGTGCGCTTCGATCACCGCGACTGGGACATCGTGGTGCTCGACTCGTTCAATCCGGACATCCGCCAACGCCGGCAGGCCGACGTCTGGAGCCCGAAGGTCAGTCTCACGTGGCAGCCGGTCGAGAAGGTCACCGGCTGGATTTCGGCCTCGCGCTCGTTTCGTTTGCCAACCGGCTTCGACATCGGCACCGCCGGCTCGGCGCCCGGCCAATTGTTCTTTGCGAATCCGACCGTTGATCCCGTGGACGCACGGACAATCGAGGCCGGCGCGCGATGGCCGTGGGGTAGTCTCACGTACTATTATAGCCAAGTGAAGGACGACATTCTGTTCGATCCGTTCACGTTCCAAAACGAGAACTTCGACAGCGTCCGGCAGGGCGTCGAGCTATCGCTCAACTCGCGGCCCGTCGAGTGGGTTGACTTCTACGTCACGACGGCGTTCACTGACGCGCGGTTCGATGGCGGCGCATTCGACGAGAATCGGCTGCCGCTCGTGCCGGAATGGCAACTGACCGGCGGAGTCAACTGGCGGCCAATCAAGGGTTGGCAATTCACACTCGAAGCCGTCCATGTGCGCGACCAGGTTCCCACGAACGATCTGCGGAATGACTTCGACCGGAATGAGTACACGGTGCTGAACGCGAAAGCATCGTACCGGTGGAAGCAGATCACGATGTTTGCGGCGGTCAACAACCTCCTCGACAACATCTACCAATCGTTCCCGACCGTGAACACCGACTTCCTCGGCAACCAAGAACGCCGGTACAACCCCGCCCCCGGCCTCAACTTCCAAGCGGGCGCGACGGTGGCGTTCTGATTACTTCTTCGCCTTCTCCCAGTCGTCGAGGAATTTTTTGAGGCCGGAGTCGGTAAGGGGGTTCTTGGCGAGTTCCATCAACACCGGGAATGGAATGGTCGCGATGTCGGCACCGGCGAGCGCGCATTCCTTGACGTGGAGGGGGGAACGAATGCTGGCGGCGAGGATGAGGGTCTTGAAGCCGTAGTTGTCGTAGATCGTACGGATCTCTTCGATGATGTTCATGCCGCGCTCGCCCCGGTCGTCAATGCGGCCGATGAACGGACTGATGATGTAGGCGCCGGCCTTGGCGGCGAGCAACGCTTGCACGGCAGTGAAACACAGCGTGCAGTTGACGCGGATGTTTTTCGTTTTGAGAATCTTGATCGCCTTGAGGCCTTCCGGAATGAGCGGGATCTTGACGACGATGTTCTTGTGAATCTTGGCGAGTTGTTCGCCTTCGGCCACCATCTCGTCGCATATCAGCGAGACGACTTCTGCCGAGATGTCGCCGTCCACGACCTGACAAATCTCCAGCAACAATTCCTTGAACGGCTTGCCGGCCTTGGCGACGAGCGAGGGATTGGTCGTCACGCCGTCCAGCAAGCCCATCGCGGCAGCCTCCCGGATTTCCCTGATGTCGCCGGTATCGATGAAAAGTTTCATGATCTTATGATGCTCCAATCCGGTCTTTGATTCTACCGGCAATTTTGTCGGCCATGGTCTTGATCTGCGCGCCGTCGCGGCCTTCGATGAGCAAGCGCGCTTTCGGTTCGGTGCCGGAGTAACGCAGGAACACGCGGCCGGTATCGCCGAGCGTTTTCTCGGCGTCGCGCACCAAGTCCATCACGTCCGGCAACGAATCCCACGCCGGCTTCTCGCGTACTTTCACGTTCACGACGACCTGCGGGAATTTGGCCACCACCTGCCGGAGTTTGCTGAGCGGCTTGCCGGTGTCCATCATGATGCGCAACACCTGCAACGCGCTGACAATGCCGTCGCCGGTCGTGGCGAAATCCCGGAAGATCATGTGACCGGATTGTTCGCCGCCGACGTTGAGATCGTCGGCCAACATCCGCTCGATGACGTAGCGGTCGCCGACGGCGGTGCGCAGGACGTGGCCCCCGCCGGCCTTCAACACAAAATCCAATCCGAGATTGCTCATCACGGTCGCGACGAGAGTATTCTTTTTCAATGTGCCGCGCTGGAGCCAATCGAGCGCCGTGATCGCGAGCACGTCGTCACCGTCCACTTCCGTGCCGGTCTCGTCGCAGAGAATGACCCGGTCGCCATCGCCGTCATGCGAGATGCCGATATCGGCGCCGAGTTCGCGGACGGCCTTGCAGATGACTTCGGGGTACGTGCTGCCGCAGTTTTTGTTGATGTTGGTGCCGTCGGGCGCGTTGTTGAGAACGGTGACGCGCGCGCCGAGTTCGCGCAACACACACGGTGTGCTTTTGTACGTTGCGCCGTGGCCAGCGTCCACGATCACGCGGAGGCCTTCCAGCGTCATGCCTTTCGGGAACGCGGCCTTCGCGTACTCGACGTACCGGCCGAGCGCATCGTCAATGCGCATCGCCTTGCCGATTTCTTCGGCGGTCGGGCGGATGTTCTCGATCGCGCCGCTGAACACGAGGTCCTCGATTTGCTTCTCGATGGCGTCGTCGAGCTTGTAGCCGTCGCCCCGGAAAAATTTGATGCCGTTATCTTCGTACGGATTGTGCGATGCGGTGAGCACGATGCCGGCATCGGCGCGCAACGAGCGCGTGATGTACGCCACACCGGGCGTTGGCAGCGGGCCGATGAGCAACACGTCCACGCCCATCGAGAGGATGCCGGCGGAGACGGCGTTCTCGAGCATGTAGCCGGACAGCCGCGTGTCTTTGCCGACGACAATCTTATGGCGACCGTGATCGCGGGCGACCGGCTGACGCGTGCGGAACACGTGCGCGGCGGCCCGGCCGAGTTTGAGGGCGACCTCGGACGTGACCGGGTCCACGTTGGCGACGCCGCGGACGCCGTCGGTGCCGAAAAGTTTGCGTGAGTTTCCCGTCGCGCTCACAGATGTTGGTTTTACACGGCGGCGCCGGTGGTGTCGAGTTCTTACTCGACGACCGGATCGACGCGAACGACGATGTTGGTGGGTTCCACGGAGACGACCTGGACGCGGCGCGGATGGCGGACGACGCGCGGGGTCAGGGTCACGATGAGGCGGCCGGTGGCCTTTTCTTCCGTGAGATCGACCACGCCGAACAACTCATTGCGCGACGCCTGCCGGAGATCTTCCTGCGCGCCGCTGATGACGACGTTGATGTACCGCGTGTTACTCTGCGCCACCGTGCCGGGGTGGGGCTGAATCTCCAGTTGCACGCCTTCGACCGTACGGCGTTCGCTCGTCACGGCGCGCACGAAGAACCAGATGAACGTGGCGAGCAGCAGCGCCACGACCTTCAACCCGGTATTCGTCCGCAGCCACAAGATGGCGCGGTTCATCGCGGCACCTCGTCGCGCGTCGGTTCGGTGGAATCCGTCGTGGAATTGGCCGGCTCGCCGGTCGCGGCACTGAATCCCTCCGGGCCGGCCGTCGCGCCGGCGGCGGCGCGCGGGAGGAAGATCGACGCCAGCAATCGCCGGAAGGAGTCGACCAGCCAGTTGCCGGGCCGGGCCGTGGGCGCGAGCGTTGTCGCGAGGAACGAGCGCAGGCCGTCGGCATCGAGTCCTTGCACGATGTGGCCGCGTTGCGCCACGGAGATCGTACCGTTCTCCTCGCTCACCGCGAGGACGATGGCATCGGTTTCCTCGCTGAGTCCGATGGCGGCGCGATGGCGCATGCCGACGGTGATCGCGAGACCTTGTTGCTGCGTCAGCGGGAAAATGCAGCCGGCCGCGACCAGCCGGTCGCCGCGGATCACCACCCCGCCGTCGTGCAACGGCGTGTTCGGGAAAAAGATCGTCATCAGCAACTCCGTGGTCACCTTCGAGTCGAGCACCACGCCGGCCTCCTGCAACCCGCGGAACCCAATCTCGCGTTCGAGAGCGATCAGCGCGCCGTGTTTCTTGAGCGACAGCATCTGCGCGGTTTCCACGAGCACGTCGATCAACTCCACCCGTTGCTTCGAGGTGCTGAAAAACTGCTGGCTGCCGAGTTGCGCCAGCGCCCGCCGCAATTCGGGCTGGAAGATGACGAGCACCGCGATGGCGAGGAACCCGAGCACGCGGCTGAGAATCCAGTTGATCACGTCCAACTCGAAAATCCGCGTCAACCCCGTCAGCAGCAGCAGCGTGATCACGAAGCCGGTAAACACCGCTGCGCCGCGCGTGCCGCGAAACAACAGCAGAAAATAGTAGATCACCGCTGCCAGCAGGAGAATCTCCATCTCGGCTTTCGCCGCCGACGGCGACACCAGCATTTTGAGGAAGTCAGTCACGCTTCTCTTTCGGCGCCTTCAGGGCGTCGCACATCCGCGCCACCTCCGCCATTTCCGCCACGTCGTGCACGCGCACGATGTTGGCTCCGTGCGCCACGGCCCACGCCACCGTTGCGGCGGTGCCCCACAAACGTTCCGTCGCCCCGTCGCGCCGCAGCACTTTGCCGATGAACGATTTCCGCGATGTGCCCACCAGCACGGGACAACCCAATTCGCTCAACGCCTCCAACCCGGCCAACAACTGCAGATTGTGGGCCACAGTCTTCCCGAACCCGATGCCGGGGTCAACGGCGATCTGCGATTTTTCGATGCCGGCCGTCGTCGCGTGCTCGATTCGCTCCGCCAAGAATCCGGCCACCTCGGCCACCACGTCGTCATACCGGGGTGCCTGCTGCATTGTGGCCGGGGTTCCCTGCATGTGCATCAACACCAACCCCGCGCCGGAGTCGCGCACGACTCCGAGCATCCGGTCGTCCAACCGCAGCGCGCTGATATCATTCACGATCCGCGCCCCGGCCCCCAACGCCCGCTCCGCGACCGCGGCCTTCGTCGTGTCCACCGAGATCGTCACGCCCGGTAGCCGCTCGAT
>Ga0247727_10008648_pt1 | contig 18807 bp, 4 predicted proteins | sample WisWelCaveWW1625_FD_202498 | JGI IMG/M metagenome (GOLD analysis project Ga0247727, IMG submission 202498) | Biofilm microbial communities from Wishing Well Cave, Virginia, United States - WW16-25 | ecosystem: Environmental > Aquatic > Deep subsurface > Groundwater > Cave microbial mat | place... | reverse complement strand
TTCGAGCATGTTCTTGTTTCATGCTCTTAATATACAAAAATAAAAACGTAAATTCAAGATGGACGTTTGTCCTCACTGTACGCCTGTCCTCTAGTTTCGTGAATTTAACTTAACATTGTCAAGTTAAATATATGCTAAAATTGCACAAAAGCTAAACAAATTTTTCGGAAAGTCAAGTGAAAAGTTTTAACATCTGTAATGCCTCACGCATGGGTGGAAAAACGTAGCGCAGCCATCCTGACTGCAGACAAGATGTCCAATGGCACTAACTTTTTTAAACAATAATGACAGAAAAATGTATGGCAGAAAAATTTTCCGGCTTCTTGTTGCTCTTTTGTGAGCATTTCTTTAGTGACAATAAAACCCTATGTTCCTGTCGTTCATTTTTCTGTCATTGCTTTTGTGCAAGCCAACATAATGTCAAGATCAAATAAGGTTTTTTAACAGTTCTGCAAAAAGCATTTTGCCTTTTTGAAAAGTTAGCGGCATTGGACAAGATGTCTGCGCTACCCCCCGTCACCGAGCCATTACTAACATCTGTAATGCCTCACTCACGGGAGAAAAATGTAGCGCAGTCATCCTGACTGCAGACAAGATGTCTGCGCTACCCCCGTCACTGAGGGAGTACTAACATCTTGTCACAGGCTTAAAATTTAAAATATAGTTGAGCAACTCAGTTAAATCCAGAAAATTGACCAGCCGGTTTGTTTAGAAATAGAAAGTTTTACAGGTATAAACTGTAACCGGCTGGTCAATTCTGCCTTTGCACATTTCAAAGATCGCACGACCCCGCCATGCACGCGAGCTCCTGCGCGGCCGTGGTCAAATCTTCTTCCTCATAATAATATAATTTCGAGAAATCGATTTGCGGAAAGTCCGCGGCAAGCCGGCGATATTCTGCGGCGGAGATTTCCACGTACGGCATTTGCGCATATTGCGCGTCGAACGCCGGCAGAAACGTCATGCCGCCGATCACGTCGCGATGTTCCCACGTCCATTTGATGATATCGAGCACTTCGTCGGGATGGTACGTGATCGTGACACTCGGATTGTGCTCCGTCCAGTTGAGCTTGTTTTGCAGCCAGTATTCGCATTGTTGCAGCGCCGAGCGTTCCTTGCGCGTAATCGCGCCCGCCGGCGCTTGCACCGGAAAATGAATCACCCACGTGTTGGCGGTTTCCGGTTGCTGGCCGTTTTCCGGATCCATCGGCACGCCGGCGGCGCGCAGCACTTTGAAGATCGGCGTGTGCGTGCCGACGCGCACGTTGCGAACATAATGCGGCGCCCAGCGCGTGTGAATGCCCGGCGAGCAGTCGAACAACTGCGACGAGTTGCCCGAAGGCTTGACGCACGTCGTCGCGACCGAAGCATTGATGCCGAGTTGTTGCGCCGTTTGCCGATTCACCTCGACGGCGAATTGCTGCAACTGCTTCTGCACCTGCGCCTCCTGCGCCACCGGGCTGTCCAACTGACCGTTGATATCAACGCCGAGCAGGCGCTCTTCTTCGCAATGGTGTTTCCACTGCGGGCGCAAACCCGGAAAATGCGTCGCCATCGATTGAATCGTGCCGATGATCGTCGCCAGCTCGACTTTTTCTTTGAGGCTTTCGAAATTATCCTGTGGTCTTGCGATCGCAATGGACAGGTTGCAAAATTCAAATGGACGCAGCACGATTTCGCCGCAGGGATTGGTGCCGAACTCCGCCAGCTTCCGACGGCTCGAACGCGAATTGATGGCGGCCTGCCGATTGAAAATTCCCGGCTCGCCGCGCCGCGAGTCGACCATATCCAGAATTTGTCGCGCCAGCTCAACCTGCGTCAAGTCACCTTCCGGCCAGACCGCGGAGTTGTTGGCGTTCCAGCGTTGATTGTTTTCACGCTCAAAGTCGCCGTTTTTGCATTGCCGCATTTCGGCGTCATCATAATCAAACAATGAAATCATCGCCGTACGGCGCACGCCGCCGGAAACCGCGGCATTGCCGACGGCGCACATAATGTCGTGCGCATCGATCGCATGCAGAAAACTGCCCTGCCGGCCGAGAATGCGGGCGCGCGCAAAATCGATCATTTTGCGCAATGGCTCCGGCCCCGAGGCGCGGCCGCCTTTGGTTTTCAACGGCGCGCCCGCCGGACGCAACAGCGAATAATCAAAATGAATATCGCCGCCGTCAAACCAGGTTTGCAAACCGGTGCGCAACGCCGCGGCCCAGCCTTCGGAGGAATCTTCAATCACAAAATTTTTCGGCGCCGCATTGGACTGCCGGCGAATGCGCGGGAAATTTTCGATGTATCGGCTTTCCACTGAAAAGCCGACGCCGCAGCCGCTCATCGAAATGATCAGCGCTTCGACGAACGAGTCGATACTTTCCACCGGCATGTACGAGCAGTTGTAGATCGTGATGTTGTTGCGCCGCGCCGCCGGGCCGGCCATCGCCAGCAGCCGCATCGACGGCATCGCGCGCATCTCCAGCATGCCGCGGCGAATGCGCTCATAAACTTCCGGTTGCAACCGCGAATGCGACAGCTCGCGCAAATAATCCGCCGCACGATCGACCGTTTCGATCCACGTCTCGCGGCGGCCGAGATCGTAATTGAAGCGCGAGTATTTGTCGTAAAACTGAAATTTCTGCAACTGCGTGGGAAAATACTGATCGGATTCGGCAAAGGCCGCGCGCACATGCTCCGGAATCGGCCGCTCCAGCCGCTTTTTTGCATGCTCGGCGCGATAGAGAATGTAACGTTTCGCGGCTTCATACTCGCCCGCCGCCTGCAACACCATTTCGACGATGTCCTGCACGCCCTCGACCGTCGGATGCGCATATTTGACGGCGATGATGTTCACGACTTGTCTGGCCAGCTCGGACACCGGCGTGCCCGGTTGTCGGCCAAAACTTGCGAAGCAACGCGCCATCGCGCGTTCAATCCGTCCGATGTCAAAAGGAACAACGCGGCCATCGCGTTTGGTGATGGTGAGACTGACTTCAACCCCGTGGCGTGGCGACGTTAACTTGCCGTTGCCATTTTTGTGAGCGGCGTCCCCATGCCATGATTTGAAATGTAAGGACGATTCCACTCCATTTCGTGGTTCAGGCGCGACTACGGTTTCAACGGCGACCGGCTCGACTTCGACTGGCTCGACTTCGACTGGCTCGACTTCGACTGGCTCAGTCTCCTGTTGCAACTGCTCTGCTGTCATGTTGGATTTCCTCCATGATCTGACGTTAAGGGCGCCTTTTTGACGAAGCTCCATTCTCCAAACTGTTCGCGCCGCAGCGATGGAAGCTCGTCCAAAAGCCCAAAACGCGCGGTCAAGGTCGGCAAAAAAAAGCCGATCTTCACGCCATCAGCCCGCTTGCGGAAAATCGGTTGTTGTTGCCGGGATGAAATATACGACACCGTTTTGTCATTTGCAAGGAAAATTTTAAATTTTTTTCAATATATTGTATATCTGATTTTATGATACTCTACAGGTTGTTATTTTTATGGTGTCTATAAAGACACTCATAAATTTTAAATTTAGATAAAAAAATGTGAGTTTTTTAACAAATCCTGTGTCTATTATGTATGACAACGTATTCATCAATGAAGCGTACCTCCTGTGCGTAGAACCCGATTACAAATTTACACCTGCGATAAATATTCAATGTATAAATTTTTCATTCAATTCAAAGGAAGCGAGGAAGCATGAGACACGTGGTTCGCTGTCTGCAAACGGTGGCTCTTATTACTCTGTTCTTGTCGGCAAAGACCGGCGTGCAGGCACAGACGCGATGGGCAACACCGGGAAAAGCATCGTTCGGGAAAACGACATATTCGGCTCAACAAGTGATCGTTAAGCCCAGGGCGAATATCAAAACAAGCGAAATGACCGCGGTTCGCCGCGATCTGCAGGCGCAGGCGCTGGCGAAATTTCCCAGCATCGGCGCCGAGCTCTGGCAAATCTCCGGCGAAACGGTGGAAAGCGCCATTGCTCAATATCGCGATGATCCGCGGATTGAGTATATCGAGCCGAATTACCGGTGGTCAATGATTCGTGCGGGACTCGCGCGTCTCCCCAATGATCCACGGTTTTCGCAAATGTGGGGTCTGCACAATACCGGCCAAACCGGCGGCACGAGCGACGCTGATATTGACGCGCCCGAAGCGTGGGATATCGAAACGGGCAGGGAAGTCATCGTCGGCGTGATCGATAGCGGGGTCGACTGGACGCATGAAGATCTCAGCGCCAACATCTGGGTTAACACCGGCGAGATTCCCGGCAACCGGATTGACGATGATCGCAACGGCTATATTGATGACGTGCGCGGCTGGGATTTTGTCAACAATGACAACGATCCCATGGATGACTTTGGGCATGGCACCCACGTGGCCGGCACGATTGCGGCGGCTGGGAATAACGGCCTCGGAACGGTCGGCGTCTGTTGGAAGGCGAAGATCATGCCGCTGAAATTTTTGGGCGTGAACGGCAGCGGCACCACGGCCAATGCGATTTTGGCGATAGAATATGCCACCCGAATGCGCGCGCAATTAACCAACAACAGTTGGGGCGGCGGGAGTTTTTCACAGGCGCTGCGCGACGCCATTGACGCGGCCGGAAGAGCCGGCCAGTTGTTTATCGCCGCGGCCGGGAATGGCGGGACAGACAACATCGGCGATAATAACGACCTCCTGCCACACTATCCCTCGAATTATCCGTTGGACAATATTATTGCGGTGGCGGCGACTGATCATAACGATAGACTCGGCATCTTCTCAAATTTCGGCCTGACCTCGGTCGATCTCGGCGCGCCGGGCGTGAGTATTCTCAGCACGCTGCCGGGAAATTCGTATACCACGGCCAGCGGTACCTCGATGGCAACCCCTCACGTGTCCGGCGTGGCGGCGCTGATGTGGTCGCGGGTTCCGGGCCTGAATCACCTGAAGCTCAAAGAATTGCTGTTGAAGACGGTTGATCCGCTGGCGGCTTTGCAGGGCAAAACCGTGAGCGGCGGCCGGCTCAATGCGCTGAAAGCGGTGCAACTGGTTGAGCCGGACAGCCTTGCGCCGGCGGCGGTCACCGATTTGGTCGCGCGCGATCCGAAGTCGAATTTTATCACGCTGACCTGGACGGCGAGCGGGGACGATGGTGACTCGGGCAAGGCAACGGCTTACGATGTGCGTTATTCCACGGCGCCGATCACCGAGAGCAATTTTGCCGCGGCGACCAAAGCTTCCGGCGCGCCGGCTCCCAAAGCGGCAGGCATGCAGGAAAATTTCACCGTCGGCGGATTGAATTTTAAAACCACTTATTATTTTGCCCTCAAAGTCCTTGATGAGCAGGGCAATACCTCGGCGCTCTCCAATTCCCCTGCCGCGACCACACTCGGCATTCCGATGATTGCCGTTACGCCGGATTCCCTGGTTGATAGCTTGCTCACCGGCGCGCAATCGACACAGACGCTCAAAATCAATAATAAAGGAGAAGGGACGCTTGATTTTAAAGTTCGGATCGAAGGAGCGTCGGCCTCGGCCTTTTCGCTGTCGGTGAAGGCGAATCGTTCCAATGAGACGCGGGTCATCCGAACCGATTTGGCACGGGATGAAACCGCGGCCAGCGCCGTCGTTCCCGCGGCTAAAAGTGCCGTCGAAAAATTGCCTTTTTACGACGGCTTCGAAAGCGGCAATTTTAACAAGTGGGTTAATGACGGCGGCAGCGGCACCAAAGAGGTCACGAGCGCCACGGCGGCGGTCGGGAAATATAGCTTCCATTACCAGTATACCGGCAGCGCCAACCACATCCACGGAATCCACCAGGATTTTGAGAAAGGCTCGCAGCCGAAGTACATCGGCTTTTATATTCGTTCGAGTTCCGTTCAGAACTCCGATGCTTATTTCGTCGTAACGACCAATCAACCGGGTATTACCGAAGTCATTTGGTTTTATGCCAAAAGCACCGGATTTCTTTATGTGAATGCCGATGTCGGCGGCGATGAGACCTATCCCTACAAAGCGCTCCAGTGGTATCACATTGAGTTTCGAGACATCGATTGGGCGGCGAAGAACTTCGATTATTATGTCGACAGCAGGCTGGTTAAAGCTGATATTCCTTTTCGCAACTCTGCGGTCGTGAACGACATAGACCGGCTGTATTTGTACAATTTTCATTCCGGCTCGGAAGCCTGGTGGGATGAAATCGATGTCGGCGGCGCCGGCGGTTCAACCGGCTGGCTGACCGCGCGGCTTGATTCCGGCAGCGTTGCCGCCGGCTCGACTCTCGATCTGCAATTGCAATTCGACGCGACCGGCTTGAACGGCGGAAATTACCGGGCCAATGTCGCTATCGCGAGCAATGACACGAATAAAGCGCTGGTGAAGATTCCGGCGCGTCTGCTCGTGATCGGCGCGCCGGATATTGCGCTCTCGGATAGCGTGCTCAATTTGGGCGCCATTTTCATCGGCGACACTTCGACCGCGAAACTGACTGTTTCCAATCTCGGCACGGATCGCTTGCGGGCGAAGCTGGCGGTCGATAATATAAATTATGCCATCGCCCCGGACACGCTTAACCTGGAACCGCTCGAAAATCAGGATATTCTCGTCCGTTTTATCCCAAAGACCCTCGGTGAGAGTCCGGGAGTTTTGACGTTCACGACGAATGACCCGGACGAACCGAAAATCAGCTTGGCCCTGCGCGGCAGAAGCCTGCCGCCGCCGGAACTTGCCATTTCTCCGGATTCGTTGAATGCGGCCCTGATCACCGGGCAGACCGTGAAAAAAGTGCTAACCATTGCCAACACGGGCGGGAGTGATTTAAAGTTCGAGCTCGGCTTTGAAAATGTGAACGTGCCCACCACCGTTTCAATAAAAGTACGCGACATTTCTTCGCCAAATGCGACGGCGCTAAGTACGAGTACGGCGCTTGCCGCCCCCGGCGCGTCACGTTTCATTCGGCTGCCGTTGCAATCGGTGCGCGACCAGCTTCTGCAATATGCGCGGCAGGCCGTGCAGGGAATTAAGCTGCAGCCGCCATTATCTGAAGGGTCCCAGGCTCTGTCCGCGGCCGATCTGCAAGTTTACGAGCGATTCCGTTCACAGCTTCAACCTTACAGCCAATTCGTCAACCAGGTCAGGACGGCTTCCGCTCTGCCGGCCATCGGGGTGGTCGGGTTCAATTCGACGACAATGCTGTCATATTTGTTGAGCCGTCCGGATTTGGTGAGCAGGTATACGTTTACGGATCTGGGCAATAATTTCGATCTGGCGCGAATACAAAGTTACGCCGGCCTGATTGTCGACGAAATTGACGCCGGGATTACATTGGCCGAAGCGCAGGCCCTGCGCGATTTTTATGATATGGGCAAACCGATCATTTTGGGCATGGATGATTTGGATACGGTTGAATCCGGAGTGCAAACCCGGCTTTTTCCAGTCTTCGGGATTTCCGCCGTATTCGATCGTGGTTTTATTTTTGGCGCGTTAAATCCGCGCAATCCCATCACAAAAGGGCTGAGCCAGCTCGATTCGTTTAACGACAACGACAATGATTATTATACGTTGAGCGGCGCCGATTGGATTTGCGCCGATCCGCAGGGGGATTACTTTGGCGTTTCCTTTCAAGCCCGATCCCGGGCGGTTTTGCTCGGTGAGCGTTTAGGCGGGATTTGGTTCGCCGGCGTGAACAATCAGTTGTTGATCGCGAACGGGATCGATTGGATGATGGGTGGGCAAAACTCGTGGGTCTCGATCAGGCCTGACACGGGAACCGTTCGTCCCAATAGCCGGGCGGAGATCGAAGTGACGTTTAACGCAGCCGGTTTGCGCGATGGCGATTACACCGCCGATCTCGTGGTGAATACGAATGATCCTGCGAAGAAGAAAACCCTTGTCCCGGTTCGCCTGCAGGTGACCGGCGCGCCCGACATTGCCGCGGCGCAGGACACTTTGGATTTTGGGCCGGTCTTTCTCGGCGCGAAGCCTTCGCTGAAAGTGACCGTGCAAAACCAAGGAACGCGCGACCTGCTTATCTTCAGCGCGGTCCCCGATCCGGCGGTTTATACGGTTTTGCCGCCCTATGCCGGAATCGACCCCGGCGAGGAAGAAGTCTTTACGGTGCGCTTTTCGCCGCAAACCGCGGGGAATTATCCTGGGACGCTGACTTTTACCAGCAACGATGAGGATGAGCCGAAATTCGTCGTCACGTTGCTCGGGCAGGGCGTTACACCGCCGATAATCGCCGTGACGCCGCCATCGTTTGCCTTTAATTTGAACGCCGGCGACAGCGCCAGAGCGATGATGAACATCGCCAATACCGGCGGCAGCGCGCTGAATTTTACGATTCGGGACGAAGAAACTTTGCCGGTAAATTTCCGCGGCGGCCAGAAACTTTACTGGACTGGAAACGATACCGTGCAAAGCAGCAATCTCGACGGCACGGCCATCCAGGCTCTTTTTACCAAAGGCCTTACTCTTGGCGGAATTGCCATCGACGACCTGGGGCGGCGCCTCTACTGGACCGATTCGGGCGATCGCACGATTCGATCCAGCCGCCTGGATGGCAGCGATGTGAAAGTTCTCATTTCCGGTTCAGTGGATGCGGTTGGTATCGCGATTGACCCGGTGGCCGGAAAAATGTACTGGACCGATTTTAACGCCGGCGTTATCCGCCGGGCCAATTTGGATGGCACAGGCGCCGTGATCGTGGTGCAGGGAATCGCCGCGTTTGCGAAAAATACGCCGGGACCATGGGACGCGGCTCCCGCCGGAAAAAGTCTGAACGTGCCGGCCGACGAGAACACAGCTCTCCTGTCCGTGCCCTGGGGAGTTGCTCTCGATCTGGTGCGCGGCAAAATATACTGGACGGAACAAAATAGCAGCCGGATCGGTCGAGCGAACCTGGATGGCAGCGGCGTGGAAACGCTCATTTCTTCAGGGCTCAATGGCCCGCGCGGCATCAAGCTTGACGTGGCGGCCGGAAAAATTTATTTTGTTGACAGTTTTAACGACGCCATCAAACGCGCCAATCTCGACGGCAGCCAGGTGGAAACCCTCCTGACCACGGGCGCCGGCTCGAATCCACTTGACCTCACACTTGATCCGCAAGCCCGGCAGTTTTATTGGACGGATAACTCTTTTGACCAAATTCAACGCGCGAATTTCGACGGCAGGAATGCACGGATCATCATCACGCGACCGGCGCCGGGCTTTGAGGGACCGATCAGCATTGCGCTGTCATCAGGCACCAACTGGCTGACGCAGAACCCGGCCAACGGCAATATTCCCGCCGATTCAACAAAAAATATCGACCTTCTGGTGAATACGAAGAGCCTCGCCGATGGCGAATACAAGGCCACAATGATCGTGGCCTCGAATGACACGAAGCAGCCGGAAGTGTCGGTTCCCGTAATTCTGCGCGTGACCGGCGTGCCGACTCTCGCGGTAACGCCGGACACGCTGAAATTCGGCGCAACTTTTATTAACGCCACCGCCACGGATACGCTCATTGTTTCCAATCCGGGAACGGCATTATTGACCGTCAGCGGCGTCGTTTCCGATCAGGCGGAATTTACGGTGGATACCACCAGGTTCAATCTAAATCCAGGAGAGAAAAAACTTCTGTCGGTCACCTTCAAACCCCTCACGGTGAAAGCATTCTCCGGCCGCCTGACCATCACGAGCAATGATCCAAAGCGTCCCAGTGTCACCGTCGTCCTGCTTGGAACCGGCATAGTTCCGCCGAAGATCGCCGTGATGCCGGATTCGTTGCGCGCGAATTTGCTCACCGGCAAAACCGCGAAGCAGATTTTGAAAATCAGCAACAACGGCGGCAGCGATTTGGCGTTCAATATTGCCATTGAAAACCCGGCAGCTCCTGCGCTCGCAAGGCAGACGTCTGCACCTGACGCAATGGCGCAACCACACCATACTCCGAATTGGAGCGAGTGGCCAAAACATTGGGGCGCTGTGCCGTCAATGCGCCTGTCAAGTGCGGCAGCGGCAAAATTACGGCTCGTTTCCGACGCCATTGAGTCGGCGCTGCCGGTGGTGATTAAAGATTCAACTGGAGATGGCGGCGTTGTGGATTTAACCCTGCTGCGCGGCGCCAGCACCTTGAAAGAGCTGCAGATTGAAATGGAGTTTGCCACAACGCTTGATTCGCTTAATTTCGGCGGTTATCTGTCGCTTGACACCGATCAGAACGCCGGAACCGGCCGGCCGCCAACTTTTGGCAAACCCACACAAAATATCGGCGCGGAATACGAGTTTTTATTTTTCTCCGCGGCTATCGGGCAAGTCGACCTGTATAGCACGACTGGCGGTTTCATTGCAAGCTATCCGATTCAATTTACTTCCAACACGTTGCGGTTTTCGACGCCGCTCGCCGATCTCGGCAATGATGACGGCAACATCGATGTCACGGGCGTCCTGGGAAACCGCGCCGGCCCGACTGATTGGTTCCCGGACATTGGGCATGGAACCATCCGAACCGGCGTGAGTTGGTTGTCTGTCGATCCGGTTGCCGGTAAAATTGCGGCGGGCGCTTCGGCCGAAATTAACGTTATTTTTGATGCGGCCGGCCTGCAGGGCGGTGATTATTCGGCCAGGATCGTCATTGCCAGCAATGATCCGAGCAGTTCACGGGTCACCATTCCCGCGAATTTGCGCGTGACCGGCGCGCCGGTTATTGCGGTCTCGGATACGTTGCTCAATTATGGAAAACTTTTTGTCGGCGTGACGGCAACGGACACCTTGATCGTTTCCAATCGCGGAACCGACCGCCTAACCGTTAGCGGCTTCGCCGTGGATAATACGGATTATCGCGTGAACAGCACCGGGTTAACCCTGATACCTGGAGAGAGCAAAGCCGTGCCGGTGAGCTTTACCCCGTCGACAACCGGCAACCGGGACGGTGTTTTGACGATTGCCAGCGATGACCCGTCCAATCGGCAATTGCGGGTCAAGCTGGCCGGTGAGGGTGTGGCGCCGCCAATTATATCGGTCAACCCGGCCGCTTTGGAATTTATGCTGCCGGAAGGCGACACCGCCACCGCGATCATGACGATTGCCAACACCGGCGGCAGCCCGCTCAATTTTAAGATTCGCGACGAGGAATCGCCGCGGGCGCAGGCGGCCGACGGCCGGAAACTTTACTGGACGGAGCCATTGGCCGCGCCGGATACACTCCATCGCAGCAATTTGGATGGGAGCGAGGTTGAACGGCTCTTTACCAACAACGCTTCGATGCGCGGTATTGCGGCAGACGAAACCGGCAAGCGGCTTTATTGGGCTGATCGCGGCGACGGCACGATCCGGTCAAGCCGACTCGACGGTAGCGACATTAAAGTGCTGTTCTCGGGTGTTGACGCGCTTGATCTCGCGATTGATCACGCCGCCGGGAAAATTTATTGGACCAACTTCAGCAGCGGTGTGATCAACAAGGCCAATTTGGACGGCACCGGCGTCATAATCATCGTGACTTCAACAGGCTCATTTAACGCGGGCAGGCACGCCGAGCCGAATGAAGAACTGGCGCCAGTTCCTTCCGCTCGCGTCGAGGCGAGCTCCGCTTTGCTCAGCGGGCCGTGGGGAATCGCGCTCGATTTGAAGAACGGCAAAGTGTATTGGACCGAGCAAAACGGCGACCGTATCGGCCGGGCGAATCTGGACGGCAGCAGCGTGGAAACGATCATTGCCACAGGCATCAACGGCCCACGCGGCCTCAAGCTCGATGTGGCCGCCGGGAAAATTTATTTCGTCGATAGTTTCAGCCGGGCGATCAAACGCGCCAATCTTGATGGCAGCCAGGTTGAAACGATCTTGAACACTGGCACCAGTTCCAATCCGCTCGACCTTGAACTTGATATTGACGCCCAACGGTTTTATTGGACGGATAATTTGCTCAATCAAATCCTCCGCGCGAACTTCGATGGCAGCGATGTTCAGGTGATTATCAAACCCACATTCGCCCAGTTGCCTTTTGGCATCGGTCTTTTTCTGGGAACGGGTTGGTTAACCGAGACGCCAAACAGCGGCACGATTGCCGCCGGCGCCAGTCAGGACGTCAAAGTCAAGGTTGACGCCAAAACGTTGAGCCGCGGCGACTACACCGCCAAAATTCTGGTTGAATCCGACGATCCCAAAAATCTGGTGGTCACCGTGCCGGTCAAATTGCAAGTCAAGGCTGGCGCGCTGCTCATCGCCATTGCGGACACGCTGCACGGCGTGCCGAATGAAACGGTTGACGTGCCCGTTTATCTGGAGCTGAATCACGACAGTCTTGCGGTGGCCGCGCTTGGCGCCGCCATCAGGGCCACGAACAGGATTCTCACTTTTGACGGTTTTACTCCCGGTCCGATCATTCAAGGCATGGACCTCGTGGTCACGGCTCCGGCTCCGGATAGCGTGCGTTTGGCCTTCCTTGCGACCGGACGCCGGAACATTACGCAAAGCGGATTGCTCGTGACGCTGCGCTTCAAAATCGCCCCCAATGCGACGGTTGGACAGACGGCGTTGCTGAACTTCAGCGGACTTACGGCAGTGGATTCCAGCGCGAAGTCGCTGGCGTTCGCCGGCGATAACGGCATGCTCAAAGTCAACAAAGCGCTTTTGCTGGCGGGCCGGACGTTATATGCCGGCGGCTCACGGCCGGCGGCAAACCTGAGCGTGAAGCTGAAGCAAAACGGCGCGGCGGTGCAGGAAATCAAAACCGACGCTGCGGGAAATTATTCGCTCGCCAACATCATCCCCGGCAGCAATTATCGCGTCGAGGTGGGCCGGCCGAGCGGTGGAGTCGGCGCCGCGATTACGCCGACCGATGCTCTGATGGCGTTGCGAGCGCCGTTAAGCGGGGCGCAGAAACTCGCGGCTGACGTCGACGGCAACCTTGCGGTTGAAGCGAACGACGCCACGATGATTTTCAATTATTACCTCGGCCTGCTGGCGCAATTTCCGGTCGAGGCCTGGCGAGCGTTTCCGGCGAATTTTAACATCAATGCCACGCCCGAGGCCTGGAAGACGGCACCGGAAGGCGTCGATTATCCAAGCTTACGCAGCGACCGCACGGGCCAGGATTTCACCGCCGTGGTGCGCGGCGATGTCGATCTCGATTGGCTGCCTGTCGCCGGCGCGAATCCCGCTCTGACGAAATCGGCTCGACGTGAGCTCGCCGACACGTCTGCAGCGCCTCTCCAAATTGCCGTGACCAACGCCGTCGTCGCTCCCGGCGCAAAAACGATCACATGGCAAATTCGTCTTGACGGCGACGCGCTGCAAAAAGGCCTCTATGCTTTCGGCGCCGAGCTCCGCTACAATGCGGCGGCGTTTGAGATTACCCAAATGCGTTGGGGCAAATCAATTCCATCTGAGGACTTCCAGTTGCGTTACCTGATTCTGCCGGAGACGCCGGCGGAGGAATCTGCGGCCGCAGCACTGACTGGCGGATTGCGCTTCGGCGGATTTTCGACTTCCGGAGCGGCGATTTGGGAAGCCGGCATTCTCATTGAAGTTGACGCGCAACTGCGCACGGAGCTCGCAGCCGGCACGTCGCTGCCGATTCGGCTGGTCGAGGTTTCGGCGGCATTGGGCGCAACTCCAGACTCCGACGAAGCGTCCGGCTTGAGCAGGCAGCATAGCGGCTTCGCAAACGCCGAGATCGCCGTCGTCGATGGTGAAGTGCAGGTGACGATGCTGCCCACGGAGTTTGCGTTGCAGGCGAACTATCCCAATCCGTTTTGGAGCGGAGCGACATCCCCCGCACGGAGCGGGGGAAATCCGGCAACGATGATTCGTTACCAGTTGCCGGAAGCCGCGACGGTGAAGCTGGAAATTTTCAACACGCTCGGCCAAAAAGTGCGAACGCTGGTGAATCGCGAAACGCAGCCGATCGGGTATTACAATCGCGAATGGAATGGCCGCAACGACGCCGGCAACCTCCTGCCGAGCGGCGTGTATTTCTATCGCTTTGAAGCCAAATCCACTTCACAGGTCTTTGCGAAAACGCGCAAGATGCTGATGGTGAAATAAGGTCCGAAGTCCGAGGTCAAAGGTCCGAGGTCAAATGACCTGAACGGAAATAAGGCCATTTGGCAGCCAAACTCAGAGCGTGTTTGGAAAGCCACTGACCGGTCACTTTTAAGCAGAAAATGCCCTGCATTTCAACCGCTTTAAGTGACCGGTCAGCAGTTACAATTACAACTTCACCTAAGACGAAAAGGGCGTTCTTTCATGCAAAAAGCTCTTACATTTATTATAGTGTTGCTAAGTTTCCCCGTTTGTGCTCTCGCGCAAGGGAAGCCCGAACGCGGTCTTAAAGTGGACGTGAATCGGAAACCGCTGGCGTTCACCGGAGACGAGGAACCCGCAACCGCTGCCCGACCGCATTCCGGCAACAACACGGCGGCGCAGGGTCCCGGAAAATTTTTGTTGACGTCATATTATGATTACGGCTCTAATGGCGGCGTCCTGAACAATATTGTGGACTATGGCGATGGCACGCTTGCCGTGGCCCGCATGGGCGCGACGCTGTCGAACACCTCTGATCGTGGGACCTACTGGGCCTACTTTGATAGTCGGGCGTGGTCACCGATGGTCAAGGTTGAAACCATACGCCGCGGCTGGTCCAACCTTGCCGCACTGATGAATGGCCGCAGCGTCACCGTGTCGCACATCGCTCACGAAGTCAATGTTGACACGCTCAAAGGATTGGGCGTTTGGAGAAGCTCGATCACCGGCTTTGCCACGCCGACACCAACTGCCTGGCCTCGCCTCACGATTGATGGGCGCAACAATATTGTCATTTGCTCGACACTCAGTGGCACGGAAGCAGGAATCGCGAACCGGAAAGAAGTCGCCATTTCACGCGATGGCGGTCTCACGTGGTTAAACCGCAGCCTTTTTCCGGACACCACGAGACGTCTGCCGCAATTCACCGCAGATGACCAGGCCATCGATAGTTTTGGAGACAGGATTGCGATCGCTGCCGCCGAACGCGGGGGAGACATTCATCTTTGGCAAAGCTCTGATAATGGCCGGAACTGGAGCTATCGTAACGTCACCAATTATCCCGCGGATATTCCAGTGGGCAATGACGAAAAACGCCCGTGGGACACCTGCGATTTGATTTACGACAATGCCGGCAATGTGCATCTTTTCTGGGAAGCCGTGCGCGCAACGCAAGACGTGCCCGGAACTGCGCTGGAATTGTTTCATGATCGGAACGTCGGCATTCAACACTGGAGCCAGGCCGCCGGAATCACCCAGGCCGCGACATGGGCTGATCTTCCGGGAGCGGCGTCGGAGCCTGACAATACGCTTTTCCGCGCCGGCAGCCCGTTTCAACAAATCAATGCCGACGCCACCCTGACCATGCAGCCGCAAGCCGGAGTTGACGCGAGCGGCAATTTCTATCTGTCGTTTGCCGCGTACCGTCCTTTTGATTTTGATTCCGACTCGACGCATTTTACCGACATTTACGCGGTGGGTTCAAGCGACGGCGGTGAAAGTTGGGGCGCGCCGGTGAATGTGACGGATACCCCGCAGTCGGAAGATTTATGGGCCTCTTTGGCGGATAATATTGGCGATAGTCTTCGTTTTGTTTATCAATCCGATGGCACCACCGGCAACAGCATTCAAGCCGGCGGCGCCGCGCCAACGACTTTGCTCTACCATGCTTTTGCTAAATCCCAAATTCGTTTTGCCGTGCCGCCGGTGAGGATTAGCCTGCCGGATAGTTTAACCGGATCACCGGGCCGTATCATCGAGGTTCCGGTTACTCTGGGGCTCGATGGCAACAGCGTCGCTGCGCTGGGCGCGACGATCAAAGCTTCGAACAAAATTTTTTCTTTTGCAGGATTCACCCCGGGCCCGATCATTCCGGGCGAGCGTTTCAGCGTCAATGCGCCGACTCCGGATAGCGTTCTGGTGGCGTTCACGGATTTTGGCGGCGGTCCCATCCAGCGAGACGGCGTGCTGGCAACGCTGCGATTTCGCATTAGCCCGCAGGCCGAAGCCGGCACGATTGCCCGGCTTGATTTTCGCCAGGTGTTTGCCACCGATCCGCAATTCACGCGCTTGCCCATCCGCTCAATCTCAAGTCAAGTTAAGATCGTGCTCCAATCCGTCACCTTCAGCATTGCCGACACTTTGACGGGAGCGCCGGGAGATACTATTGCCGTGCCGGTGCAGTTAACGCGCAGTGATCAGCCGATCGAGGCGCTCGGCGCGGCGATCAAAGCCAGGAATGATTTGCTTACCTTTGTTAGCTTCGTCCCGGGACCAATCATTCCCGGCCCGACGTTGAATGTCAATGCGCCGGCTCCGGATAGTGTGCGCCTGGCTTATATTAATTTCGGCGGTGGCCCGATCATAGCTGACGGCGTTTTGGTGACGCTCAAATACCGGATCAAAACGAGCGCGACGAGCGGCGCCAGCACTGAGTTGACTTTTAGCAATTTGACGGCCACTGATCCCACGTTCCGAGTCCTGCCGGTTAGCAGCTTGTCGGGCAAGATCACGGTGGTGATCCAACCGCCGGAAATTCACGGAGTAAAATGGAACGATCTTAACGGCGACGGCAGGCGCGATTCGAATGAGCCGGGCATAAAAGGTTGGACGATCAACCTCACCGGCGCGGCGACGCTGAGCACGACCACGGACTCGCTGGGCAATTATCGTTTCACCCAGCTTGCGCCGGGGAATTACACCGTTGCCGAAGTTTTGCAAATCGGTTGGTTGCAAACCTTTCCGCCTGCGCCCGGAACGCATGCCGTGACGCTGCGGTCCGGCCAAATGCTCACGAACCTTGATTTTGGCAATTGGATGCCGGGCAGCCTGCAGGGTCTGGTGTGGCATGATCGGAATCTAAACGGCAAAAAAGATCCGGGGGAATCCAGCCTCATTGACTGGCAAATCAATTTGACCGGCGCGGCAACGCGGAGCACGAAAACCGACACCGGTGGAAATTACCGGTTTGAGAATCTCGGGCCTGGAGCCTACAAAATTTCGCAAGTTTTAAAACCGCGCTGGCGACAAACTTTTCCGGCCCCGCCTGATTCGGCATACATGGTCGACCTCAAGCCCGGCCAGGCCATTCGCGACCTCAATTTTGCGAGCGAGCCGCCGGTTGCCGTCGACCAAAAGGATGAGGCGATAGTGCCGGAAGATTTTGCGTTATGGCAAAATTATCCCAATCCCTTTTCCCCGCTCACGCGGGGAATCTTCGATAATCCGGGCACAACGATCAAGTACGCCGTGCCTCGCCAGGGCTTCGTCAAAATCGAAGTGTTCAACACGCTCGGCGTGCGCGTTGCCGTTCTGGTCAACAGGATTCACCAGCCCGGCCATTATGCCGTCAAGCTCGAACGCCTCGATTTGCCGGGCGGCCTCTATATTTATAAGTTGACCGCGCCCGGTTGGGTGGCGACCAAAAAGATGTTGCTGATGAAATAAAGTCCGAGGTCGAAAGTCCGAAGTCCGAGGTCGATTGGCCTCATTGAAAATAATTATAGAACCCGGCTAATGAAATAAATTATGTTTATCCGTTGGGTGGCCTGCCCTGGCGCCCGCCGCGCCACGCGGTGCCGCAGGCCAGGGTTTCTATCTGTTAGTGGTATAATAAAGTCAGGATTAATTTACAACTTTTGCTCCGCAATGGCATAACGCGGACGAGCCGCAACCAAAAAGATTATTGCTCACGGAATGGAACTCTCACGGAATTTTTTTCCGTGAGCCGTTCCATTTCCGTGAGCCATATTTCCCTGGCCTGCGGCACCGCGTGGCGCGGCGGGCGCCAGGGCAGGCTTTGCTTTTTTTGCACAGATTCAACTTTAAAGTGACTAAATCCCCGCGCAGCGTGCTGCCGGGGATTTTCCGTTTCCTGCCGGCCCGCGCCTGCCATGTCGACGGCGTATTCCCTCAATGACAGGGGTAGCGCAGACATCTTGTCTGCAGTCAGGATGACTGCGCTACGTTTTTCCACCCGTGAGTGAGGCATTACTCGACGGCACAATTGATTCTTGCTTTCATTCACAAATCGTAGTATCATGAGAGCATATTTTCGTGGAGGCAATATGTGGTATCTCTATCTCGATGAAAGCGGCGATCTGGGATTTGATTTTGCGAACAAGAGGCCGTCGAATTTTTTTACCATCACGATTCTGTTGGTGAAAGGAATAGAAAATAACCGTGCGCTTGTCAACGCCGTCAAAAAAACGGTCAAAAGGAAGCTGAATCCCAAAGGCAATCGTCGAAGAATTGTTGAAGAACTCAAAGGACAAAAGACAACTTTCAGCATTAAAGAATATTTCTGCAAACAGTTGGCTGGGATTCCGTTTGAGCTATATTGCATGACGATGGACAAGCGCCTTGCTTTTGCTAAATTAGCCGAGGAAAAACATCGCGTTTATAATTTTCTGGCGAGTTTAGCGCTGGAACAAATTCCTTTTGATAAGGCTTCTACTCGTGTGGAGTTCATTATTGACAAAAGCAAGAGCGTCGCACAAATACGGGAATTCAACGCTTATGTCATCAACCAATTGCAAGGGAAATTAGACCCTCGTATTCCACTTGATATTTATCATCGTTCTTCAATTCAGGAGTATGGATTACAGGCTGCGGACATGTTTTCGTGGGGAGTTTTTCGCAAATACGAACGCGGTGATGTTGATTGGTTTGAAAAATTTGCCGGGAACATACAGTATGATAAAACGTACCCCTAAAATAAAAATGAGCGTGCCTTACAGATTTGTTTCGCCAGGGCTATGACCAACCGATGGATGGAAACACCCTGGACAATCTGTAACGGTCTTACCGCTCATAAACTAATATAATCATTTT
>Ga0247727_10008647_pt1 | contig 18811 bp, 21 predicted proteins | sample WisWelCaveWW1625_FD_202498 | JGI IMG/M metagenome (GOLD analysis project Ga0247727, IMG submission 202498) | Biofilm microbial communities from Wishing Well Cave, Virginia, United States - WW16-25 | ecosystem: Environmental > Aquatic > Deep subsurface > Groundwater > Cave microbial mat | place... | reverse complement strand
TAGTCGCGGCATGCTTGCGCCGTCGCAAACCGGCGGTCGAATTCCGCCATCGTTCGCGGATAGTCCCCCTCGGCCACCTCCGGATACTACGCATGGTAGTTACTGGAGGCAAGTGGATATGCCTTTGCTGCCTACTTCAACTCCCCCTTCCGCTCCAGCACCACCGACCCCTCGGCCCGCATCTTGTACGTCTCGTGCTCCCGGTTCAGCACGGCCTTGCCCTCGAGCTTCATCGTCAGCACGATCCCGCGATCGGCGGCCGCGACGAGCTCTCCGCTGAGCGCGAGGGTGTACTCCGTTCCATTCGCGATCTTGCCGCTGACGTCGGCCTTGACCGTGATGACGCAGCAGGTGCGCCCGCCGATCTCCTTCAGCTCCTTGAGCGTCAGCGTGACTTTCGATTCCGCGTCCCGGAGGTCGAGCAGCCGCGAAAGGAAATCGGCCTTCGTCGACTCCCACGAACCGCCGACGGCCACCGCGGCCGCCGGCCAGAGATCGGATTCCGGCTCCAGCAGCCGGAGCGTCCGCGTCGTGTCAAGGTCGGGCTTCTCGATCCCGTCGATCACGGTCTTGCCGTCCTTCAGCGAAACCGTGGCGGTGCAGCCGTGCAGCGGCTGCTGCGTCTCCTCGCCCGGGTCCTTCTCGTCGGTGCAGAGCTTCTGCACGTCCTCGTCGGTCTTGATGATCTTGCGTCGCAACGCCCCATCGGCCACCTCGGCGAACTCCGTGACCGAGCGGCGCCGGCGGGAGAGCTCCAGCCAGATCTCCTCCTCGACGCCGTTGAAGGAGCTCTTGCCCTTGAGCTTGAGGACGATGGAGTCCGTCGCCGTCAGCTTCTCGCCCTGCACCGGCTTGAAGGCGATCGTCGCCTTCTCCTGGCCCAGAAGAAGCAGCAGCAGCAGCGCGGCGCGCACGCCTACTCCTTCAGCGTCGACGTCTCCTCGATGGTCATCGGGCCTTCGCCCTTCACCGTCGGGTCGTCGGCGTCGCCCATCGTCATCGAGAGGGTGCCTTTCGCCTTCATGCTGACGGTGTAGCCGCGGTCCAGGCGGACGATCAACTCGCCCTCCACCTTTATCTTGAGGTGCGCTCCCTCCTCGGAATCGCCCTGGATGTCGATCTTCACGTCGATCACGGCGCAGCGGACCTTGTTGATCTCCTTCACCTCCTTGAGCTTGAAGGTGATCTTGCCCTCGTCAAAGTCCTCCTCGTCCATGGCCTTCTTGAGCTCGTCGCCCGTCACCTCCCACGAGTCGCCGACGGAAATCTCCTTCTTCGGGAACATGTGGACGATGTGATCTTCGAGGTGGAGCTTCTTCATGGCCTTGTCGTCGAGCCCTTCCACGCCTTCATAGACCTGCTTGCCGTCCTTCTCGGTGATGGTGACCTTCTTGCCGTGGAGCGGATTCTCCTTCTCCTTCGCCTCCATCTGGCCCGGCTCGTTGGAGGTTTCGATGTCCTCCTTGTAGTCGTACTCGACCTTGGTCGGCTTGCCGTCCTTCACGGCCAGGAAGGTGGTGACCAGCTTCTTCGACCCCTTGTTGCTGAGCTCGAACTCCTGGCTGTTGGCCGTGAGCTTCAGCTCCATGGTGGTCTTTTCGACGGTCGTGATGCAGTCGCCCTGGCGCGGCTGCCATTTCAGGGTGATCTTTTCCTTGTCCTGCCCGACCAGCGAGAGCGCGAGGGCGAACAGCGAGGCGAGTTTCATGGGGTTGTCTCCTTGGGAATAAGTACGACAGAGGTTAGCAGAAGGACGGCGAATCAGGGCGGGGGCAAGGCGAAAAAGTGGGGCGGCACGGAACGCGCCACGGCGAAGCGTTACGGTTCTTCCGGTTTCTGCACTTTCACCTTAGAATCTGGGCTTCCGGTAGCGGGGGGTAGTGAGGGATTCTATGGCCCCTGAGACGGTCCGCACCCAGCCTGCTGCTCTTGTCCGCCCGGCGCCTGAAGGGTTCGAAGCAGCCCAGAAAAAACTCCACGCGCTCGAACGGAATGTCCAGTCGGTCATCGTCGGCAAGGACGACGCGGTCCGCCTCGCCCTCGTGCCTCTCGTCTGCCGCGGACACCTGATCATCGAGGACGTCCCCGGCATCGGGAAGACGACGCTGGCGAAAGCGCTGGCCAAGTCGATCGCCGGCGATTTCCGGCGCGTGCAGTTCACGCCCGATCTCCTCCCGCTCGACATCACGGGCGGCTCGTTCTTCAACCAGAAGAGCGGCGAGTTCGAGTTCCGGCCGGGGCCGATCTTCGGCAACATCCTGCTCGCCGACGAAATCAACCGCGCCACGCCGCGGACGCAGTCGGCGCTGCTGGAGTGCATGGAGGAGTTCCAGGTCACGGTCGACGGCCGCACCCACAAGCTCCCCGAGGTCTTCTTCGTCGTCGCGACGCTCAATCCCGTGGAGCAGACCGGCACCTTTCCGCTGCCCGAGACGCAGCTCGACCGCTTCATGCTGCGCCTCCGGCTCGGGTATCCCAGCGAGGCCGAGGAAGTGCAGATCTTCGACCGCCAGGCGGCGGCCCATCCGATCGACACGCTGACGCCCGTCGTGACCGCGGCCGACGTGGTGGAGATGTCCGCGGCGGCGAAGCGCGTCTTCGTCCATCCGTCGGTGAAGGAGTACTGCGCGAAACTCGCGCGGGCGACGCGGTCGCACGCCGACGTCGTTCTCGGCGCGAGCCCGCGCGGCACGCTGGCCTTGATCCGGGCGGCGCAGGTGATGTCGATGGCGCAGGGACAGGCCTACGTGACGCCCGACGTCGTGAAGCGCCTTGCGCCGTTCGTGCTCGGCCATCGCGTCATCCTGAAGCCGCAGTCGGCGCTGCGCGGCGTCACCGACGAGGCGATTCTCAAGGAAGTTCTGGCGAAGATCGACGTGCCGGTCGCGGCGGAGTAGGCCATGTCGAGGTACGAGACGCTCCGCGCGGTCACGCGGTTGAGCACGCTGCTGACCCTCATCGTCTTCGCGATGATCCTCGGCTTCCTCTACGACAGCCGGGTGCTCATCGCGCTCTTCGAGGCGCTCGTCGCCGTCGCCGGGCTCTCCTATCTCTACGTGCGCCTCGCCTCGTCGCGGCTGGCGGCGTCGCGGACGTTCGCGCCGCGCGCGTACGAGGACGAGAGCGTGCGCGTCACGCTGCGGCTGGCGAACCGGTTCGGCCTCCCTCTCTTCCTGGTCGAGCTGCGGGACTGGTTTCCGTGCGACGCGCTCCCGGAGAAGCGGATCGTCGCGCAGCGCGTGCCGGCGAACGGCGGCGTGCAGGTCGAGTACTCCGGCCTCTGCGCGCACGGCCGCGGACGGTTCGAGATCGGCCCGCTCGAAGTGACGGTGAGCGATCCGCTCGGCCTGTTCCGGATCACGACCGCGCTGCCGCCGGTGTCGGAGCTGGTCGTCTACCCGAAGACCTTTCCGATCCGCGATCTCGGCCTGCGCGAACTCCAGTGGCACGCGCCGTTGAGCCTTTCCACCGACCGGATCGGCCACGCCGCGACGTTCTTCGGAACGCGGGAGTACCGCCAGGGCGACAACATCCGCCGCGTGCACTGGCCCTCGACGATGCGATGGGGGCGCATGATCCTGAAGGAGTTCGAGCAGGACACCAACCTCGAGGTGACCTGCTTCCTCGACCTGAACCGCGCGTCGCTGCGCGGCGTCGGCCGCGGCTCCAACGTGGAGCAGGCGGTGCGGATCGCGGCGTCGCTGGCGGAGCACACCACGTCGCGGCTCTGCTCGTTCCAGCTCATCGCCGATCCTGGATCGCCGCTCGTCCTTCCGGCGCGGCCCGGCAAGCAGCAGCTGATGGCGGCGCTCGACGCGCTGGCGCGCGTCCGGCCCTCGGGCCGGACGCCCTACCTCGACCTCGTCTCGAACGCGATGCGGCTCGTGGGCGAGGGCTCGGGAATCGTGCTCATCTTCAACACGCTCGACGTCGACGAGACGGCGATGTTCGCCGTGCTGGCGGAGGTGATGCGGAAGCGGGCGCGCATCGTCCCGGTCGCGCTCGATGACGCGACCTTCCTGCCGCTCGAGACCAGCGGTCCGCGCCGGTCGGACAGCGCCGCGCGGCTCGACCGGCTGCGCGCCGCGATGGCGGGGTTCGGCATGGAGCCGGTGGTGATCCGCGCGGGGGACGACCTGGCGGAGGTCTTTGCGAACCCGGTCGTGCCGGCGAGCGTCGGAAAGCCTGAGTTGACGCTCGAAGAGGAACTGAAGCTCGTGGAGGCGATGTGAGCGACGCGCCGCTGCCCTGGGTGATGCGCCGGCTGCCGCTGGCCGTCTCGGCGGCCATGAGCCTGCTGATCGTCTGGATGTCGTACCTGGCACTCAGCGAGGGGCGCGACTTCCAGCGCGGCGCGTGCATCGTCTCGCTGGTCGTCCTGGCGGCGGCTCTCGCGGTCGAACTCGTCACGGGCGGCCTTGCCTTCATGCCCAGGACCATGACACGCGAGGTCTTCGGTGCGATGGCGCTGATGGCCGTGCTGGGCGTGATGCTGACGCTCGAATCGATGAACTACTTTCCCCGTACCGTCCGGACCTGGGAGTTCGTCATCGCCGCGGTGGCGGCGTTCGGCTTCTTCCTTGCGTCGCAGCAGTCGTTCCTCATCCACGCAGGGCTCCACGCCTTCATGATGTTCGTCGCGGCGCTGAACATGCCGAAGGTCTTCCAGGCGGCATCGTTCGGCGGGGCGGCAGCGTACGCGGCGCTCCTCACGATCCAGCTCGCGGTCCTCTGGCATCGCGAGAAGGTGGAGGATGCGTCGGAGCCCGGCCGCGCCATGGACGCGTGGCTGCCGTTCAAGGCGTCGCCCGTCCCGCTCGGAATCCTGGTCCTCCTGTTCGGCATCTTCTTCGTGGTCAAGCCGGTGGACGGCAAGTCGCTCGCGGACTTGTGGCGTGAAGGCCGGCCCGCGACGGCCGGCACGTTGAGCACCGGCAGCGGGCTCGACCGGGCGCTGCCGTCGGAGATGCAGCCCGATCCCTTCAATCCGTTCGCCAGCCCGGCGGGCGCCTCCGCGAAGGGCGAGACGCTCCAGGTCGCGTGGATGTCGTTCCAGCGCGATCTGAAATTCGGCGATCACGGAGACGGCATCGGCCACCCGGAAACGGTGATCATGTACGTCCAGCTCCGCGACTTGAAGGGGCAGAAAGCGGAGGCGGCGGAAGTCCCGCTCTACTGGGCGACGGGCGCGGTGACGCGCTACGACGGGCGGATGTGGACGGGTGACAGCTCCCAGGGCCGCACGGTGGACGACGTCCAGGACGGGGCCCGCGACGGTCGCGTGACCCTGCGGCTGCCGCCGATCCGGGCGCGCGTCGAGTCCCTCGAGCAGCGCACGATCATCCTGCCGCTTTCAAGCCGGTCGCTGTTCGTGGCCTACCCGTGCGCGGCGATCGACCTGGACCAGGTGATGATCGACGGCGACGGCATCCTCTCGCGCACCGGGGGCAACGACGGCCGCTTCAAGTACACGTCGTACGCGCGGATTCCCCGCGTCGGGCCGGCCGACCTCCAGTTCGTCCCGACCCGTCATCCGGACCCGCGCTACGTGGCGGTCCCGCCGCAGTTCGCGATGGACAACGACGTCAAGCGCGTCGTGCAGGAGATCCGCGGCCAGGCGTCCACCTCGTTCGGGAGGGTCGACGCGCTGATGCGGTACCTGGGCGAGTTCAAGTACACGATGAACCCGGGCTTCACCGAGAACGGCGACCCGTCGCTGGAATGTCTTCGCGCCCGGCGGGGCTACTGCCAGCACTTCTCAAGCCTCATGGCGCTCCTCCTGCGGCGGCTGGAGATTCCCTCGCGCGTCTGTGTCGGTTTCACGCGCGGCGACTGGAACGACAATGACGGCATCTACATCGTGCGGCGGAAGCACGCGCACGCGTGGGTCGAGGTCTACTTCGAGGGAGTCGGGTGGATTCCGTTCGACCCGGCGGGGACGCCGCTGTCGACCTACATCCGTGCCGAGGATCTGCCGCCCGACGTGAAGCCGCCCGAGTCGAAGCCGCCCGACCGGAAGCCGGAACCGCCCGATTCGAAGGGGCCCGACTCGAAGCAACCCGATTCCAAGCCGCCGGACTCCAAGCCGCCCGGCAACCCCGATTCGAAGCCGCCCGACTCGCGCCCCGGCACCGAGCGGACGCCGGTTCCGTCGACGCCGATGCCGCTTCCGCCCGCGCCGAAGGGCGAATTGCTGCCGCCGGTCGATCCAACCGGGCAGAAGTCCGACTTCGACCGCCTGTGGGAGACGGTGAACAACCGCGCCGTGGCGGCCGGGAGCATGGCCTCGGCGATGCCGACCTCGCCTGGCGCCGGATTCTCGGGGAACTTCGGAGGCAAGTCGAAGCTCCGCGAGGCGGCGGGACGAATGGGGTCGCTGCTGTGGACGATCCTGCGCGACCTGGGGCTGATCCTCGTCGGCGCCGTGATCGTCTACGCCATCGTCGCGCGCATCGTGCGAGGGAGGCGCCGCCGGATGACGAAGCGCGGCGGCGTTGAATTCGTGGAGGAGACGGTCGTCGAGGGCGAGGCGCGGCAATCGGCGAAGCATCGCGGCGTCGAGGCGGTTCCCCGGGGCACGCGGCGGCGTCGCATCGTGGAGCTCTACCTGGATCTCATTCACTTCCTGTCGGGGCGGGGCTGGCCGCGCAAGGCGGCGCAGACCGCGGAGGAGTACGCGACGTCGATGCAGCCCGCACCGGCGGGGCTGGGGCCGCTGACGGGCCTCTTCTCGCAGGCGCGGTACGGCGATCGCGAGATGAGCGAGGACGAGGTGAAGCGGAGCGAGCAGGCGCACCGCGAGGCGGTGAACGAGGTGAAGAGGCAGCGATAGGGTCGGCTCCGGGGAGGACAACGCGGTCGATCACCACCAGAGAAAGACGACCCACGAGACGAGCGCGACGATCACCCCGACGACCATGCCGATGTTCTCGATCCGGTCGTGCCACAGCGATGCCCACGGCTCCCAGTCTTCGTCCTTCAAGTATCGGAACGGCAGGAGCCTGCCCGGCGGCAGCTGGCCGGCCAGGCGCATGGGAATCAAGATGGGCCACATCGCCAGGCGGAACACCGCGCCGAGGATCGGGATCATCAGGAGGGAAACCAGCGCGACCGCAAAGCACCAGAGGCCGAACACCACCAGGTCTCTGCCGCCGCGAACCTCGGTGTTGGCGTGGTCGGGACAGTGGTGGAATCCGAAGAGGGCCCCGTCCGTCCCCATGCTCGGTTGCGTGTCGGTCCGGACGCAAAACGGCGCGATGCACAGGTCGCTCTTGGGAGGGAAATGGGTGACGATCCAGGCCGCTTTGTAGTAGATGTCCGCTGCGCGGATGGCGGCGGTCGCGAGGAAGCCGACGACGACGACGACAATGATGATGGGAAAGACGATGTCGCGCCAGTCCCGTCCTCCCTCGGCCACGCCGCGAGTATAGCGCGCACGCCACTTCACTCCGTAACCGCCGCGCCGCGCGGCGTATCATCGTTTCCATGAAGCTCGAGGAGATCCGCTTCCAGACCCCCTGCAGCGTTCCATGGGATTCGATGAAGGGGAGCGACACGGTCCGTCTCTGCGAGCAGTGCCGGAAGAACGTCTACAACGTCTCGGCGATGTCGCGCGAGGAGGCCGAGAAGTTCATCACGAAGACCAACGGCACCGAGTGCATCCAGCTCTGGACTCGCGCCGACGGCACGATCGTCACGAGCGACTGCGGACGCCCCGAGGATCCAATGCACACACCGCCGGAGAGGCTGGGCGGCGCCCCGGTGGCCCACCCCGGGTAGACCTTCTTCCTCTTCGAGTACAATCCCGCGCTCACGCAACGAAGGAGATTGCACCCATGACTCATTTCGCACTGTCCGTGCTCGCCCTGATGGCCGTGCAGGATGACCAGGCGACGGCCACCCTCCGGGGCCACACCCGCAGCGTTCACGCGGTGGCCATCTCGCGCGACGGCAAATGGGTGGCGAGCGGCGCTGAGGACGCCGCGATCAAGCTCTGGAACGTCGAGAAGCGCGAGGCGGTGGCGACGCTCGAAGGCCACAAGGGAAGCATCTCGGGCCTGGCCTTCTCGCCCGACGGCAAGCGGCTCGCCTCCGTCGAGATGTTCTCGCTGGTCAAGCTGTGGGACGTCGCCTCTCGGAAGGAGATTTCCTCGACCGAGGGCCACGAGGCCGCCGTCACCGCGGTGGCCTTCGCACCCGACGGCACGTCGTTCGTCTCGGTGGGCAAGGACAAGCGGGTGATCCTCTGGGACGGTGAGACCGGCAAGGAGAAGTCGAAGCTGGCGGGCCACAAGCACGAGGTGCTCGACGCGGCTTACTCGCCCGACGGGAAACGGCTGGCCACTTGCGACGACGGGGGCAACGTCCTGGTCTGGGACCTGGCCACCGGCAAGGCGGGAGCGCCGCTGAACTTTCCGGACATCGCGGCCACGGCGCTCGCCTGGTCTCCCGACGGCGCGACGCTGGCCGTTGCGTTGAGCGACGATAGCGTGCGGCTCATCGACCTGGCGGGGATGAAGGAAAAGGTGAAGGTGGCCGATGTCCAGGCGACGCGCCTCGCGTACGCCCCGACCGGACGGTTTCTTGCGGCGGGAACGACGGAGAACGTCGTCCGCATCCTGGATCCGGCCACGGGCGCCGTCCGCTCGACGCTCAAGGGGCACGAGAGCACGGTCAAGGCCGTGGCCGTCGCGGCAGACGGCAAGACGATGGCGACCGGCGGCTTCGACAATTGCGTCCGGCTCTGGACCGTGCCTTGAGGACCCCGCGCTACTTGTGCCCGTCCTTCGCGTCCTGCTCCTCGTACTTGGACTTGTCAGTCACAGCGCCGTAGCAAACCCAGCCGATGCCGCCCTTCTCCGCGCGCGAGGCCGTAAGCGAGAACGGCGCGAAGTTCGCCTGCCGTCCACTGAGATCGAATGAGTACCCGGAGCTCTTGTCGGCGTACGTGTGGACGGAGACGGTGACGTGCGTGAAGCTGTCGCCGTAGTCGTCGAAGATCCCGGTCGTCCGGACCGGCTCGGTGTGGCCCGGCAGGACGAGCGCCTTGCCGCGGAACTCGAGGATCCCCGGAATGACGACGGCATACTCGCGCTGGTCGGCCGAGAGGGTGTAGGTGATGGGGACCTTCCGCATGCCCACGTTCTTCCCGAACATCGCCTTGGCGCGGTCGCCGAAGGCCTTCATCTGCTCCTCGAACATCGCCTTGAGGGCGCCGGCCTGGGCGTCGGTGGCGTTCTCCGAGAGATAAATGTAGTACCAGTTGCCGTCCGCGTTCTCGCCCAGGCCGCGGTTGACGACCACGAAGACGAGACCGTCGAGCCGGACGTCACCGATGTGGCCGCGGTCCACCCGGACCGCCGTGGTGCCGTCTCAACCATGGCAGTGCGTCGGCTTCTTGTTGATGCGGCACGGGCAGGGCGGGGTGCAGCAGCAGCCGATGAGGCGGGAGCCGTGCATCTCCCAGGGTTCGGGTGCGGCGGGCGCGCCCGATGAGCAACCGAGGACGGCCAGCAGGAATGCAGGAGCAAGGTGCTTCACAAGTCCTCCCGATGAAACGGACGGCGAGCATAACCGACAGGCGCCGCCGCTACCGCCTGAAACAGGCGCAGCCGCACTGCGCGAGGCCTTGAAGCGCCACGTAGCTGGTGAAGACCGTGGCATAGAAGAGCCCCACGCCGGCGTTGGCGAGGGTCTTTCCGACGACCGTTCCGACGCCGTCGTCCGATTCGTAGCAGTAGAACCCGCCGCCTGTCGTCCGCGCGTTCTGGCATCCCCCGACGAGGAGGCAGGCGAGGAGAAGAACGGTGCGTCTCATGGCTTGATTCTACCCCCGGTTTGCCGGCGGCGCGTTGGCCTTCGTGCCTTCCTACCGCGGCGCTGCATCCATGACGCAGCGGAACCCGACGGCTGAGTGGCTTGACCCGGGCCGATATCCGCAGCGGTCCGACGTGCGCATCTGCCAGCCCATCGGGCAGACCCAGGCGCCGGAGCGGATCGATCCCTGGCCCCGCCGCGCGGCGACGCGCTCGTAGACGTTGCCCGCCATGTCCATCACCCCGTACGGCGACGCCCCCTTCGGAAAACTCCCGACCGGCGCGGTGTCGTTCAGGCCCGTCTGAAGGAAGTTGCAGAGCGTCGCGTCGGGGAGCTCCTCTCCCCACGGGTAGGTCCGGCCGTCGGTGCCCCGCGCCGCCTTCTCCCATTCGAGGTCGGTGGGGATCCGGCCGCCGACCCACCGCGCGTATTCCTCGGCGCCGTACCACGTCGCGGCGGCGACGGGATGGTTTTCGCGGCCCGCGGCGGCCTTCCATTTCGCGCCGTCGCGAACGAGTCCGCGCACCTCCGGATCGACGTACTTCGAGACGTCGCCCTCCTGGGCGTTCAGGAACGCGGCGAACTGCGCGTTGCTGACTTCGTACGTGTCGATCCAGTACTCGCCGGTGCGCTCGACGTGCGGCTTCGGTTCGTCGCCGAAGCCCTGGTCGTCGCCGCAGATGAAGTCGCCCGCCGGGACGCGGCAGACGGGCATCCCGTCACGGAGCCGCACGAGACCGCCAGGCGTGGCGGGCGCCGTTGAGCAGGCGCCGATGCAGAGCGCGAGCAGCAGGGTCCGCTTCATTTCATCTCCTTGCGCGCCGCGCGCTCGGCCTCGGTTCCGGCGAACTCGTCGATGACGGTCTGGTAGAGGTGGGCGGCGCCCTTCGGGTCGCGCTCGCGGGCGCAGATCCTGGCCTGCGACAGCAGGTGCCACGCGGCCCGTTCGATCTGGCGCCGCCATTGGCGCGCGCGCAGACCGTCCAGGTGCGTGAGCAGCGCGAGGGCGTCAGCGTTGCGACCTTCGGCGATGAGCCGGTCGATCGTCTCCATCGACTTGGGATCGAGCTCTTCCTCGAGGGCCGTGCGGGCGTCGTCGCGGAAGGCGTCCGATCGGTCCGCGGCGATGCGTCGCAGCGCCTCGCGATCGGCGCGCTCGAAGTCGGTGCGCTGCCGCTCGTACTCGGTGAGCGCGATTCCGGCTCCGACCTTCGCCTGCTGCTTCTTGAATTCCGCGATCCAGGAATCGACCGTACCCTCGTCGGGCAGGTCGTCGTCGCCGACAAGGACGAACTCGTCCCGTGATGGCGCGTGGCCGACGCGGGGCGTGAGGATGGCGTGGCCCGGCGACATCGGGAACCAGACCGTCGCGTCGAGGCCCCACATGAAGTTCAGGCGGTGCTGCTCGCAGGTCATCGTCGGGTAGATCCAGCACCGGCCGTCGGGGAGCGGTGCGTGCGGACGCATGACGTCGTGGTTGCGCTGGCCGAGGATGGGGACGACGTGCTCGTTGACGTAGTTGACGTACGTCGGGTCGTCGGTGATCTTCGCACGGAAGCGGTCGCAGTTTCCTCAACCGTCCCAGTGGAGCGAGACGAAGAGGATGACGTTGCGGCGCCTCGCTTCGTCAACGGCGCTCCAGAAGTCGGCGCGCCACTGCACGGCGGGGCGGGCGGGCGTCGCTGGAACGTGCACGCACCGGGTGCCGGTCCGTTCCGGAAGCGCGGTGCGTTCCTGCGTCGCCTTCGCGAGCTGGTACTCGTCCGCCGGCGCGCGGTGCGGCGTGGGCGGTCCGGGCTCGATGTCGATCAGGAAGGTCGGGAGATAGAGCAGCTGGTCGCCGAACAGGAACTCGCCGGCGGGGATTTCGAGCATGTCGCGGCCGTCGATCGCGACGATGCGCAGGCCCTTGGGATTCACGCGGGATGCGTCCGCGACGGCGCATCCGGCGAGCAGCACCAGCGACAGGAGCCGGATCGGGTTCATGAGTTCACGGAGAGGGTATCGCGGGCAGGCTGCGCGCACAATCCCGCCGCATCGGCAACCGGTCTCGCGCTCGACACCGTACTACTTCCATGATCCTCCTCTTGCTCGCTCTCGTTCAGACCGACGATCTCAGGCTCACGCAGGAGATCCTCGCGACCTCCACGAAGCTCAACCGCGAGACCTACCGGCTCATCGGGACCCAGGACGACTGGGCCTCTCTCTGGCGGGAGCACATCGGTGACGATACCGCGCCGCCCAAAGTCGACTTCGCGAAGAATCGCGTCGTCGCCCACTCGCGCCTCGTCCGCCCGGGCTGTCACATGGCCGGCCTCCGGTTCGACGCCGGGAAGACGGCCTGGCGCGTCACCCTCGACATCTTCGACTCGCAGAAGGACAAGGACCGCGCCTCAACGTGGCAGGCGGCGTTCGCCGTCCTCCCCACGCCGACGGCGCGGCTCGAACTCTGGATCGGCTACTACGTCTGGGGCGTCGGCTGCAACGGCTTCGAGACGATCGCCGTCGCGTCGCCGGCGGACGGCTCGTTTCTCATCATTAATCCGCGGCGGGAGCGCGCCATCGCGGTTCTCCGCGCCGCCGACGGGCGTGATCTCTGGACGACGGACGCGGCGCAGATCCTCACCGAGCCCGAACGCGCGTGCCCCGGCGAGCGGGGCGACCTCATCACGCTCGTCGCGGGCGGATCGACGACGATCGTCGACTTCCGTCCGAACGGCGGCCGGAGGCGCATCTCCTTCTCGCTCGAGGCCGGGCGGCCGCTGGACGACCCGCTGCTGATCGCCCAGCTGCGGGCGACGCCGACCGACCCCGTCGATCTCAATCACGACGTTGCGGCCCTCGAGAGCGCCGACCCGGCGGTCCGTGCGGAAGCCGCCGCGCGCATTCGCAAGTGGGGCCTGCCGCAGCTCGACACGCTGCGGGCACGGCTCAAGGAGCTCGGCGTCGAGGGCAAGGCCCGGCTCGGCGCGATCCTCGGCGAGCTCGACCGGCTCAAGCCGCTGATCCCGCGCGCGAAGGAGCTGACGGAGTAGACGGACCGCTCGCGGTTGTTTCGCGCGACGTGCTCGCTGCCACCGCCCGCCCTCCCCAGGGATCGTGCCACAGGAGATCATTGACTTAAGTTATATATGTAACTAACTTTAGTCACTTGCCTACGGAGGTCTAACGATGGAGTTCAAGAACCCGTTCAAGCCGGGAGCCGGCCACATGCCTCCGTACCTCGCCGGACGCCATGAGGAGACCGGGGAGTTCGAGAAACTCCTCCGCCAGGACGTGATCCTCCAGAACCTGGTTCTCACGGGCCTTCGCGGCACGGGGAAGACCGTGCTCCTGGAGACCTTCAAGCCGCTCGCCATCCGCGAGGGCTGGCTGTGGGTGGGGACGGACCTCTCCGAGTCCGCCAGCATCAGCGAGGAGAGCCTCGCCACGCGGCTGCTCACCGACCTTTCCGTCGTCACGTCGCCGATCGTCGTGGGGCAGTCGATGGGCATCGCCGGCTTCAGGGGCAAGCCGGCGGGGGAGCGGCTTCAGCTCGACTTCGCGGGCCTCCTCGGAGCCTACGAACGGACGCCCGGCCTGGTGGCCGACAAGCTCAAGGCCGTCCTCGGGCTGGTGGCACAATGCGTCTCCGCGCTCAAGCGGCGCGGGATCATCTTCACCTACGACGAGGCCCAGAACCTCGCCGATCACGACGAACGCCAGCAGTTTCCCCTGTCGCTTCTGCTCGACACGTTCCAGTCGATCCAGAAGCGCGACATTCCCTTCATGCTGCTCCTGACCGGGCTGCCCACGCTCTTCCCGAAGCTGGTGGAAGCCCGCACGTTTTCCGAACGGATGTTCCGCGTCGTCTTCCTCGACCGCCTTGGCCGGCCGGACTCGGTCGACGCCATCCGCAAGCCGGTCGCGGTCTCACGGTGCCCCGTGACGTTCTCCACGACAACGGTGGACCAGATCGCGCGCATCTCCGGCGGATATCCGTACTTCATCCAGTTCATCTGCCGCGAGGTCTACGATGTCTGGCGCCAGAAGCTCGGGCATGGAAGAACGGCGGAAGTTCCGGTCGAGGAGATCATCCGCAAGCTCGACTCGGACTTCTTCGCGGGCCGTTGGGCACGGGCGACCGACCGGCAGCGCCAGCTCCTCGACATCATCGCCAGGCTCGACAACCACGACTCTGAGTTCACGGTGCAGGAAATCGTCGAGAAGTCGCGAAGCGTCGGACGCAAGCCGTTCAGCAGCAGCCATGTGAACCAGATGCTCTTGTCGCTCAGCCAGGCCGGCCTGGTCTACAAGAACCGGCACGGGCGCTACTCCTTCGCCGTTCCCCTGCTCGGCGAGTTCATCCTGCGCCAGCAGGCGAGGTAGCCATTCAACTTCCTGCGCTCCGGCCGCCATCCCGCCGTATCCTGACGCCGTGCCGACGCCGCTTCGCGCCCTCCTCGCCGCGCTGCTGCTTCTCGCCGCCGGCGCATGCGGCCCCATCCACGACGACTCGCTCGTCATCCACGCGGGAACGCTGATCGACGGGAGCGGAACGGTCCGCCGCAACTGCGCGATCGTCATCCGCGGCGGCCGGATCGCCGCCATCGGAGGGGAGCAGGCGGGCGCCCGCTCCATCGACGCGCGCGACGCGACCGTCCTCCCGGGTCTTCGCGACGGCCACGTCCACTTCTGCCTGACCGGCGGCGCGCTGAGGACCGCCGGCGAAGTCATGTCGCCGCGGATGAAGATCCGCAGCGCCCTGCTCTGCGGCGTCACGACGATGCGCAGCCTCGGCGACGATCCCGCGATCCTCGCCCCCATCCGCTCGCCGCGGCTGCTCGCGGCCGGACCCGTCGTCACCGGCGATCGCGAACACCCGACCGAAGTGATCGGCTTCGAGAAGGCGACCTCGAGCGCGCCCGTCGAGGGCTTCGACGTCGTGAAGGTCGTCCACTCACGCGAGCGCACCACGGCCTGCGTCGAATTCGCCCATCGGCGCGGCCTCCGATGCCTGGCGCATGTCGAAACCAGGGACCAGGCCCTCGAAGCGCTCGCGCTCGGCGTCGACGGGATCGAGCACTTCCCGCGGGGGATGGACGACGACGTCGTGCGCGCGCTCAGGGAACGCGGCGCAACGTGGGAGCCGACGCTTGCCGCCGAATGGGCGAGGCGCGCCGACCTCACGACGTACGTCGAGCGCGACGACGTGAAGCGATCGGTGCCTGAGGCCGTGCGGCGCAGCGCTGGGTGGGGCCTGAAACGCGACACGAGCGCGATGCCCGATCTTTCGTGGGTCGCGAAAGCACACCGGGCCGGCGTGCGAATCTCCGCCGGCAGCGACGCGGGAGCGGCGGGCGTTTTCTTCGGCGCAGGGCTCATTCGCGAACTCGAGCTGCTCGTCGAGGCGGGACTCAGTCCCGTTGAAGCGATCGGCTGCTCGGTGACGCCGCTCCGCGTCGGCGCACCGGCCGATCTCGTGATCGTCCCCGGCGACGCCTCACGCGACATCACCGCCCTTCGCACTCCGCGGCTCGTGCTCGTCGACGGGGCGCCGGCCGTGCTGCCGCCGGCCGAGCCGCCCGCCCGCTGGGCGCTGATCGGCGACGCGCTGTCGTGCGACGGACGCCGCGTGACCGGCCGCGTCGAGCGGTGGTCGCAACTCGTGATCGAGGTCGAGCCGCGCGGGATGACGGCGCTTCGCGTCAAGGCGCGGGGGAGGCACGAGCTCTTGCTCGGCCATCGGGACCGGGACCTGCGCGCAGACTCAACGCCGGTGACGATCGATCCGGACCGGCTCGTCACCGTGCGGTTCACCTTCTGGCCCGGCGACATCGACTTCGAGCTCGAGTCGCTTGAATTCAGCTTCTCGTGACGCTTGGGGATGTGGCGCATCCGCGGGCTTGTTCCAAAGTCCTTGAAGGATACATAAGAAGCCCTATCGGACCGTGTGGGCCGCTAGAACTGTCTACACTCGAGCATCGACTCGTACGTCCGCCTTGCCGCAAGCGACCTCAAGAAGGCGCTGACGGAGCATCATCCGCGGGAGAAGGCATCGGAGTAGTCGGATTCGGGTTCCGACGGGACGCATCTGGCCGTTTGCGGCTCAACGCGAACCCGCATAGCCTTTGCCTGACGGATCTCCGAAAGGGCCTGGTACGCTTCGGCGAACCGTGCCGCCGGAACGGCCAATTGAGATTTCAGAACCTGCAGGCGGATATCCTTCTCGATCGCCCAGGCCATCCGCGTGGGGCGATGTCGCACCTGCTCCCACTGGATCACCGCAGGATGCGTAACACCGAGCCGGTGGGCGAACTGCTCCAGCGTCATCCGCATGGCGTGCCGGATGAAGTGGATTTCAGCGCCGGTGAGCCTTGCGGGCTTCATGGCCAGCACCTGAAGCACCTGCAGCGCCAGCTTGTTGTAGTTGATGTCGGGCGTCCAGATGCCGCGGATCCGGACCATCGGCACATTGACCAGTGCCACGGGGAACCCGAAGCCCTCATAGACGAAGAGCTTCTGGCGTTTGCGCGGCAGGGTTCTCATGGCCGCCTCCTGTTCATTGGGTGAGATCCACGGTCGTGATGATCAACAGGTCGTCCTCCTCGCTGAAGGAGACCACGATTCGCAGGTCCCGGTCGTCGAGGGTCTTGCCCCGTAGCGAGTAGTTCCATGCCTTGAACTCCGGACGGAAATCGTCCTTCGGTGCCTCATGCCAACCGCCTTCGATCGCCTCGATGACCTCTGCCATCGTGATGTCGCGCTCGGCCTTCCGCTCCGCCGCGTGACGGGTGTCGCGGTAGGCGCCGGCGGCCAGCTTCATCCGGGCGTCGGCCAGGACGTTCGGGCGCTTGGGCGGCCGCCGTCCCTTCGAAGGCACCCCCCATTGTAAATGGATTACATTATGCGGTCAAGCGCTGCGTAACCCGCGAATCGCCTTCTCCCCGACCCCTTCTTTGCCGGCCAAGAGAAGGACAAGGAGACGGCGACGGCGAGCGAACCGACCGGGGAGATGCACTACCGCGCGCGGGCGTATAGCCCTCGGCAGATGCGGTTTGTGCAGATCCACTCCATGATCGCAGGCCCGAACACGGATTCGTCTATGTTGGCAACAAGCCCATCACTGTGGCTGACCCCTCCACGCGCGCGACCGCGCGATCCTCGAGGTCTTTCCATTCAAGCGCGCTGCGTGCGGGCGGAGATGCTGAAGCTGCGGATCGAGGACCTCGATCTCGACGGAGGTCTGCTCCGCGTCATGCAGGGGAAGGGCGGGAAGGACCGGGTCGTGCCGGTGGGGCGCCATGCCGTCGAGTGGCTTCGGCGGTTTCGAGCACGCCCGGCCGTCGCTCGTCGGACGGCGCGAAGATCCCGGTCTCGTCTTCGTCTCGAAGTCCGGGAGTCCCATCGACGCGCCGTCGCTCCGGGACGTCGTGCGGCGATGGGCGAAGGCGGCCGGGATCGAGAAACCCGTGAGCCCGCACACGCCCAGGAGGAGCTGCGCAACGGAGATGATCAGGAACGGCGCGAACGCCACCCACGTCAAGGAGCTGCTCGGCCACGAGGATCTCTCGAGCATCGACTCGTACGTGAGGCTCGTCGTGACCGATCTCCAGGATGCGCTGCGCAAGCACCATCTGCGGGAGAAGACAGATTCGCCTTGAATGAGGGCGGCACGGTGAATATCCTTGTATGTGGATATAGCCGCTTACGAGGACATTATGGAACGGAAAGCCAGCCCTCTCCTGTGTTACTCCCGCCTGCAAGCCGTGCTGGTCGACCGCGGGATCAACGTGGCGGATCTTCACCGCCGGTTGATGAGGCAGGGGCTTCGTGTCAACTTGAAGACGCTCTACCGGCTGACGGACCCGCTGAGTCCCGTGGAACGGCTCGACATGGGCATTGCCGGAGCCATCTGCCGGGCTCTTGAAGCGGAGCTTGCCCGACTCTTCGTGTTCGAGTCGCCGCGCTCCAAGGTCCGGCTGCAACGGCTTGAGGCCGGCGATCAGCGCCGACTGGATGCGCTTCTCGAGAAGCAGTCGGAAACCCGCGTGACCAAGGGCGAAGAGCACGAGTTGAAGGCCCTGGTGGACAAGGCGGAGCGGCTGACGCTCGCGAACGCCAGAATGCTCGCGCGGGCGCGCCGTTCCACTTCGCGCGCATGACGCATGGCGTCATTACGGGATCTGGTCTGTTCCCGCGCCAACGGGCGATGCGAGTACTGCCATCTGCCGGAGGCGCTCGCGGGAGCGACCTTTCACGTTGAGCACATTCGTCCTCGCTCCCGCGGTGGCCGGACGATGCCGCCAAACCTCGCGTACGCGTGTCCGTTGTGCAACGAGCACAAGGCGGGCCACACAGAAGGGACCGATCCAGCGACGGGACGGCTGGCGCCGCTCTTCCACCCACGGCGCAATCGCTGGTCGGAACACTTCACGTGGAGCGATGACCACCGCAGAATCATCGGGCGCACGGCGACCGGCCGGGCGACCATCGAGGTGCTTGCCCTGAACGCAATGCCCCGCCAAGAGTTGCGAGCGCTCTGGTGGCACCGCCTTCGCGACATCCTGCCGTTCGGATAGGACGAGCCCGACGCATGAGCCTGTCAGCAGGCACTTCTCAAACTGCACCGAGCCTTGTTCCTCATCGTTGAATACTGAAGCGAGGCATGTCGCTTTTTCCCAACCGTCTCCTGAACCGGCCAAGAGAAAGACAAGGAGACGGCGACGGCGAGCGATCCGACCGGGGAGATGCACTACCGGGCGTGGGCGTACAGTCCGCGGCAGACGCGGTTCTTGCAGGTGGATCCGCCGCTTACAAGCCGAGCACAAAGGCAGTACGTGTTTGTCTCGAACCAGCCCGTGAACATCTTCGATCCTCATCTAGGAGCAATGCCCCTGAGCGAAGGAGCACAAACGAAAACAGCCTCCGAATGCCGATAAACGATGTGACGCACCGTCGGCACTTACGAGGAGGCTGTCATGTCTATCATCGGCACTTCGCGCTCAGAACTTGT
>Ga0247727_10008646_pt1 | contig 18817 bp, 19 predicted proteins | sample WisWelCaveWW1625_FD_202498 | JGI IMG/M metagenome (GOLD analysis project Ga0247727, IMG submission 202498) | Biofilm microbial communities from Wishing Well Cave, Virginia, United States - WW16-25 | ecosystem: Environmental > Aquatic > Deep subsurface > Groundwater > Cave microbial mat | place... | reverse complement strand
CCCGAGGTCGTGAAGTCGTAGCTCGTGCCGATGCCGAACGCGAGCACGATCAGCGCCACGACGATGAGGCAGGCGAGGATCCGGCCGGCGCCAGGCCGGCGCTCGCGCCGGCGGTAGAGGCCCGCCTGCGCAAACACGAGGACGGTGATCGGCGCGGCGAACCTGAGCCACTCGGCCGGCCCCTCCCTCCAGAGCAGACCCCAGAGAACGTCACCGTCCCCAGCAACCAGCTGCCGGATGACGAGCGCGAGGTAGATCCCGAACGCAAGGCCGACGACGTCGAGGACGACGAGTGCGGTCACCGACAGCACTCGACGGACGAGCGTCAGGAGCGGCCGGCGCGAGAGCACATAGAGGCGAGAAGCGCGAACGTCCCGGCCCGTCGGGGACGGCTTCGGCGCAGGACGCGACATCTCCGCCGGCGGAGCGGCTTTGGACACGCCTGAAGCTTAGAGCCGCGCCACGTCGTTCCACGAAACGCGGGGCGAGTCTTCGAGCACTTGTCGTCCCAGCGCATCCAGGTCCGTCGCCTGCGCGCGGTGCGCCAGCAGAGGGAAGAGCCCCCGGATCATCGCGCTCCGGCGGCCGTTCAGGAGGTCCGTGTCGTGAAAGTAGACGTGCACGACGGCGGGAAGCGGCCGGCGACGGAGCAGCGCTCGACCGAGGTCTCCGAGCGAGTGGGTGGTGGGAATCGCGCGAAGGAGCGCGCCCGAACGGAGACGCACGCGCGCAGGCGACTCGAGCGACGCCCAGCGCTCTCCCGGTTCGAGGTACGGTGGGCGAGCCGCCCGCGGAGTGCAGTCGACATAACCCAGCTCGGCGCACGCCTCGGCGACATCGGCGTCGGTGTACCAGCCGCCACCGCAGAAGAGGGTCGGTGCGAGCCCGAGCTCCTGTAGCCGTGCACCCTCGGCGAGCACGCGCTCGCCCGTTCCTTCGCCGGTCGGTCGAGCGTGATCCGGGGCGGTCCAGTGCGTGTGGTGGCCAAGAGGGCCACGTGCAGCCGCCTCGCGCACCCGCGCGAACCAGATCGACTCGTCCTCCCCGGCCGCCGGATCCGCCGGTCGCATCAGCGCCGCGATCGCGAAGCCGCCCGGCCTCCGCTCCTGCAGTGCCGAGAAACGGCGCCACACCTCGTCGTCGAGCGGTCGCTCCACGTGGCAGGAGACGACCGCGTACCGTTCCCGCGACGTGGCGCCCATCGTCCGAGAAGTATCCCCGGCCCGCAGATGGTTGATGCCAAGATCGCCGACTCCGGCCGGGCGGAAGCGGCCCCGACGCGCCAGATCGCGCATCCGGACGCGCGAGATCGTGGCATCAACCATCTAATGCGACGCTCGACAGCGGCTTTCATCGTCGTTCTCGCCGCCGCGATCCCACGGCTCGCGGTACTGGAACGCGAGCGCGAGACGATCCTCGAGGAATTCGTCGACAAGAGCGACCGCTTCGCCGTCACCCTCGTCGAGTACGGGACGTTCGGGTTCCTCCCTGGGGTTCCGTCCGCCTACACGCAGCCGCTGTACGGCTGGTTTCTCGCAGGGCTCTACCTTCCGTTCGACCGGTCGTGGCTCGCGGTCGGGCTCGCGCAGATCGTCGTCGCCGTCGCGACAGCGCTGGTCGTGCTCGAGATAGGCTCATTGCTCCGTTCGCCAGGTGTCGGGCTCGTCGCGGCACTCCTCACGACGCTCCACCCGTACGTCGTATGGCACGACGTACACGCGAATCGCGAGGTCCTCGACGGGCTCGTGCTGGCACTGCTCGTCCTGTTCGCGTTGCTCGCGTATGAGGACCGCTCTCTCCCGATGGCCGCTGCGACCGGGTGCATGGCGGGAGTCGCGATCCTCGGAAACGCGCGGCTCGTGTTGTTGCCGGTGGGCGTCGCCGTCTACGTCGCGTGGCGTGTCCGTCCGGGAGCCCGCGCACTGGCGGCCGCGGCGCTCGTCGTCGCAGGAGCGGCGCTGGTCGTCGCTCCGTGGGTGGCGCGAAACAAGGTCGAAGTGGGCTGCTTTGCGATCACGACCGACGCACGGGCCTTGTGGAAGGCGAACAACCTGAACACGCGCGGCGTGCTCGACCGCGGTGGCTGGATCGACGACGTCCCCGAGCTCGCCGGGGCACCGCCGTGGCCCGAGCTCGCCGCAGACTTGACGCTCGCAGGCCAGTCGACGTCGGTCGACGAATGCGCCCAGATGCGCCTCTATCGCGAGGAGGTGATCGAGTTCTGGCGCGAGCACCCGGGCGAGAAAGCTCTGCTGGCGACCCAGGCCGTGCGGATGCTCTGGAACCCCGTTCCCTCCGAGTCCGACTCGAGCGGGAGCGGTGCGGCGCGCCAGGCACGAAGGACGGTCGAGCCGGCGTTCATGATCGGCCTCTACGCGCTCGCGCTCGTGGGGCTCCTCTTCGCGCCGCGGTACTTCGTGTCTCTGGCGCTGTTGTTCCTCGCCTACAACACCCTCGCGGCAATGGTCTTCGCGGGCACGGCTCGCTACAGGGCGCCGTGGGACTTCCTGCTCGCGCTCCTCGCGGCGTTCGCACTCGCGGAGATCTGGCAGCGAGCCCGGAAGAAGCGCAGCTACGCAGCCGCCGGCTCGAGCGCCGCGACGTAGAGCTGCTCGATCCGGGCGGCACACTTCTCGGGGGTGAACTCGGAAAGCGCTCGCTCGCGACCCGCGCTCCCCATCGCCGACGCGCGCGGCAGATCGCCGGCGAGCGCGACGATCGCGTCAGCGAGCGCCTCCGCGTCCGCGGAGGGCACGACGAGGCCGGTCTCACCGTCGGCGACGATCTCGGGCAGCCCCCCGACAGCGCTCGCGATCGCCGGGCGCGCCCGTTCCATCGCCTCGAGCGCGACCATCCCGAACCCTTCGCCGACTGACGGCACGACGACGATCGCCGAATCCTCGATCGCCTTCTGCACCGGCGAGACGAAGCCGAGAAAGCGAACGGAGTCGGCGAGCCCGAGCTCGCGTGCGTACGACTTGAGCGCAGGCTCGAGCGGGCCTCGGCCGGCGACATCGAGCCTCACGCCCGGCACCCGAGAACGCGCCTGCGCAAACGCGCGCAGCAATACGAGATGACCCTTGATCGGGATGAGCCGGCCGACGCACAGCAGACGGGGCTCGTCACCGGTGTAGGGCACGGCAGCGTCATCCGCGGCGATGCCGTAATGGACGATCTCGAAGTCTTCCGCGTCGAAACCCTCGGTCTCCGCCAGGTACTCCGCGAGACCTCGGGAGATCGCGATGTGGACGTGAGCCAGCGAGCCGACGGAGCGGTCGGCGAGCCCGAACCAGCGGCCTTCCCTGAACTCGTTGAAGCCGTGCTTCGTCGAGAGCCGGAACGGGACGCGGGTAAGAGATCCGGCGAGCTGGCCGTAGACATCGGCGTGGACGAGGTGTGTGTGGAGGATTCGCGGTCGCGCACGTGAGAGATATGCGACGACCTCCCCGAACGCGACCGGGTCGACATCCGCGCGCAGCTTGATTCCGTCCAAGGGCACACCGCGGGCGCGAAGCTCGTCGGCGAACTCCCACGCACCGGGCTCGTCCTCGTGCAGCATCAGAAAGCGGATGTCCCACCCGCGGGCGCGGAGATCGGGCAGGAGCTGGAGCAGGTGCGCCTCCGAGCCGGAGATGCCCGCGACCTTCTGGGTATGGAGGATGATTCCGTCGTTCACGGAGCTCGGTTCTGGATGATCGCCCGTCGTGACGTCCAGCGCCGCCTCGCGACATGGTCGCTCATTCGGAATCGAGCTCCGTAATTTCCGCCGTGTCGAGGATGCCACGGGCCCACGACTGCACCGAGTGGCCCGTCTCGACCCGCTCGCGGAGCCGGCGCCCGATTGCCGCCCGTGCGGCGCCGTCCATCTCGGCCAGGGCCGCGATCCTACCCGCGAGCGCCGCCGGATCCTCACGAGGGAAGCGCTGCTCCTCGTCGAGGAGCGAGTCGAACACGGGGTTGGACGCCAGGACGGGAAGACATGCCGCGCCGGCTTCGTAGACGACCTTGTCCGGAGCTCCCGCGCGCATGTTGTTGACGAGCGCGTCGTGCGTCGCGAAGCGGCCGGGGATCTCGGCTCTCGGGACGGCGTCCTCGAGCCGGGCTCGCCCGCCGAGCCCGAGGTCGGCGACCAGGCGCTCGAGCGCGCCGCGGTGGTCGCGTTCCTCGTCCGAGAGAGACGGTCCGTGCACGTCGAGTGTCACGTTCGTCCCCACCTCGGCGACGGCACGCAGGACGACGTCGAGCCCCTTCGCGGGCGAGTAGCGACCGAGCGCGAGGACGCGAAGGCCGCCGCCGCCGCCGTCGTCGGCAGGAGCACACGGGAACTCCGAGAGATCGATGCCATGCCCGATCGCTCGCACTTTCTTTGATGCGAGAGGGAACGAGCGCTCGTCCACGCTCGCGACCGCGGTCGAGACCCGTTCGGCCATCTGGAGTAGCCGGCTCGCGCGCCAGTGGGTGAACCAGAGGACGAGCGGCACGCGAAGCGGGCGTACGAGCGGAGCCGCAAGAACGGCGTAGATCGGGCACATGTGGGCGACGACTGCGCCTCCCCGAAGGTCTCGCAGCTCTCGCGCGAGGGCCGCTTCGAAACGCACTCCGCGACCTACCTTGTGGCCGGCGCGGAACGCGCGAACGCGGCAATTCGCGGGCAGCACATCGTCCGCCGTGCCGTCGGCGAGCACGACGACCTCGTCGACGAGCTCGGCGAGTGCTAGGAGCTTGGGCACGGTCGCCGCGAGCGCCGGATGGCTCGGGTCGACCTGCTGCGTGATGAAGACGACCTTGGTCATCACGTGGCAACGGTCGCGACGGTGTCAGACATCGTCGAATGAGCTGTACAGACGGCCTTACGTGCGCACGTGGGGCGAATGTCCAGCCCGAGGAGGCGAGCCCGCAGCAACACAGTGATTGAACTCGTGGATCGACATGCACTGATTTGTGTCATCTGGGCCTTGACAGGATTTGGTGTCTGACACCGATCCATCAGAAGAAGTCGAAGTCGCCGAGCGTGAAGTGCCACGCGTCCGCGCGCGAGTCGACGTGAGCGTCGTCGTGGAGGGTCTTGCCGATGAAGCGGAGCTTCTTGTTCGTGGGCGCAAAGCCTGCTCGCAGCAGCGACCGGCGCAGCACGCGAGACGGCGGCGGGAGGAGCACGAGCGCATCTGCCCCGCCTCGCACTTCGGCGACAGCGCGCGAGAGCAGCGCACGCGTCGCCTGGCTGCCGTCCGGCGCGGTGACGAGATCTGCGAGGAAGCCGGCCGAGACGCCGTGCTTGAACGTGTGCCCAACCACGGCGACGCCGGCGAGCACGCCGGCGCGGTATGCGCCGAAGCAGCGGTAGTCGCGCGGCGAATCGAGGTAGCGCCAGTTGAAGTACTCCGCGTCCCGCACGAAGTGGCTCCCGTAGCTAGCGGCTGCACGCCGGCCGAGCTCGTCCAGCTCGGGGCCGAAGCGCTCGACGAGCCGAACTTCGAAGCCGCGCGCCGTACGAGGCTCGGTGCCCGGCGCCCGCAAGCCGCCACGCCGCCCGGGCCTTCCGAGCGCGTACCGAGCCACCGCCCCCGCCCGGAGCGGCCGCGCCCACAGCCGAAGCCGCGGCAGGTCGGTCCAGCCGAGCCGGCTCATGAAGATCGGATACGACGCGCCGTTCGGGAACGTCACCGTGAGAGGGGAGCCCGACGCGGCAGCCGCGGCCTCGTTCTCCCGCTCGAGCGTCGAGAAGACTCCCTGGCCGCGGTAGCGGGGATCGGTCGCGACATTCACCGGAATGGCGAGGCGTGTCTCGACGCCGTTCAGCGCTGTTCGAAAGAAGCTCATCGCGGCGACTCCGACCACCTCGCCGCCGTCCACGGCGAGCGAGACGATCCCCTCGCCGGCCGGGTTCCGCTCGAACCACCACGCGAACTCCTCGTCCGAGAGCTGCGTCGTGCCGACCCGGGCGAGGAGAGAGACGAGCGCGGCGCGCTGGTCCGCCGAATAGCGGACCACCTCGAAGCTCAACGCGAGGCCATCCCGAGCGCCCTCGTCACCGCCCGTCTCGCGTGGGTGCCGACGACGGTGTCCTTGACGGAGAGAACGTCGCAGGCGCCCTCGAGGACGAGCTCGAACGCCCTGCCCGAGTACGGCTCGATGTTGTAGCGGAGGAGCTGGAAGCGGTCGCTGCCGGGTCCGTTCGCTCCTGAGACCGCGGTGAAAGCGAGTGAGTATCCGGCCTGCTGCACCAGGCTCGCGTGCTCCGCCCGGTAGTCGGCTCGCGATCCCTTCACGTACGCGTACGCGTCGAGCTCTCGCCCCAGGCGCTCCTCGAGGCGAAGCTTCGACAGCGCGATCTCGCGGAGAGCCTCCGCGGGCCCGAGCTCGACGAGCTGTCGATGGCCGATCCCGTGAGCCTCGATGCGAACGCCGCCGGCCTCGAGCTCCGCGAGCTCGGCCCAGTCGAGCGTCGGATTGTGGACGCCGTAGCCGCGGAGCGCCTCCTCGTGCGGCAAGGGCCGCGAGTCGTCGAGGTAGCCGATCGGGGCGAAGATGACCGCGGGATAGCCGTGCTCGCGCAGGATCGGGAGCGCGTTCAGGAGGTTGTCGCGGTAGCCGTCGTCGAACGTGATGAGGACGGCTCGTTCCGGAAGTGCCGCCCCGGCGACGTAATAGTCCCGAACCGCATCGAGCGTGACCGGGACGTAGCCGAGTCTGCCGAGACGCGCCATCTGCTCTGCGAACACGGCTGTCGGAACCGTGATCGGGTTCGGCGAGAGATCGTTGACCTTGTGGTACATGAGCACGCGCAAGGTGCGCTCGGCCCTCCCGTTCAGCGCCCCGACGCCCTTCACGGCCTCGCCTGTCGCGCGGTAAAGACCGTTCTTGGCAAGCTGCATCGTCCGGTACGCGCGCATCCGTGTGAGTGTAGGCGCGCGGCTCTGCGACGATCGCATCTCGGGACGTGCAGAAAGGCCACGCCTCGAGATGAGGAATAGTCTCGCGGAGTCGTGAACCCATCCGTCGCGATCACCCAGGCGGGACGCGATCGGCTCTCCGTAGTGGCGTCCGTGCTCGGCCGCGCATTCGTGACCGAACCGATGATGCGCTGGCCGCTCGGCCCGCACGAAGACATCGAAGTGCGCACGGTTCAGGCGTTCGAGTACTTCCTCGACGGCCTGATCGACCTTGGAGTGGTGTGGGAAGCCGGCCGCGGGATGGGTGGAGCCGTGTGGATACCGCCTGATCAGCTCGACGCCTGGAAGGAGGCGCAGACGCGCGACCGGCGGGTCTATGACCTCACAGACGACGGGGGGCGCCGATGGGCCGAGTTCTGGGAGTGGATAGGGTCGAAGGTTCCGACCGTGCGGCTCTGGCACCTGGACTCGATCGGCGTCGCCCCCGCGATGCAGGGTCGTGGCGTCGGCACTGCACTTCTCGAATTCGGCTTGTCCCGAGCGCGTGCCGACGAGGCCAGCGTCTTCCTCGAGACCGGAACGGCGCGCAATGTGCCGCTGTACGAGCGGATGGCTTTCCGCGTCGTCGAGGACACCGATGCGCCGGGCGGCGGGCCGCACATCTGGTTCATGCGCCGGGATCCGTGATCGAGGCTAGGTGAGGACGCCTTCAACGAGGTCGCGGATCTGGCCTGCGTACTGCTCGGGCGTCGCGAGCCACGGCTCGACCGCGACCCGCGCTGAGGAACCGAGCCGGTCGGCGAGCTCCCGCTCGGAGAGCGCGCGGACGAGGGCGTCGGCAAGCGCGGTCGCGTCACCCGGCGGCACGAGGAGACCCGTCACCTCGTCCTCGACGATGTCCGGAATGCCGCCGACCCGGCTCGCCACGACACCGCGGCCTCGGCAGAACGCTTCGACCACGACGCGCCCGAGCCCCTCGGAGCGCGAGGGGAGAACGAGCACAGTCGCCTCGTCCAGGGCGCGAGCGACCTCCGCCGTCGGCAGCGCCTCGGTCCAGCGCGTTTGCCCGGGGAGCTCGGCCACCAGCCGGGCAACGACATCGCGAAGAGCGCCGCGTCCGACGACGTGCAGCGTCGCGTCGGGCACCTGCGGAGCCGCGCGGCGCCAGGCCTCCGCGAGCACGTCGACGGCCTTGTAGCGCTCGAGCACGCCCACGAAGAGCGCGACCGGTCGCTCTGGGAGCGGGCGCGGCTCCGTCTCGAGGAACTGCTCGAGATCCATGAACGCCGCGAAGGTCGCCGTCGGCTCGACTCCCGCCTCCCGGACGACACCCGACGTGTAGCCCGAGATCGTGCGGACGCCGTCCGCGCCACGGAGCCCGCGTCGCGCGAGCCAGTCCGCGAGAGGTGCAAGCGCCTTGCGCAACGGCGAGCCGTAGAGGCGGGTCGGCGCGGCCGGGTCGCCGTGGATGTCGGCGATCACCCGCGTCGGTAGACGCGCCAGCCTCCGGCCGAGGCCCGCGAGCGCAGCCTCCTGAGCGCCCTGCGCGAGAACGGCATCCGGCCCGAAGTCGCGGATCTCGCGGGCGACGCGAAAGGGGAGGAGGGCGTAGAAGATCGGGCCGTCGAGGACGCGCGGGCGTATCTGCCCAACGAGCCGGAACCGTGAGTCTCCATAGCGACCGCCGGAGGCGGTTGCCAGCACGCGGACCTCGAGCTCCTTCGATAACGCATCGAACTTCTGCTCGAGCGACGGAGAAAGCGGAAGCGAGTAGCGCATGCGGCCGACCATGAGGAGCTTCCTCTTCACGATCCTGCCGCCCGCGCGAGCTCTTCCTCGATCCGGGTGAAGGCCGCTTCCTCGGTGTAGCCCGCGACCGACGCGGACGCCGCTTCGGCGAGCTGCGCGCGCAGCTCGTCGTCCTCGAAGAACCGCCGTATCGCCGCACCGAGCGCAGCGGCATCGTGCGGCGGCACGAGGAGGCCGTTCTCGCCGTCGCGCACCACCTCCGGAACTCCGCCCACCGACGTCGCGATCACCGGGCACCCGACCGCGAGCGCCTCGACGACGGTGTGCGGGAAGTTCTCCCAGGCCGAGGGAAGGACCGAGGCATCGGAGGCTCGGAACAAACGCAGGACCTGCTCGCGCGACAGGCTTCCCAGGAACCGTGCCCGGCCCTCGAGCCCCAGTTCGGAAGCCCGAGCCTCGAGCGCAGCGCGATCGGGGCCGTCTCCCGCCACGACCAGCGCGACCTCCGGCACTGCCGCGACCGCCTCGAGCGCGACCCCGAGGGCCTTCTGGGGCCCGAGCCTTCCGGCGAACGCGAGCACATGACCCTCGAGCTGGAGCTCTCTCCGAAGCTCATCGCGTGCAGGCATCGCCGGTACCGGCGGAGCCGGGTTCGGAAGCACCGAAACGTGCTCCGGGCCGAGGCCCCACCCAAGAGCGATGTCTCGAAGGTACGCGCTCGGACAGAACACATGAGACGCACGACGCAGCGCGGCTGCCCGCGTTATCCGTAGGAGACGGGCCCTCGCGCCGCCGACGCGCTGAAACTCGTCGAGCGTGCCGCCGTACCGCCCACTCCGCGTCGCACGCTCGAAGACCTCGTCGGAGACGAGCTTCACGACGAGCGGCCGCCCCCCCAGTCGAGACCCGATCGCGGCACGCCGGATCATGCTCGTCGCGTAGACGACGTCGGCTCCACGTGCGCACCGGCGAACGAGAAGCGAGCAGCGCACGTGCCGGAGCGCCGAGCGCCGGGAGACCCAGCGAATCGGATACGCACGGGCGGCCGGCGTCGCGCCGGCAGTCGTCACCACCTCGACAGCGTGCCCGCGTTGGTGAAGGAACTCCGCGAGCGCAGGGGCATGACTTGCGGGGCCGCCAGGGTCCGGTGGCCAGATGCCCGAGACGACGACGACCTTCACGACTGAACAGCTCCGTTCGAGCGTTCCGCCACAGCGACCTCGGTACGCAGACGGGCGATGACGGCGAGCCAAGCCGCAGCGAACGCGACCGTCGACGCGAGGACGGCAACCGCCGCGCCCGTAGCCCCCCACTCGGCACCGAGAATCACCACGAGCGGAATGGCGACGAGCGTCTCGAGCCCGTGCGTGACGATCCGCAAGCGCGGGCGGCCGATCGTGACGGGAAGCGACTTCGTCCAGCCCATGGCGAACTGAAGCGCGCCGGCGAGGAGCACGACGCGAGCGGCATCGACAGCCCCGTCGTACTCCGTTCCGAACACCACGTCGATGAGCCACGGCATCGCGAGGAAGAAGACCGGGACGGCGACAACCATAAGGGCTCCTGCCCACTTCGAGTAGCTCCGCACACCCGCGAGCACGCTCGCCCGCGCGCCCCGCTCCCAGTCGCGCGTCTGCTCGGTCAGCATCATGAGCCGAGCGGGCGAGCTCGCCGCGGCGAGCCCTGTCTGCGGGGTCTGGGCAATACGGAAGAGACCCACTTGCGTCGGGCCCGCAACGACGCCGAGCACGAGCGGGACAAGGGTCGTTCGGGCCGAGATCACGCCCGTCGCGACACTCGACTGGAGGACGAACGAGCGGATCCCTGGAACATCCTCTGCCAGGTCCCGAGCAGGAGCAGGTGGGAAGCGTCGGAGTGCCACGAGCCCGACGACGGAGATCACACCCGTGGCGATCGCCTGCGCGACAACCATCGCGACAAGGGTTTTGGTGACGCCGAGTGGCGCGGCAATCACGATCGCCAACAGCCGCAGGCCCGCGGAGCCGGCCTGGTACACCCCCCGCAGGTCGTAGCGGCTGTGGAGGAGAAGAGCGGTCGCGCCCACGTTCTCGCTGCACTGGACGAGCGGGAGCAGAGCAGCGGCGAGCAGCGCCTGCCCGACACCGTCGGCGCCGAAGATCTCATCCGCGAACGGTGCGAGAGCGACGAGGATGACGGTCGCGAGCGCCCCGCCGAGGACCTTGAGCAGGAGCATCTGCCGGAAGAGCCGCCGCAGCCGCCCCCAGTCCTCGGCGGCGACGTACCGAAATCCGTACTTCGTGAGCGACTCCTCGACGGTGAGGTCGAGGAGGATCTGGAAGAAGCCGACTGCGGCGAGCGCAAGCGCGAAGACGCCGAAATCGTCCCGTCCGAGGACGCGCGCCGCGACGATCGTCCCGACGATGCCGCAGGCAACCGCGGCGTATATCCATGCGGCCGTCGCCGACCGGCGCCGAAGCAGGCGAGCAGCCATCGGTGAGTCAGTCTAGGACTTGGGGTAGACCCCACTTCGGGCCAGGACCGCGACCTGGCCACTCGGGGGCACGGCTGGCAAATGCCGCGCCATATAGTGGCGCGGTGGCGACCCCGTCGCTCGAGCGCTCGCGAATGCCATCTCGTCTCCGCCACCTCGTCGACCGTGACGCCCTCGGGGCTTTCGTCCTCACGGCCTCGGTTCCGTTCCTGTTCCTCCACGAGCGCTATCAACCCGAGCTGAGCGTCGGCGCCGGCTCCACCTCGATCGATGTTCGGCTCTCCGACGCGGTCGTGCTCGTCGTCGTGGTCGCTGCGATCGTCGCCGCAGCGCGCTTCGGCCTCGCACGCCTGCATCCGGCGCGCCTCCTCTGGATTCCCGGCATCGCTCTGTTCGCGTGGCTGGCTTTCGCGACGTTCAGGCCGGCTTCGCTCGACGACGCGCTCTTCGACGATCACCTGGTGAGCTTCCTCAAGCTCGGTGAATACGCACTCGTCGCGGTAGCAGTCCCGCTTCTCGTACGTCGGGCGGAAGATCTGACGATCGTGATCGGCGGGCTCGTCGTATGGGGCTCCGTCGCTGTGAGCGTCGCGCTCCTGCAGTTCTTCGGGCTCGATGTCTTCGGAGCGTGGAACCCCGGTTGGCGCCAGCCGTCGTTCCTCGGGCACCACGATCTCGCGGCGCTGGCCGCTTTCGGAGTGGCGCTTGCAGCCACGGGGATCGTCGTGGGGAGGAGGAGGATTCCGGCGGGAGCGCTCTTCGTGGTGGCGCTCGTCTCGGGAGTGCTGGGTCTCGTAGTTGCGGGCTCGGTCGCAGCCGCCGGCGGGCTCGCGCTCGGTGCCGCGGTGCTCTGGCTTGCTTCGCGCCGGCGCTTCGCACCGTCAGCACGCCAGGTGCTCGCCCTCGTCTTGGTCGTGGTAGCCGTCGCGGGCGGTGTGACCGCAGTGCGCGGGGACGCGCTCGAGGACTTCCTGCGCTTTGTCGGCGTGCGGGGCGACGAGCCCCCGATCGGTGTCGAGACCTACTCGCAGCGAACGGTGCTTGCGTACATCGGACTGCGCATCTGGCAAGACAGCCCGATCGTCGGAGTCGGCTGGCAGCGCTCGTCGCGACCGGAGGTCTTCGAGCCATATGTCCCGGATGCGCGTGAGCGCTTCCCGGACGTCGTCGATCTTGCGTTCCCGGCGGAAGGTCGCGAGTGGGGCGTCCAGAACCTCTACATCCAGATGCTTGCCGACGCCGGGGTGATCGGTCTGCTCCTGTTGCTCGCCGTCGGCGCCGCGGGGCTCGTCCTCGCGTGGCGAACGGCGGTCCATGCACCGAGCGCGTGGGCTGCGGGAGCCGGCCTCGTCGTCCTGTGCGCGCTCCTGACCCTGGCGGGAGAGTGGGCGTCGCTCGGAATCGTTGCCGGCATCCCGTTACAGGCGGCAACGTGTCTCCTGCTCGGGCTCGCAGCCGCAGGAGCGGCGACCGTCGAGGAGGACACGAGTGGCTAGCGCGTATCTCGATCCGCCGAGGTCGATGCCGACGTATGCGGTGCGGGCCCCGCTCGTCCGCTGGCTTCGCGACCAAGCCGGGGATGCCCACGCAACGCTCGGCCGCTACCGCGTGCTCGACGTCGGCTGCGGTGCCAAGCCGTACGAACCGCTCTTCTTCCAGTACGCGGCGTCCTACGTCGGGGTCGACCGGGTCGACAACCCGCGAGCCGAGCTACGAGGCTCTGTCGAGGATCTGCCCGTGGACGACGGGAGCTTCGACGTCGTCCTCTGCAACCAGGTGCTCGAGCACTGCGACGATCCGGCTCGAGCCGTGCGTGAGCTCGAACGCGTCACAGCGCCGGGAGGCCGCGTGCTCGCGTCGACCCACGGCGTGATGCCGTACCACCCCTCGCCGACCGACTACTGGCGCTGGACGCACGCCGGCCTCGAGAAGCTCTTCCTCCAGAACGGGACGTGGGCGTCAGTTAGCGTTGCGCCTGCCTCGGGCACGACCGCTTGCATCGCCATGATCATCTCGCTCAACGTCAGCCTGGCTCTTCGCCGCATGCATCTCGGTGTGCTCGCGCGGCCGCTCATCGCTTCGCTCAACGGCATCGCGGAGACGATCGACAACCACTCCTCGCGACTTCGCACGCCGGGTCAAGGGGGGACGCTCTTCGCGAACTTCCACGTCGTCGCGGAGGTGGCGAAGTGAAGGTCCTCGTCACCGGTGGCGGCGGCTTCATCGGCTCCAACCTCGTGCGAGCGCTGCAGGCGCGAGGCGACGACGTCCGCGTGCTCGACAACTTCTCGACCGGAAGCAGGCGCAATCTCGCCGGGCTCGACGTCGAGGTCGTCGAGGGAGAGCTGCGGAGCTACGAACGCGTCCACAACGCGGTGCGGGGGACGGACGTCGTGTTCCATCTCGGCGCCCTCGGATCCGTTCCTCGTTCGGTCCAGGATCCACTGACCTCGAGCGCCGTCAACATCGAAGGGACGCTCAACGTCCAGCTGGCCGCCCGCGACGAGGGCGTGCGCCGCGTCGTCTTCGCGTCCTCGTCGTCCATCTACGGCAATCAGTCCGAGCTTCCGCTGCGCGAGGCGATGGCGCCCGACCCGATCTCGCCCTACGGAGTCGCGAAGCTCGCGGCCGAGCGCTACTGCGTGAGCTTCAGCCGCGTCTACCACTCGTTCGAGACGGTGGTGCTGCGCTACTTCAACGTCTTCGGGCCGCGGCAGGACCCGACGTCCCAGTATGCGGCAGTCGTCCCGCTCTTCATCACCGCGATCGCCGCCGGGGAGCCGGTGACGATCTTCGACGACGGAGAGCAGTCTCGTGACTTCACGTACGTCGACAACGTCGTGGCCGCGAACCTGCTCGCAGCCGACGCCGAGGGCGCGAGTGGACGGATCTTCAACATCTCCGGCGGAGCCCCGACGAGCGTGAACGAGCTCGCCGAGACCATCGGGCGCCTGCTCGGGAAGCGGGTCGAGCGACGCTATCTTCCTCCCCGCCCCGGCGACTTGCGGAACTCGTGGGCAGACGTGAGCGAAGCGCGGAGCCTGCTCGGATTCGAGCCGCAGGTCGAGCTCGAAGAGGGGCTACGCCGCACTGCCGACCACCTCCTCGGAAAGGACTGAGATGACACACGCATTCAGCTCGCTCGACGAGCTCGGTGAGGGCTACGGCTTCCGCAAGATCCGCAAGCCGCTGGGAGTGACGGCCTTCGGCGTCAACGCGACCGTCTATCCGCCGGGGTACGAGGGCTTCTACCACTACCACGACACACAGGACGAGCTCTACTTCGTCCACACGGGCGAAGCGCGCGTGATGGTCGAGGGCGAGGAGCGGATCCTCGGTCCGGGCGGGCTCTTCCATGTCGAGTCGACCACCCCGCGTCGGGTGTCGAACGCAAGCGAGGCAGACGATCTGGTCATCCTCGTCGTCGGCGGCAAAGACGGCTACGTCGAGCGGGACGGCCACATGGTCGACGAGGCCGACATCGCGCGACGCGCGGGCTTCGGGAGCTCCGCGGCCTCGTAACTTTCTGTAGCCTCCGCTGCGGACGCAACGAACGGGGCCTGTGCTCGCCGCACTTCCAGGCTGCGTCCTCGTCAGTGGACGCAGAAGAACCTGGTCCTATCGCTTACGAGGGGGACTCCGTCGAGTAAATCGCTGTAAAGATCAGGCCCTTGAGACCCTCGCGCTCGCAGAAGAGGCGGAACGGCTCCTCCGCCATGCCACTGTGCTCACAGTAGTAGATGTTCGTGACGGCGGTTTCAGGCACCTTGAACAGCTGCCACCCCAGCCGGTCAAGACGGAAGGCGGGCCTTTCTACTACAGGTTCAGCCTCGGCCAGGGCCTCGGCGAGCTCGTCGGCAAGTTCGCCCGCCTCGGCAGGATCGATGTCTTGATAAAACACCTTCGGGGCCGCCAGATGTCCTTCCAAGGCTGACCGTTGGACACCAGCTTGTCGGTTAAGACCCCTTCCTCGGGAAGAAGGTACTGATGGAGCTCGACATCAGTGTCGACGTCGTAGAAGGTGATTGTCGGTTTCATCGCCGCGAGTTCTACGGCTTCTGCGTCCCGAGTTTCAAGCGTTGCGGGGTGATTCATTCGGCCGCAGGCCGCTGAAGACCAGGTCGCGTGCGAGCAGGCGCGCGTGTAGACGCCGGTAACGGCCTCCGACGAACGACACCTGGATGTCCTCGAACCCTGCGAGTAGCTCGCGAACCGCGTCCGCTGAGAACATGTGGAGGTGCGTGGGGTCGTCCTCGGGCGGACGGCCGAGCAGAAAGCGAAGCCGCCCCTGAACCCGGTAGGCGTTGGGAACCGATCCGACCAGCGCCCCGCCAGGTCGCAACACACGCGCGATCTCCCGAACGAGCGCGTCCGGGAACTGCAGGTGCTCGAGGAGCTCGCCGGCGACCACCGCGTCGAAGCTCGCGTCCTCGAACGGGAGCGGCTCCTCGACGTTCGCCTGCACCGGCTGGATCCCGAGCGCCTCCGCCTTGGCGAGCGCCGCCCGATCGACGTCGAGCCCGACGACCTCGTTCCCCTCGAGGAAGTGGCGGGTCAGAGCTCCCGAGCGACAGCCGAGGTCGAGAACTCGCTTCCCGCTCCCGATCGCAGCCCGGAAGAGCGGGATCCGCTCCGGCACGAAGACAAACTCGCCCTCGGCACGTCGCTCGCGGTGATGCTGCTCGTAGCGGTCGGAGAGCTCGTCGCTCACGCGGAGCCGACGGCGGCTTCGTGCCCGAGCGAGGCGATCGTCCGCCGGAGGCCGTCCTCGAGCGGAATCTCCGGCTCCCAACCAAGGATCTGCTTGGCGCGCGTGATGTCCGGCTGGCGGACCTGCGGATCGTCGACCGGCAGCGCCTCGAAGACGATCTCGCTCGAAGAGCCGGTGAGCCGAACGATCGTCTCCGCGAGCTCGAGAAGCGTCTTCTCGTCGGGATTGCCGAGGTTCACCGGAAGGTGCTCGCTCGACTCGGCGAGAAGGATGATCCCGCGAATCAGGTCGTCCACGTAGCAGAAGCTCCGTGTTTGCGATCCGGCGCCGAAGACCGTGACCGGCTTCCCGTCGAGCGCCTGCCGCAGAAACGTCGGGATCGCCCGCCCGTCGTTCGCTCTCATCCGCGGCCCGTACGTGTTGAAGATGCGCACGATCGCGGTGTCCACGCCCTGCTGACGGTGATATGCCATTGTGATCGCTTCGGCATAGCGCTTCGCCTCGTCGTAGACCCCGCGCGGCCCGATCGGGTTGACGTGTCCCCAGTACGTCTCGGGTTGCGGATGCACTTGCGGGTCGCCGTAGACCTCGCTCGTGGAGGCGAGGAAGAACCGGGCACGCTTGAGCTTCGCGAGCCCGAGCGAATGGTGCGTTCCGTAGGAGCCAGTCTTGAGCGAGTGCAGCGGCATTCGCAAGTAGTCGATTGGGCTCGCAAGGGCCGCGAGGTGGTACACGAAGTCGACCAGCTCGTCGACGACGATCGGCTCGATCACGTCGTGGTTCACGAAGGTGAACTCCTCGCCGCGCAGGTGGTCGATGTTCTCGAGCGTCGAGACGACGAGGTTGTCGATGCAAAAGACCCTGTGGCCGTGCTCGAGCAGCTCCTCGCAGAGGTGGGAGCCGAGGAAGCCGGCGCCGCCGGTGACGACCGAGGTCGGCATCGTGGCGATGGTATCGGCGACGGCGGCCGGTTACGTGAGCCAATTCTCGACGCGAAGCACGACGAACCAAGTGCCTGGCACGGAACTGCGCCGAGATCGAGCGTAATGATCCACAGTCGCTTGGCAACGCGCGCCCCGCGCCTACAGTCGAGAAGTACCGCGTGTTGTTCGCTCAGCCCTTGCCGATGGGCTCTTCCATGTGACCGCCCGCGGGGTCTGCGACACCGTCACGGCCGTTACGGCCATTTGTTCGCCGGGCGCTACTCCGCACGTTCCATCGAGAACGAGCAGTACCTGTACGAGGCCTGCTCCTACGTACTGCTGAACCCGGTGAAGGCGCGGCTCTGTGATCGCGTCGAAGAGTGGCCGTGGTCATACAGCCGATTCGAGCCCGAGACCAGCTGACGCGAGCAGCCGGTTAGCGGAGATCCTTGTTCGCCTCCATGTCGAACCACATCGCGAACAGCGTCATCTGCAGACCCGCGATCAGCAGGACTGCGACGAGGACGATCGTCGGCGTCGTGATCTGATTCCCGAGGATGCGGAGCACAGCCTCGACGACGCCGAGCGCAAGCCCGGCGAGCGTCATCAAGACACCGAACGAGTAGAAGAACACCAGCGGGTGGAAGTCGCGAATCACGTACTTCTGCCCCATCCGCCACCAGAAGGCCTTGAACAGGAGCCAGGAGATCCGCGGGACGACCGAGCGCAGCTTGATCCCGGATTGCTCACCGACGTCGTAGATCGGCCGCGACGGCACGTCTCGCACGCGCGCGTTCTGCACGTTCAGGTGGACGAGCACGTCGTTCGGGAAGCCGTAGCGCGGGTAGAGGCGGTCGAGGTCGAGCCGGCGGAGCGCGTCCCGTGACAAAGCCGTGTACCCGGCCTGCGAGTCGGCGACGTGCCAGTAGCCGGACGCGATCTTGGTGAGGAGCGAGAGCACGGCGTTGCCGAGGTAGCGCGTTCGCGGAATCACCTTCCAGGCCTCGCCGGAAACGAGCCTGTTTGCCTTCGCGTACTCGACCTCGCCACGCGCCACCGGCCCGACGAGATCCTCGAGCTCAGCGGGATCCATCTGGTTGTCGGCTGCCATGACACACGCCACGTCGATCTCGTCCTCGAGAGCCCGCCGATAACCGGTCGTGATCGCGGCTCCGACGCCACGGTTCCGCTCGTGCCGGATGAGCTGCACGCGAGCGTCGCCGACCGCCTCCGCTGCGGCGGTCGTCCCGTCGCGCGACGCGTCGTCGACGACGTAGACCCGGTCGACGAAGTCCGGAATCCCGCGGATCGTCTCGCCGACGAGGCGCTCCTCGTCGAACGCGGGCACGACGACGGCGACCCGCTTGCCCTCGAGCATCAGGAGGAAGCCGAGGCCGCCTGGTGCCGGCGTGCGGCGATCGGATCGGCGACGAGCGCGGCTACGGCACCGACGAGGAGCCCGATCAGCGCGCCGATCAGGAGTGATGTCCGGCTTGATCGCGCCGTGGTCTTGCCGGCGGCGGCAGGCTCGACGACACGGCTCTTCTCGACGCTCTCGGCGAGGTTCAGCAACTGGTTCGCCTCGAACCGGTCGTCCTGCAAGGCGGCGCGGCGAGCGTCCGCGGTCGTGATGACCGAGTTCAAGTTCGCGGTGACGAGCAGCCGTTGCTCCAACGGAATCGAGCGGTCCGCAAGGATGGCGGCCTGCTGCTCCTGAGCTGACGCGATCCGGGCGTTGACCTCGTCAAGCTGCGCCTGGATCGACCCGACCTGATCGTCCAGCAGCGCAACCTTCTCGGTGACGTACAGCGAAACGCGTTCCGTGACGCGTCGTGCGAGCGCGTCGGCGGCGAGCTCGACCTTTCGCTTGCCGGATCCTTTGATGGCGATCTCCATCAGCGGGTTGATGCCGCGCAGCTGCCCCGCCGCAAGAAGCTCACGCGTCGAGATCGAGGAACGAAGCTGCGACTCCGGAATGCCGCTCACGGCAGATGCCCTCTTGATCGCCGACTCGGAGCGGATGATCTCTCCGACGGTGCGGGGGTTGGTGGCGAGACTCTGGATCTGC
>Ga0247727_10008645_pt1 | contig 18818 bp, 19 predicted proteins | sample WisWelCaveWW1625_FD_202498 | JGI IMG/M metagenome (GOLD analysis project Ga0247727, IMG submission 202498) | Biofilm microbial communities from Wishing Well Cave, Virginia, United States - WW16-25 | ecosystem: Environmental > Aquatic > Deep subsurface > Groundwater > Cave microbial mat | place... | reverse complement strand
GAGCTGCACGCCCTCGTCGATCGCGTCAATGTTCATGCACAGCGGGCCGTAGATGACGCTGGTCTCGTTGATGCCGCCGACTTCGCGGTCGAGCTCGATGTTGAACTTATACCAGAACGATGTGAACAGGAGGTTCACGCCCGCGTCGGCGACGTAGGCGCGCGTGCCGTCGCACAGGCGCTTGGCGGCGATGAGGGTCGTGATGAGATAGCCCGCCTCGTCAATGATGCCGCGGCCGGACTCGAGGATGAGCCGCGGAAAGTCGCCGGGCTTGAGCGCGTGCGAGAGCGCGCTGGTGATGGCCTCGGCGAATTCGTCCACGGGCGGAATCGCAACCTCGGGCGGGAGATAGACGCCCTTGAGCCGGCTCTTCGAAGGGAAGCCGCCGCCGAGGTCGAGGAACTCCATGCTGAAATCGAACGCGTCCTCGAGCTCGTAGCCGAACTGCACAAGCTTCCCGACCTCCTTCGCGTAGGCCTGCGGGTCCATGATGAACGTGCCGATGTGGCAATGCAGGCCGTTGAGCCTGAGCTTGCCGCCGCTGGCGATGCGCTTGGCGGCGTCCAGCGCCTGGCCGGATTCGAGGTTGAAGCCGAATCGCGACCATTGTGGGTAGATGCCGGCGTCGAGGTTCAGCCGCATGCCGACGTGGATGACGCGGCCGAGTTTCTTCGCGATGATCTCCAAGTCCACGATCTCGTCGAGGTGGTCCACGTTCACCATCGCGCCCTCGGCGACGGCCTTTTCAAGCGCGGCGAAGGGCTTGTGCGGGCCGTTGAAGATGATGCGCTCGCCGGGAATGCCGAGCGCGCGTGCCTTGTCGTATTCCATCGCGGAGACGACCTCGGCGACGGCGCCTTCCTGGTGCATGAGCGCACAGATGGCGTTGAGGTAATTCGTCTTGTAGCTCCAACCGAACTGCACGTTCGGGTAGCGCGTGCTGAAGGCGCTGAACATCTGCCGGTAGTTGCGCCGCGCGACGCGCTCGGAATAGACGAACAGCGGCGAGCCGAAGCGCGCGACGAGGTCGTCAATCGTGACGCCCTCGATGTCGGCGCGGACCTTGCGGGCGTAGGCGGGGTTCCAGCCGAACTTGTTCATCAGCCCCGAGCGGAGCTTGTTGATGACGGGTTTCTCGTAAGGTCTTTTCACATGTTCAAGTGGGCATTGCGTCATGGGTCATTCCTACTTCGCCACGCGTCACCGCCTGCTGGAACTTCACCATGTCCGTCACCAGCTCGTAGCTGTAGCGCACGAAGAGCTTGCCGGCGTCGTAATCCGGCGCGGGCGGAAGGTCCTCGCCGAGCGCGGCGCGGACGAGACGCGAGGGGAGGTTCACGCCGACGCCGGTCGCGAAGTAAACCCACGCCGGGAAGCGCGGGTTGATCTCGATGAGGAACACGTCGTCGCCCTTGACGATGCACTCGAGCTCGAACGGCCCGCGCCATTTGAACTCGCGGGTGAATCGCTCCGCCGCCTCGAGCATCGCGCGCTGTTTCACGGTCACGCCGGTCCAGATTTTGCCGAGCGCGGTGACGCTGATCTTCTTGATGCCGACGGCGCCGAGCGACTTGCCCTCGCCGTCGCCGACGCCGATGACATTGAGTTCGTCGCCCGTGACGATACTCTGCACGATGACCGGGTAGCCCCACTCCGCGACGAGCGCGTGATAGTGCGCGATGGCCTGCGTCGTCGTGTAGGCCGCCCACGCCTTGTAGAAGCTGCCCTTGACCATCACCGGCAGTCCGAGTTCCTCGACGGCTTCGCAAAACTGGTCGAGCGACGTGACCACCTTGGTCTTGGGCAGCTTGACGCCGATGCGCCCGGCGACTTCGCCGAGTCGGTCTTTCCCGCGCAACTTGAACTGCTCCATCGTCGGCAGAAACGTGCGGATGCCGCGCTCCTCAATGAGACGCGCGTTCTTGATGTAGAGCGGCAGCTCGGCGTCGAGGTTCGGGATGACGAACTCCAGCCCGGCCTGCTTGCGGATGAAGCTGAGCCGGTCGAAGTAAGCCTCCCCGTCCCCGGACGGATACGGCAGGATGAACGAGCGGTCCACGACCCAGTCCATGTAGAGCCCCGGTTCCATCGCGTCGTAGGCGAGGCCGATTACGCGGGCGTTGAGCGCGGCGTCCTCCTTGAGCGAGCGCGCGACGCCGATGCCGGGGCCGGGGTTGTCCACCGCGTTGATTCCGGAGATGCCGATGACGAAGGGCTTCATGGGACGTGACGGAGTTGGCAGCCGTTTCAAGCGGACGGATTCAGGCAAGACCGAAGTTCTTCAAACTGCCGCGGAAGTCGGTGCAGTCTCGCCGGGCTTCCTCGGGCGACACGTCGAATTCGGCCGCGAGCAGCGCGGCCGCCTCCTCGTCGCTTTTGCCGGCCTTGAAGGCCGTGAGCAGGAACAGGCCGGCTTCGCTGACCTGAAAGCTGTCGCCCGTCTGCGGGTCGAAGACGAATCCTTCGTCACTCAGGGCAAGTTGCGCGAGATGGGGCATGGGTGAATTCTATGTGGTTGCTCAACTGCACCGACGGTAGCTCGAAAGTGTTAAGCGTGTGTGTGTCGTGGCAATTCGATTTGTTAAGTGATGGTTAAGCTCGGGGCGGCGACGCCAGCGATCAAACTTCTTTCCAAATCTTGTGCGGCAGAGCTGTGCAGGGAAGGTGCCACCGGGAGCCGGGCAACTCATCGGGTTTTCCCCGTAGATTCGCCGTCGAATTCAGTGCGTGAAGCGAGGCTGTCACGCGGACATGGGCGATGCGCCCCATTCGGTTCGGCAACGGTTAGGGATTGCGCCCAAACTGAAAACCGCGCCTTGCGCGCCACACCGCTCTCCATTACTCCTTTGGGGCGAAACGCCAGAACCATCCCGAACATGAACACGACTTCCCGCCGCGGGTTCCTGCGCAATGCCGCCATCGCCGGCTCTGGACTCGCGGCGGCTCCCTTCGTGCGATCGGCCGAACCGCGCAAACTGCGGACTGCGCTCATTGGGTCGGGTTGGTGGGGCAAGAACATTCTCAAGGAAGCGATGGCGTCTGGACGCTGCACGGTTGCGGCGCTCGCGGACTGCGATTCGCGCGCGTTGCAGGTCGCCGCTGAACAGGTCACGGACCTGAGCGGTGACAAGCCCAAACTGCACCGCGACTTCCGCGAGATGCTGGCAACGGAAAAGCCCGACGTCGTCATCATCGCCACGCCGGATCACTGGCACGCGCTTCAATCCATCGCCGCCGTGAACGCGGGCGCGCACGTCTTTGTCGAGAAGCCGACCGGCCACACGGTCAACGAAAGCAAGGCGATGCTCAGCGCGGCGCGGAAGTCCGGCAAGATGGTGCAGGTCGGGTTGCACCGGCGCATCGGCCCGCATCACGTCAACGCGATGAAATTCCTCCGCGACGGGAACGTCGGGAAAGTCGGCGCGGTGCGGTTGTTCGTCCACTCCCGCGGCGAGCGCGAACTGCCGCGGCCGAACAGCGCCCCACCCGCCACGATGGACTGGAACATGTGGTGTGGACCGGCACCGATGCGGCCGTTCAACACCAAGCTGCATCCCGGCGGCTGGCGGTATTTTCTCGACTACGGCAACGGCCAGCTCGGTGACTGGGGCGTTCACTGGCTTGACCAGGTGTTGTGGTGGAGTGAGGAGAAGTATCCGAAGTCCGTCCATTCCACCGGCGGCCGTCCCATCGCGGGCGCCGCAGTCAACAACGCGACCGAAATGACGACGGATTCGCCGGACCACCAGATCGCGACATTCGAGTTCGAGCAGTTCACCGTGACGTGGGAACACCGCAAGTTCGCCGAGAACAAGGCGGAGAAGCACAACGTCGGCGCTTACTTTTACGGCACGAAAGGCACGCTGCACATCGGCTGGCGCGACGGCTGGACGTTTTATCCCGCCGACTCGAAGGACAAGTCCGTGCATGAAGACTCCCAGCTTCAGGAACCCGACGGGCACAATCTCAAGCTGCTTTGGACGGACTTCCTCGCGGCGATTGACACCGGACGCAAGCCGGCGGCGGACATCGAGAGCGCGCATCGTTCCTCGGTGTTGCCGATGCTCGGCATGATGTCGCTCAAGCTCGGGCGCAGCCTCCGATGGGACGGCGCGAAGGAGGAAGTCATCGGGGATCCCGAGGCGAACAAGCTCCTCAGCCGCCCTTATCGCGGACCCTGGCAGTATCCGACGGCATGAGGGATTGCGAAGGCTCAAGTTTTCAGGGAGGAAAACCCGTTTTTCACCTTGCGACGCCCGTCGTAAAAGTGCTACTAGCATGCCCGACCTATGGCAGCTATTGGCCGGTTCCAGAAAGGCGACGACGTTTTTTTTGCAAAGGTGGTGGACGGAGAGCTGTTCCGCCTCCGGGGTGACGTGTTTGGATCGCCCTCCTTTGACAAGAAGCCCATGTCGGTGAAAGGCGTGAAAACCCTCACGCCCGTGCAGCCTTCCAAGATCATCGCCGTCGGCCTCAACTACGCCGACCACGCGCGCGAATCGGGCAAACCCATCCCAAAGGAACCCCTGTTCTGGTTCAAGGCCACAACCTCCCTGATCTCCGACGGCGCCAAGATCGAGATCCCCTTCCCCGCGCACCGCAACGACTTCGAAGCCGAGCTTGCGATCGTCATCGGACGCCGCGTGCGCAACGTCACGCCCGCCGCCGCCGCGCGCTACATTTTCGGCTACACGTCGGCGCAGGACATCAGCGACCGCACGATCCAGAATTCCGAGAGCCAGTGGGCGCGGTGCAAGAGCTTCGACACCTTCACGCCACTCGGGCCGTATGTGGAGACGAAGATTGACCCGCACGACCTGACCATCCAGCTCTTCCAAAACGGCCAGCTCCGGCAAAACTCGAACACGAGCCAGCTCATCTTCAACTGTTACCAGCTCGTGAGCTTCATCTCGACGAACATGACGCTGCTGCCCGGCGACTGCATCCTCACCGGCACGCCCAGCGGCGTCGGCCCGATCGAGAGCGGCGACCGGCTCGAGGTGCGGATTCAGGGACTGGCTCCCCTCGTCAACACGGTGAAGTAGCGCATCGCTTGCGTTGCGCGGCAAACACGGGCACCCTTCCCACATGAAGAAGCGCACCGCGACCAAGCCCAGGCCCAAGATTGATTGGGATGCCGTCTGCGAACAAACGCGCCAGCGGTGCAACAAGCTTTCGGAGGAGGAGATGCGCCGCTATCAAGACGAAGCGCTCCGTATCATCTACGGTGCCCATGGAAAAACCCCAGCTCGTAGCCGCTGACACCAACGTCATCTTGCGGCTCGCGAGTGGGGACGATGCCACCGTGGACGCGTGGCAGCTTCTTCGCCGCCGGGTGCAGGGCGTTCAGTTTCTGGCCTTGCCGACAGTGTTGGGAGAGATTGGAGCGAAGGTGACCGGCGACGCAGACCCGCTCGTCCATGCCGCCGCCCTGAAGGCGCTTCGCGAACTGCGTCCGCGTTGGGAATTCCAGCCGGTGATCTTTAATGCCGTCCAGCAGGCCATCGCTGACAACGCGCGTGACCGCTTACGTGAGGCCGGGCTCGTGCCTTGGCAGGAGCGCAACGACGCAGCCATCCTTTCTGAAAGTGCGACGATGGAGTGCATCCTGCTGGTCAGCGGGGATTCACACCTCCTGTCTATTGATCACGAACGGCTCGCTTTCCTCTTTCGACAGCTCGATCTTGCGACACCATTGATTGCCTCCCCCGAGCGGTTGCTCCGTGATTTCTTCCGTTGACCTTATGCGCTGGACCCAAACACTCATCCCAACTCTCCGCGAAGCTCCCGCTGACGCGGAGATCCTCTCGCACAAGCTGCTGCTTCGCGCCGGACTCGTCCGCAAGCTCGCCGGCGGCATCTACACGTTCCTGCCGATTGGCTTGCGCGCGCTTCACAAGGTCGAGCGCATCGTCCGCGAGGAGATGGACCGCGCGGGCGCCGTCGAGGTGCTCATGCCCGCACTACAGCCGCCCGACATCTGGCACCAGTCCGGCCGTTACGAAACCGCGCGCAACGTGCTGTTCAAGGTCAAGGACAGCGCGGGCCGTGAGTGGGTTCTTGGCCCGACACACGAGGAAGTCATCACTCTCCTCGCCGCCGCCGAGATCAACAGCTACCGCCAGCTTCCGAAAAACTTCTACCAGATTCAGGTGAAGTTCCGCGACGAGATCCGCCCGCGCTTCGGCCTCATGCGCGCGCGCGAGTTCATCATGAAGGACGCCTACAGCTTCGACACGACGGACGACGGCGCGATGGCGAGCTACCACAAAATGTATGACGCCTACGCGCGCATCTTCTCGCGCTGCGGGCTGAAGGCCTTCCCGTGCGAGGCCGACACCGGCGTCATCGGCGGCAACTACTCGCACGAATTCATGGTGCCCGCCGAAACGGGAGAGAACGAAGTCGTCTACTGCGAAGCCTGCGGCTACGCCGCGAACATCGAGAAGGCCGCCAGCGGCATCCCGAAGACCGCGGCGCGCGAACTAGGCGCGGCCGTCGAACAATTCGCAACGCCCGGTGTCGTCACCATCGAGGCGTTGAGCAAGGCGCCTTACAGCGTGCCGGCCAACCGGCAGATCAAGACGCTCGTTTATGTCGCCGACAGCAAGGCCGTCATCGCGTTGATTCGCGGCGACGACCAGATGAACGAAACCAAGTTCATGGCGAAGACCGGCGCGGTCCAAGTCCGCCCCGCGACGCCGGAGGAGTGTGTTTCCACGCTCGGCGCGAAACCGGGTTCGCTCGGCGCTGTCGTGAATGTTCCAGCGGACGTGAAAGTGTTCGCCGACGAGCGACTTCGCGGCGCGAACGACATGACCACCGGCGCGAACGAAGATGGTTTTCACTTCCGCAACGTCTCCATCGAACGCGACATCAAAGTGACCTCGTGGTTTGATTTGCGAGCCGTCACTCACGGCGAGCCGTGCGTGAAATGCGCGAAGCCGCTGAAGATTCGCCGCGCGATCGAGGTCGGCCACTGCTTCAAGCTCGGCACGAAATACAGTGAAAAGCTCAACGCCACCTTTCTCACCGAGGACGGCACGCGCAAACCGAGCGTCATGGGTTGCTACGGCATCGGCGTCACGCGCACGCTGCAAGCCGTCATCGAGCAGTCCAACGACAAGGACGGCGTCATCTGGCCCGTGAACGTCGCGCCCTACGAAGTCTGCATCACACCTCTCTCCATCGCACCAGACAGCGCCGGCATGAAGCTCGCCGAACAGCTTTACGCCGACCTCACCGCCCGCGGCGTCGAGGTCATTCTCGACGACCGCGACGAACGCGCCGGCGTGAAGTTCAAGGACGCTGACCTCATCGGCATCCCGTTGCGCATCGGCATCGGCGACAAGTCGCTCGCGAAGGGCGAAATCGAATTCAAGCCCCGCGGCGGAGCGCTGATTCCCGTGAAGACGGAGGAAGCGGTGACACGCGTCGTGGAATGGGTTGAGGCCGAGCGCAAGCGGTTGGCGAGCTAGCCTTCTTACACTCGACGCCCCAATCCACCCTCGTTACGCTCCCGCGCCATGACACTCGAAGACAATCTCGGCGACATCCTCCGCAAGGCGCGCATGATGACGAAGGTTGAGCCCGCCGCCGCCGCGAACGCCGCCGGATTGACCGAGGCCGAACTTGGTTCGATCGAAGATTCCGGTCGCTTCACCAAGCGACCCAACTTCGCCGCCCTCGCCGCGCTCATCGAACTCAACGCGGCCAAAGTGGAAGGCATCGCGAACGACTGGCTGCCCAAGCCCGTGGACCTCTCGATTTGGTGCGAACTGCGGCAGGTCACGACCGAGGATGGCATGAGCGTCCACGCCTATCTCGCGTGGGACGAGGTCACGCGCGAAGCGGCAGTTTTCGATACGGGCTTCACCGCGGAGCCGGTCTTCGCGCTGCTCGCGGAGAACAAGCTCGATCTCAAGCACCTCTTCATCACGCACACACATCCGGACCACATCGCGGGAATGGAAGCCATCCGCACGAAGTTCCCACAGGCGCGCATCCACACCGACGCGAAGAGCGCCCCGCCGCAGCACAAGAACCGCCGCAACGACTGCATCCACCTCGGCAGCCTGCGCATCACGAACCGCGACACGCCCGGCCACGCCGAGGACGGCGTCACCTACGTCATCGGCAACTGGCCCGACGACGCGCCGCACGTCGCGATTGTCGGCGACGCAATTTTCGCCGGCTCGATGGGCGGCGCGAAGGATCACGGCCCGCTCGCGAAGTCAAAGGTGCGCGACCAGATTCTCTCACTGCCAGCGACCACGCTCATCTGCCCCGGCCACGGCCCGCTCACAACCGTCGGCGAGCAGAAGGAGCACAATCCGTTTTTCTAGGAATCCGCCAACCGAAGGAGAGCGATCAGTAAACTTGCAGGAAACCGTGCGGGCCGCCGCATGCCCGTATTGGAGGCTAGAAATTGTAGCTCCACCCAAATCCGAAGGAGTGCGTGAGCGTCTTCACAAAGTTCAACTTCACGTTTCCGGCAGGGCTGCCGAAGCTGTATTCCGGCCCGAGCGAACCCACGACCTTGTAGTTCACGTTGAACTCGGAGTGCTCGCCGAGGGCAAACTTCAGCCCGACAAACCCCTGATAGGCCAGCGCCAGGTCGAAGGACGTGCCCGAAAGGCGCGTCGCGCCGATGTCGAGCGTGCCGTTGAGGATGTTCGCCATGGCGCCGATGCCCACGCCCGCGTAAGGCGTCACGATCCGGTCATCGCGCCACGTCGCGACGACATTGATCATGAACGGAATCCGGAACAGGTCCGCGGCATCGCCCGTGCGGTCGTTGTCCCAAACGCCGTGGTAGAGGAAGCCCGTCTCCAATTCGCCCGCGATCCACGTGTTGTAGCGGTAGCCGGCGATAGCTGAAAGTCGGACTCCGGACTTGAAGCTTTTGCGCTGGATGGCCGCGATCGCGCCTGAGGCCTGCGAATTGAGTCCCTCGTGCCACGCAGGCGCGGCGTCGCCGGTCAGATACCATCCCGTCTCCGTCTCAATCTGCGCGCGCGCCGTGGATGACACGAGAAACAAGCCGGCAAGAATCGTGGCGACTGCAAACAAGCGTGTGCGCATGGGCGGGCGGATGTTGGAGTGAGAGGAGGTGGAAGTCATCGTTCAGTTGACGCCCATTGGCTAACGGAGTGGAGCGGCCGGTTCAAGGCAAAACACAGTCGCGCGACAAATCCGCCCGCCACGAACCGTCATCGTCCCGTGATGTTGCAGCGCTTCTCCGCGAGTGCGGAGCGGACCAGCGCGAGCCGTTCCGGCGAATCCACCGCGCAGCGAAACCCAGACAACGGCATGGCGAACAACCTGCCGCTCGCGACGAGTTTCGGAAACACGTCGCGGGGCAGATCAGCCACGCCTTCCGGAAGGAGGTTCAGCACCTCGGGCGCGCACACACAGATGCCGGAGTTCACCCACGGCGAGTCGGCCGCTCGACGCGACACCTCGTCCGGCCGTTCGAGGAAGCTCGTCACGCGTCCATCCTCCGCGATCATCACGATGCTGTTCGACTTCGCGCGCTGGTGAACGAGAAGCGTCACGAGCGCCGATCGCTCGCGGTGGAAATGCATCAGCGCCCCGAAATCCTGGTCCGTCACCACGTCGCCGTATTGCACCAGAAACGGTTCGTCGCCGCGCAGCAGCGACGCCGCGTTGCGAACGCCGCCCGCGGTGCCGAGCAGTTGCGGTTCCTCGGTGTATCGGAGCCGCATGCCGAGCCTCGAACCGTCCCCGAAGTGCCCGCGGATGATTTCCGGCTTGAAGTGCAGATTCACCACCACTTCGTCGAAGCCCTGCGTGCGCAGGTGGGCGAGGATCCATTCGAGCATCGGCCGCCCGCAGAGGTCGAGCATCGGCTTGGGCGTCTCGCGCGTGAGGTCGCCGAGCCGCGAGCCGTAACCGGCGCAGAAAACCATCGCCTTCATGAGCGAGTTGTTTTCAGAATCCACGTCGCGGCCTCGGCAAGGCTCGCGCAGGCGTGGTCGGGTTGCGTCGCTGCGTCGAAAGGTTCGGCGGACTCGATGGGCGGCTCCAGATGACGGCCCGTTTTCACCAGCACCGTGCGGCAGCCCGCGCGCTGGCCGGCGACGATGTCGGTCACACGGTCGCCGACCATGAAGCTCGCGCGCAGGTCCAGTTGCAGTTCGTCCGCAGCCCGCAGCAACAGTCCCGGCTGCGGCTTGCGGCAGCGGCAAGCGGCCCGGTAAAACTGAACCGTGGCCTTCGGATGGTGGGGACAAAAGAAGAAGTCATCCAGGTGCCCTCCGGCCGACACCACGGCTGACTCGACGAGCCGGTGCAATGCGAGCATCGCCGCCTCGTCGAGCAAGCCTCGCGCGACAACCGTCTGGTTGCTGACGACGACGAGCTTGAATCCCGCTGCCTTGAGCCGCGCCAGCGCTTCAGCCACGCCCTCAAGCACTCGGATGTCCTCGCGGCGCACGAGCGAATCCACGTCCTCGATCAGCACACCGTCACGGTCGAGGAAGACGGCGCGGTTCATGGGAACAATCCGGGTCGGCGAAGAGCATCGGCGCGGTTCACTCGAAGTAGATGAACGACCAGTCGCCCTTGTAGCCCATGCGGTGGAACAGCCATTCCCACGCCTCGGGTCTGTGGAACGACTCGCACGTGAGCTGCCAGTAGAGCAGGTTCGCCTTCTCCTCCTCCGTGCGATAGGACTCGACGACGACGTATTTGTTCTTCCCCACACGCTCGATCTCCCGCAGCGCGCGGTCCAGATCGAAGCATTCGAGATTGTGCAGTGTGTTGAGGCTCACGACGAGTTTGAAGGCCTTGTTGGGCCACGGCAGTTTGTTCGCGTGGCCGACGCGAAGGAACGGCCGCACTTCTTCCTTCGAGTTTTCAATGGCGTAAGTGGAGATGTCCAACCCCTCGACCTGGATGCCGGGCACGGCTTGCGTGAATTCGTAAAGCAGGAAGCCCTTCCCACAGCCCACGTCGAGCACACGGTCGCCGGCTTTCAGCCCGTAGTGCTTCGCCATCGCGTCGGCCACCACGCGCCACCGGCCGTCGTAATTCATCCCGCCGTAGCCGACCTTGCGGTCGCCATCCCAGTAGTCCTTCCCGAACTGCTTCGCGATCTTCGCCGCCTCGGCCTTGGGAAACTCATTCACGCGCGCGAGGTAGTCACGTTGCGTGCGCTTGTGCAGCGGGGAGATGAAATCAACGAACGCCATGCGCGAAGAGTAGCCGCGCGGGTCAGGATTGGGAGCGCGAAAAATCCATCGCGCGCTTCAACGCATCGCGGGCTTTCGCAAGTTGCGCGGCTCGATCCATCTCCGAAACGACCGCCCGACCCGCAAAACTTCGCCGCGCCGCTGCGTCGCGCACGAACTCATTGAGCAGGATGCAGCACCACTTCATTTGATAGACAGGCCACAACTGGCGCGCACGAACTGCGAGCGGCTTGTCGCCGGTCACGTCTGCCACTCGGCGAACCACGGAGTCCCAGAGCGTTGCGGGCACCGGCCGCTGCGGCTGGCAGAAGAAATCACAGACCAGCTTCGCCGGGTCGTCCCAGCCCGCATACTCGAAGTCGAAAAAGCGCAACCGGCCGTCCGCGCCGGCAATCGCGTTGTGAAAACCAAAATCGGACGGCGACAGGCAACGCGACTGCTCCGGCAGCAACGCAACGAAATCAGACGGCGAATGAAGCGCCGCGACGAACCGGCCACGGATCGTTTCCCAGGCCGGCCCCAGTTCTCCCATCACGAACGAGCGAAATGCGCCGTCCGCTTCCGGTGCGCCGGCAGCCTGCTTCAGGCGCTCAAGCCGCCGCTCCACGCACATCAAGTGCTCCGCGGGACTGAAGCACGCCTCGGAACCCGGCCCAATCGCCGCGGTGTGATCCTCGCGTGCCCGGTTGAGTTCGGCAAAGAAATCAAGCGCCTGCGCGACGGCGGGGGCGTCCACCGCGGACGAGTCGAGCTTGCTGCCGGGAACGAAACTGAACAAACCAAGTCGCGCGCCGGAATCCCACGCGAGAGGTTCGGGTGTTCGCGGGGCCTCGGGGTTCCACGCGAGCTTGTAGAACGCGCGCTCGGCGCCGAACCGGTCGCGCGGGTCGGCGTCGTCCTGAAAATATGCCTTCAGCACCGCGATTCTTGAACCGTCGGTGACTTTGAACACGCGGTTGTTCGCGCCGCCCGCGAGCGGTTCGAGCATCGCGCCAGCGCTGAAGCCGTGTGATGCCAGACATTTGCGATACGCGCGTTCTGCTTCCGGCGCTGCGGGCGAGTTCGCGGGCAGCAGCTTCGCGCGAATCTCATCCCACGACGTCGCGCGTGCGAAGCGCGTCTCGTCGCGGTGGAGGTCATTCGGGTCGAACAGAACCCGTGTCACGCCCACGGGAAAGCCCGGCTCCGCGAGGAACTCAGGAAGGTCATCCACGAAGTGCGTGCAGCCGGCGGCGGCGATGCGTTCGAGCTTCGCAGCCTTCGTGAGTTCGAGGTGTATCTCGTTCTCCGAAAGTCCCGCGCCGGACGAGCCGAGGAACCCGTGCTGTTCCAGCCAGCCTTTCGCCGCCGCGTGCAGGTCGTGCGGTTCGCCGCGGAAGGGCGCGCGCGTCTTGTGACTGATGATGCAGGTTGCGACGCCCGCGTCGCGTGCGGCCTGAAAAAATCCACGAACGCCCGGATACGGTTCCGCGCCGACGATGCGCGGGCCGTAAACAACGCCCTGCAACTCCGTCCACTCGTCCTCGCGGCCGACGCGCCGGAGGTGATCGCGCACGTCCGTCTTGTTCACCGGCACCGACGCGGGAATCAACCCGCGCTCGACCGCGACGCGATGGAAGAGCGCGTCGTAGCAGACGATCGTGTTGTCGAAGTCAACGCCGAGGAGCACGGGATGGAAATGAAGAATGCAGAATGATGAGTGATGAATGACAGCAGCTCCCGACGGCATGCGCCTTCATTCTGCATTCATCATTCATCATTCATCATTTTGGCCGCAATCGCCTCCGCCGTGAGCCCGAAGTGCTCGCGAGCGTGCTCTTGCTCGCAGGTCTCGTGGAGAAACTCGTCGGCGGTGCCGAACCGCAGCAGCCTTGCCTGCGATCCACGCTGGTCGGCGAGCCACTCCGCAACCGCACCGCCGAGTCCGCCGAGCACGCTGTGCTCCTCGATGGTGGCGACGAGGCGGAAGCGCGAGAAGACGTCTGACAGCAGTGCGGTGTCGAGCGGCTTGATGGTGTGAAAGCTCACCACCTTCGTGGAATGTCCCGCGGCGGCGCGTCGGTCGGCGGCTTCGAGCACGACCGGCAGCATCGTTCCCGCACTGAGCAGGCAGGCGTCGGAGCCTTCTCGAACTGTGATCGCCTTGCCGATGACAAACTCGGGCTCGGACTTGTGGACGACCGGCTCACCCTTCTTCCCGATGCGGATGTAAACAGGATGCGGATGCCGAAGCGCCGCCTTGAGCGCGCCGCGGACTTCGAGCGCGTCCGCAGGCGCGACCACAGCGAGACCCGGCAACAGCCGCAGCATGCCCATTTCCTCGCACGAATGGTGCGTCGAACCGAGGGACGCGTAGCTGAGTCCCGAGCCCGTGCCGACGATGACCACGGGCTGGTGATGGTAGCAGACATCCACGCGAATCTGCTCCATGACGCGATAGGTCACGAACGGCGTGATGGTGTAGCACACCGGCCGCAGCCCGCTCATCGCGAGTCCGGCGGCGACGCCGACCATGTTCGCCTCGGCCACGCCGCAGTTGTAAAAGCGATCCGGGCAGCGCGCCTTGAACTCGTCGAACAAGCGGTTGCCAATGTCTCCCGACAGCAAAACGACGCGCGGGTCTTTCTGCGCGAGCTCCGTGATCTGTTTGGCGAACGCATTCCTCACACGAGTCCCAATTCCTTTCTTGCGGCGGCGACTTCGTCCGGCTTCGGGATGCGGTAGTGCCAGTTGTTGTCGTCCTCCATGAAACTGACGCCCTTGCCTTTCACAGTGTGCGCCACGATGGCGACGGGTTTGCCGCTGCTGTCGGGAGTGCGGCGCATCGCATCCGCGAGCGCGGCGATGTCGTGGCCGTCCACTTCGCAGGCGCTCCAGCCGAAGGCGCGCCACTTCTCGACGAGCGACGGGAGGTGCATGATCTCGTTGCTGCGGCCGGTCGCCTGCCACTTGTTGTAGTCCACGATGACGCACAGCCGGTCGAGCCGTTGCGCGGGTGCGAACATCGCGGCTTCCCACACGGAACCCTCATTGCACTCACCATCACTCATGCACACGAACACGCGGTAGTCCTGATGCTGGATGCGCGCGGCGATCGCCATGCCGATGCCGACGGGCAGGCCGTGACCGAGCGAACCCGTCGCGAGCTCGACACCGGGCGCACAGTTTGGCGCGGGTTGCTCGGCGAGCGGGCTCTTGTGCTGCGCGAAGGTGTCGAGCAGCGACGCCGGAAAGAAGCCGCGCTTCGCGAGCGTCGCGTAAAGCGCCGAAGCCGCGTGGCCCTTGCTCAGGATGAAGCGGTCGCGGGCGGGGTCGGCTGGCTTGTTGGTGTCGAGCCGCAGCACGCGCCAGTAGGCCGCGACAAGGATGTCCACGCAGCTCATTGCCGAGCCGAGATGCGGCGTGCTGGCGGCGTGTGACATCTCGACGAGCTTGAAGCGAATCTCGCGCGCGATGCGGCCAAGGTCAGCGGCGCTGGCGTCGGTGGCAGTCGCGCTCATCAGTCGAAGTGGATGATGCAGTGGATGACCTCGCCCGAGCGCATCTTCGCGATGCCGTCGTTGATGGCGTCGAGACGGATGCGGTGCGAGACCATGCCGCGCGGGTCGAACACGCCGGCCTTCATCATGCGCAGGTAGCGCGGGATGTCGTCCGCGGGCTGGCTGCTGCCGCCGTGTGATCCGACGAGCCGCTTGCCGAAGTGCAGCGGCAGCGTGTTGATTGAGAGCTTGCGGTCGTGCGGCATCACGCCGACGCCGATGCACCGGCCGGTGTTACTGGCAAGCGCGAAGGCTTTTTCTAGCACCGCGGGATTTCCCGTGCCGTCCACGACCACGTCGGCCTTGCCGCCGAGAATTTGCTCCGCAGCCGTGGCGAAGTCCGTCTCGCGCGAGTTGATCGTGTGGGTCGCGCCGAACTCGCGGGCTTTCGCGAGCTTGTGGTCGTGGAGGTCCACCGCGATGACCGGGAACGCGCCGGCGAGCTTCGCCCCGAGGACGGTGCCGAGGCCGATGCCGCCGACACCGATGACGACAACGGATTCGCCGATGCGGACGGCGGCGTCGTTGTTGATGACGCCGAAGCCCGTCGTGAGCGTGTCGGCGAGAAGGCAGCAGACTTCCGCGTCGGTGTCTCCGGGCACGGGCGTGAGCCGGTTTTCAGAGACGACGGCGAACTGGTTGAAGGTGGTGACGGAGCCGGCGTTGGCCTTGCCGCCGCGCCAGCCATAGACAGGCCCGCGGCTCTCGATGCCGCGGCCGGGACGCCAATGGAGCACGACGCGGTCGCCCGCTTTGACGTGGCGGACTTCGGGCCCAACTTCGAGCACCGTGCCGCCGCCTTCGTGGCCGAGCAGGTGCGGGAGCCACTTGTCCGGGCCCTTCACGCCGTCAATCTCGCCCAACTGCGAGCCGCAGATGCGCGAGGCGGAGAGCTTCACGAGCACCTGCCCGAAGCCCGGCGCGGGCACCTCGACCTCGTCCACGACAAGCGGCTCGTGCTGCTCCACGAGGATGGCGGCGGCGGTTTTCATGCGCGCGGGTTCATCGCGACAGGAAACGATAGGCGCTGGCGTCGCGTTTGAGCTGCATGAACTTCATGTTGTAGTGCTCGGGCGCGTCAATGTCGGCGAACGCGCCGGAGTCGAGCGCGCGGCGGAGCGTGGCGACTTCCGCGCGGATGCTGCTGACGGGCTGGTAGCCGAGCTCGCGCACGATCTTCGCCGAGCTGATGTGATAGTCGCGCTTGTCGAGCGTGTCGGTGACCTTGATCTCGACATTCAGGTCGGCCAGCTCGCTTTGGATGATGCGTGCGATCTCGATGACCTTGTGGTTCTCGAATCCGAAGTTGAACGTCCGCCCGTTCAGCTTTGCCGCGTCGGCTTCGACCAGCAGGCCATAGAGATTGACCATGTCGGTCATGCCGACGTTCGGACGCCGCTGCTCGCCGCCGTGGACGGTGATGACCCGCTTGCGCACGGCGTCCGCGGTGAGCTTGTTGACGGTGAGGTCGAACCGCTGCCGGGGCGAGTAGCCGCAGATGGTCGCGGGCCGGATGTTCACCGAGCAGAAGTCCGGCGAGGCGGTGGCGGTGACGAGCCACTCGGCGAGCATCTTGTATCTGGAGTAATACGTGAGCGGCTGGGGCTCGAGGGTCTCGGTCACGTCGGGCACGTCCTTGATGCCGAAGACGCTGCTGGAGGAGGCGTTGATGAAACGGCGCACGCCTGCGGCGCGCGCGAGCGCGAGCAATTGCCCGACCGCGTCGAAGTTCACCTGCCGCGTGAGCACTTCGTCAATGTCGCCGGTCGGGTCATTCGAAATCGCGGCAAGATGAATGATCGTGTCCACGCCTGCGACGGCGTTCGCCACGGCGTCGGGGTCGCGCAGGTCGCCGCGGACGAGTTCGAAGCGGCCCTGCCAGTCCGCGAAGCGTGCGTCGCGCTTCAGCGCGTCGAGCCCGGCGTCTGTGTAGAGCATGCGGTCGAGCACGCGCACGCGGTGGCCGAGGCCGAGCAGGTGCGGCGTCAGGCGGCTGCCGACGTAGCCGAAACCTCCGGTGACGAGGATGAAGCGTGTGGGCATGTCAGGGTTTGTGGACGTAATCCTGCGGCTGTTGCTGAAGAGTCTCGAGGTTCTGCGTCACCCAGCCGATGGTCTCGGCAATGCCTTGTTCGAGCGAGATGGTGTCGGTCCAACCCAGCGCCTGCCGCGCCTTCTTGCTGTCGAGAAGGTAGGCGGCGTCCTTGCCGGGCCGGTCGCCGACGACTTCCACCACGTCGTCAAACTTCACGCCGAGCTTCGCGCAAATCAACTCGACGAGTTCGCGGATGGACACGTGGCGCGCGGTCGAGAGGTGATAGGTCTCGCCCGGTGGAGCCTTGCGCGCGATGCGCAGCGTGGCCTCGGCGACATCGCGGATGTGGATGAACGAACGAACCGAGCGCCCTCCGCCGTGGAGTTGCAGCCGCCTTCCAAGCCGGATGAACAGGATGGTGCGCGGGATGATGCGATACAACTGCTGCCCCGGCCCGTAAACATTCGCGGCGCGGGTGAAGACGACGGGGAAGGCGTATTGGCGGAAGAACGTCATCAAGTGCAGGTCGCACGCCGCGCGCGAGGCGGCGTAGGGCGTGCTCGGGTTGAACGGCGCGCTCTCGGTCACCTTCCCGATGCACGTCCCGTAAACCTCGGGCGTGGAGACGTGGACGTATTTCTGGATGAAGGGAAACTTTCGGAGCTTCTCGTGCAAGCGCACGTTTGCAACGACGTTGGTTTGATACCAGTGATCGGGATTCGCCCAGCTTTCCGCCACCATGCTCTGCGCGGCGAAGTTCACCACGTAGTCCGGCTTGAACTCCTCGACGGCGGTGGCAAGGCGGTCTGTGTCGTGATTCAGGTCGAGCTGCGCGAACTGAAACCTCGCGGCGTCCGCGGCGCGAGCCGGCCAGCGATACGGCAGGAAGACGTCCGGAAGCTCGGCCGAGCGGCTCGTGCCGAAGACTTCCGCGCCCGCGCCCAGCGCGTGGTCCACGAAGCTCGCACCCGAGAAGGAATTGCTGCCGATGACAAAAACGCGTTCGCCCATGGGTCGGCGCGTCACCCGCGGACGTTCCGCATCGGGACGGCGCTCCGGCTCATTCAGACAAGGGGCGGGCGGTTTGGCGAGAAATCTCTTCCCGCACGCGAGTGCCGCGCGCTGCTCACTTCGCCCGCTTCGCGTCCCAATCGTAAGTGCGCTTCTCGCCGCCGAAGTCGGAGGAAATCTTTCCCTTGATGGCGTCGCCGGTGAGCTTGCCGGTGTAGGCGGACGTGAACTTCTGCCCGTCGCGTTCGCGGACGACTTTGAAGCTCAGCTCGCCGTCCTTCAACACGCCGTCGCTGATGGGGGAATCGAATTCGTTGACCTTGATGCTGCCGGTGACCTTGTCGCCGTCCTGCTTGAGCACGGCGGTGAACTCGACGTTGGCGTCCACGGAAATCTGCAACGCGTATTTCCACGAGCCGGTGGCGCTGGCGGCTGCGGCCTCGCGTCTGCCCTCGATGTCGGCGGAGAAGTCCTGTCCCTCGACGGTGGCGGAGATCTTTCCCTTGAAGGCGTCGCCCGTGATTTTTCCGGCGACCTTCGAGACAATCTTCTGGCCGTTGCGCTCCCGGGTGATGGAGAAGGCCACCTCGTCACCCTTCATTGTGCCGCCGTCGTCGAGCGCGGTTTCCTGCCCGTTGCGGCCGACGTAGAGGCCGCCGAGTTTGTTGCCGTCCTGCTTGAGCTTGAGCGTGACGGCGATGGCGTTCCCATCAGGCGCGGTGAAGGCGAGTTTCCACGTGCCCGTGGCGCCGGAAGGTTTCTTGTCCTGCGCGGGCGACGCGAGGACGAGCGCGAACGCGGCGGCGAGCGTGATGGCGAACTTCGCGCAGGCGGAGAAGCGGGCGCGGACGCCATGCACGGGGCTTGTGAACGTGGTTTTCATGTCGTGAGACTCAGCGTTGGGTTTCCGCGAAGGCGAACCGGACGCGCGCGCTCAAAGATCGGGCGGCCGGTAGAACGTGAGCCAGCTCCCGCTGAAGGAGCCGAGGCGTATCTGGTCTTTCATAAACCAGCTCA